>ENA-OPRR01000164-OPRR01000164.1-human-gut-metagenome-genome-assembly--contig:-NODE-164-length-74251-cov-4.459620_pt1 | contig 74251 bp, 108 predicted proteins | sample MGYA00241796_ERZ501883 | MGnify/ENA primary metagenome ERZ501883 (study PRJEB25962, sample SAMEA2042406) | human gut metagenome | biome: human gut; feature: human-associated habitat; material: faeces...
CATTTTCCCGTTAATATCTCCATAGGGCAGACGCCCGGCGCTTCTTGGCCGCTGTAAGCGGCCAAGAAGATGCATGGCTGAACTGTTATTAATTGTCCTTATTATACGGAATCAGATCTGGAAAATCAAGGCGGAGTTCATTTTTGCAGGTTTGCTAGGGAAATTACAGCCGTTCAGCAGGAATAGATTTCTTTGCTTGACAGGATGCCCCATGGCTGAGTATAATCGGATTTGCAGACAGTCATGGGAAATTTTTCATTCCCCTTATTTATATTCAGGAGGTATTTCCAATGGTTTATACGACCCAGGGCACATGTTCCCGCCAGATTACTTTTGATGTTGTAGACAATAAGCTGACCAATGTCCGCTTTCTCGGCGGCTGCTCCGGCAATACCCAGGGAGTTTCCAAGCTGGTAGAGGGCATGGATATCGACGAAGTGATTAAAAGAACCGACGGCATCCTTTGCGGCGCCCGCCCCACCTCTTGTCCCGATCAGCTCGCCAGGGCATTAAAGCAGTACAAAGCCCAGCAGAATTCCTAAACCAGGGAAGCTTTGCGGCATCTGACAATAAGGATTTAGAAATGTCAAAAGCCTGGAGTCCCATTTCTCCAGGCTTTTTCCAGTTCATTTTTCAGAGAGGGATTGTCATTCCGGCATGACCTTCCAAAACGCCAATCCCTTGTCCGTTCTGTTGATGAGAAATATATTTTTGTATTGTCGTATCGTAATGATCCCCATAGATCATCTCCCTTCAAAAATATGTATTTATATAATTAGGCCTAAATTATATACAAGATTAGTTAGGGTTAGTCTTTGGTGATGAGAACGCCGTGGGTTTCAGTTGCACAGCCCTCAATCTCATCTCCGATTTCTACCATGTGAAGGCCGCGGGCGCGGTAATAACGGTTAGTTGCAACGTTTTTAATAGTAATAGTATCTGTCATCATTGAGAGTTCTCCGCCCTCTTCCTCTTTGGTGCGTTCAAACTCCCAGTAATCAACTTGAACCCAGTCCTGTTTTCTATCATCCCATTGATCCAAGAAAACGGTATGACGAATTCGATCTACATTTACATGTGCAAATGTATCTACACAAATGTAGATGCTTCCGTTACTCTGGTTCAAAATTTCTAGCATTCCAGATGATAGATACTCCCCTTTTCCATTCCTCTGAACAATATCTTTTGATGATTGAATTTCTGGTCCTAGCAAAACACTTTGGTCATGATGTCCCGGGGCAGATTCCCAAGTTATCTCTGATGCGTAAACAGTATTAGCCATCATAAATAAAACGCATACCAGTACAAATACTCTTTTCATTTTACTTTCTCCTTTCCTATCTGCTCTTATATTAGTAATAACGTAATTCATTACCAGATTGTGACCAAATTTTAATAATAATTTAGATTTTCTACTATTTTTATATATTCATCCAATTCTATAATTCCACTTAAGTAATAATACGCCTTATCGTCATAGATTTCCGTCTCATACTCTTTTTTTCCATTCTCTAATTCATTCTCTCTAATTTTAATTGTTTTATTAATCCAGTCATTATGAATCTCCTCAACTATTTTTGTACGATCAGATGCCGTACTTACTGACGAAGCATCCCTACGTTCTCCCTGCACAAAATATATCTTGTTTCCACGATATTCAAATTCAAAAATTACTCTCCCTTGACTACTATTAATGTCTACTATTTGAAAATCCCTCGGTGTATATCCTAACTTTAAAACATTTATATTGAAATTTCCTTTTACTTCCTTATATGCCTCCTCTAAACTACTCATCTCCACCTTGTTTTTATCATTATTAAAAATAAGGTCATCGACGTTCCCTTTCCATCCCCTAAAAAAATAATTCTTCTCCCCCACTGCCGTCACGCCCAGCGCTCCGACAAACACAGCCACCAGCGCGGCCACAAGAAATACTTTCTTCTTTCCAAACTTCCGTATCTTTTTCTTATTTTTATCCGTTCCATCTGCACCCATTCCGCCTCCGGCGGCATCCATACCAGGCACAGTCATATTGTCCTGTGCCGCATCCTCAGACAGATTTTCCTTTTCCCGCTCTTCCCTCTCCATTTCCATGAACCGCCGGAACATACGCTCTTCGGCTCCGGGGAACTCTGAAGCATCCAGAGAAGCCTCCGCTTCTTCCAGCTCCTTTAAAAGCTGCTCGTCGGTCGCCCCATACGCTGTCTGAAGACATTTTTTCAGTTTTTCATCTTCCTGTCTTTCTTTGTCTGTCATGACTCTGACCCCTTTGCTTTCCATTGGCGATTTCTTTTTTGGGGTTGACAATTCTTCCCCAATCGTTACTATTAAAATAGCTGTGACTGTCTGACGCTGTATCCAAGACATCCGGCAGCCATAAAACAATCAATGTGCATGAAAAATCCATGGAGGCAATGATTTATGAAAACCATTATACTCACCGGCGGCGGCACTGCCGGTCATGTTACCCCAAATCTGGCTCTGATCCCTTCCCTGAAGGAGGCCGGATATGAGATCCGCTATATTGGCTCCTACAATGGGATCGAACGAAAGCTGATCGAAAACGCAGGGATTCCCTATGATGGTATTTCTTCCGGAAAGCTGCGCCGTTATTTCGATCTTAAAAACTTTTCCGATCCTTTCCGCGTCCTGAAAGGATACGGGGAGGCACGGAAGCTCATTAAAAAATATAAACCGGACGTACTTTTTTCCAAAGGCGGCTTTGTTGCGGTTCCTGTGGTCCTGGCAGCAAAGCATTATCATGTTCCCACTATTATCCACGAATCCGATATGACTCCGGGTCTTGCCAATAAGCTCTGCATTCCCTCAGCAAAAAAGGTCTGCTGCAACTTCCCGGAAACCCTTAAGTATCTTCCCGAGGATAAGGCGGTGCTTACCGGATCTCCGATCCGCGCCGAGCTGCTGAAAGGGGACCGTCTGGCCGGTCTCCAGTATACCCATCTTTCAGCAGCCAGGCCGATCATCCTGGTCATCGGCGGCAGCCTTGGCTCCGTAAAGGTAAACCAGGCTGTACGCAGCATTCTCCCACGGCTCCTGGAGAAATTCCAAGTGATCCACATATGCGGAAAGGGGAACCTGGACGAATCCCTCATCGGCACAGCCGGTTATGTCCAGTATGAATACGTTGACAGTCCCTTAAAGCCCCTTTTTGCGGCTGCCGATCTGATCGTATCCCGTGCAGGCGCCAACTCCATCTGCGAGATCCTGGCTTTAAGGAAACCCAATGTCCTGATCCCTCTGTCTGCTGCCGCCAGCCGGGGCGATCAGATCCTCAATGCCCGGTCCTTTGCTGGACAGGGATTCTCTGAGGTCCTTGAAGAGGAACAGATGACCTATGATACTCTGTTAAACGCCATCACGGATACCTATGAAAACCGGCGTAAGTTCGTAGAGGCCATGGAAAAAAGCCACTTGAACAATGCCGTTCATACTATTATGGAATTGATCCAGGCCGTCCAGTAAGGCTGCAGACGCTACTGGAACTGTTCCCACAGCCCCTTCAGCTTTTCTTTTAAACACTTTCTGGCTCTTGAAATCCTGGAACGACAGACCTCCTCCGTGATTCCAAGAGCCCTGCTTATTTCTGGGATAGAACGTTCTTCAATAAAATACATCCTCACCGGCTCTCTCCAGATATCCTTCAGACCGTCGATCGTGTCGCGGATATATTGGCAGTTTTCATTGCTGACTACCGTTTTGTCCACTGCATTGCCAGCACGATAGCTGATCTTATCCAGCTCTGTCTCACAATCCTCAATGGCGGTGATATCCGTCGGAGCCGCTTTTCTGTGATAATCCATGTATTTATTGTATACAATCCTGACCAGCACCTTTTTTATTTCTGGCTCTGTCATCTTTTCCAGGTAACCACCCTTATAACAAGACCAGAATGATGCCATTACGATATCTTCCACGTCATCATATGGAACGCCCTGTTTTCCGGCAAAGCTCATGAACACCCTTGAATACTTTTCCATTAGCTTTTGCAGCAGTTCAATGCTATTCTGCGGCATATCTTCTCCCTAAGTAAACCATCCCTTATAAGGCCGCTTCAATCCTTGCTGCCGTCTCTGCCAGTTCCTCTGAAGCCATTTTTCCCGGCTCCCAGGTCACCATTTCCGGTCCTCCTGCGTAACGGGGGATCACGTGTACATGGAAATGAAAGACCGTCTGTCCCGCTTCCGCTCCGTTATTCTGGACCAGATTAAATCCGGCACAGCCAAGCGCCTCCTTCATTGCCGCCCCGATTTTAGCTGCCAGCGGAAGGACCCTGGCCGCCACCTTCTCGTCCAGTTCGCAGACGTCCTTAAAATGTTCCTTTGGAAGGATCAGGGCATGCCCTCTGGATGCCGGTCCCAGATCAAGGATCACACGAAAATCCTCATCCTCGTAGATCGTAGCCGATGGAATCTCACCATTGGCAATTTTACAAAAAATACAATCCTTATCTTTCATTCCAAACTCCTCCATCATCCATTTTTTTCTTTGGTTTTCGATATAAAAGGATCCCCAGAAGGATTCCCAGGATCAATCCGGCCACATGGGCTGCATTATCTACACCCGAACTGGTGAGCCCCATATACAGGGAAAGAACGATCATAACGGCTAACTGCTTCGTCTGCAGATCCTCCAGACGTCCCTTATTGACAGCCACCGCATAAAACAGTCCGCCGATCACTCCAAAGATCGCCCCTGATGCCCCGGCAGATACCACCATAGGGTCCTTATTTCCTATCATCATGGAGATCCAGTTGGCTCCGATCCCGCTGAACAGGTACAGGATCAGATATTTTACATGTCCCAGGGCCCTTTCCAGGTTATCCCCCAGAGCAAACAGAACGATCATGTTATTCACCAGGTGGCTGATTCCAAAATGCATGAACATGGCCGTCAAAAGACGGTAATATTCCCCGTCTTCTATGACTGCCGCCTTCAGCATTGCCCCTTTTGTATACATAAAATATGCATCCTCAGAGGATCCGGCCGCTTCCAGGTATAAAAAAACCAGAGCGTTCACCGCCATCAGTATCCAGTTTATATATGACTTTTTCCTGGCGGTATCTTCCATTCCCTCAGCCCTTTCCTGCCGTCATAATATCATACCTTTTACAGTCCCGCAATGGAACGTAACTGGATAAGCCTAGTCCATGATACCCAGGCCCCTCGCCACAATCGTGATAAAATCCTGAACATTGGTCACCATGGTAGTGGCTGACAGGCTTCCTCTGTCCAGAAGCTTATTGACTACAAATTCGTCTGCATCTACTGTATAAAGATACAGCGGCCGTATAGTGCCATCTTCCAGGACCCTGAACGACGGCGTCATATTGCCTGTGGCAATGGTGTGGAGCATGGTGGCCAGGCAGATAACACAGGTGGATTTTTTTACAAGCTGTCTCATGGCCCTCTGGCCTGCATAAGCGTCTCCGATCACCTCCGGCATCGGACCGTCATCACGGATCGATCCCGTCAGTACAAAAGGAACCTGCTTCTTTACACAGCTGTATATGATCCCATTGTCGATTTTGTAATCTTCAATGAACTGGGGGATCGATCCGCTCCTGCGGACCCGGTTGATCACGTCCAGATGGTTATAATGGCCATTGGGCATGGAAACCTGGGTATAGATATCCTGTCCCAGGGCCGTATGGAGGAGAGCCCCCTCCAGATCATGGGTCGCCAACGCATTTCCGGCCATCAGTCCATGGGCATACCCATTCTCCACAAGCGCCTGCATCGCTTTTCTGGCATTATGATCGAAGGAAAATGCCGGTCCCATGACCCATAAGATATTTCCATGCTCCTTCTCATATTTCAAGAGCTCCAGGAGATTATCGTAATCTCTGGCATAGGACGTTTCTCTGCTGCGCCCCTGCCGGAACACGAACTTTTCCTTTTCAGACGTTTCTTCGGTCTCAAAGCCTGTATTATGGACATAAATTCCCTCCTGGCACTGTTCGCTGCGGCCCAGGATCACCTTCTGCCCCTGTTTCAGGTTTCTGTTTTCCACCACCTCCAGGTGTCCATCCTCACAGATCACCACGCTGGAATCCATGCGGCTTTCTTCTGCCAGCACCCACCGGCCGCCGATCTTAAAATATTCCGGATACATGGATGTACTGTGGAAATATTCCGGTGCAACTCCATCTTTTTCCACAAGCTCCCATTTTACCTCTGGCGCGCTCACAAACTGAGGGAGCGAAAAATCCGGGTGATGGTATTCTGGTAATTTGAATGGCATGTCATTCCTCCTCTCGCCCGCTTCACGCGGATATATTTTTTTCATTATATCATAAATCCCTATTCTTTTGGTGCACATTGGAATTATAAAATGAAAATTTTTAGTCCGCCGCCCGCATGCTCTGCGTATCTGGTTCCGAGAAAGGACGATCACTCGGGTCTTACCGGAACCGGAACCTTCTTCCAGCGATCTCCACTTCGCTGCCCGACTCAAGGCTGCACGTCTCATTGGCCTCCAGAAGTCTTCCATTTACTTTTGTTCCATTAGTAGAATTCAGGTCTGTAATGGTATAGGCTCCGTCCTTCTCTTCTATTTTTACATGAAGCCGGCTGACGCCCGGCTCATTCAGACAAAAATCTGCCATTTCCCGGCTTTTCCCGATCAGGAATGGAAAATATGTCAGAGGGATCTCCAGGTTTCCGGAAAATGCTGTCAGCTTCCGGCTTTCTATTTCCAAAGGCCTGGCTGCCAGAAGGATCGTCTGGAACTCCTCTTCCTTTTCTTCCCTCTGTTCTGCAGCAGGCCGGCTGGAAATTCTCCCCGCATCCGCCTCCTCTTCCCTAAAATATACCTCCCATGGTTCTGTCTTTTCCCGGTCCTCCCCCTCTGGACCACGCTCCTCCTGCCGCCTGGAATCCGCCTTTCCTTTCCCAGTTCCGGCCTTCACCCCCGACAACAGAAACACTTCCACTGCCAAAAGGACCATCTCTGCAGCCCCCAGGATCCATTTATACTGAAACAGGCCATGGATTCCAAAAAGAGCAGCTGCAGCCGCCGGAAGAACTGCCATAAGTATTCCGACGGCTATGGCCACTGTCTTTAAGACTCTATCCCTCTCCCCTCCCCTTCCATGGTCTGATCCGCAGACCCTTGAAGAGGATTTTTCTGTCCTTCTCTCCTTCATCCATTCCCCAGATCCCCGCTCTCCGTTTTCTGTATCCATTTTCCAAAGATCCTGTCTTTTTTCCTCCTCCGTTCCGGTCTGCCCGCCTGTACGGTTCCTGGAGACCTCTTTTTCTTCCTCCTCGCCGTTTTTTCCAGCCTCTGACTCTGCCCTGGCCTTTTCCAGACACTTTCCGATCTCCTCAAGTCCGAAATTCTCTTTTCTGGACTCACGGAAAATGGCAAATGCCAGCACCACGGCCTCCCCGTCCCTGTGGTCCACGTGATCCAGCAGATATTGAGACAGTTCACGGAATCCCTGGGAAAAATCCCATCTGCCCCCAGGTACCAGGCAGAACGAGCATTGGAAGGAATCCGGATCCACATAGATCATTTCCGGGGTCAGATCCATGGATTTTTCGTCTAAAAGGTATCTCTCTGTCTGCTTCAGAGAAAATAAAAGATCCGCCGCCAGCCGTTCCAGTTCTTTTCCCCTTAAATTCCTGTGCTCCAGGATCCTCCCCAGCGGCTGTCTGGACGTAACATCATAATAGAACCACCGCTCCCCATCCACCTGCTTTTCCCGAAATGGAAGAAAGCCCGGGATCCTGTTTTCTGTCAGCATCCGCACCGTATATTCTTCATTTTTTCCCGGTCCCGGCTTCAGGACCATATAATTCCGGTTCATTTCCCGTCTGAACTCCACTTCCCCTATCATCCTGGCCATTCCCCATTTCTGTCAGGGCCGCTGTCCTCCGTAAAAATAGCTCCGGACGGAACGCTCCCCTTTCTATTTCCAGCGCCCACGCTCCAGCAGACGCATATCCCGAAATCTTTCCTGTTTTTCTTTTAAGCCTGGCGCTGTATTTCCCCAGCCAGAGCCTGGGATTTCCCTGTTCCTCTGCCTGCCCGGTAAAATAAGTATCCTCTTTCTTTTCATCCCTGTTATAGGAGGCCCGTTCCAGAGCCTCTTCCAGGATCATAGAACCGGTTATCTCATCATGGATCGTATAGGCCTCTTTTATGGTCATTCCCATAACCATAAAGACCAGAGCAAGGACCAGCGCCGCCTCCACCGTAAAGCTGGCCGCAAGCCGCCGTTCTTTTTTCAGGAAAGCACCAGCCAGAGTCCCACTGGAAGCAGAAAGGGGAGGAACGGAAGCCTTTTCTGCCGGACGCCGACACCTCCGATGAAGGATGCGGCCATATATGCAAGGCTGTACACACTGCAAAAAATGAGCCCCGATAAAAAAAGCATAAAATTTTCTGTTGGCTCCAGAAAAAAACCGGTCACAATAAAAAACCATCCGTCTCCCTCCCCGATCCCTCCATCCGTGATCTGTCCCAGTATCAGAAGAAAGATCCCTACCGCTGCTGATGACAGCAGCCCAAGTACACTGCGCCCGGAAAGCAATGAAACGGCTGCGCCAAGGCTCCCTGCCGCCGCCAGGAACCCCTGCCCCACGGTCCTGCTCCGGAGATCCTGCCAGACCGCCCACACCAGAAATATCAGAAATATCCATTTTCCCATTCAGTTAACCGCCTCCCTCTGCTTTCTTTCTGGATGCACAGTAAGAGCATACGCCCAGGTGTCCCACATCCTCCAGATCCACTTTCCGGACGTAGGAGATCATGGAGCTGCAGGCCCGGTTAAAATGATAATGCCCGCCTCCTGCGGTCACATACACCGTCCGGTCCCCATGCCCGGAGTCCGCACACCGGGAGCAGGGGCGGTAACGCTCTCCGAACTGGTTTGTCATTTTTTCTGCCTGATTTAAGGATACAGCTTCATATGCATTGGAAATATAATGGCAGTCCCTATACAAGTGGTACCTGCCCATACCTGCTCCCACATACACGGCATGTCCGTTTCCCTCACCGGCTTCTGTCGTATGCTCTCCCGACTCCCTCAGCTTTCCTTCCAGACCGATCCATCCCCTCCTTCTGGAAGCTGCCTTCATGGTAATTCCCTGTCTGTATACAGGAAAGAATGGGATCCTTTCCGTATATTCCACTTCCAGGCAGATATTTCCCGATGGATCCGGAGCCTTTGCATCCTTCACAGTCACATGGTCCACAAGCTTTTCTGCTTTTCCCTGGATCCACAGTCCGGCTGCTGCTCCAGAAAGAAGCTCCACATATCCACTGGATAGACCGCCTTCCCCGTCCACAGCTCCACCTGCGGAGCCGGATCCATTTCCAGTCCCCTCACCGCTCCCAGGTTCCAGCTCCTTCAGATACACAGCCTGACTTAATTCTTCGCTAAAGCATTCCAGCGCCGTCTGGACCTGTCTCTGCCGGTCCAGCCACCGCACAGGCTCCATGAGCGCAGCTGCAAAAAACAGCCAGAGCGGAAGACAAAGGGCGGCTTCCACCGTCATACTGGCAGAGACGCGCCGGGAATGTCCGGAGATGAATGGCAGTACCCTCTTTCCCAGGATAAAAACAATATTTATTAAGGGGAGAATGCAAGGTACTTGGAGAGACATTGCACACTGGTAATGCAATTTGGATTTTAGAAATGTGCCTTTCAGCATATGAGAATAACAATCTGAAAAAGAGGGCACCGCCATTCACCTCCGTTCTTAATATGCCCAGGCTGTTTCCACAGTCTGCCAGTACTCATCCTTCATAAGAAACAAATGCTGTTGGGATATCTCTGTGCGGATCTCCACCTCACAGGCACAGGCATCCGTCGAAAAGTCCTTCTGTTTTTTTCTTACATTCCACTGGATCACATCCATCATCCTGTAATTTCTCACAACCTTATCCTCCAGAAACAGCAGGATCCTGATATAATCCTCATATCCGCTGCCGGAAGCTTCCATATCCGGCCTCCCCTCCAGAAACTCCATGGCCAGCAGCCCGTCCAGACTCAGATGCCATGTGCTGTCCGTTTTCCAGAATCCGGTCTTCCCGCCATCCAGAAGCCCACGCACATCCCAGACGGCCTCTCCCAGAGCCCAGAGGCTTAAGATCAGAAAACCGATGATCAGTCCTGCCGCCGCATTTCCTCCGGAAACCGCTGCTGCCAGGCCGTCTGCCTGGGCTTTCTTATCTGCCGCATTAAGGAGATACAAAAGGTTCATGGCCGCCCGGATCATAAGGAGCTGTTCCACGGTCTTGGCCAGGTTATCCCGGTCAGAGCCTTTTCCGCAGAGAAGATATTCCTGTTCATAATCCAGGGCCTGATCCGCCAGCTCCTCACGGCTTTCGCTTTTTTTCAGAAAGGAGTCAAAATACAGGAGTATGTATTCGTTCACCAGAAGCTGGGCTGCCAGCCCGTTGGACTCTGTTTTTTCTTCAGACTGTTCTTTTGAAGGACCATTCTGTCCGGCTCTGACTCTTTTTTCTGAAAGCTTTACTCCCTTTGGTATTACCAGCTTCAGAAGGTCTCCGCTCAGCATCTCCTCCAGCCGGTCCAGAGCGCTGGATTTTTCCTGGTCCACAGGCTCCTGCACTGCTGCTTCCGGTATCTGGACCATATCCATAAGCTCCTGGATCTGATCCCAGTCCGGCCCCGTCTCATCTTCTTCCCCATTTTCCTCATGCTCCCCATCTCCTCCTTCCTCCAGAAGCTCTGAAATTTCCTCCAGACGGACAGCCTCCGCCTCCAGCTGATCTTTCATCTCCTGACAGCGCCCCTGAAATTCCCTGGCGGCCTCTTCCACACTCTGATACGCCGCCAGCTCCATATCCATGGTTTCCGACGCCTGCGGCTCCATCCCTTCCCTTCTTTCTTCCCCTCTGGCAGACCGGCTGTCCTCAGAAAGAGCCTCCACCTCCTTTTGATACCGATCCGCCAGAGCAGGAAACTTTCCGATCTTTTTCAAAAGTCTCTTTATTTCCGTTTCCATTTTTCCGGCCCTTTCATCCGCAGCCGCCTCTGCTGCCCGTATCCTTGACCGCTCCATATCCTCCAGTGCAGCCTCCACCTCCCTCCTGGCCTTTTCAAGCCGCCTTGTATGCCTTCCGGCCTGGCGGCATACCTTAAATACAGTCCTGAAGTCTCCTGCCCGGGAAGCGTCCCTTGCGCTCTCCGCGACCCCGGACAGATCTCCGGCAATATCCGGAAGTCGGTACCGGACATAGGAGAGGATCCCGTCCTCCAGAGGCTTTCCTGCATGGTCCTGCATATTCAGAATGGCTGTGACCTCCCGGCTCTTCCGCTTCATCGGATACAGGTTCTCCTGTTCCAGATAAAAATCCAGATACGTATCGAAGGAACGCCCAATGGCCTCTGGAGACTCATACTCCAGGAACAAAAGATGGTACATATCCCACAGATTCCGGTTATACTGGCTCATAACAGAGGCCATGGCTGAATTGGCGGCCATCGTAAGGTACAGTCTTGCTCCCGCCGTCCGGGCCGATTCCAGAAGTCCCATAAAAAGCGACAGGATACACACCAGCGTAAGGCTCAGAAACACAGTGATCTCTCCCCTTTTTTTCATGATCAGTACACCTCTTTTGACTGCTTGCTGATCTCCGAAAAAATATTGTTCAAAAGCTGATTGATCTGTTTTTTAAAGATGATCACCAATCCGATCAGTACGACCAGGATCAGCACCACCTCGATCACGCCAACACCGTCTTCTTCCTTTAAAAACTCCATGATCCTCATACGGTCCCTCCTTTCAGCCCAGCGAGAAAAACGCCGGCGCAGTTACCATTACCATAACGATTCCGAGCATCCCAAACATGGGAAACAGCAGCTTTGTGGACGCCTCCTCCCCCTTTCTCCGGGCCAGATCCGCCTGTATCTTAAAGGCTTCTTCCATTTCCGGCTCCAGAAGGCTTCTGAGGCTGCTTCCACCTGTGCGCAGAGAGCTCTCCAGAATACCGGAAAATCTCGTGTAACACCGGAGTCCGCAGCGTTTTCCAAACCGGACGTATGCAAAAGCCTCCGGCGTCCCCGTCTCCATCTGGTTCAACGTGACCTGCATTTCCTGGTAAACCTCTGAAAACGGAAGCGTCTCCGACTGTTTCCGGTCCTGGACTGTCTTTTTCCAGGCCTGGCGGATGGAATAACCGGCCCCTGTCAGTACCAGAAAGCCTGAGACCAGGTCCGGATAGGCTGCCGTCAGACTCTCCTCCCTTCTCTTTTTCTGGAGCTGTTCGTCATTTTTTTCCTTCATCCAGAGACAGGCCGCCAGAACGCCTCCCAGAACCAGAAGGACCGCATTCTGAAACCGTCCCTTTCTCCGGTATGTAATGGGGACTCCTTCAAATTCTTCCATAAGCCGGACCGTCTCATTTTCCATATCCTCCAGCGCCAGACTGTCTATCCTTTCCGCCAGGCGCTCTCCCTGGGTCATCTCCTCCGGAAGGACGGTGACCGGGACCGTCACCAGCTCCTTCTCCTCTCCGCATGAAAGCTCCGCCATCAAAGAGAACGTTTCCCCCCTGGACGGGTCCACCCCCCGGAGCCCTTCCTGGTTTAAAAGCCCCATGCTGCTCAGAAGCTCCGGCCTCTCCGATTCCCATTCCACCTGGATCCCATATCCCGGAAGCTCCTCCGGCAGCTCCAGATCTGTGCGGATCTGGTCCAAAGACACATTGCTTCCCAGGATACCGGACAGGAGGATCTCCGAAATCTCTGGCATACGCTGGTGGAATTCCTTTGGGGAAAGTCTCCGGGGCGGAACCGTTACTGCCAGTTCAACAGCTCCCTCCTCCAGTCCTTCCGCATAAAATTCGTATACTGCATCCCTTTGTCCCCATGGGTTCCGTTTTAAGATCCCTTTATCCACAGTCTGCCGGTCTGTATCCGCCGCCTCGGCTCCCAAAAAGAAAACGATTCCCAGGGCAGCGCATCCCCCATACCGGAGATATCTGTATACCGTTCCCCTCATATACGGATCTCCAGGATCCTTTTTGAAAGGCTGCAGGCCCCTAAATAAATTCCAAGACATACTGTCATCACCACCCGTCCGGCTGCCGTCCCATAAAGAAGGTCAAAAAAGCCCGGGGACGTAAGCTCGATATAAAAAACGATCAGCAGCGGAATGGCGCTCATGATCCTCTGCTCCATCCGCCTGGCTGCTGTGGCCGTCATAATGTCCTCCTGGATCCGTATCTTTTCCGCGATGATCTCCGCTGTCCTGGCAATGATCCTTACCAACTCCCCTCCGCTTTTCCGGGCTGCCAGAAACACCTCGGAAAAGCTCTGGATATCCTCCAGGCCGCTCCTCCTGGCAAAGTCCCCCAGGGCCTCCCCGAAAGCCCGGTTCATCCGGGTCTTGGCAAGGATCAGGCGCAGCTCCTGGGATATCATAGAATCCTTCCCATAAAGCCGGTCCATTTCCTCCAATGCAGCGGCAAAGGCATTTTCCACTGAATACCCTGCGTTGAGTCCGGAGGCAGCCGAAAGGATCGCATCCTTGAACTGGAGCTTTAAGGCCTCTTTCCGCCGCCGCTTCAGATCCTTCCTCAGGATAAGCGGATAGCAGATCCCCATCGGCGCCAGCACCGCAAACAGCGCCGCGCTTCTGTAAAATACGAAGTCAAGAAGCGCCAGATACCCAATTCCCTGGCTGCCATACAGCAGCCACTCCTTTTTGCTCAGCCGGTATACCTCATAATCCATACCCTGCCCTTCTGAGCTTTTCCTGGCATCTGAGGTCTCCGGCCTTTCTGAGCTCTCCCTCTCCGTCAAGGGAAAACAAAGGCCTGAGGACGATCTCACTGTTTTCAATTCCCACCACCTCCTCGATTGCCGTCACCTTCCGGCTCCTGTCCCTCATTCTTGCCACATGGACCATCACATCCAGGGCTGACGCGATCTGGCTCCTTATGGCCGGCAGGGGAAGCTCCATCCCCATAAGGACCATCGTCTCCAGCCTGGCCAGCATATCCCGGCAGCTATTGGCATGGCCGGTGCAAAAGCTCCCGTCATGGCCGGTGTTCATGGCCTGGAGCAGGTCCACGGCCTCCTGTCCCCGGACCTCACCGATCACTATACGGTCGCCCCGCGGGATAAAAAAAGGAAGTCCTGCTCCCGGGAATATAGTACAACTGTGGTTGTACATAATGACTAAAAATTCGGCTGATGTTTGATCAAAATGCCAATAGACTTTATGCAACTGTGGTTGTATAATGAGACCATAACAAGTGCAACGGAGGTAGTACAAATGAGAAAATACAATTTATCCGAAATCATGAAAAGAGCATGGGAACTGGTTAAAAAGGCAGGAACTACAATCTCCGATGCATTGAAAACTGCATGGAAGGAGGCCAAAAATGTGGCTGAAAGAATAGAAAACGCTGTCATTGATACCTTTGCACCTTATAATGTACGGCGGTACAGCACCCCATGGGTGTGCAAAATGGAGAACGGTAATTACAATTTCAATGACAGAATCGGCGCCTACTCCGCAGCACGCGGGGAAGGCGGTGACCTGGTAGTATTCCACCCCGTAGCTGGCCAGGTATACGGATACGGCCAGAAAGATTATCGCGGACAGTCTTATATCTGTTTTGCCAAATGGGACGGGACCCAGTTTATCAAATGCGACAAATTAGGAGAGTCAATTTAAGGAGGTACAGCATGAGCGCAAAGGTTTTTAAACACTACGGAGTGGATGTAATTTATCAGTCTTTAGACTACGAGCAGAGTTATAGAGAGATCCTGGAAAGCCATAGCGTGGATTACACGGAGCTTCCTCTTCTTGACCATACCGTTTTTAAGTATAAAAATGGGGAAGAGACCAGATATGCCCTCGATGTGAGAACAGGCGAGTATGGAGAGGTATACATCACCTCCGAGATCCCGGCCGATCTTGACTGGGAAAAGCTCCGGACAGACTGCCGGGAACAGTCCAGAGGAGCGTCCCCCATGCCTCTTAAAACAAGGGCGGCTCTTCTGTGTGAAACGGCGATAAATATGTGCCGTGATGAGTTTTTCGGTGCAGTTTCGAGTGCTGATTGGTTTACTGCTGATTTTGTATTGACGCGCATCGCTTTCCGGACGGCTCTGGCGCATATAGGGTTCGGTTTTGACGATATACTAAAAATGGACCATCACGATGTAGATGACGATTTCCTAAAGGAAATGAACTAGAGGAGATAAAAATGACAAACTTAAAGAGAATCAGAGAGGAAATAGGGCTTACTCAAAAAGCCCTGGCCCTGGCTGCAAACGTGGACCAGGGATCCATAAAAGCCTATGAGCAGGGCAGACGCAACATCAATCTCGCCAGCGCTGAGTCTGTATACCGCCTCTCTAAAGCATTAGGATGCGATGTAAACGAATTACTTGAGAAAAAGGCGAGTGGCCTTGGAAAACAATGGGCAGTAGCCCTGTATGATTACGGAATCGCAGAACTCGACTTAAGCAGATGCGAGCAAGAAGTGGATTTTATCGAAAGGCTTACATGGGAAGAACTAAAAAATAATCCAGATCTTGAATCTGTTGTGGATGCAATCATCAAAAACGGAGCCATAGATATAGAAGAGGACTCTACTGTAGAAATTTACAGGATCTCTGATAGCGAAGGAGAATATAAGATTTATGTCCCAGAGTGGTGGGACTGAAAAATATGAAGGATGAGTAACATGAAAAAAGATATTAGAAGGGAAAGTCTTGGGTTAGACACCGATACAACAATCACCACCGAAACATATCGTTATTTCAGATCCCGTGAAGAAATGCATTCGGCCGTGAAAGAAGCAATGTATAAAACAGAATATCCAGAAATAATCCTTGACACATGGAATCACATAATTGTTAATCTTTCTGGATTTGAAATGGGAAAAACGGAACTTGGAAATTTTGTTTTGGTTCCTACTTGGGATGATTCCGAAAAAGAAGACATCTTGAAAATCTATGAGAATATTGGGGACGCGTTACACGAAAAATCTGCTTATTATACATATGGAAATCCCAGTGGAACAGCGAAACAAGTAAATGAAATCTGCGTTGTTATTCCCGATGGATGGGAGGTTTTTAGGTCATATAGCGGAAAAGATATGATATCAACGCCATATGATGTCGATTTAGAATTGTGGGAAGTATTATCCTGTGTCGACGGAAAGCCAGCGTTAAAAGTACGGAACAAAAATGGGGAAGTCGTAGTAACAATATTAGAAATAGTCTAATCGGGTATTAATAGTGGGGCTAACGGCGAAAAGGCGGTAATCTGCCGCCTTTTTACGTTGTCCAGAGTGCTCCCCTTGCATCTGCCTGGCACCGAACCTCTCCCACCAGCATGGCCCCATCCGGTCCAAATGCAAATACCTCGTCGCCAATCTGCATGAGCCGGCCGGTAACCATCGCTCCGTTAGAGCCAAGGTAATACCACTTGCCAACCCTGTCCTGCTTCCAGGCGTTGACGACCATCACTCCGGCACCGTCAAACCAGTACCACCGGCCATCGGGATCCCGGTGCCAGTCATTGCGTACCGGCTCTCCTGTGTCTCCGTGATAATATCTCCAGGTCCCGGCCTCCTGGATCCAACCGGATTTTTTTGCGGGCTCCACCAGGCTCCAGTCCGGGATCCCGTATCCCAGGATCTGGCCGTAGTCTTTGCGGTAGGACTTCCGGCAGACCCCGCCGCCGTTTGGGATGACGCCGGATGCGCCGGACGTGTTTCCCTCGATGGTCTTGACCCGCGAGGATGTTACCTCCGTTACAATCCCGGTATGGTGCGACCGCTGGCCGTTGGTAAAAAAGATCACGGCTCCAGGCTCCGGGGTCCGGCTCCACCGGCCGGCTTTTTTAAACTGGGCCACTCCGGTTGGGCAGTAATGGTATAAATCACCGCCCAGGAGCCGCCTGGCGGCCTCCTGGCCAAACGCCTGGACAAATACCTCAGACACATACATGGCGCACCAGGGCTGGCCCTGGAGGTTCTGGCCGGTATGCTCTCGGTAGTCCCTGGCAAAGCATGTATAATTTTTATTCCCGGCGTTGGCCGTAAAATTGTCCAGGTCCCGGTTGCTCTTTTTCTCCAGGTATCCATCCCATGATTTGGCCTGGTCTATCAATTTTGTAATTTCTTTATTCATTTTGTCCTCCAAAATGGTCACAAAAAGGTCTGTGGTTACGTTATTATTAATATAGGGGCCTCTGCACCCGCGCGGTGGTACGCCCATACAATCTCATTCACCTCCGGGAGCGGGCGGTTATCAGTGTACATTCCATTTTTATGGTCCATGTAATGCTGATTCCCGCCCGCATTGCAATCCCAGGTTACTCAGCTAAATAGTGATATAGGAAACACCGGAAAATATTTGCGTACAGATAACATTGATAACGCAGCAGAAACATTATGGCCAAAAATCGAAGGATCATCTTCATACGATTTTACTTGGATACCAGAAAATGCGGGAGGAATTACTGCGGGGGCGAAAGCACGTGTTATTGGATCTTACATTAACAGCGAATATGAAACCCAAATGGTTTTATCCTACTTATCCTCAGCTCCTGTTGTACAACGCGAAAAAATAAACGGTTCTTGGGGTGAATGGAAGGCGTTTGTTATAAAGTCCGATTTATTTACTTATGAACAAAAATTTGAAAATAAGGATCTTAATACCATAATAAGTCCAGGATGCTATGGAATTGGTGGCAAACCTTCTGTATCTGGAGCAACAAATTACCCAGAAGATACAACGGGGATGTTGGTTGTTTTTTGTAATACTGGAGTTGTTGCACAGCATTACTACACATATCTGGGTAGTATGTATTTGCGATCAAAATTAGTGAATTATAATAATTGGTCATCCTGGGAGAAGATTACAAAGTAACAGAATTAGGCTTCTGTAACATATGTAATGCACTGTCGGCATATCCAATCTCCTTCTGGAATTGCCTCGCCAGACGAACAGATTATTTTCACCCTTCCATTTGTTTCAATGGTTATAATCATTGGTTTACCTTTTTGTGTATTGTAGTTTACAATTACAGTTCCAACGCTTGGACAATACGTCTGTGGAAGCGTAAACAGTATCTTCCATTCTGTACCGGCTACCATCGTACCATCAAAATTAAATTGCAGATATACAGTTTTACCATTTTTTACTGCCCAAACACCCCAAATGGTTATAGAATCTATATCAGCAATATTGGAAGGCCGTGGAACAATATAAACAGATGGAGTCAAATTATTATTTAGCTGAGTAACCTGGGATTGCAATGCGGAGATTGCATCGGCGGCTCCGTTGGCTAAATTCGTGACCCGCATGATAGCCTGTTCTGCGTGGTTGAGGTGTTCCGCATCAATGTCCGGCGGCCCATCATTAATGTACTGTGTAGGTACATACGTCTCAATCTTACTCAGCGCGGCGGCCAGGGCGTTCACCACCGGTTCCGATATCTGCGGTGTAGTCAGCGGCTCTCCTTCGAGCGGTAATACGTCTTTTTTATTCTCTTCCATAGTCAATCTCCTTTATGTAAACTGTATAGAGTCAATGGTCATATAGTCATCTGGTCGGTTCATGTCCATCACAACGTATAAATAAACAGTCCGAGAATACGACGATATATCTACTTCTGCTGTATATGGATACGTTCCTTGTGCTGTTGGAAATCTTTGTTGCTTGAGAAAAACGCGGTTATTCGTATTTAATCCCACATAAGTATCTTCCGCACTTGCTTTGCTCCGATATCCAGATATATCCAGCGCCATATTAGTCGAAGTTCCAGCAACATCCCTGTGATAGGTTCCCTTTACGGTTAATTTGCTTTTTGATGTAATATCAATCGGCAAATCAAACAAGAAAGTACTTCTGTGTTTTCTTGAGTCAGAATCTCCATAAAACTCCATCGCTTTCTTCCCGAGAGTAGGGGGCGTGACAAACGAGCCGCTTGAATATTTAAACGCCATGATAGATTGTCCCGGGGCAAATGTACCACGATAGTAAAAAGTCGCCGGATCCCGGACAATATATCCCTCCCAGGTGCCAGGACCTACACCACCGACATACTCCCCCTTTTTGATATTCTCTGGCTTAAGGTTGGGGATTGATGCAACGATGATATTTCCAGCCATATACATATCCTTTGTGGGGATTTTGATATTTTTTGATGTCGGATTGATCCTCTGCTCTCCCAGGACCTGGATGGACTGCTGCACCTTTCCGCCTGTGTATTTTCCGGCCGGGATAGTCACACGCCCATTTAATGACAGCCCCAGCGTGGGGGCTCCCTGTGTAACTCCGGTTCCCTTCCGCACCGTCTCCGACCCCTGGCCGATAAACGTGGCCCCGTCAAAAACATCTGCCTCGTTGGCCGTAAGACCATCAATATCCACATTCTGATTTACAAGCTGTATCAATGCTTCTGCCATATTCTACCCCTCATCTACAAATCCCTGGTACTTACCAGTAATATCTGCGATCACAACGCCATCCTTTATCACCTCCGGCCGGAGGTTTTCGATACTCTGGACGTATGTGTCCGATGTATAATAAGTTCCAGACGTTTGCACGGTCTGGCCCCCGGCGGTGGGGTTGATTGACAGCCCCTGTGATGTCGGGATCCCGGACTGTGATACCACATCCTCACCGGTGTGATATCCGGGTTTAATGGCGTATGACTCATTGATTCCCAGTTTTACATCTACTTTGGGGACCGTGGCAAGCGTTCCGGTCTGCACGTCATCACTTCCGGCGCCCAGGAATTTCTTCCCGCTTTTTACACTTCCGGGGGTTGCAGTGACCTCTGCCGGGTCAAAGCCACTCCCGTTTTGCATCAGTAAACATTCCATTTTTACTTCCCCTTAACCGATACGCTAAAGTCGGCAGCCGGCTTTTTCTCGTAGCAGTAAAATGTGATGGATCCATTTCCGGTAACAGCCCGGTCCAGATATCCGAATGCCTTTCGCATCGCTTTCACAGCTGCTGCGCCTGGGCTGCCAGAGATATACAAGGCGATCACTGGGCTGTCCTCCGCTGTAACACCGGATACCGTTACAGTCTGCGTGTATGGGGCCGATGTGCTCCATTTTGATGCAGACAGCGTCACTGTTTTTACCGCCTTAATGGCTCCAACATCATTTGTCAATCCAGTTACCTGTCTGTTTACCTCTTCCTTAAATTCGGCATTGCCCTGTTTTACCGCCTCAAATCCGGCCGATGTTTCGTTCACCACTTTATTTGTGGCATTAATATCGTCCGCATTAAATATATCTCCGACTTTGTGGTAGACCGTCACATCATCCAGGCTGACAGTCCCGTCTGAGTTGTTAATCAGATTGTATTTTCTCTTGCCAGAGAAAACATCGTTCTGGTAGTTGGTTTTTAAGGCCATGTTTCCCTCCTGTTCCCCAGTGCCCGGGTCCCTATCCGGAATCCCAGATGATGGTGGCCAGGCTCTATCTTATCCACAAGTGTCCCCAGGTCATACAGTATTTTTTCTATCGCATTCGCCTGGTAGATGGATGTGTAGGTGATTCGGTCCGGCGTAAGCGGCGTACTGGAAGGTGTGTAATATGCGTTGCGGATCGCCTGGATATTATTCCGGAGCCGGACCATATCGGCCTCTGTCCGGAAATCATCCATCTTCCAGGCATCTCTCCTTACAATCGTATTCCGGTATCCCATGTGGTTAAGGGTTTCCGATATCTGCCACACCGCATTTTCCACCCGGTTAAGGTCGTCGTATGCGATGTATGCCTTTTTTGTCATCTGGTCTACGTCTGCCTGGACCCGGTCAAATATTAATGGGTCAATAAATCTACTCATGGATCACTACCCTCGCTTTTATCTCTTTTGTGAAGCTGTAATCTATGCTCTCCAGGGTTCCGGTACGCTTGCCGTCATATCCGGTATCAGCGCTTACCACCTCGCCCAGAACACGATTTTTCAGCAGCACATCACCAACCACACTTTCCGCCCGCTGGTAATACGCATAGACCCTGTTAATCACAGCTTCTGCGTTCCCAGAATGCACCAGAGTGGCATCTGTAATCTCCTTGATATTCCGGTTATATACAATATCTGGATTGTCCCTGGTAAGCTGATTCGTAAGGTGGTTGTACTTCTTTCCCTTAAGCGTTACCGTGCCACCGGTGCCGGTGATAACTGCGTAATTGGCGCCGCTGCGCTTGATCGTACCACCAGTGATGGTCAGATGGTGGTGCGGGTCCCCAAAGACGATCTCAGCGGTACCGGACAGAGTGTCATTGTACAGCTCCTCTTCCTCGCTTGATTCCTGGTAGCTGTGTACAGTAAGCCGGATCCCGGTCACGATGTCATTGTGCTCCAGCGTAAGACCCGTAAATGTATCATCACCGGAAAACTCGGCCGTCACTTCCGTCTGCTGCGGGTATATGGATACATGGTCCGAATTGCTGGTATCTACCACCGCACCAATGGCAAAAGCAATCTGCACAAGAGCATTACGCTTTGTGGTATACGGTATGTACCCGGTCAATGTGGTGTTTGCATACGCTGTATCCAGATAATAATTAAAATCCTCTCCGCCAAAGATCTCTTGAATTACATCAGCTACTTTCTGCCCGGAATAAATCCCGCCCGGATATTCGTTACCATCCAGGATCCCGACAGCGTCATGTGAATCCATGTAGTAGTCGGTCTTGTTTTTCCTGGCCCCGTTCTTCAAATAGAAATTCCCGAGTAATTTCCCATCAAAATACAGGCCGAGTCTCTGCTTTTTCTGCAAATCAAAGGGGATATTGCTCTTTGTCCGGACAGTAAAGGACAGAGTATTTACGCTGATGTTTTCCGATATGGCGTTGATCTCCTGGAGACATTCTGTCTGGAGCAGCTCGTCGTCCAGAAAGTCTCTGTAAATTCCATAGTCGATCCTGGTCAAAAAGACCGGGCGGTACGGCCTGGAAGTCGTCTTGAATGTCAATACAATGCGGTTATACGACCGCACATAATTGTTACAAAAATACCGCACATCATCGGCCACGAAGTCCTTTTCACTCAGCAGCGTGGTCCCATCGTACCACTTGATATTGATATCTTTGGCGTAGTCTCCAGACATCATGTTAAAGGTGAGTAGGATACCTACACTGGAGAATTTGCCATTGAAGGAGATTGTCAGCACCGGATACTCCATACGCCAGGACTCTGTTTTGACCGGATAAAGAAGGATTCTGGGATACAAGCCGGAATGGGGCCGGAGCCCCGCCCTGGAGAAGTTGTATGCCAGGTTCCCGTTCTCGTCCGAATACTCGGCACTGATATATCCATAATCCGCTGGCTTGTCCGGAAAGTTGATATACTGCCCATTAAGAAGAGAAAATCCAGGATAACACAGGGCGTATCCGGGATAGGAGAGATCGTCCCGGCGGAGGTCCGGGAACTCTCTCTCTATCGTTGTTTTGGCCGGATACAGGCCCTTGTGAGGGTATAGGCCCTTATGGGGATACAGGCCAGCCTTTACCACCTGTGGGGTACTGTTTTCCTTGGCGTATGGGGCCACATCATCGTATACAATTTTTATTCCCTCTCCGGCTTTCGGTGGGTCCCTGTCTACAATCTTAAAAAACATCTACGGCCTCCTCTGCGGTTCCATTGCGGTAAACGTGACGGACAGCCCGCTCCAGCGGTTTTTCTGCCCGTCTGGTGCCTTCTGGTTGATTCTGAGGCCATCTTCCCCGCTGGTAACATAGGCGGAAAATGACAACGTTTCCTGGCCATATGGGAATTCCAGTTCATGAGATTCTGTCGGGGAGGAGATGATCTCGTAAAAGGTATCATAGTCTGCCGGATTGCTTCTTTCCGGGTCGATTTTTAAGGTGTAATTGTAAAAGGTCCCGATAATGTCCCGGTGCATCCGGTAGGACTGGACACGGCCAGAATTTTCCGTGTCCGTCACCGCAAATGACCGTTTAAGCTCTGTTACCCAAAGTCTCAGATTTAGCCCATCTATGGTAAATACCTTATTATCCATTCGTCACCATCCTTACGCCTACACGCTGCTTCTCCTGGTTATTGGCCTTATACACGGCCCGGGCAAAGCGCTGCCCATCAAGTACCAGTTCGATGTTGATATCCCGTTCTCCCGCGCCAAATCCGCTCTCAGAGAGGGCTTCTTTTAACGCCTGTTTCATGGTGGACAGCGGCGATACCACCTCTGTCTCGCGCTTGTTATCTCCCAGGATAGCCGCAAACTCTCCGGCCCTGGGCGGTACTACCGTTCCGGTGGCCAGGCGGGGCATCTTGTAGGGAACCGCAGCATATACAGAAGCTGGATATGATTCATACTTGCGCGTCCTTCCACTTATGCTGTCAGAATCGCTGAAATCAGTCCCAAAAACAGCGTCTATGGTTCCTTTTATGCCATCTATGATTCCTTCAATAATCTTTACGGCGCCCTCAATCACTGAGACAATTCCATCCCATATGCCAGCGAAGATATCCTTAACTCCTTGCCAGGCTGCTTCCCAGTTACCTGTAAAAACTCCGGTGATAAAATCTATCAATCCGCTTAAAACATCGAATACAGATCCTATCACATCTGCGATAGTCCCAAGAACGTCTATGACCACGTTGCCTATTGCTTCAAGAGCCGGGGATATCAACGGAAGCATCTTCTCAGCGATCCAATTTATTATCGGAAATACCACCTGTTCCCAGCATAAACGGATAAAATCTACCAGTTTTCCGATAAAGCGGAGGGCACTATTGATTGCATCTCCAACCTTTCCTTCCATTACTTCCTTGAATTTTTTGGCCACCTTATCAAGTACCGGTGCTATATAGGAATTATATCCATCAAGGAGTATCTCAAGGAAATTACTGACCTCATCTTTCAAAGTCATAAACAGCGGGTGAATATGTGTATCGTAAAGTGCAATCACTCCATCTACTACATTCCTAACAACAGATGCAATTCCCTCAATAATCGTTTTTATGGGATTCAAGGTATTTTCAATCGCTGTCTTGATTCTGTCTTTATTTTCGATGAATGGGGAGAGAAACAGGTCTGTTACATCCCGAGTGAATTTAGCCACCAACTCGGTAAATCCCATGAACAAATCTGAGAATATCTGAATAATAAGGCCCGTTATATCCTGTGCTGTCTGAGAAGCAAATACACTAAATACATCGGCAAATGCTACAAAAAAGTCCCCCCATAATGTGTATATCTCTGATGTCACATCAAAAACCGTGATAAGCCATTCCTTTATTCTTTCTGTGTTATTTAAAAGATAACTTTCAAATCCTCCGATCAAGTTCGCAGCGATCGTCAATCCAACACTTACCATTGCACCAGCCATTTTTCCAGCCATGTCAACAAATGCGTTTACCATACGGTTTGCCGACTCCATTACTTCCGCATCGGTAAAAATGGATTTCAGATGATCCTTTATGCTCTGGAAGTCTTTTAAAATCTCACTTAAGATCGGCTTATAATCTCCAAGTCCTTCCCAGAAACCCGAAGCGAAAATGTCCTTCATCTCCAAAAGCCTTGATTTAATCGAATCCATTGTATCCTTGATCGCGTCAACCTGGGCTTTTATCTCATTGGATACCACTTCGGTTTTAAACATGTCCTCCGGCTTTAATTCGTTTTTATCCTTGTCCTTCTTTTTATGTGTGAGCTGGATAAGCTGGTCAAACGGAGCCAGACTTTTTTCTGTCGCATCCGCCGCCTCTTCGGTTTCGTCCTTTGTTTTATCTAGGCTCTCTGCATAATCTTGCTGTACCTTTACCGCTTTAACAAACGTATCCTTCCCGGTAAGTGCTGCCAGGAGCTGCGCCGTCCAGGTTACAGCCTGGGACAAAAGATTGATAAACTGGGCAAGGGCCGGAGCCACGAATTCTATAAGCGGGCTAAATGCTGTCGCAAAAGCATTTTTAAGCTGGGTCATAGCTGACATTAAAATAGAGAGGGCCTGGTTCGTATCATCCGAATACTGCGCCAGGTTGTCCATTCCTTCCTTAAGTCCGGCTGTGACCATAGATATGGCCCGGAATACGGTACTAAAGAGAATGGACGTGGCAAGCATACGCCCGATACTCATTCGAGCGCCACGCGCAGATTTACTGGTATCCTTTAATGACTTATTAAACTTTTTCTCTGTTTTATCTGCTTTTTTCTGGGTTTTATCAACGCCTAATAGCTGTCTTTTATAATCCTCTGCCGCCTGTTTGGCCTTTTGAAGCCCTTTGTATGCCTCATCATACGGGGCATCTCCCAGCCCATAACCAGCCTTCTCCGCGTAATACAACGCATCGGTATACCGGTCTATTTCGTCCTGTAAATTCTGTACCCTGGGAGAAGTCTGTTTGGCCGACTTTGCCACAGACGAGAAAGCATGCTTCGCAATATTAGGGATATCCTTAAAAGCCTGGGGGAGTATTTTCAAAGAGTCCTTCAGACTTACCAGAGTTTTCTCAACGTCCTCTGTCCCTTCTTTTACCCCATCAGTTTTGATCTTTGTATCAATTACAACGGTTCCATCCGGCTTCAAAATTACTCACCTCGCCTCAATAACTCAGCGAAAAACTCATAGTCTCCCTGTGTTCCATTCGCGGCTCCTTTAAGCTCGCAAAGTTTCTGATTATTCCTCAAAAATTCCTGTTCCCACTTCTCCAGTTTCTTGCCCTTTACTAATTTCTGCCGTATGGAAAGCACCTGGGAAAAAAGTCCGTCGTCAATCTCCATAAACCAGCCGTAAAACGTCCACCAGTGTATCGTCTGGCGGCCCCTGGTCTCGAATCCGGCGATTTTATTGACTGCGGGGAAGATTATCCCGGCATCCTGTTCCCAGTCCATTGTGCGGGCTGTGGGCTGATCCTCTTCACGGGTGATTCCGCAGTCGACAAACCATCTGGCGGCCTCAGCGGCTTCCTCCAGTGCCTCCGGCGGAGGCAGGACAGGATAATACAGGATCTCTATCATGGCCTGGGTCTTTTCTTTTTCGTTCAGCTCATCATCGCTAAACGCTGTCAAGATGTCCAGAACCGCCCGGAAATCCTCCCGTATCTCATAGTCCACGCCTCCCACGTTAAGCCTATACGGCAGATCCCAGGCCGCCATTACTTTGTCGGGAACGGGTATTTCCCCGGCCCCGCATGGTATTTTTCCGTATATTTTGATGCTTTACTCTGCATGGCTTCAAAGCTTTTTCCTGTTGCCTCTTCAACGATTTTCTGGACACTTTTTAAAATCACCAGTGCCCATGTCTCTCCGTTTTCAAGCGGTGTGAACGGGCTTGCGACATCAAACAGGCCGGAAGTGTCGGCCTTGAAAAGCTCGTCAAAACGCTCCTTTAATTCAGCAGCATATTTATTTTTAAGAGCCACAGCCTCGTCCTCTGAGAGCTTGTCTTTCTCAACCTTTTCCAGTTCATCACGCATTTTTTCAAACACCACAGATGCCTCTCGGTATCTCTCGATGATATCAATGTCCGTGGGGACAAACCGCAGAGTGGCTAACGCCTCTCCGTGCTGGTCCACAAAGTCGTAATATTTTACTGGGCTCTCAATGCTTACTTTGATGTTTTCCATGCTTCCTCCTTATAATGCCATCGCAGCTGCGGCGTCCGACGTAAATGCCATCGTGGCCGGGTCCACTACTCCCAGGATCCTGTCTCCAACGTAGTGCACGGTATGGGTTGCAGATACGCCCTTAAGGCCGCCAGCAAAGTCACCCAGTTCCACCACGCCCTCCTGGATCCAGGCACGCATTTTTTTGCTCTCATCAGTTTTGTATCTCTTTACACAGAGATATTTGAGGTGCAGATCAGACAGTGTAGCCCTGTTCTCCATCAGCTCATCAATCTTCTGTGCGTACTTACTCTCGCCAGACACATTCAGCGGGTCCACCGTCATACTCTCGGCGTATCCGGTGATGTCATAGTTGTTATTGCCCAGTACGTCCTGGCTCTCCTCGGTCTCAGCGTTCATCGAAATCGGCATATCCTCCACGCCTTTTCCGATGATCTCCAGGTTTTCCTTGCCTGTTACATTGTCGGATCCGTCAACGATCCAGAACACCATAAAATCTTTTCTTTTTGCCTCTCCGGCAGCATAGGTCCATTTCGCCATTTTCTTATTCTCCTATCTCTCAAATTCGTTTGTGTATGATACAGTTATCGGGAGCAGCCAGTCCTGTACACCGTTCTCCTGTGGGTCTGTCCCGTAGGAGTTGTCCCGAATTACCTTCGTGATTTTTCTGCCCCCGGATAACTCCGGGTAGCTGTCCAGTTTGTATGTATCTTTACCAATAGCAACAGGCTCCTGGCACACCCATTTCCCCAGGGTATCCAGAAACTCTTGTATGCTCATTTTCTGGCGCTCTTTGGCACTCCCAGAAGCCCTGTACACGACGTAGAAAGGATACTGGCACGTTTGATAGACACTGCCTAAAATGTCCTCCGTCTCGGCGTATACAAGCGCTCCTGTGTCATTTGAGAAGGCAATACCGCTTTCCTCTCCCAGTTCCTCAAACATTACTTCTTCGTCCGGGTACAGGCCCGGGAACTGGTTTAAGAGCGACTTAATCGCCGCTGTAAGGACATCATATCCCCCGGCATCCTTCCCGATGGGCTTCAATTCGTTATCCACGCTTTCCACCTCCCGCTGTCTCCTTCACGCCACGCACCCACTTTTTACCGTCTTTTTTCTTGGCCGCATCAAACCAGTGGGATTGCGCTTTGGGATGTGCCTGTTTTGTATAGGACAACAGTTCCCTGGCCCTTGTCTTTCCGCCATACTGACTGACAAGTACTTTCTTTTCTCCCTTTTTGGCATATGTGCTTCCAGTAGAAGGGCTAACCATCGTTTTCCCCTCATATAAAAATCTGCCTTGCGGGCCATAAGCCGCATATACTTCCCCGGATCCCTGTATGGCTGCGCTGGCTGCTCTGGTTGTGTTAATAAAGCTCCCGGTTATCATCGGCATAAAGGGGACCATACTGTTCATCACCGCGCCGTCCAACTGGTACTGCGCCCGCCGGAACTGCTCTTCAAATCGGTGCATGTCCAGCTTTACCCGGATATCTCCGTCAGCCACGGAAAATCCCTTGAAATGCTTTATCTTGCTTCTCGCCATAGCGTCACCTACGCAATCATCTTTGTGCTGTTTTCCTGGATAAACACCTTAATCTGATCGTATCCCCAGCCGCAGCTTATAAGGCTGCTTACCAGCATTTCCATAGTTTCTATCTGCTTCAATTCATCCGATGTTACATATTCCCTTATGCTTTCCTTCCCTTTTACTCCGTACTGATCCTGGAGCTCTTTCATACTCTTGCCAAAAATGGTTTTATAAATCAGTTTGGTGTAATTGGGGTACATAAACTTCTTGTGTGCACTGTCAGTCACCTTCATTTTGATGGTATCAGTCAAAATATGACGGACGATTATTCCCTTGTCCCTTTCAATCTGCCATTGCTGCCGCTCTGTATAAATGCGTTTGAGTTCAGATTCCATTGCGTTAAAGGCTTCTATATATTTTAATTTCCACTTCAAAGCCTTTTCGCCAGTAAATCCCATTGCCAGCAAAGAAAAGCCATCCCTTGTCACAAGATATTCTTTATACTTGCGTCCGTTTTCTCCGACATATTCTGACCCTATGAAATAATTTTCAACGTGGGGATTTCCACCTTGAATTAGCATCGGTATGATTCCTTTGTTTTTAACCTCCAAGCCTTCTGCTCTTTCGGTATCTGATGTTCGTCCTTCGATTGCATATATTACTTCTCTATGGGTTTTCTCAAAATCCTCTGCAATTTGACGTGTTGATACTGTCAATACTTCTTCATATCTTTTCCCTGTAATCTCTACTAACATAAACTTCATCCTTTCTATGCGCTTATTTTCCTAGTAGTTCAAAGTGTGGGATCACCTTATACGGGCCGCCCACGGATGAAATCAGATAAACAAAATCCTTTTCGGCGTTCATGAAGGCGTAAAATCCTTCATATCGCCGATCCGTATAATCCGCATCATCAACGGGGCCGTCTCCGTCCCATGCACCCGCCATGAAAAAATCCGTGGTGGGGTTGAATGTGATACTGTCGTCCAACAGGTCATTCACCTGTTTCCGCCATTCCTTCGGCGGCAGCCACGGAAGTTCCTTCCCGGAGGCATCAACCACCACTCTTTTCCCATTTTTATACACATATGGAATGTGTAGCTGTGCATTATCGGTGCTGTCGGGGCCGTACAGCTTCATAATCTGCCCCCGGTCTGTCTCCAGATGCACCCCGGAAAGCACATGAGGATACCAGATGGCGGCAGTGCTGGATTCGTAAAAATTGAATATTGTTATAGTGTCGCTATGCATGGTATCCTCTCCTTTCTATAAAAAAAGCTACTAACCAAATACTGGCTAGTAGCTTTCTGCTTTGACTATTCAATTATGATGCTTCCTTATCCTCTGCGCCGTTCAGAAACTTGTTAATAAAATACTGCTGTCCCTTTCCGGTGACTTTGGTGGTCTTGTTTATCCTCACGGAACCGTCCGGATTGTTCACTGTGCTCTCCTTGACTTCAAACAGCCACATTTCCATGCTTTTCTGCGTCGGCATATTCCAGTCAGAACCGTTTCGCTTAATCAGATAACCGTTGCCCCTCATCCATGCAAATAACCGCTTCTGTCCAATGTCAACGCCATTCTGCTTAATCAGCTTCGCCAAGTCTCCAATAAGGATTGAGGAATGGCTCGTCGCCACAGCGTCGGCGAAAATCTCTTTCGGCCTCATGCGCTGAACATCTTCCAGAAGTCCAGCATTTTCCCCTTTCAGCTTATCAATGGTCTGTCCGGCTACTTTCAAAGCCCTCGCCATGACCTGCTCCGGCGTATTCCATGCCTTTTCCAGGTCAAGGAAATACTGGCGATACTGGCGGCCTTTCTCGGAACGCTGTATCATGCAAATCTGCTTTGCCATGTCCACGGTAATCTGATAATCAATAGCTGGACGGCCTCCGGTACTTTCGCTCATTTTTGAGCAAAAGTCCTTTCCGGCTTCAAAACCATACTCAGCCATTCTCGGAAACCAGTCTTTAAAAGCCGTTTTAATCTCTAGCCCGTCATGCAAATCCCTGGCTGATACTGTTGGCTGTTCTGTTTCATAGTTTATCTTAATAATCTCATTCATCTAGTATACCTCCCTCTCTTTTTTCTCTCATCTCTCACACCTTGCACAGTCCCATAGTGATAAAGCGTCACAAGGAATTTCATAAGATTCCATTCGTCTCCATTTTTCGGAACACAGCCGTAGATTCTTGCCATCCTTTCACAAAAATCATATTCAGCCGTGTCCGCATATTGAGAGAATTTTTCGGCTTCTATTATCGGCGCTATCTGGGCTACTGAAAGAGAATTTGCATAAACTTCTCTTGCGAACTCTGCATTTGTTGTTTCCATCTTAAAACTCTCCTTTGCCTATTGAAATTCCGCAAAGGAAATGGTATACTAGATTTACCAAATCCAATGTGGTGAGGTTTTTAGGAGGTTCCGACTTTCCAGGGAGGGAACCTCCTATTTTTTGTCCAATTCAGATTTAACCAGCCGAATACCTCTGTTGATTACTTCTGTTTTTGTCGTTTGAAGCCTTTCAGAACACTCCTCTAACAACTCATTCATCTCATCATCAAGGCGAAGCTCAAACCTATTGTGCTTAGATTTATCTGATTTTGGTCTTGGGGACATTTATTTCACCTCCATTCTTGTCCGTACATCTATAATTATACACGTCCGTACAAGAATGTCAATAGGCAAATTAAATTTTTCAGCTCTAGCCAATATTCAGTTGTCAAGGTGCGATTATGTAAATCCCGTTAATACTTCTTTGTCAATAAATTCGCAACCGTCTGTAATTACAGTCGGTTTTATTTACGGTATGTCTAGTTCATGTGCTACTCCATCTTTTTAAATCTGTTCCATAATTCCGCAAATTTCTCCCAGCCATACATCGCCACAAAGGCGACCAGAAATCCCGCCAGAATCGCCGCCAGAATCATGTACCACAAAATCGTCTGCTGGATGTACTGCATATACGCAACAAAGGCGGTCACTGTCATTCCGATGGACAGGATGAACACCAGGATATCTGTCGGGATCTTGGCAAGCACGCCTACACCCTTAAACACCTGCGTAATGACCGACACCATAAACGCCAGTGCGCCGATAACCGCCAGAATGGTGGTCATGTTCGCAAACAATGTTTCCATTTACTTTCCTTTCCGGAATCAAAATAAGTCCAATTCCTTGAATACTTTGAAAATCTTCGGGGACTGAATAGCAAACCAGTCCACCACGGTTTCTTCAATTCCGATTGTTTTGTGTTCAAAGTTGCTGGACAGCCCGGATTCCTCCATAAACGCATGAATGATTTCATGCCGGAGACAGGTTTTCTGATAGTCCCTCAGATTTCCTTTCGCTCCAACCTGTCCCTCGCTTTTTTTCATATCGTCCACAACGATTTCCTTTGTCGAGGAATCGCAGTATCCGTCAAGCCCTTCCAGTGAAGGATATTTTTCCTCATTACCAAACTTTATTTCATATTCGGTTCCAAGGATATTCACTTTACAATCCTGCATATAGCAGCAACACTCCCTCGTCGTTTCTTACTCCCGTCAAATACAGCCTTGCCGTATCCGCCAGGTTTTTATTACTTGCCTGTGCGTCCCCGGCCGCCTGGTAGACCGCGCTCCACGCTTTCGCGCCGTTTGCCATTTCGGACGGTGAGGCATAGGAGATTGATTCGGAGCCAGCAGAGCGGGAGGTCACTACTCCCTCCGCAGCACCGGGCCCGCCGGAAGATGTTCCACCCGCGGCGGCAGATTGCGCCTGTTTATCTGCCAATTCCAATTGATATAACTTGTCGCAGACCGCGCACACGGCCTTCTGCACCTTCGTCGCCGCCCTTTCATCAGACGGTAAGCCGTCAGCCAATCGGTCAAAGGTTATAACGTCCAGAAAGTCGCTGGCGCGGTCTGCGATACGGTCAAAGTCCTCCGCCGGAACGACATTCCCGTGATAGGTCTGCTCGTAAAATGTGAATGTGGTGTATGCCATCCCGTTGGCCTCCTTACCTCTTACTCTTCCGTCTTGTTTCCCCGGAAAGCGGTTCGCCGTCAGTATTTAGGGGTGTACTGGCGGCCATCAACCCCCCGCGCTTACGGTGATTTTCGCGATACCATCCAGGTATTCAGCAAACAGCACAAGGCCGGTGATAGCAAACGCCTCAGATACGGCTGTGTTGTAGTTGCCCTGCGTATGGAAACCGATCAGATTGGTTTCGCCGCTGGTGGTGTAAACAAGGCCGGCCTTTGCAAAATCGCTCTCGTTGGGGTCGATGTAGTACATAACGATGTTTTCCACCGGTGTAGCAATCACCGTATCCGCCGGGATCTCGCTGTCGGAAAGAAGGAAAATTGTGTTGAACCCCATGAAATCCTTAAGGTACTGGAATCCAAACTGATTCTGAATCGTGATGTTCGCAGCACCCAGGTATTTGTATACATCAAGGATGTTCACGAAGCCGACAACCCCGGTGATGTTCCGGTGCATCTGCTTAAACTTGTTCTCAACCTTGCCTTTTGCCATCGCCAGAGCCATCTGGAAGGTGGTTTCCGTGGAGGTGAGTGTTCCGGTTTTCAGATAGTCATAAAACTTCTTCGTCACGCCCGCCTGGAGCTGATACAGGAATTCGTCGTCAGTCATCTGGACGGCGTTGTCATATCCGTGGTCTTTGATCGCCTCGATGGAAACGGCCTTCGCATACTTCTCGATGGTCATTTCCTGGTACTTCTTTTCTTTTACGGTAAATTTGCTGTAAGGGATCTCCTCGCCTTCTGCTACCGCCCCGTTTTCGAGTGTACCCTCGGCGTATTTGCTTTTAAGCACCGCACCGGGCTGCTTTTTAATGGGGCGCATAATCCCCAGAATGTCCCGCAGATGCTGCCAGTTGCGCTCGAATCTGGTTACAAAATCCAGCTCTCTGGCGGTCACCTGGATATCCGCTGTTTTAATCAAATTTTCTTTTGCTGGCATAAAAAAAGTCCTTTCTACCCATAGCTTTTAAAAGGTGTGTAGGTTGGCGACACGCTCCAATCGCGTGCCAGTGTCAAATTGAATTATTCAGTTTTTCCGAACAGATGAAGATTGTTGGCGATAGCCGCCTGGCGCTCGCTGGTGTCTTTGATCGCTTCGATCTGTTCTTTTGTCATGTTTACGCCCTGGTTCTGTTTGCCGATTGGCTGTGTAAATCTCGCTGCGTTCTGCTGAGCCTTGATCTGCTCATCATCGACAAACGCCGAAGCATCCTTTTCCTTCATCTGGGTAATAAGGTCATTCAGACCCAGGATTTTTCCATCTTTCAGTTTCAGCCCAGCATCCTTGACCTCCGCCATGATGGCCCGTTTCGCTGCCTCGCTGGAGAATTTGATTCCTTCAAGCTCTGTTTTCAGAGCATCCGCAAAATCCCTTTCATACAGCTTTGCCTGCGCATCCTTCTCGGCATCTTCAGCCTTTTTCTTCCAGTCAGACAGTTCCTTCTGCATAGTGTCGAGATCAACACCTTCAAAGCCTTTCAGAGTGGTTTCCGCCGTCTCGGCCTTCTCCTTCCAGGTGTCCCGGTCGGTCTCAACCTTTCCCAGCTTCTTTTCATGCTCGGCTTTCGTGATGTAATTCTCCGCCACCTTTTTTGTAAGGTTTTCTTTCTTGTCTGCCGGAACCTCGATTCCCAGTTCTGTCAAAATCGCTTCAATATTCTGCATTCTTATCCTCCTAAACGTGATTGATTAACCGCCCGTCAGCGGTATGGATTAAGCCCGATAAACCACGGGCGAGGTAGTTGGGAAAAGAGGAATCGAACCTCTGGCACGCGGCTTATAAGGCCGCCGCTCTACCTACTGAGCTATTTCCCAAAAACGCCCGGGGGTAGCGAACCGGGCGAAAAGCGTAATGATCGGCGCCGTCTCAACAATGCGCCTACATCGTGTGCCGGGACTCGAACCCGGCTGTATGCCTTTCACGATTGCTGGAATTACATTGAGAATGAAGAGTCCCACGATTGCATTTCGCGGGATTGCACACAGACGGAATCGAACCACATTTTCAACCTTCCGTTAAGGCTGTGCGCAACTCATCTGAAAGGAGGTATGTAACAAATATTGGAAAAGTATGGCTTGCGCGGGGTTATGCAAATCCATACTATAAATGTCATATTGCTTCCTTGATACTATTTTACCACATTTTCCATTTTTACCTCTCAGCACGTTTTTTCGTTTTCAAAAAGCGGTGAGTCTCCCCACCGCCCTCATTTACATCATCTTACGCAGTTTGTCCATATAACGAGATATGGTCTCCCGTTCTTCCCGACAGTCCGCATCTTTTGACAGGTCTCCCAGTTCTTCCGTCAGTGCATCCATGTGCTCCTCCAGGGCGGCCAGCATACGCCGCTTGCAGTCCTCAGATTTACCATTACGGTAAGACTGTTTGCTGTCCATATACTCAGCATACGAGTCGTTGGCACCATTGGCCCGGCTGTAATGGCCTCTTACATAATGCTCGCCGCGGCGGGCATAAGAGGACCCGTTTTCATAGTCCGGCAGGGTTCTTCCGTCCTCCCGGCTGTACCGTCCCATGCTGTCGCGTTTCCGTCTCTCGCTGTAATCGCTCTGGCCACGGCTCCCTTCCATCTCGTCAAGGACCGCATTGTAATAGCCCTCTTTGCATTTCCAGTATTCGACGTTCTCCATGTCCTTCAGCATGTCGATAAGTTTGTATGCGGTTTCAAGGTTCCCTGTGTTCAGACCCTTTTCCGCGATTTTATCCAGTTCCTCCCGGATATTTTGCATTAATTTATAACTCATGGCCTGCCCTCCTTAACCGCATACCCGGACAGCTGTAATGTTCGGGTTATCTACCAGGACCGGAATCGTCCCGGCGTTCTTAATGGAAACGTTTTCGCAGCATCCGCAGAACACGTCAACGTATGTCTGGGACGATACATTAAAATACTGTTCTACGGCTGCCGGAGTAGCGCGCATGACCGTCCCACCGAGGATTTCTCCGTCTCTGGCGATTCCCAGGGCCACTTCTCCTACCGTTTCTCCTGTCGGTACTGCGACATTACCGGAAAATGTAACCAGATATCTACCGGGCTTCGCAAGCGTGATCTGTGCGCTCCCGGCCCTGTGCCTTTCTGCACATCCGCCCTTTGTGGCAACCACCGAAAACGGGATTGACTGTCCCACCGGCACAGTGACTGGCGCTGTATTTACTAACTCAATCATAATATTCTCCCTTCTGCGCAAAAGGACAGGCTTTACGGCCTGTCCCATCTGCGTAATAACGGCATCAGCCGAACATCCAGAACCATTTTGTTGAGGTCAACAAGATGGTCTGAAAGAAACTCCTTATGCGGTTTTAGCATCCGCAGCCCGTATTGCATCCGCAACCTGTATTACAACCACATCCGCCGCCAAAGCTAAAGCCTGTCGGGTTGATGATGGATGTATACGGGGACATTACCGGATAAGAGGGTACCGGTATAGGTCTCAGCACGTTGATAATGCTGTCGATCTGTGCATTAATTTTGCTGGTCTGTGTATTGTTGGACAGCTGGAGCTGTGCGGACTGTAACTCAGTCTGTAAGGACTGGATCTTGTCCTGCGTGAACAGATCAATGATGCGCTGGGTCCCGGCATTCTGCGCCTCAATCACATCGCGGAATCCGTTGTTTACGGTATTCTGGAGGATGTTGGTCTGGGCTGCCATGTTGTAGTTTACGCCAGCGATTGCCTCCCTGGTATCGCAGCAACACTGCTGCATCTGATAACCCAGATTGGACAGATTCGCATTTACACCAGCAAGGCCGTTGCAAAGCTGACCGGAAAGGTTCTGGATACCGTTTTCGATTCCCTGTGTGGACAGTGCCGCGTCGATATCAGCGCGGGTTGCATATCCCTGGAATGCCGGAGAGTTTGCGCCTCCACCATTTCCGCCCCAGCCGCCGAAGCCGCCCCAGCCAAACATACCGAAAATTAAAAAAAGGATGATCCAGGCTCCCCAATCTCCACCGAAGCCGCCATTTCTCCCTGTGCCGCCAGTTAAAACGGCAACATCAGAAGCAGTTAATCCGTCTGTCATAGTAATAATCTCCTCCGATTATGATATTTACAAACCGTGTGCACCCGGTTATGTACTATTTAAAAAAGCCTTTGAATACGCCCTGCATCTGTTGAGCCATCTGCTGGGCCTGGTTAAGTTGCTGCTGGCTTATCCGGCCAGACTGTAACAGTTTATTGATCTCTTCATTGGGGTTCTTACCTTCCATTTCTTTCCGGAAGCGCTGGAACTGTTCCATCATTCCAGATGGCCCCCCACCATTCAAAGCGTTAAACAATGGATTCGCCATGCTTACCTCCTTCTGGCTTTGTTGCCGTTTCAAGATAGCTGTACAATTCTTCGTATTTGCCCTTCAAATCGTCATATTCCTGTCTGGTGACATATTTATCGTCAAGGTTTATTTCGGCCTGTTTCTGCGGCTCCTGTGAGCCCAAAACAACCTCTTTATAAGCAAACGTCCGAAGTGTCGGCATCCCGGCGGCATCTGTGGTCTTTATGTAAAAAATGGAGTTTTCTGAATCCATCAGAAGGACGCTTGTGTTTGGAGCCACAAGATACGACTTGGCCCCCGCCTCGCCCTGTACCCACAAAATCCCCTGGTTTACTTGCTGGGATTGCTGCGGTTGCTGATACTGGGCCTGCATCTGTGCCAGCCGGTCCATTTGCGGCTGTAATGGATTCATTTGCCCAAACTGATACGGATTGTACCCATATCCAGGCGTATATGGTAATGCCATGCCTGTCCCTCCTATGACTAAATCAATGACTTTGTATGACTAAATTATGGCATAAAAAATAAGCCTTTGACAGGCTCTTAAAGTACTGTTAAAGGCTTAAAAAAGTATATCAAAAATTTAATGTTCTGGTAAATAACGCACTCAGCTTTTACGTTTCTTTTTGGCGGCTTCCATAAGATCGTCAACGTATTTTTTTACTGACACACCTTTATGCTTTGCTTGATTTCTTAGGCTTTCTGCGTATTTAAGAAAATCCTTCCTCTTCAGAACGTCTATAACCTCCCCGTATGTTTTTCGGTTGTCAACTGCAACTTTCATGACACGATATGCCTGTTGCATGCTCTCAGCAAAATCTTTCGAAACATATCGTTGCATAGTGGTATCCTTGTATGGATGATATCCAGCAGTGCCATTAGCTATAGCTGTATTCCTCATTGAATCCAACAAATCTTGTGCGTATTTTTTTTGTTTATCAGTCCCTGTCTTTCCAGATAAAGAAATAGGTTTAAACATACTCTCTTTTTTTAAACCACTTCCCGAACCTCGTCCGCCCATATACTACTCCTTTCCCAAAACCATTGGCCAGTACACCCGGTCTATCCACTCATTCATTCTTGTGCTGTTGGTCATTTGTATAATTTTTCGATTGACCCGTCTGCTCACCTGTTTAATGGTAGTCATTTCACAGTGCATGGATTCAGCACATTGTTCCAGTGGTACGCCTTTCTTTCTGAGATCAAAAAGCGCGGATTCCTGTGGGCTGAAATTGCAAAATTCTTTGTAATATGCCAGCTGTGGCACCGTGAAATCATATACCTTCAAAAAGATTCTCCTTACTGCGTCTGTGCCAGATAGGAAATGAGCTTGTCTCTCGTTTTTTTTAACTGCTCCACGTTGTTCCCGGATATCTGGCTGTTAAGCATAGTCACCAGCGTTTCCATGATGAGGCTGTCACGCTCTCTGATTTCCTGCATGGCCTCATAATCTCTTTTGTCGTGTCTTTCCAGTGTCTCCACCCGGTCATTTAGTTTAACCGCCGGAGCAATCCACTTGTGGATCACCGCCGCTGCACCGCCAATAACGGAAATACCTCCGCAAATTGCAAGTATCGTCTGTACTGTCTCCATTACGTCCATGTATCAGTCCTCCGGTTCAAAATATTGGCATATTTTACAATCCTCGTCTGGGTCCGGAAAGTCACAACACATGTCGCACTGGTCATTACAACACACTTCGTTGCAGAAATATTTACATCCTTTTTTGTCATAAACATCTACTTTGTATGTTCCGTCCGGAAGCTGCTCCAGCCATCTACTCATATTATCTCTCCCAGTAATAAATCGGTATCTCCTGTCCGCTGTCCCATGTGTCCCAATAATACCCGTCCTGTACGCACACCACATGGCCGTCGATAGCCAGGATGTAAGTTCCCACCGGATGATCCCGGCAGAAGTCGTCTACGGTGTACACATACTGGCCGTGGTCGTCCACGATGTTCCGACGGAATCCATGATCCCGGAGGTATGCGCCCCACACTACATTTGCAGACGGCATATCTGACAGCTGACAGGCTTTGACCATCACGCCGGAAAACGCCGTCTCCCAATCAATGTCAAGGGCCTTGCATATCGCCCGGATAACGCAATCGCCTACACGGCGGGCGCTGGGATTAGGATTGAATTGTTTCCATCTGCTCACTTCCTACGCTCCCTTTCTTTCCTATCCTTCTCTTGCTTGAGTTTTTCTTCTTCCTCTTTTTCTCTCCTCTGCCTAATTACATTGGCTTGATTTGCTGCTATAATCCCTTGTATCATAATTGGCATAATCATTCCCCTTTCGTGTTCTGATACCGCCGCGCCGCCCCTCTGGCCTTTGCGGCCTGTTCGCGGTTCCAGCGGGCAATCTGGAGACGTTCTGAAAGCGGCCGCAAACTGTTTTCTTTGCAAAACTCATTGTATGCTTTATTCTGCCGGGACAGGAGATAGGATTTCCGGTCAAGCGTCTGCTGCAATTCAAACTTCGCCGCTTCATTCTGGCATTTCTCCACGGCCTCTTGCAGTCCCATGACCTCCCGCTTTGTCTTGCGGACTCGTCGCTCTAATGTCCTTTGGCGTTGATCCAGCTTTTCCATGCGGACATTATCGGCGGTCTGGATGTCGGCATACGGATTATTCACACCATCCCCGGATCCGAACGAATGGCGGCAGTTGTACCCCGAAAGACCTACACCAGTTCCGTACCCTGTCCGCTCATAAAAGTTCGGAAAGCGTTTATCACGCCCGGTCCGGCTGTAAAACTGTCCTTGCCACCACAGATGATTGCCCGGGTTCTGCCCGCCGTCCCCGGTTCTGGCTCCGATGTGCGCCGACACAAGGATGATATCCCAGTCCATTTCCTCCATGCGCTTGATTGATATATCTCCAGCGGCCTGGGCTATCCCGGTACGCACGGCCCGCGCTGTGGCGACCTCTATGGTGTCACGGTGACCGGAAGGGTAGTCCACATACACTCCGCCGCTTGCAACGGTCTCCACGGCCTCTCTGACGGCCTGTGAGTAGCTTGTGGCCCCGATCATGACTTTGTTATAGGCAAAATCACATTCATTCAGAAACAGCCTCTGTGCGGCTTCTGCGGTGCTGCGGGTCATGTTCCGCCACTCTCCCAGGGTGGCGTTGTAGTTCCGCTCCATGAGCCGGATCAGCGCCGGGGACTGTGTCAGCGGCATGGGAGACAGCCCGGCGGCCCGGTATATCTTGTCATCGTATTCCAGGGCCTTGACTCCGGCCTCTTCCATAGCCGCCTTGATTTCCTTCTCCTGCCGCTTCGTGTACTTCGTCAGCTCCGCCGTGATGTCCTGTAAAAGGTATCCGCTATCCTGTAACACCTGGATACGCCACGCATCGGATGAGGTAAGGAGGTAATCGTCCCCCCGCCCGATGCGTATCATCATGCGGTCTACAATCTGGCGGATTATGTACTCATGGAGCTGGGAGGCAATGTTTTCTGCCCCGTCCGCTATTTGCTGGAGATAATGAGGGTCAAGCATTATTTTTTCTTCTTTCTTTTGCTTTGCCTTTTTACGCCATCAATGCAATCAAAAAGCAAAACAGTACCTATAATTACAACGATTGCAAATAATATTCCCATGTTACTCCTCCCTATTAAATCTTCCTGTATCCCACTTCCATTCCTGCTCCTCCATCATTGATTATTGTGGTTGTAGGAGCATAGGTATGAAGCTGTTTGTATGCGACAATGGTTTCGGGTGAGAGCGGAGTCTCTACTGAGGCATCAAGTGCAAACAAGACTCTTGCCCCAACAGTTAATTCCCCGGTTTCAGATATATATGGTCCATTAATCGACTCATTGTTATAAGATGCAATCTTTTCAATCCTCTTTATGTATACGCCCTTTGCCAAATCCGCCTCATCCGTCACCCACTGCTGACCGTTTTCGTCCGTATAGTTACCGCCAGAAGGAACCGAAATCCCTGGCAAACCGCCGGGAGTAGGGACGATGAGGGTCTGTGCGGGCTTGTAAGGCTCATATGGAGTAGATTTATCACCAAGTTCAAGCTGGATTTTGATTTTCGATAAATCTCCAGTATTCCAATCTCCGTTTAATCCGGCTAAAATAACTACCGCGTTTGGAATGTTTGGCATGACAAATGCCTTACTCAATCCAGCTGCTGGATAACCTTTGGTTAAGTTCGTGTTTGTAGTAGCCTCATGTAAACTTACTCCCGTTGTTGCGTCCACGTTTGTAAATGTGTATGCCTGTCCCGGAATCAATTTAAGATTCGGCTGTGTTACGTTGTATCCCTGTTTTGTTCCGCTTGCGATATCAATCAGATTTTTCCCCTCGATCTTTATCCCGATATTCCCTTTGTCTCCCACATTGACAATCGGCACCGGTGATTCCGGGCTTGGGTCGCCGTTTTGTATGGATTTTCCGAAGATTCTCAGTCCTTTTAATTCTGCATTGTCTTTGGCATCCGTGAGTATTATGGGATTTCCAGAAACATATGCAACGGTGGAACCATGTGCACCAACGATTATGGACAGCAAATGTTCCTCTCGTGTCACAGGTTCCGGGACATTTCCGCCGCCGTTAGCAATCGCCGCCCAATACTGCTCAACACGCGTTACTGGTTCCGGAGTGTTCCCACTCCAAACTCCTGCCGCTTTTGCCATATAGTATTGCAATCTTGTGACGGGCCACGGTGCGTTCCCGGAATAGTCTCCTGTCATAATTGCAAGGTAGTATTCCTCAATCGTTATGGGTTCGGGCGCCCTTCCGTCCCATGTCCCTGCAATCTTCGCAAGGTAATATTCTAATCTAGTTATCGGATTCATTCTTTACTCCTCCTGGAAAAATCCCGGTTCTTCTTTCGGCTGTGCCGCCGCCACCATTGCTGCCGCTTCTTCCGGCGTGAATCCCTCATATTTTTCAAGGTAATACTCTTTTGTGTAAAACCCTTGTAATGTAAGCTGGTACGCCCTCGCCCTGTCCTCGTCAAAATTATATGTAATGTCCCCGAAGCTGTACACCACATCATAATTACCTTTGGGAGCCAATCCATACCCATCTGCATACACAGACATAGCATAGATGGCATCATTCAGACAGCTTTCCAGCTTGTCCCGGACATCCTTGATAAACTGGATCGTCCGCTGCTGCTCCGCTTCAACGCCTGTCGCTGTCTGGATCCCGGAGGATTCGTTGAATACGAAGTACCCATTAGAAAAGCCACACTTGTACCCGATCTGGGACAGAAGGGCATTAATCCCGGAAAGCCTGGTATCAGTGTTAAGCTGCGGGTTAATCTCCTGGTAAAACTCCTCCGGGCTATTACCAAACACATTTTTGACATAATGCGGCATCTTCACATCTGCAACACGTCCATTAAGGCTTTTCCCGCTGTCGTACATAAGCCGGTCATCTGCCAGGATTATCTTTTCGCTGTCATAAACCTCACCCGCGTTTCGGCTGTATGCGATATCCAGGTCCTTCATTTCTTCGACGGCCGACGCAAAAACGGGCATCCCAAGGGGAGAAGCAAGGTCTATATTATTCGCTCCGGGAGTTCGGAACACCCCAAACATCGGGGAATCTAACTGCTCGTTATTGTCTTTTATAATCCGCTCAATCGGGGCCAGATGCGCCCATCTTGTGTCGGTTATTGCAATCGGGTCCCCGATAGAACTTGAATTCCTGGAAACGTAGGTTTTATTTTCGATGTAGTACGGATATACCGTCCTTCCATCTTCATGTTCTGCCACGAAATTATGGTACTCCAGGCGAGTGTAGTATTTATCATTCTCCTCATATGTTTCCCGGAAAACGATTCCCGTAATATTGTTGTTCCCGTCCGTCTCCGTCACCATGAAATTAAGAGGGGAGACAAAGTCGAACCCATCATCCGTAGGTTTGATAATGATTGTGCCGTATGCACATCCATACTCTACCCAGTCCCGAAGATTATAATACGCCTTATCAATCTGCTCCTGGAGCCATTTCCCACGCTCCCCGCCGCTGACCTGTATCTTAATCCCCAACATAACAAGACGCGCTGTCTCAGAGCATACAGACTTTGCAAAGTTGATGGTCTTAATTCTCTCCTCTGCGTCTAACCAGTACGGACTTCCCTGGTAAATGTTCGCCCATTCTGAGATTTTTGTCAGCATTTGCGCCGATGCGATATCCTTTACCCGGAAATCTTTTTCTGCTTGTTTTCTGAATATCATCCCGATCCACCTTTTTACCGTTGCTATAATGCCCATTTAATCACCCAAATCAACTTCCGCGAAAATCATCGAGCAACCATCAGTTCGTATTCTTTTAACCTCCATCTCCATCAAGTTTATATCTTGCTTCTCCCACTCTTTCTTGTTGTGTAAAGCATTCATTTTTACACTCAGTTGTTCATTTTCATCCAGAACAGAAATCAAATCCTTTATAGTCATATTTAACCACCTATGCCATGTAATAGCCTTTTGCTTTAGCCTCCTTAAGTTCGCCTTCGGAGAAATATCTTTCCACTCTTTCTTTTATGCCATAACAATCCACTTCCATATCCAAAAGAAATAATTTCTCTTTCGGATCACGCCTTTGACATATCTTTTTATCAAATTCCTCTGTTACATCTCTTTCACTGTATATTTTTTCAATGTAATGCTCTAATAAGTTCATTATGCGCTGTGTCCTCTCCTCATCGCCATCGGAGATATTGCGTAGCGGAGAGCGTCGATCCAGTGATCGTTGCCGTCCGGGTAATCTGCTATCACTTCTCCGTTGCCGTCTACTTCGTGTTCGTATTCTGTAATTTCCTTGTATGCCCGTGGTGTTCTGGCCGGATCAATAACAATCGTCCGGCACTGTAACCACTCAAAGGTGTACTTCCGACTCCCAGGCGTTACAATGGCGTTTCTGGCCGGGATCCCGGCGTCCCGAAGGTCCACAATGCTTTCCTGTTCATCCACGCCACACATCAGAGCGTAATCGTCATACCCCTTGTCCTTTATCATCTGCGCCATGTCTGCATTTCTGATTTTGCACCCGCCCAGCTCATCCAGTAGGACAATCTGCTCCTTATTGGGCACATAGGCGGCCCGGATAAAGGCTTTCGGGTCCGGGTACCATCCGAAGTCTTGCCCTTGATAGATTGACTGGTATGTCTGAATCTCCTCATCGGTTATCGTGCGGATCTCCAGCATGTCAAAGATATTGGTTCCCAGCCCCACCGGCTCGCCCAGGTACTCATGTCGGTATGCCCGCTCATTTGTGTCCTTTAAATGCTCTGCGTCGGCTATAAACTGATCGCCCAGCCAGTCAGCCGGAACGCTTGTATAATCGCTCTTGTGCCGGTAACTGTCCTCTCTCGGCTCATTGACATATACATTTGCCCAGTTACTACGGCTGATAGGTGGATTGAAGGATTTGAATACCACAAACTTGCTCCCACCACGGAGGACTGACTGCTGTACTGTTCGGATTTCCTCAATCCCGGCAAACTCGTCCAATTCTTCAAACCAGAGGTATTTGAAGTAACCTCGGCTGGTCTTGATGGACTTCGTTTTCTTCGCTTTATCCAGCCCCCGGAAGATGATTTTCTGCCCCGTGGGCCTATATACATACTGCATGGGGCTGACGCTGGAGGCCCACAGGTCGTTGGCTCCCAGCGCGTCAATCGCCCACGCTATCTGTTCAAACACGGATTCTCGGAGGGTGTTCCCGACTTTACGGAATACTACCGCGTTGCTGAAAACGCCGTCCTTTGCGTCCTGCATCATCCCCAGTACAATCTCCACGGATATAAAGGAGGACTTGGTTGAGCCACGCCCGCCGTACAGGTCATAATATGTATGATTGCCGTCCAGTATGTCCCAGTGGACGGGGTAAAAGGCGGGGGCTATGATGTCGGTAAGCTGGATTGTGTCAGTCAATTTTTACTCTCTATCTCCTTCAACCGTTCCAGCGCAGCTCCTTCACTTGTAAATGCAATATCTCCAAAATCATTCAATTTCAATGTTCCGTAGAGATTTGTTGCCTTAAATAAAGGCGGCCTTTTGGCATTAAGGTATATGTCTGTGATAATCGTTTCTTTTCCGTACAGTCTCCACTCGCCAGAATTTATCAACTTTTCTATAATCCATATCCTATCTCCCGCCTTACACGGTAACCGCACAAGAAGTCCGTCTTCTTCGGCATTTTCATATTTCCATAACTTTTCATAAATCTTATCTATTTCTTCGTCATCTGGTTCCATTGCGCTTGTCCAAAATTCTTCGCCCATCCAATATGGGTTACGTTCTGTCAGTCTATCCATCATCTACTCCTTCCCCGGCCTCGGTATGTTATTCACGATAACAATGCCGCCGGTATCTGTGTTCTGTGCCACATCAACCTTGCGCTTTGCCAGCTCAACGGCGGCTTTCGTTCTCTCCGCCAGCGGAGCGTCAAGACCAAACTGGTCTTTCACTTCGCCCCGCATGACAGAAGTGAGATATTGCATTATCTCCGCAGCAGAGGCTATGCGTCTGTCCTCAATCTGTTTCTGCCGTTCTTCGATGTATTGTGAGATTTTTGGGTTCTTTAGGGTTTTTGAGGCTTCGACTGCCGCCGATTTGTAGTTTTTGTACCCGGCTTTCCTGTAAGCCTCCGCCGCATTCCCACACTCTATGTAATAATCCGCAAATGCCTTTTGCTTCGGTGTAAGCACTTATCCACCACCTTCAATCATTTTGTCCACACAAGCATTCCACCCGGCGTTATACATCCAATCTATCACACGCTTTCCGGATTCCGTTTGCATTGGGCATTTTTCTGGCATTTTCTTCACCGGGCACCAATCCGGTTTTCCCGGTCTCTCATAAGAGCAGAATCGATCCACTTCTACGTTTTCGATCCCGCAAAACCTTTTCCCCTGTATCATCTGCCTGTTATCATAGTCGCGCTCGTGGCAGAAGTCACAGTTTATACAGCTTTCCTGGAAGTCTACGGTTACAAAGCCGTCGGGCGCATCTGGTTTCTTCTCTTCCACAGCAGCTTCTTCGAGCATTTTGAGCTTTGCCAGTGCCATCCCAATATTCTGGGACATTACATAGGGCAAACCGTTCTGAATTTTTGAGAAATCTTCCAACGCCACCTCAGAAAAGTTATCATCCCAGGAAAACGGCTCCGCCTTGATTGTAAATTCTGGATTATTCATCCCTTTTTCTCATCCTCTCCCCAGCTTACGGTTATCTCGTCTCCGTAGCGATTTTCTTCCCATTCTTCTTTTGTGCAAAAATCAACTGAATAAATAGTATCATATCGTTCGTATGCCCGTTTCATAGCCCTTTTTATGCTCCATAGGCGTAACCATGTGAACGTTTTCCGGAACTCACCATCAAAACAAGCATAATACGTTTCTTTCTCTCCTACAATACGGAAATATAACTGTGCATATCCGATTATCTGTCTTTTTCTTTGCCTCTCTTTCAATTCTCCTCACCATCCTGTCTTGTTCCAGCCCATTGCTCTGCCATAGCCTTTGCAATACCCGGAAATGTTTTTGACCTTATTTTAGGGTCTCTTTCTTTTCTGCCTTGAAACCGTCTATAATTACCATGTGCGTCCTTGCATCCCCCGTTGACATAGGGCTCATGATATGCCATTATTTCTGTCGGTAATAACGGAGGCAGCCCTTTGAGCCACAGACAAGTCCGCTTGCTGTATGGATGCCCAAATTCATATGGTTGTATTGCCTGACTATATGAGGGAAGTCCTATAAGTTTCATGGGTGTTGGATTTTCTATTGCAATTCTAGGACAATCCGCATTATAGAAACTCATGAAAAATTCTTTTGCTTTCATGGCCTTCTCATAACGTTCTGGAACAATGTTTCCTTTGACCCTCATTCTCACTGTGCCAGCATTGGTCATATATGTACATGGCGGAAATGCTATAATCATATCCCATTTCATTTTTAGCAGTTCAAGCGCGTCAACCTGTAAATGCCATTCTGGATGTCCTCCAGAGCATGGTTCAATATCGCACGAATATGCCTCATGCCCCAGCTTTCTCATTTCTATTGTCACAGCTTGGCTTTCTTCACAGGCTACCAATACCTTCATTTATCTTCCACTCCTTTATCTGCTCCCATATATCCGCCAGACATTTCACCGCCTCCACCGTACTCGCCGTCCGCAATATCTCATAGTCCCTCATCCGCCAGCCGTTTCGCGTTTCCTGGAGTGTAGGCGTTGACAATATCCACATGGTTATCATCCGCTCCTGTTCCGGGCTGTAAAATTGACTGGTTCCTATCTTGACAACAAGGCCAGTGGAGAGGATCGCACGCTGAAGTTTTTTAAGTGTCAAATTAAGATTCATCTTCTCATTCCTTTATCTTAATTTTACCACAATTCCGCGCGCTACCTCTCCTCACATTTTCAGCCTTTCCACTGTCCCGTCATACGGAGCCAGTGGTAAAATTTGGCCATTGTGCCGCGCTTGTACGAGTAGAAATCGTCCTCTGTAACAGGGATATTCCAGCCTTTTTTTATCAGTGTGCGGTATCCCTCGCCCTCTTTTGTAATAGACTCGCATACGGCCTTCTCGAGGCCAGGAGCCGCGCTTTTTGCGCAGTTGTAGAGGACGGAATACTCCCCCGGCTTCAAGTCCCGGCAACGCTCTTTCAATCTCCCCTCGTCTCCTGGAAATACTTCCAGGTCAATGAGTGTCTTTTCCCTCGTCCGTATACTTATCCACTCCCTTCGCTTATTTCCCCCTCTTAATCCTCCGGCTTTTCTTCTTTTTCCCGCACAGGGCCGTCTTTCCTCCGGAATTTACCTGTCTGCCGTAGATAAATGCGTTAAAATTACTTCTGCTCATTATTTTCCCTCCCTCAAAAGCTCATTAAATTTCTCAAAAGCCCTCTGAGATACCTTATTATTCTGCTTCTCCGGCTTCAGATTTACGGACAAGTGGACGCTGATAATATGTCCCAGTTCCCTTGCCATGTTCTTCCGCCCCTGTGACAGCCCATCACGATAGCCTTTTGCCGGGCGGAAGTCATTGATTTGCTCTTTTCCCTCGCCCTGTCCTCCGGCGGTCTTGTTGTATCGGCACTGATAGCCGCGCCTTGTGTATTCCAGGATCCAGTACTGCTCCCACTTGTCCAATTCTGATTCCGGGTAATGCCGGATCCCGATTCTCCATCCGTAAGGATTCTCCTCGCTCCAGAATCCTCGCTTTTTGAGGCTGAGGTCTATGTGCTGGTATCCGGTGAGATGGCTGCACATCCGCTGCATGATATGTACGGCCTGGCCGATGTAAAAATAATTGATTCCGTTTTCATCGGTCCGGGTCAGAAAATAGATTCCGCTGTTATCATCCAAATTCGGATTGATTTTCAGCAGCCGTTCCCGATTCTTTTTCTCTATCGCCTTTACTTTGGCAATATTCTTATACTGTCTCACTCTTTGCTTCCTTCCCCTTGTATGGTTCCGGCGACGGCATCCAGGCCATCACAGTATCATACACACATTCAAGATTCCGTTCCTCCTCTGTATGCTCTACAGATCCGCAGCAGAAAGTCCCATCCTCATTGTAAAATTGCCACAAACCACCACCAATATAATACGCTTTGCAAACTTCAAATTCCTCTGGATGTTTTATCTTCTCTGCCTCCGGCACCCAATCGGAATTATAGTCAGCAATCCAGGCCGAATGCTTTATCGTCGCTAAAACCATTACATGTGGCTGTGGGGGATTACAGGCGGGAATCCACTGAGGTTCCAGCGCCTTAAGGCCATATATTTCCTGCGGTGTCAGTCTCTCCATCCTTATCCTCCTCTCTCCACGGCGTGTCTACCAGCTCTGGGTGTTTGATCTCCATCTGGATAGCCCATAAAAGGTTCCAGGCGGCGGCCCGGAGATGTGGCTCGTCCTTCCATCCGTCCATATACTTTGCAATATGCCTGGCTGCGGAATCCAGAAACGAGTGTGTAGGTATCCCCTTGTCCACATTATGCTCGCCATACTTTAAGGCTCCCTCCTCACAGTGTTTGGAAACCTCCATGATGGCCGCCCAGGGAAGGAGATCCATCCTCCCCTTGCCTACATGCATGTCCCGGACGGCTCCGGTGTCAAATTTTGTACGGTCTCCGCTGTCTAAAATCACTTTTTCACCTCTTTCATTTCTCAAACTAAATTCTTGTATTGGTTCAATCGTTATCACGCTCCTTTAATATATCTTCCAATCCTTTCTTAACATACTGAACCACCGGATTACTCATATCCAGATACCGGTAGAACTTTACTCCGCCGCATTTCCGCAGCCTGTTAAAAACTAGCTGTTTTGTTTCTGGAAACTCATTCAAAAAATGAATTATCAATTCGGGATTTTTTCTAATATTTTCTTCAACTCGCTTCTGAGATGTCACCCTACCACCATATTCAACCCTATATTCATGGCACAAGTCTTTAAGGCTCGGCATATACGGTCTAAACATATGCGTAATCACAAAATCCTCAATTTTTAAGCACTCAATCATGGCTGTTCTCCTTAATTTTTCAAAATTCTTCGTCATAGATATAAACACCAATTTAACTGATTATGTTCTAAGAGCCATTCATAAGCTTTGGCATGCACGATTTTTGTGCGTTCCCCACTGTCTTTAATCATCGCTTATCCTCCTCACTGGCGTTGATTAAATCCGACCATAGTACACTTTCGCATACTCCGCTCTTAAGCTGTACATGGACAAAATACTCATATATGCCGATAACCGTTGCTTTTCTCTGTACCCCGGTCTTAACTGCATACAAAGAGTCCTTTGCGCTTCCTTTTTGGGTCATTATCGTGACCTTTGACCCGATCTTAATTTTCTTTTTTGCCTCTGCCACATTGCGTATTATCACTGGTCTCCCTCCTGTTTTTGATATCATCCCAGATCATCGCCTCATAGTTATTTTCCCTACTCTCAAAGTTATCAAATCGGGTTTTAGGCTTTTTAACATCCTGGTGTTGTGTAGGCGCTCTATTTTGAGATCTTGACAACCAACTGTGGATAAATCGTCTGATTCCTCTTTTGGTTTTGCGATTGCGAGGGTTACCCATTGACCATCCAACCATGTTGCGGATTTCTTGCCTGCAATCTATGCCCGGATAGAGCTGCTGGAACTCGTCCACGTCGTTCTCCGTCACGTTGTACAGGGATCCGTCATTCAAAGGGATTTGTGCAAATGTAGGGCTGGCCGGAGTGGATGTTTCCAGCTCCGGGCATAATTCTTTTATATTTTCTTTTTCCTTTACATTTACATTTTCCTTTACATTAACATTTACATTAGGTTTTTCGTTTTCATAACCACTGGTTTTTATATTTTCCTCGTTTTCATAACCACTGGTTTTTTTCGACGGCCTTCCACCCTTTTTTCCATCATTTTTGCGCTTGATATTGGCGTCAATTTGAGGTTTTGCCATATCATAGGCAACCATATACAGGCCCTCTTCTTCTGGCTCTGTTCCGTCCAAGCCGTAATCAACGATGGCCCATAGAGCCTTTAACTGTTCGGCTTCCGGCAGCCGCTTGATTGCTTTCGCAAAACTACGGTAAAATATGAGGCTGTCCCGCTCCGCATTATCCATTTCCTCCTCCAAACATTTCCATTTGTCCAGGAATCATATTTTCCATGCTCTTTATAAAACGCTCAGATCCCTTTGTAGAGGCTTTTATGGCTCTTGCCCTGTTATTCTGCCTCCGTATCCATTCAGCCGCTTCTACGGCTCCCTGGGCCGTCCTTGATGGTTTATAATATCCACTCCCATTGTGGTGCTCTATGATGGAGTGTTTTTTTCTCAAACTTTCGATTGCTGCTCGGACCAGACGGTCATGATATCCAGTTAAAGCGGTCAACTCATATCTGCTCACAGCATTCTCAGCCCCAGTACCTATGCAGTTATAGACTCGGGACTTTACAGCATCAAAATCTTTCCTCTGTTTCATTTTCCCCTCCTTTCCGGCCCGGCCTATGCCGGACCAGGAGTAATATAAATGGCATCTAATACTGTGACATATTATTCCGCCACCAGAAGGCTATAAATAGGATTTTCCGAACTCGAAGATAAACTGCTGCCGGGTCCCGTGCTTATTCTCATAATCACGCTGGCACGCCGCCTTAAGGTATCCATCAAGTTTCTTGTTCTCCGGTGTAGGCCGGAACCTTGCCCCATTAGGGTGCATGTCATATCTCAATGGGATTACATATCCATACTTTTCGGATCTGGACCGGTTGGCTCCTCCAAACACATGATGTCTCTCGATTTGGGGAGACCCAGTAAAATAGCAATGGTCCATATCGTCCGTAAAAATGCTCCACAGTTTTTTCAGATTCCCCACTCCCTTCTCATTCGTTCAATTTCATCCGGCGGCAAGGTCTCAATCCCCATTTCCTTGCACTCCGATACGATTCCGTCGATAAAACTGGACATCTCCTTTGAGTCAAAGGTGCTGGAGCCAAAATAGCATTGCAGCTGGATCCCGGAGCTTCCGTTGACCTGTATGGGACCGAGTACCTTAACAGTCCTCCACTCGCCCTTGACACGCTCTACCGCCTCTGGCCTTACGATGATGTGGGTAAAAACAGGGCTGTAACGCTCCAGCATCATCAAATAAACGGTCCACTTGTCAGTATGTATGGCCTCTGCAATCTTTTGCATCAGCACCCAGGCATATGCATTGGCATCCAGGCTCCGCTTTTCCCGGTGTATTTTTGCTGTTAAATTAAGCAACTTATCCCGGATTTTATCTATGGATGCAGTTATGTCCTCGTTGATTTCAAACGTTACTTCCCATTTCCTACTGATCCAGTTTTTTGATACAGATTTCAGTTTACCTGTACACTCCATTTAATCACGCTCCTATTTCCAGGGAGTGTCCTTATTCTCTCCATCTGGAGGAACCGTTCCGGGAACAGGAGTGCTCTGGTCCTTAGATGGAGTACAAGAGAAACTCTGCATAGCAATCTCATACTGTTCAACCGTCAGTTCAGCTAAGCTCCTTGCCCCAATTACTTTCAAAATAGCCGACTTCGGTTTCCCGATTCTTGTGCATTCTTCAATGAATTTCTTCCTCATGTCATCCGTGGCATATATAGGTGCTGATGGGTCCGGAGTATCACTATCTGGGTCTTTCATTTCTTCTGTCGGGATACAAAATACTTGGAAACAGGCGTATTTAAACGCTATACTCATAGCTTTGTTTGTAGCCTTATCCCCGCTGTCCATTCCTTCTCCTATTGTTACGGCGGTAAGAGAGGATCCATCTTCGGCGTAAAATGTGTACTTTACTCGGCAGATGGAATAAATAAGATTCCCGCCTTTATTTGTCTGCCGTTCTTCTCGTTTTTGTTCTAAAACTTCTGGGACGATAAAAAGTCTGTGCTTTACAAACGCCGGGCTTAACGCATTCATTACCGCGTCTATTCCACGGTACATAAAATTTTGCTGATTGTTTTTACTGTTCTTGCCAATAGCCCCAATTTCTTCCATGACTGCGGTGATGGTCTCATAGATATTTTTTTTCTCCATGTTTGACCTCCCTATTTGATCTGCAAGTTCTGTTTTTCTACAAGCCAGGCCCCTTCAATTTTCTGGCCGGCCTTCAGCAGCTTTTTAAGTTCTGTCTTGTTGACCTCTGGCTCTTTCACTCTGATGCAATTTTCTGGGAGGCTCATTACATTTCCGTCAAACTCAACAGACTCCGATTTCCTCCATGACGCTTCTACACGATCAGTCTTAAATTTTTTGCCCTCAAGGACTTTAGACACATAATGCTTCAGACTTTCCGCTTTTCTTTCTGCCCTTTTCTGGCGAACATCAAAGGACATTTTCTCTGCCTTAAGGGCTTCAGCCTCGGCAGAAAGGTTCTTAATCCACAGCAAGATGTTCTCCGTCTTTTCAGCCAGGGCCATTTCGAGACCATCAATGGCAGCATAGGCTTCATTATCCAAAATTTCCCCAGTCTCCATATCTACTGCATTTTCATATGCTGCCATGAGAGCGGCATCAATTTCATATAAGTTCATATACTTCCTCCAGATCCACTGATTTTTCAAATTCTGATTCGTATTCCGTGCGCTGTTTACGCATCCGCTGGATGGCCTTGTCCCGACACCTCCGGCACAAACGGCCATCCTCCTCCAGATACGCGCCGCAGACATCGCATCTGTCCAACATATTATTCATTTTTCTTTTTCGCATCCTCCAGTTTTATCCAGATCCGGCATTTGTCTATAATTGGAATCGGCCCGCTTGTTCTCTCATGGAAGATATCCCGCTGTACAAGGCCAACGATATACTCATGCTCCTCCTCTGACAAAAACGTCAGAATCTCTTTACTTGCCATTGATATCCCCTCTCCTATCTGCTATACTTACCCGTGTAAGTTATTTTTTCTGCGCCCACCGGAGTTACCGCTCCAGGGCGCTTTTTCTTTCCAAGCTTGTACCGATTAAGGCCAAGCTGAATCATTGCCTGGTTGGTTCCATTTCGTCGTCTGCTCATGCTTCCTCCTCTAAAAATTTTGCAGCCAGAACCAGCATCATGCCGGAAAAGAATACGGCAAATCTCATCGCCATGTAGGGTGCCAGAAGGACACACAGGCCAAACCAGGACAGGCCAAACAGCGCCGCTACGGCCATCCACCTTACTGCCGCCCGGAAAAGTTTCTGTCTCTTCCGGGCCTGGCGCATCTTACTGATATCATGCATTTTTCTTCTTCCTCCTCTTCCTTTTGATTCCACGGCTTTTTCCGTTTTTTTTAATTCTCATTCTCTGTCCCATGTGTGACATCTCCCTGTGTACCAGTGTTAATGTTGTTCTGGCCGCTTCCATCCTGGGATACATACTCATAAGACTGCGCCACATAAATCCATGCTGCATTCGTCCCGATCAGCGCCGCCAGAGTGACAATCCATGCCAAAAACCACCTCTTTGCATTTTTTTTGGACTGCTCAATCACCTCTACTGCAAAAAACTGCTCCAAGTTGTCCCAGGATACTTTATTTTCTTTATCCATAATTTCCTCCTTTAACGAACATTTGTTCTTGCCAATCGCAGGAAATTATGGTATGATAATTTCTGCAATGGCTACCGTGCTTAGCTATTGTGCCTTTCCCCGTTGGTATTTCCGGTACCAATGGGGATTTTTTATTCAGCTTTATTCACATATGTAAGCATTTCAAAGTTTCCTGCTGGGGATACCCAGATTTTAATTTTAGGATAATTTTTATAGTCTTTCGCTGTGGAGCTTTCCCACATCTCGCCGACCTGGGAGCTTCCCCACATCACGCCGACCTGGGAGCTTTCCCGCATCTCGCCGACCTGGGAATCATACAGATCAGCCATTACATCGTTAAGCAGCTTCTTAACCTCACAACGTTTCAATCTATAATATCCAGATTCCAGCTTTTCCAATTTCTGGTCTACAAGTATATGAGATTTCCACCAAGTACAAACAGCCGCCCAGAATTCTTTTTCCGATTCTTCTCTGCAAAACCATTCTGGCACAATATCTTGGTCAACCACAAACGTCCATTTTTCTGGGTGTTCTTCCGGACTGATCCACCACTCATTATTTTTGGGAACCAATTCCGCTCGTACAAACGTCTTAGATGCTCCGATGTAGTCGTCCTGGATACCGAGAGATTCCAGGAGGTTTGAATGGCTGTCATCCTTTCCTGGAGCGACAACGATTTTATTTTTTAAGATAATCCCGCTCTTAAACTGGCACATTACTCTTTACCTCCGCTTTCTTTTTTTATCTCGATGATAACTAATGCTGTGATTGCTGCCACCTCTGCCAGGAGCGTAGCAGCCACCCCGGCCCAAAACGGGTCAATATACATACTCCATTTCCTCCTTAAATTTCGATTTGTCTGATGTGGCCATCCGTGCGGTGCACCAGACACATCATAGTTTGTGATTCCCACAGGACAAGCCAGTCCTTGACCATCAATCCGGCCTTTGCAATCAGCATCGCCTGTTCGTCTGTCGGCTTCTTTGCTTTTGCCATGCCCTCACCTCCTTAAGCGTATTTCTGGTCCGGTTCAGCCGTTTCTTCGGCCGCCGGAAGCGGTACGGGCTTTCTCTTAGCCAACTGGCGGAGGCAAGCCTCTGTAAAGCGGCTCTGATAACCGTCGGTGTATGTAACTACAACCTTAATTTCTTTTACTGCCATAGGTTTTTCCTCCTTATACAGTCCGGCGCTCCTTCTCAAATTTAATGAGGTCATCTTCGGAAATGCGGTATTCTCTGCCGATTTTGATAGCCGGAAGCTTCTTCTGCCGTATCCACTCCCATACGGTAATCAGCTTCACACCGTATCTGTCAGCCACCTCAGCGCACTTATACATATTTGACAATTTCTCACTTCCCTTCTTTACGGCATGTGGTATACTCTATATGCCCACCAGAGAAAGGATTTATATGGAATATGAGTATCACACACGCACATGCCGCAAATATAAAATTCATGCTGTTATAGAAAATGGATTCGATATAATTAACAACGAAAAAATTTACAAAACAGCAAAATGTTCTTTGATGAACAGAGATAAAAAGCATAAATGTAACGGAATGGAAAGACCAGACTTCCCATGTCCTTATGTTAGTTTAAATTTTCAACAAACCGAATAACTTCTCTGAGGTCACAATTCTCTTTAAAATGGTCTGGTGGGCTATAACAAAAATCCCTTATTGCACACACATGGCATTTTGTAACGTCCTCCGAAATCTTTTCCGGCTTGTCCGAACAAAACTTTTCAAGTCTTTTGAAGAATTCCGTTACTTCTATCTGTATCACCTCCTAAAAAATACTTGCGTTTACTTCGGTTTACAGTTATACTTGCAACATGCCTATTGGCGAAGGAAAGGCTGGTGGATATATTGACCAAACTTTTGAATTTGCCTGTTCCCTTAACGCATAATCTTCACTTGCTGATACCTAGACAGTTGAAACAGGTCAAATGTAGCTCTGTGTGTCTTACCAGCGATTAGGCATGTCGCAGAACCATAACTGCAAAAGTGGCAAGGTGCTTGATAGAAACGCTTGGCTCTATCAAGTGTGGTGAAAACCTGCAAAGTACATAGGGTAAATAAATTTGGCATTGAGCCGTCCGAGATAGAGCCTCGGGCGGTTTCTTTGATATGTACAGAATTTCTCCCTAAAATACTTGCGTTTACTTCGGTTTAGTGATATACTAGGTTTACCAGACGAGGTATATCACCAAACCGCATACCTTCTTTGAGTTACTGTGTTTTACCGAGGTATGAGTATACTATACCACTTTATACCGCAGTAGTCAATAGTTTTTATTGCGTTTTGACGATGTATTTTTTTAATACAATTAGGAGGTGGCATTTGTGTACGAAATATTTGAAAAATTATTAAATGCTCGGGGTATTACAATCTATAAATTTTGTAAAGAAACTGGAGTTTCAGAATCAACCATATACACATGGAGAAAAAAGAAAACGCAATGTAATGCGAAGCTACAAAAAATTGTGTGCGACTACTTTGGAGTTACAGCGGATTACCTTATGACAGGAAAAGAAAAAGATGCTGATTCTAAATACTATTTAAATAATGAAACTGCTGCCATTGCTCAGAACATCTTTGAAAATAGGGAACTGAGGTTATTATTCGACGCAGCCAAAGACGCAGAACCAGAAGATCTGGAGACTGTGCACAGTATGTTATTAGCACTCAAGCGAAAGGAACGTGGAAATATTGATTGATATTGATTATCATATCGAATTTATCCGCTTTCCGTCATGCAAGACCCACGAAGCTGTTACATTAAACGAGGACGGGAGCGCAACCATATTTCTCAATCGGAATGATACAAAGGAAATGCAAACGAAACGCTTCTGGCATGCCATAAGACATCTAAAGGGGGACGACTTTGAAGAGGAAAATGTCCAGAACATAGAAGAGAAGGCACATGGAGGGGAATAATGAGTATAAAGGGAACAACGAAAGAACTTTTTATAGGAAGAGCTGGAATCAATATCTTGACATTATTTGCTAAACAGATATCTATTGATTATTCAGAAATGAAACGGATAGATTATTGCATGGCTACACGCAAAGACGCCGGATACATGAATTTTATTCTAAAGGCTGGAAGAGTGGAGCCGTTCCCTTTTCCATTTGGGTCTAATGACTTAATCGTAAAAACAGTAAATTATATTAAGGAGAATGTTCCGGATCTGCTGTTGGAAGAACATGAGATAGACGAAAAGAGCAAGACATTGAATGTAACCATTGATGCCACTTTTGGTTTTAAGGAAATGGGGCTACCATCACATATCACGATCAGCCAGTCTCCCAATGGAAATATTTACATGAACGGAAATACGGCCCTGTATTACTCTCTGGTTGAATATACATGGAACGGAGCAGAATATGAGACATTGACCAATTCCACAACAACTGGTAAAACCAATTCGACTACCAAGAAAAAAGGGAAATCTTTAAAAATCGGGGCCGGAGCCATAATAGGAAGCGCCATAGCTGGACCGCTGGGTATGGCAGTTGGAGGTGCAATGGGAGCCGGGAGTAAAGGAAAATCAACGACCCAAGGGAATAATATCTCCAACACCTCCCAACGTGTCCGGAATATCGAAAAGAACACCATTGCAAATTTGTCATTCCGCTCTCTGGAAGATGGAACTGTATACAATTTAGCGTTTAATTGCAATACAAAAATTGATTCGCAGATAAGATGTTTAAAGCAAACACTTCAAAAAGAACAGATAACCAATGATATCTCGCAATCCCTGGAGGGAATAAAAGCGCTGAAGGAACTTCTCGACATGGGAGTAATAACGCAAGGAGAATTTGAGCAAAAGAAAAATCAATTATTAAATATGTAAAACAAAACCGCCCCGGCGGCAACCGGAACGGCTTTTAGATAGATTCTCTTACCAGGTTTACCCGGAAAGATAATTCAAATCGACACTTGAATTATACCATCTCCGGCGCGTCCTGGCAAGGGGCGTATTTTTTATACACTTTTTTGGAGGTGGACATATGATATTTTGTTGCTATGGACGTAAATCTGTGTACTCTGACCGCTCCGATTCCGTGGACAACCAGTTCCGAATGTGCCGGGACTACGTCAACGTCAAGTATTCCGGCCAGGTGGACGACTTCCGGGCCTACTCCGATGAGGATTTTACAGGGGCCAACACAAACCGCCCGGATTTACAGCGGCTCCTGGAGGATATCCGGTCCGGCGGCGCGGATGTCCTTATCGTTTACCAACTGGACAGGCTGTCCAGGGATGTGCGGGACTTTGCCAATATCTACGCAATCCTGGAAGAACATCGGGTGAAATTTGTATCCATCAAGGAAAACATCGACACATCCACGCCCATTGGCCGGGCCATGATGTATGTGACCGTGGTATTTGCCCAGATGGAGAGGGAGACCATCGCCGCCAGAGTGACCGATAACATGATCGGACTAGCAAAAAAAGGCTACTGGGTCGGCGGGAACCCGCCTGTCGGATATGTAAGGGACCAGATCATCGTGGACGGGAAAAAGCACTGTGCCATTACGCCGGATCCGGAGGGGGCCCGATATGTGACCTGGATCTTTGACTCCTTTGTCCAGTTTGGCGGCAGCATACAAAAGATGGAGACGCAGTTTAAGCACAAAGGCGTACGGACGCAGCGGGGCGGCTTTTTCTCTGCTTCGCAGCTCCACAAAATCTTGACCATGCCATATTGTGCAGAGGCTACACCGGAGGTATACGACTTTTACCAGGCCAAAGGATGCATCATGGACCCGGGATCCCCCCGGGAAAAATGGGACGGCTCTGTCGGTGTCATGGTCTATGGACGCACCACGGAAAAAAACAAGAAACACGAATTACAGCCCCCGGACCAGTGGAGGGTGTGTCTGGGCGTCCACAAGCCCTTTATGCCAGCAGACAAGTGGCTTGCGGTACAGGCCCGGTTTGCCCAGAACCAACGCTTTAAATCCGCCCGCTGGCCGTCTCCCCTCTTAAAGGGAGTGATCCGGTGCAAGTGCGGCGCGCTCATGTCAATCGGCCGCAAGCAAAAAGTAGACGGGTCCGTCTCCTCCGCATATTACTGCCCCAAACGGACACGACAAGGCGCGGATGCCTGTGATATGAGACAGATTAAGTGCGAGATCCTGGATGCAAAGGTCATAAACATCCTCCGCACAGTCGAGCAAGATAATACCGCTATCCTCCGATACGTCCAGAAGGACCAGGACACCGCCGCCAGACCGGATCCCAAAAAGATTTCCGGCCAGATAAAATCCTGTGAAGCAAAAATCGAGAAGCTCGCGGCCTCGCTGGCCCTGGCCTCTGGCTCCGCTGCGGCAAAATACATCATCGCAGAGATGGAGCGGCTTGACCTGGAGATACAGGCCCTAAACCGGGAATATACCATAGCTGCGTCTGAGGAGCGAAAACGCTCTGCCGCCCAGGTATCCACCCAGGAGCGGGCGAAAATCATCAGCGAAAAGATGAGAAATTTTGATGGATTTACGGCAGCCGAAAGGAATGCAATCGCCCGGGAAGTAATAAAGAAGTGTGTCTGGGACGGGGAGACCCTTTATGTTGAGCTCTAAAACTCTCTTTTTTATATTGCGCCCTTCCGGTCTCATACGCAAAGCCGCCCGTATCAGCATCCCGATCCCGATGGCTCCCTGGCCCTCCCCGTTGGCGTTTCTTGTTTCCAGCCGTACCAGGTTCTCAATGTGGGCCAGCTTTAGTTCCGCTGAATCCTCAATGGTGATCACCCGCTCTTCTGGAGGGATAAACTCCGAAAGAGCGTTTAAAAAGGTCGTCTTTCCTGCCCCCGTGCCTCCGCTGACAAAAATATTGTATCGGGCCGCCGCCAGTATTTTTAAAAGGTCCGCCGCCTCCCTTGTGACGCTCCCGTATTCCAGAAGCCGGTCCATGGTGATCGGATCCGGGAATTTCCGGATCGTGAGGATCGGTCCGTTTAATGCCACCGGCTCCAGCACCACATGGACCCTCGAACCGTCCTCCAGCCTGGCATCCACAATGGGGGACGCCGTATTGACTGTCCGGTTGACCCGGCTGACGATCTGCCGGATCAGCTCCAGAAGCTGTTCCCGGGATTCAAAGGATTTTTCCCATCTCCGTATCCTCCCTTCTGTCTCCACAAACACCTCCTCCGGGCCGTTGACCATGATCTCCGTGATTCCCGGGTCGTCCACCAGCTCCTGCAGGATGTCCAGCCTCCGGAAGGAATCGAACAGCTCCTTCTGAAGTCTCAGCCTGTCCCTGAGAGCCATGGGTTCCCGCTCCATCTGCTCCAGGATCTTCCCGTCGATGACCTGGGCCAGTTCCTCATCCGTCATCTGGCGCTCATAGGACATTCCCTGGAGGATCTCCTCCCGCAGCTCCCGTTTCAGATCCCGTATCAGCTCTCCCATATCCATCTCTGCCCCTTTAACATCCCTCGGACGAAATCTCCCAGATCCCCCCACAAAAGCTCCTGCGGAAAATGCTCCATCCGCTTCATTCCTGTGACCATGGGAACATGGATCTTATGGAATTTTCCCGCCACCGTTTTTTTCCCGCTTTTTTCCACATACTGCTCAAACTCCTGGAGCTTGGCCCTGGAAACGGCATCCTCCCGGATGGGCATATAGACCGCCTGGCAGATCTCCAGAAGCGGCAGAACCTGTCTCCCATAGTTCCCAATATCCAGGACCAGGGTCCCATATCCTCCCTCCTCCAGGATCTTTAACAGAAAATCCGCCATTTCCTCTGAAGTGATCTGGTTATAATCATCCGGAAAACGGATCGGAGGCAGCCAGGCCATATCTCCCAGATAGTAAATGACCGAATTAAGCTGAAGGCCGTGGAACCGGCCCTGCTTATAATAATAGATCAGATCCGAAAGATCCCGCTTCCACTGCTCGTCCAGAAGGCCGGAAAAACCGGTAAACGTATCCAGCGTAATGAACAGCAGCTTTTCCTCTCTGGCCAGAAGCTGGCCCATTGCCAGGGCCAATGACGTTTTTCCGCATCTTCCCACCGGGGAATACACGCCGATGATCCGTTTCCCCGAAGCCGGAAGCCCCGGAAAATCCGTTTTCCCTTCCGGCGTTTCACAGTAGGCCGCCATCACCTCCCGCAGGATATCGTCGCCGGACTGGTATTTATAGATCCCATGCCCGCCTCCCTCCCCTGCCCGGACTTCCTCCTCTGTGAGAAGGATCCGCTGGACCGACGGGAGGCCTGGAAAGCCTCCTTCGGACAGCGTTCCCGTAAGGAGCACATCGATCCCATGGTCCCTGGCAAACTCCTCCAGCCGTTTCCTGGATGTAAAGGCCCGGGCGGAAAAGATCCCGTCCTCCCTCCGGTTGATATAATCAGAAAGCCGTTCCGCATAAAACGGATCCTCGTCGTAAACTGCCATGATCTTTTTCATCTTCCCTCACCTCCTCAGAGATATCTTCCAGCCAGCCATATACAATATCCCAGGAACAGCCAGGGACCCAGCCGCAGGATATTCCGTTTATCCTCCCTTCCCGGATATTCCAGGAGCTTCCCCTCCTTTCCTGAGCGGATGACAAAGGTTCCGATCCGCTCCATCCGCATCCACAGCGAGCCCTGCCGCCAGATCATCCCCGCCGCCCGGAGGGCGGCCAGAAAAAGCCCGGTGAAGATCACCAGGAGCCCCGGCCCCATACCCAGAAGACCTGTACAGAGAGCCATCAGCTTAATGTCCCCTGCTCCCAGCATCCTGCATAAAAACAGGGTATAAAATGCAGCACATGTACCAATAACCCGGGCCGCCAGTCCCGCCAGCAATATAAACACATCTCCGCCGGTCCCGGCTCCCCATATGGCTCCCACAATCCCGCCTGCCAGCCCCAGAAGGATCTGCCAGTGGAACACCTTCCCATACCTTCAGTCCGTCACAGCGGCTGAAAGCAGTACGACAAATAAAACTGCCAAGGGCAGACACCTCCCATCTTTATTTTTGTTGTTTTCTGGAATCCTGCCCCGATCCTGGGGCTTCCGGCGAAACTGCCGGTCCTGTCCCGGGCGGACGCCCGGTTGGAAATGATCTGGAAATGAAGAAGCTCATTTCTGAATGTGCTCCTATTATCGGCCAAACAGGAAAAAAAGTCAATTTCAAAACCGTAAAATCGCCCTCTATATTTTCAGCAATATTCTACAAAAAAATTTCATACAAAATAATAACTTTACTAAGTTTTATCCAAAACATTGACGTACCTTTCAAAAAATGCTAGAATATATTTAGTTTATATTTTTAAACCAATGGAATCAGAACACACAGACAGGAGGGCCATCCTATGCCGCAGGAACCGGACGACAGAGAATATACGCCGGATGAAAGCCGGTTAAAAACTTCATTCAGGGAGTGTATCCCCCTTTTCATCGCCCTGGGCGACAGTACCCGCCTAGCCATCATCCAGCAGCTTTATGAGGTGGAAGAGGACCGCAGATCCCTGGAGACGGAACAGAAAGGCGGCCGCAGCGTATCCGAAAAACGCCGCGCTCCAGGTCTCAACGTGAAAGAGATCACAGAAAAAACCAGTCTTTCCCGTCCGGCTGTCTCCCATCATTTGAAGATCCTGAAGGATTCGGGGCTGATCGCTGTGGAAAAACGCGGCGTCTGCAATTATTACCATCTGACCAGTCAGTCTGCCATCGACCGGCTTCTCAGATTAAACGAGGCGCTGCAGCAGAATTCCAGTAAATGAATATCTCGCCCATAAAAAGACAATACTACCATTGACCTTTGTAATGCTCCGGAACGCGCCGCGCAGCACAGGAAGTCAGACCAGTCAGGAGCCGGGAGCTCCGAAACCTCCGGACACCTAAAAAAACGACCTCCAGCAAACGAAGCTGCAGGCTGCCGGGAGGCCGGATACTGGAAAAGACCAATACCAGAAGAAAGGAAAATGGAAGTATGCGATTCATAAACAAAAAATCCGCGCCAAATAAGGAACGGACGAAGGAGCTTCTGGAGCTGAAAAAGCAGATCATGGCCAGCCAGACTGCGATCCTTTCCGCCCAGAACCAGTTTGAGCAGGTGGTGGACCCTGCGCTGATCGACTGCTACATTTATGAGCTGAACGCAGCCCAGCTCCGCTACCAGTTCCTTCTCCAGAGCCTTAAAAAGCGGGAATTACAGGAGGTCTGACCGGCTATGAAGCCCTGGTATCAGAAAGCAGTTTTTTATCACATCTACCCTTTGGGGCTCCTGGGAGCTCCTAAGACAAATCATGAAACCTCCGCAGCCTGTCGTTTTGATGAGCTGCTCCAATGGATCCCCCACATACGGGATCTGGGCTGCACCGCCCTTTATATCGGTCCGGTCTTTGAATCCACAGGCCACGGCTATGACACCAGGGATCTGCGCCTGGTGGACCGGAGACTGGGGACAAATGAAGATTTTACAAATTTCGTGGACCAGTGTCACGAACATGGGATCCGTGTGGCAGTTGACGCCGTGTTCAACCACACCGGACGGGAATTTCCCGCCTTCCGCGATATCCAGGAAAAGAGAGAAGCCTCTCCCTATAAGGACTGGTACCGCGGAGTAAACTTCGGCTGGGGAAGCCCCATGGGCGACTCCTTCGGATACGAGGCATGGCAGGGCCACTATGAGCTCCCGTGCCTGAACCTGCAGAACCCGGCGGTCAGAGAGTATCTGATGGATACCGTAAAATTCTGGATCGATACCTTACACATCGACGGCCTCCGCCTGGACTGCGCCAATGTTTTAGATTTTGCCTTCATGAAGGAGCTGCGCAGCTGCACCGCCTCCATGAAGGAGGATTTCTGGCTCATGGGCGAGGTGATCCACGGAGAATACGGAAGATGGGTCAATGGAGAAATGCTTCACTCTGTTACCAATTATGAGCTCCATAAGGCTCTTTACTCCGGTCACAACGACCATAACTATTTTGAGATCGCCCACAATGTGAAGCGGCTGGAATCTGTGGGAAGGGCTCTGTATACCTTTACGGATAACCACGACGAGGACAGGATCGCCAGCAAGCTGCGGGAACCAGACCACCTGTTCCCCGTATACCAGCTTTTATTCACCCTTCCCGGGATCCCGTCCGTGTACTACGGAAGCGAATGGGGGATCCAGGGAGCGCGCACCCGGGAATCTGACGAGGCGCTCCGCCCTGCCCTTTCCTTAAAGGATATGGAACAGAAGACCGGCCCCATCACGGACCATATCGCCGCCCTGGCCCGGATCCACCGGGATAATCCGGAGCTCCATGACGGAACGTATAAAGAACTTCTTCTGACCAACCGCCAGTATGCGTTTGGCCGGCTGGGAGAAAATACAATGATCCTTTCGGCAGTCAACAATGACAGCCAGCCCGCAGCCCTTTCCATACCGGTCCCGTTCCCGGCGTCCCAGGCCATAAACCTTCTGGACGCGGAAGCTCCTTCCATACCGGTGGAAAACGGAAGGCTTTCTGTGACCCTTCCGCCGTCAGGCGGCGCGATCTTTAAACTTCGGGAGGCATAAGAGTATGAAAAATTCAGGAAAAAGCAGTAAAACCACAGCAAAAAAGGCCGGAAGACCGGCCGGTACCGGCTTCATTACAGAACTGGACCGCTACCTGTTCGGTCAGGGTACCCACTATAAGATCTTTGAAAAGCTGGGGGCCCATCCCCGCACCTATGGCGGAAAGCCGGGTATGTACTTTGCCGTCTGGGCGCCCCATGCGAAGTCTGTGGGCGTCGTTGGGGACTTCAATGGATGGGATCCGGAGGCGTCTCCCATGAAGCCCCTGGAGGATTCCGGCATCTACGAAGCCTTCATACCAGGCCTTGGAACTGGCGAGCTTTATAAATTTGCCATCACCACAAAGGATGACAAGATCCTTTTTAAAGCGGATCCCTATGCATTCAGCGCCGAATTCCGGCCAGGAACCGCCTCCATCACCACCGATATCTCCGGCTTTTCCTGGAGCGATGAGAAATGGATGGAGAAACGGAAGCACACAGAGCCGGAAAAAGCTCCCATGGCCATTTATGAGGTCCATCTGGGCTCCTGGAGAAAGGCCAGCCGGCCGGAAAAGGAAGGCTATTATACATATAAGGAGGCGGCCCACGAGCTGGCCGACTATGTGGTAAAAATGGGCTACACCCATGTGGAGCTCATGGGCATCGCGGAGCATCCCTACGACGGCTCCTGGGGCTACCAGGTGACCGGCTACTACGCTCCCACCTCCCGCTATGGAGGTCCCAGGGATTTCATGTACTTCGTCAATTATCTCCACAAAAAGGGGATCGGCGTGATCTTAGACTGGGTCCCGGCCCATTTCCCAAAAGACGCCCATGGCCTGGCAGATTTTGACGGGGAACCGCTTTATGAGTACGCAGATCCCAGAAAAGGCGAGCATCCCGACTGGGGAACAAAGGTCTTTGATTACGGGAAAAACGAGGTGAAAAACTTCCTGATCGCCAACGCCCTTTACTGGGTGGAGAATTTCCATGTGGACGGACTCCGGGTGGACGCCGTGGCCTCCATGCTGTATCTGGACTACGGGCGCAGCAACGGGAACTGGGTCCCCAACCAGTATGGAGAAAATAAAAATCTGGAGGCCATTGAATTCTTCCGCCATTTAAACAGTGTCCTTACAGGCCATATGACCGGAGCCATCATGATCGCTGAGGAATCCACCGCATGGCCCGGCGTCACAAAGGCGCCGGAGGAAGGCGGCCTGGGCTTTACCTTCAAGTGGAATATGGGATGGATGCACGATTTTCTGGAATATATGAAATTGGATCCATATTTCCGAAAATTCAACCATAACAAGATGACCTTCGGGATCACCTATGCCACCAGTGAAAACTACATCCTGACCCTGTCCCATGACGAGGTGGTCCATTTAAAATGCTCCATGATCAATAAAATGCCCGGCTTCCCGGACGATAAATTTGCGAACCTGAAGGCCGGCTATACCTTCATGATGGGCCATCCGGGCAAAAAGCTCTTATTCATGGGCCAGGATTTCGGCCAGTACCATGAGTGGGACGAAAAAACAGCCCTGGACTGGTATCTGGCAGAGGAGCCCCAGCACAGGGACCTGCTAAAATATTACAGCGACCTGCTCCATATCTACCAGAAATATCCGGCCCTTTACCGGCTGGACAGCGATTGGAACGGTTTCCAGTGGATCAACGCCAACGACGGCGACCGGAGCATCTTCAGCTTCATCCGCCGGGATGAAACAGGGAAAAAGAACCTCCTGTTCGTCATCAACTTCACTCCCATGGCCCGGGACGATTACCGGGTGGGCGTTCCCAAATCAGGAACCTATACGCTGATCCTGGACAATGAGCACGGCCTCTATAAGCGCGGGGAGCATGCCTTCTCAAAGCGCTCCGTAAAATCTGAATGCGACGGCCAGCCCTATTCCTTTGCCTACCCGCTTCCGGCTTACGGAACCGCTGTTTTCCGTTTTAATTAATTGACAGGAATTTTTAATACGTTCACCGCATTTTTATGTTATACTGGATGTGGTGAACGTATTTTTACCTGGATAAAACTTTAAAGGAGGGAACTTATGCAGACGATTCTTGTATGCGATGACGATAAACAGATTGTTGAAGCTATTAATATTTATCTTACGGGAGAGGGCTTTGAGGTCATCAAGGCCTATGACGGCTACGAGGCCCTGGAATACCTGGAGGACCACGAGGTGAACCTGATGATCGTGGATGTGATGATGCCGGGATTGGACGGGATCCGCACCACCTTAAAGGTGCGCGAGACCAGCAGCATCCCCATTATCATCCTGTCGGCCAAATCCGAGGATACCGATAAGATCCTGGGCTTAAACATCGGGGCGGACGATTATATCACAAAGCCCTTTAATCCCCTGGAGCTGGTGGCCCGGGTCAAATCCCAGCTCCGCCGCTACACCCAGCTTGGAAACCTGAACCAGCAGAACAGCTCCCAGGTCTATAAGTGCGGCGGTCTCATGATCAATGATGAAAATAAAGAGGTGACGGTGGACGGCGAGCCCATCAAGCTCACGCCCATTGAGTATAACATCCTGCTGCTCCTTGTAAAGAATGCCGGAAAGGTATTCTCCATCGACCAGATCTACGAAAAGATCTGGAATGAGGATGCCATCGGCGCCGACAATACCGTAGCCGTCCACATCCGCCATATCCGCGAAAAAATTGAGATCAACCCCAAGGAACCCCGCTACTTAAAGGTGGTCTGGGGCGTGGGCTATAAGATCGAGAAACAGTAAGGAGAATCCAGATGAGCCAGAATACACCGAGTTTTTTTCTGAAGCGTTTTTCCGGTTTTCTGCACTTTATCTTTGCCCTAATCGCGCTCACCGGAGTCGGGTTCATGTATCTGAACAGCAACTACGGCCGCGGACTGGACTGGATCGAGGATGAGACCTTCGACCAGTCTCCGGATTTTAATAAGAAGGTGCAGGCCGACATCGCCAGTATTTTCGACTATATCCAGTACCAGGAGCTTTTTGAGACCAACGGAGAGGTGGACTACAATAAAATGGTCCTGGACGTCTCCTCCGGCCCCGGCGGAGACAAGAGCTATACCCTCAACGACATCATCCTATACGGAAAGTCCCTGGGCTATTATATGGATGAGGCCGACAACTATGCCTTAAAGGGCGGGCCCGAAAACCTCAGCGCAGAGGATGAGGAGCAGTATTATGTGCGCTGGCGCTGCTATCAGTCCGAGGAGGAGCTGACGGGACCCGACCAGTCCTTTGCCACCCTGCCGGAGCTGACCTATGAGATCCTGAAGCGGTTCTCTTCCTATTACTCCATATATTCCCGGCTCATGTCGGATTTCACCAACTTTTATTTCCGTGTGGCTTTTTATTCCAAAAATGACGCCATCTATGAGATCCACACCAATGCGCCGGAAATGACCATCGACGACATGATGGCCATGGGAAAATATATCTATTATTCCGGGGATTCCAATGACCTGGCCGTAAGGACGAACTTTAATTCCACCTTCCCCAGTGTTCCGGCCCTCATGGCCAAGGCCAATCCCTACAACAGCTCCAACAACTATGTGGTCATCGGCCTGGACACCACCTACAAGGCCCTGGACGACTATGCCCATGCGTACACCCAGTACAACAGCTCCAGGAAGACCTTCGTAAACGGACTCTACCTGGCCTCCATCGGCCTGGCCGGCTGCCTTCTGACCTTTGTTTTCCTTATGTTTGCCTCGGGCCATCCGGCTCTTGGGGACCGGTCCGTGGTCCTTTATCCCTTTGATAAGATCAAAACGGATCTGATGCTTCTGTTAATGGCCTTTGCCGCTTACATAAGCGCCGCCTTTCTGGCCCCTCTGGCATCAAAGCTCCTTCACCTTCTGGTAACGGAAGGCTACTGGGACCGCGCCAGCCGTCTCATGATGTTCGGAAGCCTGTATATGGTGGGGATCCTGACCTTTTTCAGCCTGGTCCGCCGTTATAAGGCAGAAAGCCTCTGGACCAACAGCCTCCTCCATGATCTGACGGAGACCCTTTCCGAAAGCACCTTCAAATACCGTCTGACCTTAAGCTTTGCGCTTTATCTGGCGGCCAATGTGTTTACGATCACCCTGGGGGCATTTTACCTCATCCAGAGCGAGGGAAGCGGGTTTACCTCTGTTCCCTTCCTGGCCGGTCTCTCCTTCTGGGTGGTGGGCAATCTGGTCGTATTCTATTTCCTGTACCGCAACGCGGTCCAGACCGATAAGCTCCACCAGGCCATCGACAAGCTGGCTTCCGGAGAGACCAGCTACAAGGTGGACGTTTCCCAGTTTTCCAGCCTGGAGGCGCAGCTGGCTGAGGGCTTAAACCGCATCAGCGACGGTCTGGAAACGGCTCTGGCCGAGCAGGTAAAAAGCGAGCGCTTAAAGGCAGACCTGATCACCAACGTATCCCACGATATTAAGACGCCGCTGACCTCCATCATCAACTATGTGGATCTCATCAAGCGCGAAAAGCCCCAGGATCCCACGATCCAGAAATATCTTGAGGTCCTGGACCAGAAATCCCAGCGCCTTAAGACGCTGACCGAGGATCTGGTGGAGGCCTCCAGGGCCAGCTCCGGAAATATCAAGCTGGATATGGCCAATATCGACATCGTGGAGCTGGTCCAGCAGACCAATGGTGAATTTGAGGAAAAATACGCCATCCGTCATCTGGACATCGTTACGACCCTCCCCAATGAGGTGATTCTCATTGAGGCCGACGGCAGACGGCTGTGGCGCGTACTGGAAAACCTGTACAACAACGCCTTTAAATATGCCATGGAAGGCACCCGCGTCTACGTAGGCATCGAGGACCGGGATTCCGAGGTCGTATTCTCCATTAAAAACGTTTCTGCCACGCCGTTAAACATCAGCCCCGACGAGCTGACCGAGCGCTTCGTCCGCGGCGATACGTCCCGTACCACCGAGGGAAGCGGACTGGGCCTTTCCATTGCCAAGGACCTGACCCAGCTCCAGGGCGGCCGGTTCGAGATCACCATTGACGGGGATCTGTTTAAGGCAGAGCTGACATTTGCCATTAAAAACTAGCCGGATCTGTATCTGTATTTCAAAAAAAGAGCTGCTGCCAGCAGAGGATCTTCAAAATCCCCCTGCCGCAGCAGCTCTCTTCTATATTGTTCTACCGGATATCCAGAATCAGCGAAGCCAGCAGCGCGATCCGCGGAATATACTGGCTGATCCGCAGGTATTCGCTTTCGGAATGAGCCCCGTCCCCCCAGCCTCCCAGGCCGTCCAGGGTGGGGATCCCCATGGCTGACACAGCGTTTCCGTCGCTGCCCCCGCCTACGAACTGGTGGGAAAACGAAAGTCCCAGCTTCCTGCCGCATTCCTTCGCAGCCGCAAACAGCTCCATGTTCCCCTGGGTCTCCTCCATGGGAAGCTTCCCTTCCACGATCTCCACCTCCCTGGACGCACCAGGAACAGATATCGGCAATTCCAGGATCTCCCGTCGGATCCTCTGGCCCTCCTCCATAGATTTATAGCGGCAGTCCACGGAAAAGCTGGCCGCAGCCGGTACCACATTGACCTTCGTTCCTCCCTGGCATATGCCCACATTGACCGTAGTGCCGGCCTCATAATCCGTCAGTGCCTGGATCTTCAGGATCTCCGCAGCCATCTCCTGGATGGCGTTGATTCCCTCCTTATGGGCATTTCCCGCATGGGAGGCCTTCCCATGGATCGTCACATTGAATTTTATATTTCCCTTTCTTCCTGTCTTAAGATCCCCGTTTCCCACACAGGGCTCGCAGACCAGGGCCGCCCGGGCGTTTTCTGCCAGTCCGCAGATAATGTCCGAGGATTCATGGCTTCCCGTCTCCTCGTCTCCATTGAAAATAAAGACCAGCTTTCTCCCCGGATCGATCCCCAGCTCCTTATAGGCTCTGGCCGTCCATATGGCCGAGATAAGACCACTTTTCATATCCGAAACACCAGGGCCATACAGCCGGTCTCCCTCTGTGCGGTACTGAATGGCGCCAATCAGATGTACGGTATCATAATGGCCAATGATCAGGAGTTTTTCCTCTCCCTGTCCGAGCTCAAACCGCACCAGATCATGTCCTCCCTCCCGCTCATAGACCAGCGGCTCCTCTCCCGTCCGCTCCCGGATCAAAGCCTCCAGGACCTTCCTGGTTTCGGCCAGAGCCTCCAGATCCGATGTGCTGGCCTCTGCCTTCACCAGCCGCTCCAGATCCCCAAAGATCTCCGCCTCGTGATCCCTGAAATACTTTAAAAGTCTCTCTTCCATATAGGTCCCTCCCTATATATTTAATTTTTATTTTCTCCCTGGTCAGCAGATATTACCTTCACCCTCTTCCATTTTCCCGTCAGATACCAGCCAAAGGAGATCATATAATTGGCCGCCCATCCCATGGGAACGGCCATCCATGCCACCTGGATCCCGTAAACGGGAGCAAACACGTTGGTGACGATGACCCGGATGGACAGGTTCACCAGGTTGGCCGCCGTAAATGCCGCCACATCCCCAGCTCCCCGGAGAAGACCATCGGTAGTGGCCTTAAGGCCGATGAAGGCATAGAAAAAGGAAAGAAATTTCACGTAAGAAACGCCCACAGAATAGGCAGTGCTGCCGCCGCTCTCTAAAAACATGGACACAAACGCGCCGCCGAACAGCTGGTACATGATGCACAGGCCCGCGCCCACAGTGAGCACGGTCACATAACACATCTTATAGCCCTCCTTCACCCGGTCCAGCTTTCCTGCTCCGATGTTCTGGGCTGTAAAGGTAGACATGGCATTTCCCATGGCCAGCATGGGAACGATACTTAAGGACTCGATCCGGCTTCCGGCCGAATAGCCCGCCAGGGCCGCAGAGCCGAAGCTGTTGACCACCGACTGGACCAGAAGGATGCCCATATGGACGATGGACTGCTGGAGGGTGGAGGGAACGGCGATCTTCACCATGGACCGCATCATCCCGAAATCATAATAGCCATACGCTTCCTCCTCCTCGTATCCCTTCAGCTTCCGCATCAGAAGGAAAAAGGAGATCACCGCTGAAACGCCCTGGGCGATCAGCGTCGCCACAGCCACGCCCTGGACCCCCTGGCGGAAGCAGATCACAAACACCATGTCCAGCACGATGTTCAGCAGGGACGAAAAGATCAGCAGATACAAGGGCCTCCTGGAGTCCCCCAGAGAATTGAAGATGGACGCCTGGACATTGTACATAAACAAAAACGGAAGTCCCAGGAAATAAATGGCCAGATACAGGGCCGCGTCGGAAAAAATGTCCTCCGGTGTGTTGACCCACGAAAGGATCTGATGGTTAAAAACAGCCCCCACGGTCCCCAGGATCACAGAGATCACCAGGAAATTGATCATGGTCGTAAATACGGCTGTCTTCATTTTCCCTATCTTTCCCGCACCCAGGAACTGGGAGATGATCACCGAGCTCCCGATGCCGCCGCCGATGGCAATGGCGATGAACACGTTGGTGATGGCGTAGGACGCGCCCACGGCCGCCAGGGCATTTTCCCCGACGAAGCGGCCCACGATCACAGAATCCGTGATGTTATAAAGCTGCTGGAACAGGTTGCCGAAGATCATTGGAAGGGCAAAAAATAAAAGCGCTTTCCCCGGATGGTCTGTCAGCATGTCGTATTTCTTCTTTTTTGCTGTCTGATTTGCCGGCATGGTTTTCCACTCTTTCTATCTGTTTTTCTGGCTGATGCCAGAGGCGGGCCCAGGGCCCGGCAGTTTCATTATAGCACCCTGGAACGGATTCTTCCAAGGGTTTCCTTCCAGAAAATCTATCCCCTGGATCCCCCGTATTGTGAAACCTCCCCTGTCATGCTATAATGTCTGTAAAACAGACATTATAGCATTGCGCATCTGGTTTCTGCATTCATCACATAAACCCCGGCGCTTCATTCTCCCGGAGGGATGCCATCATCCCCCAAAGAAAGGATTCTCCCTGCCAATGATCGATTTCAATGAATACAAAACATACTTTGATACTTACGCAGCCCGCTACGATAAGGCCGACGGCCGCGTCGCCCTTAAGATCGTCCACACCTATGCCGTCGTCTCCGTCATGGAGACCCTCTGCCGGCTGCGCTGCCTGCCGCCCCATACCGCCGGACTGGCCCTTTTATGCGCCCTGTTCCATGATATCGGCCGGTTTGAGCAGTTAAAACAGTACGACACCTTCCTGGACCATAAAAGCGTGGACCACGCATCCTTAAGCTGCCGGGTCCTGCGGGAAAACCATGTGCTGGACCGGCTGCCTGAGACAGACAGGGAAGCCGTCCTCACTGCCATCGAAAACCATAACAAGCTGAGGATCGATCCCACCGTGACGGCCGCAGCCTCTTCCTGTCCCGATGACGCCCAGAGTTTAGGAGCGCCGGGGCCCTGCTGCTCCGCCGGAGAGGTCCTGGAGCTGTGCCGCCTCATCCGGGACGCCGATAAATGTGACATTTTCCGTGTCTTTGCCACCGACGACATGACCGATGTGGTGGGGGCCTCCGAGGAAAAAATCTCCCAGGAAACCATTACACCAAAGGTCATGGAGGCCCTCCGGGACCATGTTTCCGTGGACCGGCGCGCCAGGAAGACCCACCTGGACCAGTGGATCGGCTTTTTATGCTTTGTTTTTGACTTAAACTACCGGGAAAGCATCCAGATCGTAAAGGAGCAGGGGTATTATAAAAGGCCCTTTGAGCGGACAGATTTTAAGAATCCTGCTGCCAGAGCTCTGGTCCATGAGGCCCTGGGAACGGTGGACCTGTATATGGAGACCTTTGGACAGACCATCCCCGACGCCCTCCGGGAATTTTTCCAGGACCACCCGAAGATGGCTCTGGCTTTTTCCGGCGGGACCGACTCCGCCTATCTCCTATACGCGGCCAGGGCCTGCGGCTGTCATGTCCGGGCTTATTATGCAGCTTCCCCCTTCCAGCCGGCCTTTGAGCTGGAGGACGCAAAAAAACTGGCTGTTTCCCTGAAAGCCGAGATGACCATACTCCCCTTAAACGTCCTGGAGCTGTCCGCAGTCCGGGAAAACCCCTCCGACCGCTGCTATCACTGTAAAAACGCCATCTTTTCAAGGATCCTGGAGGCGGCAGAAAAAGACGGCTTCCTGGAGGTCATGGACGGTACCAACGCCTCCGACGACGCCGGAGACCGGCCCGGGATGCGGGCCCTTCGGGAGCTCCGGGTCCTTTCCCCCCTGCGGGTCTGCGGCGTCACCAAAAAGGCCCTGCGGGAATATTCCCGGAACGCGGGACTCTTTACCTGGAACAAGCCGGCCTATGCCTGCCTTGCCACCAGAGTCCCCACTGGCTGCTCCATCGACCCGGAGATCCTAAAAAAGATCGAGCGGGCAGAGACCGGCCTCACCAGGCTGGGATTCTCTGATTTCCGCGTCCGCGTCTGGAAGGATCCTGCAGGCCAGGATTCCTGGAATGCCAGGCTCCAGCTTACGGAATCCCAGTTTTACCTTCTGGCCGAAAAACGGCTGGAGGTCCTGGAGCTTTTAAAACCAGATTTCTCCCAAGTGCTCCTGGATCTTTCCGCCCGGTCTGTGACCATATAAAAAACAGATACAGCAAAGGCAGTCTGAAATCCATCAGAGCTGCCTTTTTTCTGTATCCGCCTTTTCCTCATCCGTTCCGTAGTTCTCTCCATAAAATCGGTTCAGCCAGTCCACTGCATTCCGGATCCCCTCGTTATCGAAGGAAAATTCCTGAAACTTCTTTTTTTCATCCTCTGTCACAGAAAAAATATAGGGTCCTGGCCAGGCAGCGGCCTGAAGAACGTCGCCATTCTCTCCCGCTTCCTTCCGTATCATGAAATTCATTTCTTTCTCACTTCCCGTAAACGTGGTTTTTTTCAAATATGGGATGGAGATCATCCCATCCAGATCGATCATATTCCCCGCCTCCTGTCTAAATTCATTATATCATCCTTTTTCCTTCCCCGCTATTGTAAAATCTGTGAATTCTTTATATACTTTATTTTATCAGAAAACATAAAATATAAGAAAGGAACACACAAATGAAACAATTTGTCAAAGACCTGGTCCACTCCTATGAAGAACCGTTAAAAGAGATCCGCCACCATCTCCATGAAAACCCGGAGCTTTCCTTTGAGGAATACAGGACCGCAGAGTACATCCGCAAGGCCCTTGGCTCCATGGGGATTGCCCTCCAGGACGGGATCACCGGCACCAGCACGGTGGGAATCCTGAAGGGCCGGGAGGCTGGTCCCTGCATCGCCTTCCGGG
>ENA-OPRR01000190-OPRR01000190.1-human-gut-metagenome-genome-assembly--contig:-NODE-190-length-69543-cov-8.087267_pt1 | contig 69543 bp, 63 predicted proteins | sample MGYA00241796_ERZ501883 | MGnify/ENA primary metagenome ERZ501883 (study PRJEB25962, sample SAMEA2042406) | human gut metagenome | biome: human gut; feature: human-associated habitat; material: faeces...
CGTCCTGCATATAGAAACTGTCGCCAGATACCTTGTATGCGTCCGCTAATTTTGTAACATAGTGGATTGTACCGTCGCTGTCTGTTTCGGCGATTGTCTTTGTAACCCATGTTCTTGTAGCTTCGGCAGGGAGATTGTCTTTATTGTAGAAGCCAGTATAATACTTCCATGTAAATTCCGCACCTGCTAAAGAAGCGTTCCCCTGCGGATTGTCTTTCTGTGTTTCCATATCAATCTTGAAGAGTTCAATCAAAGTGTCTGTTACCTTTGGTGTATCTGATACGTTCAAGGTCGCTGTCTTTCCAGCTTCAACCTTTAAGGAATATATATTTGTATCAACCTTATATCCTGCTGGTGCGGATAATTCCTTGATATAGACTGTGTCAGCCGTTACCTCTACGACATCTGTATTTCCGTTTTCATCAGTCGTAAGGGTGGCAAGCTGTTTCGTGCAGTCCTTATCAGAAAAGACACCATAGGTCGCACCAGCGATAGAGTAATTCCCGTTACCGTCTGTAATGCTGGTATTACTGGAAGTCTTTTGAAGTTTTGCATTTCCGACATTTAACTTCGCCCAGAATTGTCCCAATTCCTGCCCCTCGCCAGAGTAGATATAACCGCCACATTCATAGCGTCCTTTATTTTCTTTGACAAAGGCTTTCGCACCAGAGAAAACTTCGTCCTGCGTTGCCTTTGGAATTTCATCATAAGAAGCTCGCACGTTATCACATTGCCAGCCAAGATGTACGCTCAATCTCTGCCAGACCACACATTGTTCCAACAGATAGACTTGTTTATAGTTCAATTCCTTGTGAGCTTCGCCATACTGTTTGACATACTCTAAGGATAACGCCACATCTGAAATCTGGTCGGCACTCATGCGTGAGCTTGCGTCAGCTCTGGTCTTGTAGCCATTCTTAAAATCTGTATTGATGTCGATACAATAGGCAGTTTCGCCCTCGACTTTCATATAGCCCTCATTGAATGTCGAACCGATAGAACCGTCATTCATTACTTTTTCAATGATACCGACACGCTCTGCACTTTCCGTCCAGTATTGCTTACTTTCTGCATGGACGGGTGTAGTCGGTAAAGCAGTAACGACAGTTGCAAGAGCTAAGAAGCCCGTACACAATCGTTTCCATGTCTTTTTCATAAATCTAATGCTCCTTTCATTTTGAGTAATAAAATAGCCGTCCAATAAGAACGGCTGGAAATAGAAAAGGAACGTCATTTTAGGCGTTCCATAGTCTATAAAATATTCAATTTTTTTCTTGTTTCAATACTGATGTGCTGTACCATATCTTTGCATATCTAGGAAAACTTGCGTATCAAGGCTCATTCGTTAGTAGTAAATAAGTAGTAAATTGATGTGTTTATTTCCTTGAAAATGCTGATAGATACTGTGTTTTAGCGGATAATCAGATTTTTATTGTGTTTTTAATATAAAAAGAGATGGAAAGATCAAAACAATATAGATTTTTCCATCTCTTTTTGCTGTATTTTAAGAAAAAATTACCAAAAAGCAGGAAATGAGCAGGAGTAGATATAGGAAATTAAGAAAAGGAATGGTATAATAGATTTAAAACAAATATGTGAGAGCATATGTTAGGGGAAAGTATATGAAGAAATTAAAAACAATCATCCAAAGAAAAAAATGGAATATGATACTTGGGATTTCAGATATCATAATGATGATCATAGCATCATATCTTGCATTATTAACGCGATTTGAATTCTATCCATCACAGATCGCGTCGATTTTTTGAAAAATGCTGCAAAATACATGCCGTTGAATCTCTTTTGCAGTATTGTGATCTTTATGGCATATCGATTGTATTCAACGCAATGGAAGTATGCAGGAATCTCCGATTTTATTAATGTCGTTAAAGCAGTTGTGATCGCAGCAGCTTTCCAGCTGATCGGAATTTGTATGTTACAATGGGAGATACCAAGAAGTTACTATTTCTTGTATTTGGTATATCTGCTGTTGGGAATGTTTTTTATCAGATTACTTGTCCGATTGATTCAGGGAAGTGAACCACTCAAAGTGAATGATATTGGCAAGAAGAAAGTTCCGGTAATGTTGATCGGAGCAGGAGAAGCAGGAAGTATCATTTTAAATGAGATCAAAAAGAGTACATATGTGACTAAAACGATCCGTTGCATCATAGATGATGATCCAGCGAAGAAAGGAACATATTTATCTGGGATACCAGTGGTTGGCAATCGTAATACGATCCTGCGCAATGCAGTTAAATTTGATGTTGAAGAGATCATTTTGGCAATTCCGACAATAGAACCCAAGGACCGCAAGGACATCCTTGAGATCTGCAAGCAGACAGGATGCCGTCTGAGTATTCTTCCGGGTTTATATCAGCTGATTAACAGTGAAGTTACAGTATCTGCTCTAAGAGAAGTAGAGATTGAAGATCTGCTTGGAAGAGAGCCAGTGAAAGCCAATCTTCCATCAATCATGAGCTATGTCAAAGACAGAGTCGTATTTGTCACAGGGGGAGGCGGATCGATCGGAAGTGAGATCTGCAGACAGATCGCAAGATATCAGCCGAAGAAGTTAGTGATCATTGATAATTATGAGAACAACGCCTACGAGATCCAGATGGAATTAAAGAGAACACATCCAGAACTAGATCTGAAAGTATTGATCGTATCTGTCCAGAACCATCTGCGAATACACAATATTTTCGAAGATTATAAGCCTGATATCGTATTTCATGCAGCAGCACATAAGCATGTGCCATTGATGGAAGACAGCCCACATGATGCGATCAAGAACAATGTATTTGGTACATTTAACATAGCCAAAGAAGCAGGAATGAGCGGCGTAAAGAGAATGGTACTGATCTCCACGGATAAGGCAGTAAGACCGACAAATATCATGGGCGCTTCCAAGCGGATCTGTGAGATGGTCATTCAATACATGAATAGCTTATACGATACAGAATACGTTGCTGTAAGATTTGGAAATGTTCTTGGAAGTAACGGAAGTGTCGTTCCGTTGTTCAAGAAGCAGATTGCCAATGGTGGTCCGGTAACAGTTACACATCCAGAGATCATCCGGTACTTTATGACAATCCCAGAAGCTGTCAGTCTGGTGTTAGAAGCAGGAGCTTACGCAGAAGGCGGGGAAATATTTATCCTTGATATGGGAGAACCAGTCAAGATCTTAGATCTTGCGAAGAATATGATCCGTTTATCAGGACTTACACCAGGAGAAGATATAGAAATCCAGTTTACTGGCTTAAGACCAGGGGAGAAGCTGTATGAAGAACTTCTGATCGATGAGGAGAATAAAAAAGAGACAAAGAACAAACGAATTTTCATTGGAAGTCCAAGGATGATGGAGACAGAACAATTTAGTGAACTGATCGCTGAATTAGATCATGCGGCATTTTCCGAAGATCCGAATATTCGTGAAGTTGTAAAAAAATTAGTTCCAGAGTATACATATAAACAGACAAAATGACAGGGGGATGAGACAGCATGAAAGAACGTATATATATGGCATCACCAACGATGCATGGGGAAGAACAGAAGTTTGTGCAGGAAGCATTTGACACCAACTGGATCGCACCACTTGGGCCAAATGTCAATGGCTTTGAACGTGAGATGGAAGCGTATACAGGAATCGCACACTGCAGTGCACTAAGCGCAGGAACCGCAGCACTGCATCTGGCGGTGAAATTATTAGAAGTCGGGGAAGGAGATACCGTGATATGTCCTTCACTGACTTTTGCTGCAACTGTGAATCCAGTCGCCTACGAAAAAGGCAAGATTGTATTCGTGGATTCTGAACCAGAGACATGGAATATGTCACCACAGGCATTGAAAAGAGCATTGGAAGAACATAAAGAAGCAAAAGCAGTGATCGTTGCACACCTTTATGGAACACCAGCCAAGGTAGACGAGATCAAAGCACTCTGTGAAGAATATAAAGTTCCACTGATCGAAGATGCTGCAGAAAGTCTGGGAGCAACATATAAAGCAGTGATGCATTAATCCTAAAAAACTGGTGTTATGAAGAATTTATTTGGATGGATGCTGGTCGTACTGCTGATGCTGACGGCCGGCGTATCGTGCAGCGACGATGAAGAGCTGATCAAAAAGGCGCGCTTTCTGGCCACACAGGCCAGAGAGCCCAAACCATATTATGAACACAAGGAGATCGGATATAATTACCGAATGTCTAATATCACAGCGGGAGTTGGAAGAGGTCAGCTTCTGCATCTGGATGAACACATTGCGAAGAAAAAAGCAATCTATGAGGCATACAAAGATGCTTTCAAAGATTATAAACAAGTGCATATGAATCCATATGAAACATGCAGTGAACCAAACTTCTGGTTATCATGCATGACGATCGATGAAGACAGTAAGACAAAACCATTAGATATCATAGAAGCTTTGGAAAGAGAGAATATCGAGAGCCGTCCGATCTGGAAACCATTACATCAACAACCAGTATTTAAAGGGTGCGAATTCTATTCTCATTACGAAGATGATAAGAAGCCAGTATCAGAAGATATCTTTGACCGCGGATTATGTCTTCCAAGTGATATTAAGAATACAAAAGAAGATATGGATCGGATCATAGGGATAATAAGATCCGTACTGGACCGATAAGAACAAAATGTAAACGGAGTATATATAAAGATGTATCACAAATATATCAAACGATTTTTTGACATCATATTGTCACTGTGCTGTATCATTGTATCAAGCCCAATCCTGCTTGTCACAGCACTGTTAGTAAGGATCAAATTAGGGAGCCCCGTGATCTTCAAACAAGAAAGACCGGGATATCATAACGAAATATTTACACTCTACAAGTTCAGAAGTATGACAGACACCGTCGATGAGAATGGTGATCTGCTGCCAGACAAAGAACGTCTTCCAAGATTTGGTCAGATGTTAAGATCCACGAGTCTTGATGAATTACCTGAATTCTTCAACATCTTATTTGGACATATGAGTTTTGTCGGGCCAAGACCATTATTGAAACAATACATAGATTTCTATAGTGCAAGACAGAAACGACGTGCAGATGTAAGACCAGGACTGACAGGACTTGCACAGGTGAATGGAAGAAATGCCATCAGCTGGGAAGAAAAGTTTGAATTTGACCTTGAATATGTGGATAGCATTTCATTTCTTACCGATATCAAGATCATACTAAAGACCGTTACAAAAGTCTTAAAAAGAGCAGGGATCAGTGCACAGGAATCTGTAACAATGTATGCCTTTCAGGGAACAAAGAAAGACCAGTTTTCCAAATACAAGAAAGCAGGACACTTAAAGATCTTATTTTCAAGCGTGGCAGATCAGGTCGAATTTATCGATACCTTCCGCTATGCTGCCGGCAGATTAGGGGTGAAAGTAACATTTGTCGGCTGTGATCATTCACTGGAAGCACCAGCATTATATCGCTGCCATAAGCACTATCAGGTTCCAAAGCCAGGGGAAGAAGGTTATGTCACAGAACTCTTACATATCTGTAAACAGGAGAAGATCGCTCTGCTCATTCCAAGAACAGAAGAAGACGTCTTTATCCTGTCACAAAGAGCCAGCGAATTTGAAGCTGTTGGAACAGAAGTTCTCATTGCAAATGAAGAATTAGCTCTGCTGTGCAGCAACAAACGCTGGACAGCTCGTTTCTTTGAAGAATGTGGTCTTAACGCACCACAGGTTGTAAGCAGTGCCAATGACTATACACAAGGATTCCCAGCAATGTTTGCAGTATTGGATGAGATGGATAATCTGGAGAAAAGCATCATGATCCATGATGAACAAGAATTAAGTTTTCATGCATCAAAATACGCAAATTATACGATACGTCCATTTTTAAATGGGAAGATGTATGAGATCGACGTATTCTGCAATCTAGACGGAAGCCCGGTTTACATCACACCAAGGGCAAAGGAAGAAGTCGAGGGAAAAGAAAGTGCAAGATACAGAGTTGTAAGAGATCACAAGATCGTAGAAGAAGCAAAGAAAGTGATAAAGAAATTAAGGCCATTCGGATGGATGACGATCTTTATGCTTCGTGAAGAACATACAGACAAAGATTATTTTATCCGAATGGAACCATGGTATCATCAGGCAAGCACCGTATCGATCAAGGCAGGAGCCGACGCACCATATGCAGCACTCTCCATGATGTTAGGTGAACCAATGGAATACAAAGAGGATGCAGCCGATGACAATGTTATTTTCACAAGATTTGAAAAAAGTGTATGTTTAAATACAAGAGAAGAACCGATTGTAGAGATTCATGATTTTAAAGATCTGTATCATTTAGACGAGGGAATTGGTTCAGTGATCTTTGATCTGGATGACACATTATACTCAGAGAAAGATTATGTACGAAGCAGTTTCCGAGTGGTAGAACGAATGCTTCCAGAAGTGAACAATATCTTTAATAAGTTATGCGCAGCACTGGAAAAAGGGCAGCCGCCACTGGAAACGGTATTAAAAGATGCAGGAATGTATTCGGATGAATTATTATTAAAATGCAGAGAAGCTATCAGGGACCATAAACCAGAGATTTCATTGTATGAAGGAGTCAAAGAATTATTCTTTGAACTACACACGCAAAAGCGAAGTATCGGGATCTTGATCGATGGAACACCAAAAGTACAGCGAGCCAAGATAGAAGCCCTGGGGTTAGACAAAATGGCAGACGAGATACTGATCACAGACGAACTTGCAGGACATGGAAATGTCATGGAATTCAGGAAACCAAATGATCTTCCATTTCTGATCATGAGAAAACGATTAGAAATACCATGCAGGAACATGGCATTTGTCGGAGATGATATCGAGAAAGATTTTATTGCACCCAAAGCATTAGGAATGGAATGCTATTGGAAGAAGAATGAGGATGGGTTATATGAGTAAAGAACCAAAGATAAAACCAATCGTGATCGTTGGAGCCGGTGGTATGGGAAGAGATACTCAGTGGCTGATCGAACGGATCAACGAAGAAGAACCAACATATGAGATTCTTGGATACATAGACGATGGAATTCAGCAAGGCAGCATCATAGATGGTTATCCGATTCTTGGAGGAATGAAATACCTCGAAGAATATGACAAAGAACAAAAACTTGCCGTCGCCTTCGCTATAGGCAATGCAAAAGTCCGTGAAAAACTAGTTTTAAAATGTCTGCCAAATCCAAACTTATGGTATCCTAATCTGATCGATCCATCCGTGATCACATCACAAAGAGTGCATCTAGGACGAGGAAATATCATTTGTACATCCGTTATTATGACAACGAATATAGAGATCGGTAATTTTAACCTGATCTGCAATCGAAGTATTGTCGGACATGATGATAAGATTGGAGATTATAATACCCTGTATCCGGGAGTTTTACTGTCAGGAGATGTCCGTTTAAAGACTGAGACAGAGATCGGCACAGGAAGCCAGATCATACAAGGACTGCATATCACAGATGAAGTGATCATGGGAGCAGGAAGTACAGTGATCGAAGATATCAACGAAGCAGGAACTTATGTTGGAGTACCAGTGAGAAGAGTAAACGATGAAGAATAAGAAGATATTAATTTTAGCAAACCTAGACGTAGGATTATACAAATTCAGAAAAGCACTGATCAAAAAGCTTATAGATCAAGGAAATGAAGTCTATATATCCCTGCCAAAAGGAATGTTAGTACAGAATTTAAAAGAAATGGGATGTCATTTTATCAAAACACCGGTAGATCGAAGAGGGATCAATCCAGCAACAGATTTTAAACTGATGATGAGATACTTTAACATCTTAGGCAAGATAAAGCCAGACCTTGTGATCACCTACACGATCAAACCAAACATCTACGGAGGGATCGCAGCAAGATTCAAAAGAATTCCATATGCAGTCAATATCACAGGATTAGGAACTGCATTTCAGAATGAAAATATGATCAAGAAACTCGTCGTATTTTTATATAAACTATCCTGCAAAAAGGCAAAAACGATCTTCTTTGAAAATGAAGGAAATAAGCAGGTGTTTATAGAAAATAATATTATCAAAGAATCCAGATCATGCACCCTTCCAGGAGCAGGGATCGACCTTGATGAATACAAGATGACGCCATATCCAGAAGAATCAAGAAACATCAGGTTCTTGTTTATCGGACGTGTGATGAAAGAAAAAGGAGTCGAAGAACTGTTCAAAGCAGCAAAGAACATTAAGAAGATCTACCCAGAAGTATCGTTTGATATCGTAGGACCAATGGAAGATGATTACAAGGAACGAATTCAGTCATTGGTCAGAAATGGGATCATTTATTATTATGGCTATCAGGAAGATGTCAAACCATTCATTAAGAAATGCGATTGCTTTGTATTACCATCGTATCATGAAGGCATGGCAAATACACTGCTAGAATGTGGAGCCATGGGAAGACCATTGATCACCAGCAGGATTCATGGGTGTATGGAAGCTGTAAGAGATGGCGAGAATGGGTATCTGGTGGATGCGAAGGATGTTAAGGGATTGGAAGAGAAGATGATGGAATTTATTGAACTATCGTATGTTCAGAAGAAACAGATGGGAGAGATGTCACGGGAAGTGATGGAGAAGAGGTTTGATAAGGAGAAGGTTGTTGAGATGACTTTGGAAGGATTATTTAGATAGTAACTAATAAGTTATAAAAATAGTTAGGGAGTTGAATTAATAAAATGGGAGAACCAATCAGAGTATTACAAGTTGTCACTCACATGAACCGTGGTGGACTTGAAACAATGCTTATGAATTATTATCGAAATATAGATAGGAATAAAGTTCAGTTTGATTTTCTGACACACAGACCAGAAAATGAAAAGAAAGATTATGACGATGAAATCAGAGGTTTAGGCGGTAAAATCTACCATATGCCAGTATTGAATCCTTTTAGTCCAAGTTATATGAAAAGTCTGGACCGATTCTTTAAGGAACATAAAGAATATAAGATTGTACATTCTCATTTAGATTGTCTGAGTGCATATCCATTAAAAGCAGCGAAGAAAAATGGGGTGCCAGTAAGAATTGCACATGCACATACGACACTAGTTGATACAAATTTAAAAAAATACATAAAATTGTTTTCTAAAAAAAAGATTTCGAAATATGCAACAAATTTATTTGCATGTGGACAACGAGCAGGGAAATGGATGTTTGAAGGACAACCATTTCAAATTATGAATAATGCAATAGATACCAAAAAATATTTATTCTGTTTAGAAACTAGAGAAAAAATCAGAAAAGAATTTCATATTTCAGAAGATGAATACGTAATAGGACATGTTGGAAATTTTACATTACCTAAAAATCACACATTTATAATTAATTTATTTTATGAGATTTGTAAAAAGAATAAAAAAGTAAAGTTGATTTTAGTTGGAGGAGGAAATGACGGCAGTCAGTATAAAGAAAAAGCAGAAAAACTAAAAATAGCTGATAAAATTATATTTACAGGGGTAAGAAATGATGTGCCTGATTTAATGCAAGCATTTGATGTGTTTTTATTTCCATCAATTTATGAGGGACTTCCAGTAACTTTGGTGGAAGCACAGGCAGCAGGATTACATTGTATTGTATCAGATCAAGTAACAAGAGAAGTAGCAATTACAAAATTGATAGAATTTATATCTTTAGATGAAAATATAAATACATGGATTGATTGTATTTTAAAATACAAAAATAGTACTCGTGAGAATATGTTACAGAAAATTCAAAGAGGAAAATATGATATTGTAGAGAATGCAAGATGGTTAGAGGAGTTTTACACGAATGGAAAATGAGATCATATTAACAGTATTTACCCCTGCATACAACAGAGCACATACTTTACATAGATGTTATGAAAGTCTATGCAGACAAAAATGTAAGCAGTTTAAATGGCTGATCATAGATGATGGATCAAGTGATAATACAAAAGAATTGGTTGAAAGCTGGATAAAGGAAGACAGTGGTTTTGAGATTATCTATCATTACAAAGAAAATGGCGGAATGCATACGGCACATAATGCTGCATATCAATTGATTGATACAGAATTAAATGTGTGTATTGATTCCGATGATTATCTTGCTGATGATGCAGCAGAGAAGATTATTACATTCTGGAAAAAATATGGAAGTAACAAATACGCAGGAATCATAGGATTAGATGCAGATTTCAATGGGAAGATTATTGGAAAAAGATTTCCCAAAGATTTAAAAAGTACAACATTATCTGGTTATTATCGAGCAGGTGGGTCTGGAGATAAAAAATTAGTATATCGAACGAATGTCATTACAAAATATCCAGAATATCCAGTGTTTGAAGGAGAGAAATATGTAGGACTCAATTACAAATATCTTCTTTGCGATCAGGAATATGAACTGCTTGTTATGGATGAAATATTATGCAATGTGGAATATCAAGCAGATGGATCAAGTGCTAATATGTTCCGACAGTATTTAAACAATCCAAAGGGATTTGCGTTTTTACGAACTGTTTATATGAAATATGACAAGACATTCAAAAGAAAGTTTATGAATTGTATTCATTATGTATCAAGTAGTATAATTAGTAAAAATAAAAAATTTTTAAAAGAAAGTCCAGAAAAAGGATTAACAATCTTAGCAATCCCATTTGGAATCGCATTAACATTTTATATAAAGCAACAGGTTAAAAAGATGAATTAATAGTAAAAGAGGTTATAGGATATGACAGTCTGGTGGATAACATTATTTAGTACGTATTTCTTGTGTCTGTTTGCAAGAATGAGTGGAAAATATAAATATGTAAAAGGTGAGAGAGTATTTCGCGCAAATGCTTTATTTGCGGGGATGGCTTGTGCTGTTTTGATATTTGTGTCTGGGTTTCGGCAGGGTATTGGAGATACAGGGACATACCGCAATTTATTTGAAAAAGTTCCCGCAAGCTTTTTTGGCTTTTTAAGACATCCAACGATTAAAGCAGATAGTGGATTTTATGCAATTGTTGCATTTATAAAACAGCTTATTTCGCCAGATTCACAGAAAGTTTTACTATGTATGGCAATCGTAACGATTGGTTTGATTTTTATAACTTATTATAAAAATACAGATATGATAGAGATGGCGGTATTTTTATTTATTACTTCTGGTTGTTATCTTGTAACGATGAATGGAGTTCGACAATATTTGGCGTCAGCAATTTTATTCTTTTGTTTTCCAATGATCTATAAAAAACAATGGAAATTTTATCTGCCAATTGTTTTGTTATGTTCAACGATTCATCAGTCAGCACTAATCTTTCTCCTATTGTATTTTGTAGTAGATCAGCCAGCATGGGGAAATACAACAAAGTGGATTTTATTTGTTGGAATTTTATTATTTGTGACTTATCCGGTTACAGGTCCATTATTAGCAAGAGCATTAGGAGAAACGCAATATGGCAATTATAAAGAAGCCTTAATGTCAACAGGAGCTGGAGCGAATATGGTTCGAGTTTTTGTTATGGCGGTTCCGGTTGTGCTATCGTATCTTGGAAAAGATTTTTTGAGGGGAAAAGAAAAATATTATAATATTATGGTTAATTTTTCTGTTATTAATGTGATAGCCATTTTGTTAGCTACAAGATATTGGATTTATGCAAGATTTAACATGTATTTTTCTTTGTATATGATTCTGCTATTGATCTGGTGCATAAAATATTTGTTTGATGAAAGAAATGAAAAGATCATATATTTGATGTGTATGGGATTTTATGCGTTATATTATTATTACGAAATGCACATTAGTTTAGGATATGGAGCAGGATATCATCATTTTATTAAGGCGATAGGAATAGGGTTATAAAAATGAAAAAGATTTTGATTGCATCTCATTGTATGGAATTGGGAGGAGCAGAGCGAAGTTTATTAGGAATATTAAATGTACTGGATTATCATAAGTATGAAGTAGACTTATTTTTATATCGTCATACAGGAGAATTATTAAAATATATTCCCAAAGAAGTAAATTTGCTGCCAGAGGATAAACAAATGTCAATGTTGGCAATTCCATTTCAAAATGTGATAAAAAAAAGACAGTTTTCTATGGCATTGGGAAGATACCAAGGAAAGAAGAAAGCATTACAATTTAATAAAGAAAATGCAAATGGAAAAGAAAGTATGGTTATGCTTGATTACAGCCATAGATATACAGTGCCACATGTAAAAAAAAGAATTCACAAAACGTATGATCTTGCAATAAGTTTTTTAACTCCGCATTATTATGTAGCAGAGAAAATCAATGCCAAAGTAAAATTAGCATGGATTCATACAGACTATTCGAATTATTTACTGGATGTAAGATCAGAACTTCAAATATGGGGAAAATACGATCATATAGCGTCAATTTCACCTAAATGCACAGAAGGATTTCTAAAGGTTTTTCCAGAACTAAAAGATAAAATTGTAGAAATATCTAATGTAAACGCAGAAAAGCTCATTCGTAGACAGGCGAAAGAGGGATTTGCAGAAGATATGAAAGTAGAATCCGATGAAAAATGTTTATGTTCGATCGGAAGATTTGCACAAGCAAAAAACTTTAATCATGTTCCTGCGATTGCGAAAAAAATGTGTGAAAAAGGCATGAAATTTAAATGGTTTTTGATTGGATATGGAGGAGAAGAAGCACTCATTCGAGAACAGATCAAAGAACAAGGAATGGAAGATATAGTGATCATTTTAGGGAAAAAGGATAATCCATATCCATATATAGAAAAATGTGATTTTTATGTACAACCATCAAGATATGAAGGAAAAGCAGTAACTGTTTTGGAAGCACAAATGTTAGAAAAACCAGTGATCATCACGGCATACCCGTCATCAGAAAGTCAATTGGAAGATGGCGTAGATGGGGTAATCGTACCGATGGATGATGAAGGATGTGCAGAAGGAATTATCAAAGTGACGGAAAATCCAGAACTTTGCGAACAATTAATAAAAAACTGTAAAAACAGAGATTACAGTAACTGTAAAGAAGTAGAAAAGCTATATGACTTGATAAGGGAGTGATAGAAATGGCAATACCTAAAATCGTACATTATTGTTGGTTTGGCGGAAAAGAAAAACCAGAAGATGTAAAGAAATGCATCGAAAGCTGGAAACAGTTTCTTCCAGATTATCAATTAATGGAGTGGAATGAGGATAATTTTGATATTGAACGGTTGCAGTATACACGGGAAGCATATGCAGCGGGAAAATATGCATTTGTCAGTGATGTAGCTCGTATTGAGGCGTTATATCAGTATGGGGGCTTCTACATGGATACTGATGTAGAAGTCTTAAAATCGTTCAATTCATTATTAGAAGCACAATGCATTTTAGGAATGGAAGAAAAAGAATATGTTGCGACCAGTTTTATGGCTTTTGAAAAAGGACATCCATTGGTTAAAGAATTTTTGAATCTTTATGAGCATTTAAGTTTTCTGGATAAAAATGGACAGATCATCGCAGGAACTAACGTAGCAAAGCTAACAAAGATGTTAAAAGAAAAAGGTTTTGTACAGGAAAATCATTATCAGGAACTGGAAAATGGAATTCAGATTTATCCAAAAGAATTTTTCTCACCATATGATTATATTAATTGCCATTATAATATTACAGAAAACAGTTATTGTGTCCACCATTTTGCTGTATCTTGGATGTCAAAAAAAGAGCAGGTAAAGAAGGGGATTAAGAAAAGAATCGTGAAGATTTTGGGACCAGAGAAAATGAACGGAATAAGGGAGAAACTATGGAAAAAGAATTAGTTAGTATTATCATTCCAGTGTATAATGCTGAAAAATATATAAAAACATGTATAGATGGAATTAAGAGACAGACTTATTCTTTTTTTGAATGTTTTCTGATTAATGATGGATCAAAAGATAGAAGTGAAGATTTGATCAAGGAGAAAATAGAGGGTGATGATCGATTTCAATATATCTATCAAAAAAATGCAGGACCATCAAAGGCACGAAATGCTGGAATAAATAGAGCAAAAGGTAAGTATACAATATTTATTGATGCAGATGACAGAATAGAAAAAGATTATATAGAACGATTGGTAAAAGAAATAGAACATAGGGATTTTGCTTGTTGTGGTTATGTAGATGAGAGTTGTTATGGTTCTATACGACATACAGATTTTGATGATCAGTTTATCAAGAAAGAAAAAAAGAATTTGATAAAAAGTATTATAAATGGTACAGGTGGTGTTTTATGGGCTAAAATTTTCAAAACAGATATAATTCATCTGGAAAATCTTCAGTTGGATGAAAAATTGTATCAGTCAGAAGATATGATTTTTGTTTTGGAATATATGCAGTATGTGAAGAATTGGGAAATAGTAGATCAATATAGCTATCACTATAATAGATTGAATGATAATAGTATAAGCAAAAATATAAACGATAGTTATTTAGAAAATTATAAACGTTTTTATACGGAATTATTTATAAAGTTAAAAATGTTGAAATTTGAACAAAGTGAAGTTGAAAATTGTGTAAATGAAAAAATTACAGATACAGTATTTTATTTATTTTTAAATTCGACAGAATATAAAAAATTGTGCGAAAAAATTTTGGAAGATAAAATGTTTATACGAGCATTAGAAAAAAGCCAAAAACACAAAAAAATAAATCATTTTATAGTAAATCGTAATTACATAAGACTAAACATCTATCTAAATCTTTATAGAATGTATCTGAAAATGAGAAAGAGTTTAGGAAATGTGATAAGGGGGAAAAAGAAATAATTATGAAAATATATGTAGATGTATATTTGGCGAAAAATTTAGGGGATGATCTGTTTGTACATGTATTGGCGGATACCTTTCCAGATGTTGAATTTATATTGAATTATTATGGAAATGATTATGATGATTTTCTAAAGGAATATAAAAATGTAAAAAAATCTGCATATCCATCAGGATTTAAGATTTTAAACAGACTGAAAGTTTATGATTATATTAATGATGAGAAAAGAATTAGCAAGGAATATGATGCATTGATCTTCTTAGGAGGCTCCATATTTCGAGAGGAAGTCTACTGGAAAGAATTATATGAACAAAGGAAAAAACTGGTAAATGCGTTTCAAGAGAAAAAAAAGCCAGTGTTTATTTTAGGAGCTAATTTTGGACCATATGATACAGATGAATTTTATAATGCATATCGGGAATTATTTAAGAAATGTTATGATGTATGCTTTAGAGAATTATATTCATATCAACTTTTTAGGGAATGTAAGAATGTAAGATGCGAAAAAGATATTATTTTTCAATTGCCAGTATTAGATTCAATTCCTAAAAAAAATAAAGTAGTATATTCCATTATTGATCCAAAACATAAGGAAGGGTTAAAAAAATATACAGATCAATATATTCAATTTGTAGAAGATATGATTATGGATAATCAGGCACAAGGGTACGAGAACGAATTAATTTCATTTTGTGAAGCAGAGGGAGATTTAAGAATTTGTAGAATAATTCAAGAAGATTTATTACAAAGAAATCTTAGGATTAATGTATATGCTTATACAGGAAATATCAAAGAAGTTATAAAGAAAATTCAAGAAAGCAAATTGATCGTTGCAAGTCGCTTTCATGCCAATATATTAGGATTAATTACTGGAACATTAATTTTACCACTTGTATATAGTTCTAAAACAGAAAATGTTCTAAAGGATATAGATTTTAATGGAAAAATATTAGATATAAAAGACTGTTCAAAAGAAAAAATTAATTGCCATGAGATATTACAAAAAGAGCAATACATAAACCAATTTGATAAAGTGGTAGAAAGTTCTAAAAGGCAATTTAAAGGTTTAAAAGAATGGATGGAGATAGAAAAAAAGAAGGGATTATAATGAAACAGAAATTATTATTTGTTATAGAGTCTTTAAATTGCGCGGGGGCAGAAAAAAGTTTAACTACATTGTTGAATTTAATAGATTATTCAAAATATGAGGTGGATTTACAATTATTTTCAGTAGCGGGAGAATTTTTAGAATTAGTACCAGAGGAAGTAAATATATTACCAGAATTAGATTATTTTGCATATTGTAATTTACCAATGAGCCAGTGCATAAAGAGTGTTTCCTCATTTACAAAATTGAAGATGTTGTTATCAAGAATTCATTATTCTCTTCGTATAAGAATGAAAAAAGGCAATAATGCTGACAAAGCAGTGATGTTTTGGAAATGTTGTGAACACAGTTTTGATAAGCTGCCAAAGGAATATGATGTTGCAATTGCTTATGCACAGGGAACACCAACATTTTATGTGGCGGATAAAGTAAAAGCAAAGAAAAAAATGGCGTGGGTAAATACGGTTTACAGACCTCAGGGTAAGACCAAAAAGTATAATGTAGAAGAATATAAAAAATTCCAAATGATTAACTGTGTATCAGATGCAGTAGCAGAAGAATTTCAGAAGGATTTTCATCAATTTAGAAATCAGATATCGATCATGTATGATATTATGGATAAAAATTTTATTTTAAAGATGGCAAAGATGAAGTCAAATGCGAAGAGTGATATGCAAAAAGGACAATATAAATTGCTTACGATAGGAAGACTGGATCCGAATAAAGGATATGATATTGCAATAGACGCAGCAAAGATACTAAGAGAAAATGGTATAAATTTCTGTTGGTATGTCCTTGGAAAGGGCGAAGAATATCAAAAGATAAAAGAACTAATAAAAAAGAATCGTTTAGAGGAATATTTTATTCTACTAGGAGTTCGTTCAAATCCATATCCATATATATTGGAATCAGATATTTATATACAACCTTCTCGTTTTGAGGGATTTGGATTGGCAATTGCAGAGGCGAGAATGTTAAACAGACCAGTAATATCAACGAACTTTGAAGCGGTATATCATCAGTTAACTCATGAGAAAAATGGATTGATTACAGATATGAATGGACATAGCGTCGCGGGTGCCATTATGCGATTAATAGATAATAAAGAATTATATCAGAAAATAGAGAGTAATCTGAAAAAAGAAGAAAAGGGAAACAGCGATGAATTAAAGAAATTTTATAAGATGCTTGGAGAATAAAAACTATGAAACAAAAAATTTTGTTTATGATGATTGATATGAATGTGGGAGGAACGGAGAAGGCGTTTCTAAATCTGGTTTCAGAAATGGACTTCACAAAGTATGGCGTCACATTGTTATTATTGGAAGCAAAAGGTGGATTTTTAAAAGATGTTCCGAAAGAAGTTCAGATAGAAACATTAGAGAATTATGAACAGATAAAAGATGAAATAATGTTGCCGCCTTTAGAGTGCGCAAAAAAATTCTGGAAATTAAAGAATTATTCTGAATCTGTGGGAATTTTACTTCATCATTTTATATTTAAGATAAGCAAGGACAGAACTTCATATTATAAATTTCTATTGAGAAAATTTGATAAGAGAAAAAAATATGATGTAGCAGTTGCGTTTGCAGGACCAATGGATTTTATTACTACATATGTATTAGAGAAAGTAGAGGCAGATAAAAAGATACAATGGATACATTTTGATGTTAGTAAAAATGGAATAAGTGTTAAATATGCAAAACGTAATTATCCAAAGTTTCATAAAGTATTTGTTGTGTCAGATCAAGCAAGGCAGAGTTTAATTCATGTGATTCCGCAGATTGAGAAAAAAACGGAAACGAAACATAATATAGTTTCAGAAAAGATGTGTCTTCATCAGGCGGAAAATGGTGAAACATATAGGGAGTATAAAGGAATTAAAATTCTCACAGTAGGCAGATTATATAGAGAAAAAGGGCAAGATATTATTCCAGAAGTTGCAAGACAATTAAAAAGAGAAGGATATGACTTTAAGTGGTATTTAATAGGAGAAGGTTCAATACGGAAAGAAATAGAAAAAAAGATAGAAGAATATGAATTAAAAGATACAGTTATTCTCTTGGGAACAAAGACAAATCCGTATAGATTTTATAAAGATGCAACAATTTATGTACAGACTTCAAGACATGAAGGCTTTGGTATTACGATTACGGAAGCAAAAGTATTTAAACTGCCAATTGTTTCAACCGATGTAGCAGGAGCAAGGGAACAGTTAAAAGAAAAAAATGAGATTATAGTCCAATTTGCCCCAGAGGAATTGGCAAAGGGAATCAAAAAGTTATTAGAAAAATTACGGGGATAGAGAAATCATATGAGAACAAAAAAACATTTATAAATATGTGTGCAAAATTTGTAAATCAAATTGTTGTTATTTTGCTGGGACTTATTTCAAGAAGAGTCATGATCGACAGTGTAGGAGTTCAATATCTTGGAATTAATGGAGTCCTTGAAAATGTATTTACAATAATTTCACTGGCAGAATCAGGAATTGGTGTTGCAATGGTATATAGCTTATATAAACCATTAGCAGAGAAAAACGAGCATGTGATTAAGGGGTTAATGCAGTTTTATAGAAAAAGTTATCATATTTTAGCTGCTTTTACCCTATGTGCAGGACTTGCGATGATTCCATTTTTACCAGTATTTTTAAAGGGAAATACAGTAAATAATACGTTGATCATTTACTTTCTGTTTTTGTTTCAAGCAGTGACATCATATTTATTTACATATAAAGTTTCTTTAAATAATGCAGATCAAAATCAATATATTGTGACGATCATCAATACAATTTCTCAGACACTGGTATTGATCATAAAAATAGCAGTATTATATTTCTGGAAAAATTATATTGTATTTTTAACTATAGATATCGTATTTAATTTAGCAAGAAATTTAGTAATATCACATATTGTCGATAAAATGTATCCATTTTTAAAGGATAAAGAACATGTGATCTTAGATAAAGAAATAAAAGAGCCATTGTACAAAAATATAAAAGCATTATTTATCGGAAAATTAGGATACATCGTATCTGTAGCAAGTGATAATCTCGTAATATCTTCTAAACTAAGTGTGATATCAGTGGGACTCTATTCAAACTATACGACAATAATAGCTGCAGCATCAAATTTTGTTAAGATTTTTATATCAAGTAGTACAGCAAGTGTCGGAAATGCAGTTGCATCAGAAACAAAAGAAAATGTATATAGAATATTTAAAAAAATGCTATTTATAAATTTTTGGATTTATACAGTTTGTGCGGTAGGAATGTTTTGTTTACTGACACCATTTGTAGAAAATATCTGGTTAGGAAAAGAGTTTGGATTAGGAAACATGACAACTTTGTTTATTGTATGTAATTTTTTCTTAGATGGAATTATGGCACCGATAGATTCTGTAAAAAATTCTGCTGGAATATACTGGAATGATAGATATATTCCAATTGCATCAGCACTTTTAAATTTATTTTTAAGTATTTTGTTTGTGCAGAAATATCAGATTGCCGGAGTATTAATTGGAACGATTGTAAGTAAAGTTACACTAAGTTTTTGGATTCAGCCATTGCTAGTATATAAATTACTATTTAAGAAGAATTTATTAGATTATTTTGGATTGATCATAAAATATTTAAGTGCTTTTTTAGGAATTACAGCAATATGTTATATGGGATTGCAAATTCTAAATTTACGGATGAATTTCATTATTTTAGTTTTGGAAGGAATTCTTGTTTTGGCAGTTACAAACTTGATTTTATGGATATTATTTGGACGCACGGTCGAATTTCGAGAACTTATCGAATTAGTTAAAAATAAGATACAAAGAAAATAAAAATTATGGATTTGGAAGGAAAGGATAAGAATGGGAAAACGATTGAGTATTATAGTTCCTGTATATAATGGAGAAAAACATCTTAAACGATGTGTTAATTCAATCATTGATCAAAATTATAATAACTTAGAGATTATTTTAATTGACGATAAATCACCTGATTCTAGCGGAAAGATTTGTGAAGAGCTTGCTCAAAAAGATAATAGAATCAAAGTATATCATAATGAAAGAAATATGGGAATATATGGTACAAGAAATAAGGGAATTTCGATTGCATCTGGAGATTATATTACATTTGTTGATGATGATGATTACATAGAAAAAACAATGTATCAAAAAATGATGCAGAAATTTGAAGAAGATGAAGAACTTGGATTAATTCTGTGTAATTTTAAGAATATTAGTGAAACAGGAGAATACATTGGACAAAGCAGAGAAATAGAAGGAAAATATACAAGAAATCAAATAAAAGAAAAATTTTTATATCGATTACTAGGGAACCAGGAAATATCATGTGCAGTGTGGCGTTGTATATTTAAAAAGAGTGAAATTAAAAATCGAGATATCAAGTTTATGAATTCAAAAGTGAAGGATGATATGTGCTTCTTTTTACAATACATTCTTGGTATTAAGAGCCTGTATTGTGTGGAAGCTTGTTTGTATAATTATATTACCTATGCAGGATCAACGATTAATACATTAGGGATAGAAAATGTTGATGATGCAATGACTATGCCGAATTGTTATTATGAAATTTTGAAAGAATACAATGCGTTGGATTCAAAAATGAAAGGTAATATGGGAATCGAATATATTAAATCATATATGGCGGTAAAAAATAATTGCGAAAAATCAGAGATGCATAGAAAGTTAAATGATCAAAATTTCAGAAGAAATATGAAGTGGGATTATTTTTTTACGATGAGAGGAAAACAAAAAATAGTATACCTGCTATTGAAACTTAGATTATATGGGATATTGGATAAGAGCTTATAAAAATGGATGTAGAATATGAAAGAGGAAGAAATGAAAAAGAATATTACAAATTATAAAATTGCAGTCATTATACCAGTTTATAACACCGAAAAATATATAAAAAAATGTATTCGATCATTTCAACGACAAACATTCAAAGATTTTAAACTAATTCTTGTAGATGATGGATCAAAAGATAAGAGTGGAATAATATGTGATGACATGGCGCAAAAAGATGATAGAATTTATGTGATCCATCAGGAAAATAAAGGATCTGTAGAAGCAAGAAAAACAGGTGTGTTATGTGAACAAGCACAACAAGCAGAATATATATTTTTATCGGATGCGGATGATGTAGTCGAACCAGATGCATTAGAAAAACTTTATAATACTGCGATTGAAAATCATGCAGATTGTGTTTGTGCAAATATGCGGAGTTATTGGAAAGGTATCAAAATAAAATCAAAATACCAAAGACCATGTTTTAATATTGAAAAACCTAAAGTTTACAGTCAAAAAGAAATTATAAATAACATATATATTAGTTGTTTTGGAATCACAGATTATCCAGTCAGCATAGTTGCTAAATTATATAAAACATCATTAATCTCAGAAGCAATAGATTTTGCTCCAATTGTAAAATTTATGGGAGAAGATTTAAGTGTTACATTACGATGTCTTCCGTTAACTCAGAGATTAGTAATTATTCCAGATGTTATATATAATTATCGTATTGGTGGAGGAACATCAAAATTTATGCCATATATGTTAGATGATTTTCTGGCTTTATATAACAATAAGATAAAACTGATTCACGAATATACCATGCCACAGGATGCAATATTCTATACAAATATAGAATTAATGAATATATTAGTTAGCTGGCTGAAAATGTGTAAAAAACAAGGAAATTATTCAGAAACTCAAATCGAAGAAGAAATTAAGAGAATATGTAACATACCAGAAATTAAAGATGCAGCAATGCAGTTATGCGAACGAGAAAATAAAAATGCAATTGCAGTAATGGTTCATAACGGGGAAATAAAACAAATACATGATAAATTAATGAAACAGATATTAATGGAGCAACGAAAAGACAAGATAAAAGAAATATTAAAAAAATTTTAGCAAAAGGATAAATTATATGTTAACCCAAGAGGATAGAAAATGATAGATATTATTATACCAATGTATAATGCAGAAAAAACTATTGATGATACATTGAAGTCAGTTATAAATCAAAGTTATGGTTTATGGAGAGTTATTGTGATAGATGATGGGTCTACGGATAATAGTGGTCAAATAGTAAAAAAATATATGAAAAAAAGTTTCAAAATAGAATATTATTATCAAAAAAATGGTGGAGTAATACAAGCAAGAATTGCAGGAATACAACATCTAAAAAATAGGTATGCTTTTTTTCTGGATAGTGATGATATACTACATAAACAATGTTTGGAAATATTATCAAAAGTTGTTCAAAATTCTGAATCTGATATTGTAATGCTTGGAAAATTTAAAAATATGTCTAAACATGGGCATTTTAGAGCGAAGGAAAGGTATTTCATAGAAAATGTAAAATATACACAAGAAGATGTAGAGAAAGTCAAGATGACATTTATGGGAGCACAAAATTATATACCTGGATTATGTGGGAAATTGATACGAAGAGAATTATTAATTAATGCATTGCAGGATATAAATACGATTCCTAAAAATTTAAAAACAGGTGAAGATATGTGTATGAATTTATGTATCTTTAAAGCGGTAAAATCTGTTGTTGAAGTAGATGCCGAATTATATAATTATAGATATTCAAATACATATCTCAATAAATCAAGAGAAAAGGCTGAAGAAGTTATTCAGTTATATAAATGGAGAGCTCAATATATAGAACGTGAGAGATTAAAACAAGAATATCATAAAATGAACTTTGTACATGCATACTATCTATTATTATTTTACAGGACAAATGATATAGAAGATAAAACAAAATTATTATTTGATGAAACAGAAAAATATATGAAAATCGATAGGAATAAATATATTGTACCAAGGAATAAAGAATCAGTAAAAGATTCATTTATGATTAGAGTGAAAAGATGGGTTTTAAAAAATTTGTAGAATAAATATATAAACATGAGTAACTTAAGTTCCATGAAATCTTAAGATTGGGAGATAAAATCAAAAAAATTCGATATATAAAGAAAAAATCAAGAATGTCTTAAATTTTCTGGGATTTTAAAATAACGTATTTATTTGGAGAACGATATGTTGACAAAAAAAGATGCAAAAATGGCACAAGGATTAGCAATTATAGGAATGGTTGTACTACATTTATTTTGCAGAGTAGATAATCTTCCATATAGTGTGCATATATTTCTAGGACAGAGGCCATTAATTTATTATATAGGATTATTTGGTGATTTTTGTGTTCCTATCTATTGTTTTTGTAGTGGGTATGCACAGCAAATTTTGTATGAAAAGGAACAAAAAATTCGTCAGGGAATAAAACGACTTCCTAGATTTATCATGCATTTTTGGCTGATTGTTATTCTTTTTTCTGTAATTGGAATTTTGTATCATAGTTCAGATATTCCAAGAACGATCAGTGATTTTATAGGAAATATATTACTGTATAAAATGTCTTATAATGGGGCATGGTGGTTTGTATTAACTTATATATGGTTAGTTTTATTATATCCAATAATGAAATGGTTTGGAGATAAATTACCCCCTATGATACTAATTTGTATTAGTGGGATTTTATATGTAGTTTTTTATTACTTTGAGATTATTCATACATTGAATATTTCAAATTTCATCATAGCATGGATTTGGCATCAGCTATGCTTAATTGGAAGATCGCAATTTGCATTTATTTTAGGAATAATATGGTGTAAATATTCAGTCATGGACAAAATAAGAAATTTTTATATGAATGTCAAAATGAAAAATTTATGCTTACTAGTGTGTGTGGCAGTAACCTTTATTTTTCATTGCTTTATCCAATCATTAATTGTGGCACCATTCACAGGAATGATGGTATTAATGTGTTTTCATTTATTGGATAAACCACATTGGATGGAAAAATTATTTTTATTATTAGGAAAACATTCAACCAATATATGGTTGATACATATGTTTTTTTATATGGTACTATTTAAAAATTTCATTTTTAGATTGAAAGAGCCTGTTTTCATATTTGTAGGAATGATTATTCTTTGTATGGGAGTATCTATATTGATAAATCAGATAGAAAAAGTGATTCTTAAGTTTCGGCAGATTTTAAGAAAGTAGCATGTTATTTAACTAAAATATGAGATTTAATATATCAAGGATAATTATATTTACTAGCAATAGTTTAGAATACAGTAGGAGAAGCAACCATGCAACAAAACACCCCAAAAATCTCAATTATCATACCAGTCTACAATGGAGAAAAATTCATTGCAGATACAATCCAATCCCTAAGGAAACAACCATTATATTCAATCTGTGAAATCATCATAATCAACGATGGATCAACAGATCACACACAGCAGATCTGCGAGTCATTTGCACAGAAAGAAGACAATATACATATACAAAACAAGAAGAATCAAGGAGTATCGGCAGCAAGAAACTATGGAATTAGACAGGCCAGAGGACAGTATATTATGTTTCTGGATGCTGATGACCGCTATGTCAATGGCTTTATAGATGAAAGTTTGCTGCAATTATTGGAACGAGATTACGATGTGATATTATTTTCAAGCTATATGCAGAATTCTGATCGAAACAGATATGGGATAAGTATGCAGTTACAAGATGTAGAAACAGAAGGGAAAAGACCATTTCCATTTCTTGGACATTTCTCATCTGCAATGTATAAAAGAGAGATGCTGTTAAAAAATGACGTTTTGTTTGATGAAGGCATTAGACTTAGCGAAGATCAAGTCTTTGAACTGAAAGCATTATATGCAGCGGATAAGATCAGAATGTGTTCAAGATTTTGCCATATCTATGTAAAAAATGAGCAGTCTGTGACACATACGTTAGAGGTTGAGATGGATTGTATGAAAGTATATCAGGCAGCATATGACTGGCTTTGGAAACATGCAAAAATTAATAGGCAGCAGATGTTACGATTTTGCCAGATAAAATTAAATTCAAGAATTCTATTATACGCACAACAGACAGCACAGAAATCTATGTCACAGAAAAATTTAATCAATGAAATGAAAAGAATCGGTGTATGGGATATACTAATGAAATTAAAACAAGATGAGATACTTCCATATCAGATAGAAATGCTGAATTTAATTCAAACAAATTTAAAGAAGTTTATTATAAAAAATCGTTTGGAAGGGCTAAAGATTTATTGGGGAAGAAAAGCTTTGAGGATATCAATAATTCGAAGGAAAAGGGATCAGAGAGTTTATCCATATGAAATAGATGTTTCTGAGATGAATAGGATATAATAAAAAGAGGTGAATACACACTATGGATCAAGAAAGATTAAGAACCATATTGCAGATAGGTGAAACAATAGCAGTAGAATTTAAAAGATGCAGCAACCGAATAGAAAATGATGTATATCAAAGTGTATGCTCCTTTCTGAATCGTTTTGGTGGAGATATTTACCTTGGAGTAGAAGACGATGGGACTGTTTGTGGAGTTCCTGAAAATGCAGCAGGAGATATGGTAAAAAATTTTATAAAGATTATCAGCAATCCCAATATGTTTACTCCAACCATATATCTATCACCGGAAATTATAAAGTATGAAGGGAAAACGATCATTCATATTCATATACCAGTCAGTGCAGAAGTACACAGTTTTAAAAAAGAAGTTTATGACAGAGTAGACGATGCAGATGTAAAAGTTACTGCAACAGCCCAACTTGCAATGATGTATATTAGAAAACAGAATAGATTTACAGAGAAACAGATTTATCCTTATATTTCACTGGAAGATTTTAGATTAGATTTATTGCCACGAATTAGAAAAATGGCAACAAATAATATAGAAGGTGTGCATAGTTGGGAAAGTATGAGTGATGAGGAATTATTACACCTGATAATATGGAACCAAATCCAAAGAATCCGATCATTGCTTCATTTTTTAGAAATATAGGATGGTCAGATCGATTAGGTTCAGGAGTGAGAAATATATTTAAGTATTCGAAATATTATTCAGGAGAAGAACCAGAATTTGTAGAAGGGGATGTATTTAGGATTATTGTGCCATTAAATGAAGATTATTCCTATGATAATGTAAAAAACGGCGATAAAAAAACGGCGATAAAAAGATTTCAAAAAAGACAATACAAAATTATAAAAAAATACTTGAATTTATGGAAGAGGGTAAAGAATATATGATTCAGGATTTTTGTAATTTGTTAAATTTAAAATCATCCAGAACGAAAGAATTATTAAAAGCTTTGACACAAGATATAGAACAAATAGGAAATAATAAAAATCGAAAATACAGATTGAAATAAAAAGGATATGGGGAGGAGACCTACAAATGCAATCAGCATATATTCATTTATATCTGATCATGATCAACGTTATAACATTTGCATTATATGGACTAGACAAATGGAGAGCGATGACAAGACAGTGGAGGGTCAGAGAGAAAAAATTGATCATACTTGCACTGATCGGAGGCTCCATTGGGGCAATGATTGGTATGACAGTATTTCATCATAAGACAAGAAAATGGTATTTTAGATTAGGGATACCTTTGATTTTGGGCATTCAGGTGTCGTTGATACTTTGTTTTTATGATATGATGTAAGTAAGCAAAGAAGAATCCCCAAAGCAAAGGAAAATTAGAGATATGAAGCAAAACAAAGGGAAGCATTTTACTAAGCGTTGGCTCAAGAGTTCTGTTTGGCTTTGTGATCGGATATCTGTTTTCCCTCATAAAAGGACGAAAGTATGAGAAAATAGGAATCTGGATCCTTTCTTTGATCTCACAGTGGATACATGCTTTCTTAGTGTTCATTGTTATGGGAGCCTGTTTTCCACAGCTTGGCTATACCGGAATGTCAACATTTCATATGGGGATCAATGATGCACTTATTGCACTATGTTGTCTTTTCTGGGTAGAGGTGGCATATAAGATTTATCACAAGGAACGCATTCAAAAATACAAGGATGCGGTAAATCAATCTTTGGATGATCCATATCTGTCTTCTAAGATAGTCGCTATATCATCAGGGATCGGTTTTTTGATCATTTGTATAGCGATATTTTCTACTGGATATTTTGCAAATCGGTCTACATATATGTTGAAACAGCACAGAGTTCATGTAACAAGAACAATAGAGATTGATTCCCTTACTGGGGTGATGGGAAGAAGACTGTTTTTGCAGCATTGCCCAAATATTCAAAGTGATCAGAGGATTCATGGCCATCAAGGATGGTTTTTATTCTTGGATGTGGATTGGTTTAAGCAGATCAATGATAAACTGGGACATATAGCAGGAGATGAAACCTTAAAGAAATTTGCGATGTTTTTAAAAGAACAATTTGAGCCATATGGAGTAGTTGGAAGAGTTGGCGGAGATGAGTTTGCTGTGATGATCGAAGAAGAGATGAGCCAGGACGCGCTAGAAGAAGAACTGGAACAATTCTTTCAAAACATCTCAGGAATTCAGAAGGAAGTCACAGTAAGCTGCAGTATTGGAGTATATCGTTTTACATATCCAAAAACGATCAAGGAACTTCTGACAAAGACCGATGAGATCTTATATGAAGCTAAAGCAAACGGAAGAGGATGTTTTGTGATTAGATAAAATCTAAGAAGGTGGTGTTGGCAATAAACAATGTGAAATTACCAGTAGGAATTTCTGATTTTCATAAGTTAAGACAAAATGAATATTATTATGTAGATAAAACGAATTTGATCAAAGAATTACTGGAATCAAGAATCGCAGAAGTTACATTGATCACGAGACCAAGACGCTTTGGAAAGACGATCGGAATGAGTATGTTGGCGTATTTCTTTGATATACGAAAAGACAGCAGGAAACTATTTGAAGATCTGAAGATCTCAAGAGATATAGAATTATGTCAAAAATGGATGAATCAGTATCCAACATTATTTATTTCCTTCAAAGATGTGGATGGATTGAATTTTCAATCAGCTATGAAGATGTTAAGAAATCAGATTTCATGGATCTGCAATGAGCATGATTATTTATCAGATAGCGATAAGGTAAATGAGAATGATAAAAAGATCTTTTTGAAGTTACAAGATATAAGTGAAGAAAATTTATCAGAAGACCTGATAAAAATCAGTGTGGCTACCATCATAAGAATGATGAATGCGCATTACGGAAAGCCGGTTATTTTATTATTGGATGAATATGATGTACCATTAGCGAAAGCAAGCAGCAATGGCTACTATAAAGAAATGCTGGATGTGATGAAAACGATGATGAGCACATCTCTAAAAGATAATTCTCATCTTCAGTTCGCAGTAGTTACAGGTTGCTTGAAAATTGCAAAGGAAAGTATATTTACAGGAACCAATAATTTTATCTCAGATACGATCATAGCAACACATTTAAATGAATATTTTGGATTTACCGATCAGGAAGTAAAAGATATCTTAAAAGATATTGGACTGCAAGAGCATTTTAAAGAAATCAAAGAATGGTATGATGGGTATAATTTTGGAAAGATCGATGTATATTGTCCATGGGATGTTATGAACTATGTAAGAGATCTACGGATCGATCCAGACATGAAGCCAGCAAGTTACTGGAAGAATACAAGTGATAATGCGATCATACGATCTTTCATAGACTACGCAGGCAGCGGAATTCAAAAAAAGATGGAAAAATTGATGGCAGGAGACACGATTGATCAGAAAATAGAAGAAAATCTTACGTATGATTATTTACATTCGTCAGAAGAGAATTTTTGGAGTATTTTGTATTTAACAGGATATCTGACAAGAGATAAGGAAGAGAAGGAAAGTGCAGATGGAAAGATCACATTGAAGATTCCAAACAAAGAGATACGAGAGATTTTTGAGACAACAGTACAGGATTGGTTTAGTGATACAGCGAAACTACAAGATCGAAAGCATTTATTTGATGCAGTATGGAATGGTGATGAGCAGACTTTGACACAGGAAATCAGTAGGTTGTTGCGAATAACAATCAGTTATCATGATTATAGAGAAGATTTTTATCATTCATTTCTTGCAGGAATATTTGCTGGGGCTGGATATAGTGTTGAATCGAATAAAGAACATGGAGAAGGTCGAAGTGATCTTGTTATTTTTAATGAATGTGAAGGAAAGGTTGCAGTTTTTGAAGCGAAATATTCAAAAGAAGTGAAGAAATTAGAAGAGGATTGCGAAAAAGCTATTCAGCAGATCAATCATAGGATGTATGCAAAGAAATTTGAGGATAGTTATGATGAGGTGATCTGCTATGGGATTTCTTTTTATAAGAAACGGTGTGTTGTAAAAAGAGATGTAAAGTAGTAGTTCAGAAAATATGAGGAAAGGAAAAGGAATGAAAAAGAGAATCATCAGCAAAATCTTAACATTACTGGTCATATTCAGTATGGTATTTACGTTACTGCCAATGAATAACAAAATAGTACATGCTGGGGACAGCAAAGTAAATATTGGAGATTATATTTACCTTGGAACTTATCAAGGTAAGAGGATAAAATGGAGATGCATCGGAGAGGATTCGAATGGAAAATTGATGCTGAGTGATCAAATCCTGTGTAAGAAGAGTTATGATGCAAAATATTCCGGGTATAAAAACCACATCAGGGCTGAAAGAGGATCCAATCGTTGGACAGAATCAGCCTTGAGACATTGGATGAATTCTGCCGGAGTGGTTGATTGGAGCAATCGATCTGTACCTTCCGCAGCAAATCTTGATGGAGAGGATGCTTATGATGAAGAGCAGGGATTTTTATCTTCTTTTACTGATTCGGAGCTTCAGTGTGTAAAGACGGTCACACAGAAAACATATTTGAATAATCTGGATGCAGACAAAGCGGATGGAGGATCTTCCAAATTTGATTTTGATGCAAATGGATACCATCGTAAGCTGTTTGAAACTTTAGCAGAGGCAACCGATAAATGGTATGAGAATACAACGGATCAGTTCTTCTTGATAGGACCAGAGCAGTTGCTGATGGGAACCAATAATATTGGTTTGGATTATATGGCTCCGGACGATTCCTACTGGTTAAGACTGCCTTGTAACACAGGACAATCTTACGAAAATGTAGCACGATCAATAGGAGCAAACAGAATCACACATGCAAGAGCAAATAATTCGAATCATGGAGTGAGAGCCGCATTTTATCTGAATGAAGATCAATTTCATGGAGAAGTGATCGAAGGAGGAATGTCCAGTTACTTTAAAACAGGCAAGGATACGAACCAGTTTAAGCATATAGGGATGAGAGCTTTCATTTCAAATCCTGTATATCTAAATAAATTGGTGAAGCAGTGTAGCGATTTTCAGAGTAAATGGAGAATGATCACGTATTTTCATGGAGAACATACAGGTGTATGCCATGGGATCGCTTTGAGTATGTGTTATGGAAACCAAGGTTATATTGATTTTGATGATATTACAAGTGGCGCACATGATTATTGGACACTGGGAAGCCCATATGAGAATTCCAAAATGAAAGACATGATCTTATATTATCAGATGACACAGTGTCTGGACAGTGGAAGCTCAACGTATGGAATCAGTAAAAATTCAGGTTGGGGAAATGGAGATCTGGAAATTTTTCTTAAGAAATTTGTAGCAGAAGCCCAGTATGCAAAAAGAGTGAAAAAACCATTTGTTTTCTCCTTCATGGTACCAGAGGGCGGACATAGTGTTGTTGCTTGTGGTTATAAGAAGGACATGGATGGGAATCATGAGATTACGATCTATGATGAAAATTCTTATCACCCTGGAAGTTACGGGGGATACCTGACAATGAAAGTCTCTTCTGATTTCAAGAGCTTCCATTTTGCAGATTCAAATTCAAGATTTGATGATGTATGTGTAGAAGATCTGTGGAAGAACCTGAACTATTATGGCGTTGATAAAATATATAATGGCGGGATCCAGACCTTAAAAATGAAAAGCAGGATGGCGGCATCAGCATATCAGGAAGATGATCAGGATCAGACGACGATTCAGATATCAGCAAATAAGCGATTCCGATTACAAAATGCAGAAGGAAAGTATCTCGAATACGATGGAAATAATTATACAGGAGATATGAAAGTTTATTCCTGCGAACAAAGTGATTGGGAAAGTGAGCATCCAATCTGGAATCTTAGAGTGGCGGCAAGCAATTCATTTGAATTGACGAAAGCAGAGGAAGGCTGCCAGTTCCTTTGTGATGATAACAACAAAGGATATGCAGTAACCGCCGATGGAGCAGACAAAGTAACGATCACTTCTGGGAAGATCAAAGTGGAAGGAGATTATTATAATCTGTCAGCTGCGATGCAATCCAAGAATTCCGAGGAAGGAATTGTAGAGGTCAATGCCAAAGTGCAAGGAAACAGTACGATTTTAGATAACAACACAAACACATCCATTCAATTTGCTGATAAGGGAAATAATGTTAAGGTAACAAAATATGTTGATTTTTCAGCAGATATCGTTGATGAGAGAGAAGAAGTCAAAGGTTCTGATCTTGTAGTAGAGGAACTTGATAAGAAAGATCCTGCAATCCCAGATCAAGGAGAAGATAATAAAGGGAATGGCAATACAGGAAACGGCAATGGAAATGATATCTCTGGAAATAATGCACAAAGTAAACCAGAAGTAATAAAACCAAACATCGTAAAACCATTAAAATTAAAGAAACAGATAATAAAAACAGCAAAAATAAAAACTTACAAGGCAAAAAAATTAAAACGTAAAAAGGCAACATTTAACCTAAAAGCGCAATCTTTGGGGAAAGCAAAACTGACCTATAAAGTGACCAAATATCCAAAGAAAGCGAAAAAATGTATGACCGTAACTAAGAGTGGAAAAGTTACATTAAAGAAGAAAGCCAAGAAAGGAACATACAAGATCCGGATCACGGCAGCAAAAACATCGAAGTATCAGAAAGCGGTAAAATATGTGACGGTTAAGGTAAAATAATGATAGAAAAAGAAATATTCAGCAATACGTGAATATTTCTTTTTTTCTATGATATAATATTTGCAAATGTATGATTGGGAGGCAGCAAAATATGAAATATAATCTTCCAGAGAGAGTTATAAGAGACATTTCGACATTTGCAAAAAAACATTCAGTTGAGAAAGTTATCTTATTTGGCTCTCGTGCAAGAGGAACAAATACGGAGAGAAGTGATATAGACATTGCTGTCTATGGTGGAGACTTTGATTCTTTTTACTGGGATATTAAGGAGAAAGTACATTCTCTTTTAATGTTTGATGTTGTGGAAATAGATGCAGGAATTTCAGAAGAATTGAGGAAAGAAATAAAAAAGGATGGTGTAGTGATTTATGAAAAAGCTTGAAAATTTTTCGAATTGCTTAAATGTATTGAAAAATGCAGATTTTGATTTAGCAGATAATAATGACATATACAGAACAGGTGTGATCGGGCAGTTCAATCTTACAATTGAACTTGCATGGAAAGCTTTACAGGAAATCAAAGAAAACTAGAAGAAACAAAGGAAGATTGGAAAAAATAAAAAAGCAAGAGTGTTGACAAGATCGCAGGATTTTTACAAAGAAAACAAGGGTGGGAGATATCACGAACAATATCCTTGGAAGATAATAATACTGATTTATCAAGTTATTTCAGAGTAGATAAGAAGAAAGTATTATGTTATACTAAATTTACTAAGTGATCAATTAGTAATTGAGTAATTAGTAATTAGACGATTAGGAGACAGCTACTTAAGTCCCAGGGGTCTTAAGAAATCGGCATATAAAATAAATTGCAACATTAAACACAATTATTAAAAATATTCCAAACAAAATACACATTTAACGTATAAAATGGAAATAGCATATATTAAAATTTGGTGGAAAATAACTTAATGAATAATTGGCAATAATGTTGACAAAATAAAAATATGCGAATATAATAGTAGCATAAGATTAGGTCAGGAAGCGTACGGCGCCCTGGCCATTTTGTTTAGGAGATACAAAAGAATGAAAGAGTATAAGACGTTTAATCAACAACTAACTATACTGCGTAATAGAGGTTTGATTGTTCCAACAGATGGAAAACCTAAACGTTTTTTGGAACAGGAAAATTATTATAATGTCATAAATGGATATAAAGATTTGTTTTTACTTAAGGATACACATGGAAAACCTGTTGAGCCAGAAACATATTTGTCCAATGCGCATTTTAATGAGTTAAAAACATTATTTTTGTTTGATAGGGAATTAAGATTTTTATTTTTGAAATACTTACTTATTTTTGAAAATTCGTTTAAAACGGTTATTTCACATGAATTTTCAAGAAAATATCCAAAAGCTAATTCATATTTGGATATTGCGAATTATAGAGAAGACGATCCGAAAGGCGTATTGAAACAAATTTCTATTCTTACCAAGACTATACATGATAACGTTGGTGCTAAAGGAGCAATAAAACATTATATTGAGGATCATGGTTCTGTTCCGTTATGGGTTTTAGTTAATTATCTTACAATAGGAAATCTTTCATATTTGTATGGTGCATTAAAAGATTCAGAAAAAAATATTATCGCAAAATATTATGCTGAAAAATATATGAAACAATATAAAAATTCCAAGATACTTAGGATAAATAGTAAGGATATGGAATCGGCATTAAAGATATTTAATTTAGTAAGAAATCAGTGTGCACATGACGAACGTCTTTATAATTCTGATTATAAAAATATACGTGTATCTAACATAGCTAATTATTTAGAAATTACAAATTATAATAATAGACGTATTGTTGTTGCAATATTATATCTTAAGATATTGCTTAATAAAGATTACTATAAGAAATTTCATTCAGAGTTGAATGCGATTTTTAAACAATATAAAAATGGATTTAAAACAGTAAGTTTTGAGGATATTCTTAATATTATGGGGATAGATTTATTGGAATTAGATAAATTAAAAAATTAATAAAAACAGTCTCCATATTTGTATTCTATGTGTAACATACAATAGTTGAAAAATATTAAAAAGTTGGTTACAAGAAAAAAGAAATTGTGATTTTTGTAGTTGGCCAACTGTAGATTTCGAGTATATGATAAAAATAGGGGATTTTTAAACAGAAGGTAATGTGATTATGCTTCATAAACATCTCGATAAATCGGTGTTGTAGAAGTCCTTTTACCTTCTGTTAATAAAAAATACAAAAATCATCAACCAATACCGTATAACATACATACTGTATAGTGGTTTGAATCACGTAAATTATTTGAATATTATAAAAAGAGATCATGTGTCGGCAACCGTACGGACACGTCTGCACTTAGCGAGTGGATGGTCGTTAGACCATTCAGGAGCTTAGTACAGCTACGTGGGAGTCCGAACGCGAGTGGGTTGCAGGCACATGATCTCTTTTTATAATATTCTACCAATAATTTCCGTCATTCAAACTACAAATCACAATTTATCCCCCTGCCAAACATCCTTCACCTTCATCTCATGCGCAATCCTATTCAAAACTTTCCGCTTATAAACACTCCACTCAGGAGCAATCAACAAATCTCTCGGTCCATCTCCAGTTAATCGATGAATCACGATCTCAGGACTCAGATTCTCAATACATTTCAAAATCAGATCAACATAAGATTCCAAAGTAAACACATCAAAGGGATGTTCCTCATAATGATCAGCCAGATCCGTATTCTTCAAAATATGCAGCATAGAAAATTTAACCCCATGAATCGGAAGGTGATTCAGATAACGAACTGACTCAAGCATCATATCATCCGTTTCACCAGGAAGCCCAAGAATCAGGTGAACAACAGTCAATACACCGATTTTATGAAGATTCATAACTGCTTCATCAAAACAAGACAAAGGGTACCCACGCCGGATAAAAGAAGCGGTCTCTTCATGAATCGTCTGCAGACCAAGTTCCACAAACACAGGTTTGATCTTATTTAATTGATTTAAAAGTTCCAAAACCTCGGCAGGCAAGCAATCCGGTCTGGTACCGATCGCAAGAGCAACGATTCGCGGATTATTGACCGCTTCCATATATAAAGCTTCCAGTTTTTCAATCGGACCATAAGTATTCGTAAAAGCCTGAAAATAAGCAATATACTTCCCATTCTCAATCTTTCTAGAAACCATCTCAATTCCAGCGGTGATCTGATCTGTCACAGACAAAGCAGCTGAAGAAGCAAAATCCCCGGAACCGCCCTCACTGCAAAAGATACAACCACCAGTTCCAAGTGTTCCATCTCTGTTTGGACAGGTAAAACCACCATCTAAGGATACTTTATAAATTTTCTCACCAAAATAATTCTTTAAAAAACTATCAAACGAATAATAACGTTTTCCATGCCAATTCATATGATCATAACTCCTAACTACAAGTTTGTTATCTACAAGATAGCACGAAAAATGTGGAAATTCCAGTGTTTTCAAGTCACAAAATGTTCATAACATTATCACGTACTATAAAATCTCAATCACAAAACTCAAAGTTTCATGTTCTCCAGGCTCCAAGAATCGCACCCCTCTTTTATGTTCAAACACATCATCCTCATCACTGCAGGTAGAAGTTCCACTCCAAGGTTCCAAAGCAACAAAAGGTCCATCATTTGCACTAGACCATACACCCAGATAATCAAAATCAGGGAAAGTAACTAAGATACCATGACCGCTTTCCTTATGTTTTAATGCAACCGTGCGTGATTTCAACTGATCAAAGATCAAAGCATCCTTGTAAAATAAAGAATGTTTTACATGGATCACAGTTTCATGATCAAGAACAGGAATACGATCGTTGTTATTGATCAAACCATCATCTGTAAGCTGTGCACAGGCAGCAGTTTCCGGTTGTTCAAATTCCACGATATAATCTTCAAAATTCTCCCCTTCATACACTGGACAGTTAAATGCAGGATGACCGCCAATACAGTAAGGCATAACGATGTCCCCATGATTGATCACCTTATGACTGACTTTCACTCCATGATCCGTTAATTCATAGATCATCTGGAGTTCAAAATCATAAGGATACTGTTCTTTCGTAGAATCATCCGCTTTCAAAGAATAAACAGCACAAGTTTCAGAAGAAGAAACCAAAGTAAATTCTAATTTTCTTGCAAGACCATGACGGCCAAAAGAACAAGTCTTAGAATCACCGATGGTTGCAGTTCCATTTCTTAAACACCCAACGATCGGAAATAAGACAGGTGCCTGTCCACTCCAGAAGTCAGGATTTCCCTGCCAGAGATATTCCGTACCAGAAGCATCTTTGATAGAAGTCAGTTCCCCACCAAGAGATTTTAAAGTGACAGATACATTTTCATTGCGTAAGATTGTATTGCTCATGAGATATCCTCCTAGATTTAATATAGAATCATTATACCACGAATTAACATCGAAAAACACTTGTGTTTCTTGGGAAAAGCAATAGTTAAAAGCATATTTTTTATAAAGAATCAGTAGAAATTTAAGAAGTGGTGTGATAATATGACTAAGTATGCGTAGAAATGTAAAATAATAGATAAAAATAGAAAAGAGGAAAAAGATTATGGCAAACAGTATTGAGCAGGAGATCGGCCGCAGAAGAACCTTTGCGATCATTTCTCATCCGGATGCCGGTAAGACAACGTTGACTGAGAAGTTCCTTTTATATGGAGGAGCAATCAATACAGCGGGGTCTGTGAAAGGAAAGGCAAACTCCAAACATGCAGTATCTGACTGGATGGAGATTGAAAAAGAAAGAGGTATCTCTGTCACTTCTTCTGTATTACAGTTTGAATACGAAGGAAAATGTATCAATATCCTTGATACACCAGGACATGAGGATTTCTCAGAAGATACGTATCGTACACTGATGGCAGCGGATTGTGCCGTCATGGTGATCGATGCTTCCAAGGGTGTGGAGCCACAGACGATCAAGTTATTTAAGGTCTGTGTTATGAGACATATCCCGATCTTTACATTTATCAATAAGATGGACCGTGAAGCTAAGGATACTTTCGATCTGTTAGACGATATCGAGAAAGTCTTAGGGATCGAGACATGTCCGATCAACTGGCCGATCGGATGTGGAAAAGAATTTAAGGGTGTATACGAGCGTGCATCAAGAAATATCTTACGATTCGAGGCAGTCTCCACAGGTGGTGCAAAAGAAGCAAAAGAAACGATCATTTCAGCAGATGATGATAATGCAGCAGATCTGATCGGAGAAGATTTCTATGAGAATCTGATGGAAGAAATTGAATTATTAGATGGTGCGGCAGCAGATCTTGATATGGATAAAGTACATCAGGGAAAACTATCTCCAGTATTCTTTGGATCAGCACTTACAAACTTTGGTGTAGAACCATTCTTAGAGCATTTCCTGAAGATGACAAACAGACCACTTGCAAGAACATCCAAGGGAGAAGAAGTAGATCCTGTGGAAAATGGTTTTTCAGCGTTTGTCTTTAAGATTCAGGCAAATATGAACAAAAATCACCGTGACAGAATTGCATTTATGAGAATCTGTTCCGGTAAATTCGAAGCGAACATGGAAGTAAAACATGTACAGAGTAAGAAAAAGATGAGGCTTTCCCAGCCACAGCAGATCATGGCACAGGAACGTAAGATCGTAGAAGAGGCGTATGCAGGAGATATCATCGGAGTATTTGACCCGGGAATCTTCTCTATCGGAGACACTGTCTGCCTTCCAAAAGATGACTTTGAATACGAAGGAATCCCAACATTCGCACCAGAACATTTTGCAAGAGTCATCCAGTTAGATTCTATGAAGCGTAAGCAGTTTGTGAAGGGTGTAGAACAGATCGCACAAGAAGGTGCTATCCAGATCTTCCAGGAACATGAAGCAGGATTTGCAGAGATCATCGTCGGAGTTGTAGGAACACTTCAGTTTGATGTCTTAAAATACCGTCTGGAAAATGAATACAACTGCGAGATCCGTTTAGAACCATTGCCATATCAGGCAATCCGCTGGATCAAAGACCGCAACACGGATATGAACAAATTACGTGGTGTATCTGAAGTTAAGAAAGTCAAAGATATGCGAGGAAATCCACTGTTGTTATTTAAGAATGAATGGGGAATCCAGTTTGTACTTGATCGTAATGAGGGATTAGAGTTAGTTGAGTTCAGCAAAGAATAGTATAAATTATATTTCTTTTTGATAAGAAAAAGCATTGTAACTTGAGAATAAAGGTGGTATATTATATTAGTATATTTCTTAAGTTATCAAAAATAATATAAATATCAGACTTAGAAAAGAGATTGTTATGGCGTTGATAGATATTCATACACATATATTATATGGAGTTGATGATGGAGCAAAGGACATCAATGATTCAATGGGATTGTTGGATGAAGAACGGGAACAAGGCGTGGATCAGGTAATACTGACTCCGCATTACGGTCCGAAGTTTGGACATCCAGATACAGAAGTATTAAGAGAGAAGTTTGAGGCGATCAGAGAGAAGGCACACAAGTATTATCCAGAGATTCAGCTATACCTTGGGAGCGAATTATATTATCAGCAAGGGACAGTTTCAGATCTGAAACAAGGGAAAGCATTGACGATGAATGGGACCCGTTATGTTTTAGTGGAGTTTGCGACATCAGATGCCTATTCGCATATATATCGCGCGGTTCAGGATTTTGTATATGCAGGATATATTCCGATCCTTGCGCATGTAGAGCGATACAAAGCAGTTTTCGGACATGTAGACAAGATTGTCGAACTGATCGAAACAGGTGCATATATTCAGATAAATGCGGAAAGCCTGATCGGAGGAATTTTTGATAAACGAGCATCTTTTTGTAAGAAGATTATGAAAGAAGGACTGGTTCATTTCCTTGGAACGGATTGTCACGATTTTTGGACAAGAAGACCAAATATGAAATCGGCAGCAGAAGTTGTACGGAAGAAGCATGCGGACCAGATTCTTTATGAGAATCCAAGGAGAATGCTTGAGGGGAAAAGTATTTAATTAAAGAAGGGATAAAAACATCTATGTACGAATTAGAGAATGATGATGAGATCGAGATTGATTTAAGGGAATTGTTTTTGGCATTGAAGAAGAAGATCGTTTGGATTTTGTTGACAGCAATCGTCTTTGCAGGTGCATCAGGATTGATCACGAAGTTTGCGATGACACCGATCTATTCTTCTACAGCACAGCTTTATGTTGTATCCAAAGGTGGACTTTCACAGCTTACAGATCTTACAATGGGTAGTCAGTTAACACAGGATTATATGGTAATTGTTAAGACAAGGCCAGTCCTTGAACAGGTGATCGCAGATCTGAAGCTTGATATGGATTATAAAGAATTAGAGAAGAAGATAACGGTAGAGAATCCATCTGATACACGTATCATGCAGATCACGATAACAGATAAGGATGCAGCACTTGCACAGAGCATCACACAGGATCTTGCAGAAGTAACAGCGAAGACAGTTGCAGAGAAGATGGATGTGAAATCACCAACGATCATCGAAAAGGCATATAAGGCAGATAAACCAGACAGCCCAAGTCTTAAGAAGAACGTATTGATCGGAGCAGTTCTTGGATTTATATTGATGGCAGCAGCCATTGTGATCCAGTATCTGATGAACGATACGATCCTGAAAGAAGAAGATATTGAGAAATATCTTGGAATTAATACTTTAGCGCAATTACCTTTGGTAAAGGGAACTACAAAGCGAACAAAGAAAGTAAAGAGGGCGAGGGAATAAGATGAAGAAATTAGTAATGGATCTTCCAGAGATCAATGATTATCGTATGGTAGAAGGACTAAACCAGCTAAAGACGAACTTAGCCTTCTGCGGAAAAGATATTAAAGTGATCACAATGACAAGCAGTGTTCCGAATGAAGGAAAGAGTTCTGTTTCTCTGAGCCTTTCAAGAACACTTGCAGAAAGTGGAAAGAAGATACTGATGGTGGATGCTGATTTAAGAAAATCAGTAATGGCAGCCAGATATCATATACAGGGAATCGATAAAGGATTAAGCCATTATCTGACAGGACAGGCAGAAGTGGAGGATATCATCTACGAGACAGAAGTGGAGGGACTTTGTATTACAGTAGCTGGTCCTCTGACACCAGATCCAACAAGCATTTTGGATTCTGAGCAGTTTGAACAATTCATTGAGAATGTTAGGGATATGTTTGATTATGTGATCATTGATGCACCACCGCTAGGTGTTGTCATTGATGCTGTGATCATTGGTAAATATACAGATGGAGCAGTCATCGTGATCGAGCAGGGAGTGATCAAACGTAAGATCGTTCAAGATGTCATCAAGCAGTTGAAGAGGGGCGAGGTTCGTATCCTTGGGGCTGTATTAAATAAAGTTGATGAGCGTATCGGTGCTTATGGTAATTATGAGTATAAATATTCATATTCATATTACGGTGAGTCAGATACGGAAAAAAATCACCCAAATACTTAATAAGGAGGAATGTAAGTATGAGTAACAAAATCATCAAGAAAGCAGCAGCTTGTGGATTATCCGCAGTTATGGCTTTCGGACTTGTCGCAGTAACAGAAGCACCAAAAACAGCTAATGTTAGTGCAGCAACAAAAAAGGTAAAGAAATTATCTTTTAAGAAGAAAGGGTATGTGATCAGTGCACCAGGACACTGGATGAATGCAAAGACACGCCTGAAATTCTCACCAAAAAGTGCTAAAACTTATAAGTTAAAGTACAAAACAAGCAACAAAAAGATTGCTACTATTTCTAAGAATGGTATCATCCGTGCAAAGAAAAAAGGTACAGTAACAATCACAGCAATTGCTAAAAACAACAAAAAAGCAAAGGCTACAACAAAGGTTACAGTTGGTAAAGTTGTTAAAACTTTAAAATTCAAAGAGGGAAAAAAGAAAACAGTAACAGCTGGAAAGAAATTCACTCTTCACCCAACTTACTCACCAAAGAAAGCTTCTACAAAAGCTGTAACTTTCAAATCTAGCAACAAGAAAGTAGCTACAGTAACTTCTAAAGGTAAAGTAACTGCAAAGAAAGCTGGTAAAGTAACAATTACAGCAACATGTAAAGATGCAAAAGGTAAGAAAGCTAAATTTACAGTAACAGTAAAAGCAGCTCCAGCACCTGCAAAAGTTGTAACACCTGAAATTGTAAAACCAGTTGTAAAAGATAACACAGCTGAATATACAGGATTAGTTGCTAATGCTGACAAATACGTTTTAACTCGTGGAAAACAGACAGTTGAGATCTCTGCAGCACAGGTTAAAGAAGCATTAGGATATATTGCTAATCCAGCAGCTGGATTCAAAGCATGGGAAAGCAAAGAAAACTTTACATTAGGTGTATTATCAGCTACTGGTAAAGGTGCTACAAAGACAGCTACGATCAAAGGTACATCTAACTATGATGGAAAATACACAGCAACAGTTACAAAAGTATCTGATACAGAATACGCTGTTGTAGCAAAATCTGAAAAAGGTCAGAACCACAACATCAAAGTTACAGTAGCAAAAGACGGTACAGTAACAGCTACAAGTGCTAAATACGTTGTAACAAGCGACAAAAACGCTACAAACATCGTAGTAAAAGATGCAGCTGGAAAAGTTATTGCTTCAGCAACAGCAAAAGATGGTAAATACACAGTAAAATTACCAGCAGACAAAGCAAAAGATTTAACAATTACACAGTATGTAGCAAAATAATCAATTGCTGAGTGATAAAGGAATCTTGGAGGAGCTTTCCTCCAGGATTCTTTTTCTATAAAAGAATTTTCTATTTAAGAAGGATCAGGAACATGAAGAAAAAGATAATGACGATGCTGATGTTGCTTGCAGTTTCCTGCATGATCATGCCAACAAATGCGAAAGCTGCCAAAAAAGCATATATCAAAACAGCAACAGGAAGCAAGGCAACGGTTTTTGTTGGAAAAACTTTAAAATTAAATGCAAAAACAGTTGGGAAAAAGAAAAAGATCACATATAAGACATCCAAAAAATCTGTAGCGACAGTAAATAAAAATGGTGTGATCAAAGGAAAGAAATACGGAACTGCCAAGATCACAATGAAAGCTTCTGGAGTGAAAACAAAGAAGATCACTGTATATGTAAGAAAAGCAGCGACAGGGATCAAACTTTCATCTGCACAGACGATCAATTTCTACAAGACAGGAAACACTGCCCAGATCAAAGCAACAGCTTTACCTGGAGGAAAACAGATGGCATCAAAAACTCTGACTTATAAGAGCAGTAATCCACAGGTAGCAGTGGTTAACAGCAAAGGAAAAGTGACAGCTAAAAAAGGCGGATACAGCAGAATTCAGATTTCTACCACTGCAAGATCAGGAAAGATCTGCACAAAAGATGTTGATGTTTTTGTATATGATGGATTTGATGATGTATGCAGTGAAACATCTGGAAGCAAGACAACATTTACATTTAATCCAAACTGGAGATCTGTCACAATCTATTTTACAAGTCAAACAGGAAAACAATATTCTTATAAAGTGGATAGCATCAAAACAGAATTTAATATGCTGGCGAATGTCAAAGGATTTGCAGACGAACGTAATGGTGTAGCAGTGAGCAAAGACAGTGCGAGAAAGGCGAACATCATTAATTTCAAGATCATTGAAACTGGCGAAGATTATGATGTATTAGCGGATGCCCAGAGATATCAGCTGACATTTTATAAAGCGTTGAATAACAAAGTGACATTCAATGTAGAAAAATAAAAAGATAAGAAAAATACTTGACAATAAAAATGAAAGCATGATATAATATCAAAAGTTGTGAAGAACAACAGAAACAACAAAGAAGAGTATCCACTCTCACCTTAGCACATATGATAGATTAGGAAGTGACTTGGGTTAATATTTAAGAATATGATATTTCGTGATCATGCTTGAATTTTATGTGGATAGTCTTATAACTATCCACTTTTTTAATTATCATGGAGGTGTAATTATTAGCGATTTAATGATTAACGGACAGATCAGAGATAAAGAAGTACGTCTGATCGCGAATGATGGCGAGCAGCTTGGAGTTATGTCCGCAAGGGAAGCACAGAAGTTAGCAGATGAAGCGGGATTAGATCTTGTCAAGATCTCACCAAAGGCAAAACCACCGGTTTGTAAGATTATCGATTACGGTAAGTACAAATACGAGCAGACAAGAAAAGAAAAGCTGGCAAAGAAGAAACAGAAAGTCATCGATGTGAAAGAAGTCCGCATGTCACCAAACATTGACACAAACGACTTAAACACAAAGATTAATCATGCAAAGAAATTCCTTGCAAAAGGTGCGAGAGTGAAAGTCACACTTCGATTCAGAGGAAGAGAACTTGCTCATGTGAATGCAAGTAAGTATATCTTAGATGATTTTGCGAAAGCATTAGAAGATGTAGCCACCATCGATAAGAAACCAAAGTTTGAAGGAAGAAGCATGACAATGTTTTTAGCTCCAAAGAACAACTAGGAGTTTAAGATATTCAAATATGAGTAGATACAAGCAGGATTAAGGAGGAAATAACCATGCCAAAAATGAAGACATGTAGAGCAGCTGCAAAAAGATTTAAAAAGACAGGAACAGGAAAATTAAAAAGAAATAAGGCATACAAAAGCCATATCTTAACAAAGAAATCTCCTAAGAGAAAGAGAAATTTAAGAAAAGCTGCAATGACAGATGCAACAAATGAAAAGAACATGAAGAAGATTTTACCATATCTGTAAGATGGATCGTTAAGGAGGAAATGTAAGCAATGGCAAGAATCAAAGGCGGAATGAACGCAAAGAAAAAACACAATAGAGTATTAAAACTGGCTAAAGGATATAGAGGAGCTAGATCTAAACAGTATAGAGTAGCAAAACAGTCTGTTATGAGAGCTTTAACAAGTTCTTACGCAGGAAGAAAACAGAGAAAACGTCAGTTCAGACAGTTATGGATCGCACGTATCAACGCTGCTACAAGAATGAACGGACTTTCTTACAGCAAATTCATGCACGGATTAAAATTAGCTGGTGTTGACATCAACAGAAAAATGTTATCTGAGATGGCGATCAGCGAACCAGAAGCATTCAAAGCTTTAGTTGACGTAGCAAAAGAAAAATTAGCTTAATCAATAGAATTAACATTGTAAAAACATCTTGACTTTAAAGCGGTGGTTATCAGTCTCAATAGACAGATGGCCATCGTATTTTTTACATATGGCAGTGACTGATTTAAGACCTGTACCGACGCAGTTTTTGCGGCGAGAGGATAAGAAGAAGCCACTGTCTGTTTTTTTGATCTCATGCTCATAAGGGTTCTCGATGAGCAGAACAAAAGCACCAGGAGATGTCTGTCTGGCTTTGAGATGGATGAATTTCTCATACTTCTGTAATGTCTTACATTCAAGGTAAGCATTTTCTAAAAGATTTCCAAGAACAATACAAAAATCAACGGAAGAGATTGGAGAGAGCGTTGGAAAATCAACGGCAAATTTTGTTTTGATCTTATCTTGTGCACATAAAAGATCATAATGCGATAAAATGGCATTTACAGCGGGCTGACGGCAGTAGATCTTAGTCTGTAAAGAAATAGATGATTCATATTGGGACAGATACTCCTTTAATTCTTCATAATTTCCTTGATTTAACAATCCAGAGATAACAGTGATCTGATGACGAAAATCATGGCGGATTTCTCTTGTCTCCTGTACATGTTGGGAAAGCTGGGAGTATTCTTTTGCCTGAATCTCCAGAATCTTTTGTTCTTCCAATATGTATTGATTTTCTACATAACTGTGGATGATAGTATAAAATAAGACATATAAAAGAAATACAAAGACCAGTAAAGTGAGCATCATGGAAAAGTAAACATGTAGATCATGATAGGTATAAATATCATAATAATTGTGTGGAATATAAGTAAAAACGAGAAAAGTAAAACAGCATGGGAAAATACACGCAATCCGCCAGACAAAGGCATTGTGGAAATTCGTAACCATCCAGCCGAGATATTTTCTGGCAGGTTTATATAAGATGATATCGGCGAAAACCAGAAAGATCAGTTGTGCGATCATGGATTCTGGATAAAATTCTGTACTTTGTCCATGTGGATGAAAGATGACACCGAATGTATGATAGATAACATAAGAAAGAGAACCAAGACAACATGCAGTCAGCATAACAAAGAGAGATGCAGGAAGCATCAGGTTCGTTTCTTTTTGAAATAGATAAAAGAACACAGGTACAGCAAGGAATATAAGAATATTGCCCAGATCCTGTTGAAAGATCATATACGGAATGATCAACAGAACAAAATAGCATACAAAAACAAGGCTGATCTTGATCAGCAGATGGCGGATCGGAGTCTTTAGATGATCGATTACTGGAAACAGGCAAAAAACTGCCAGTGGAATGATGATTGTAAATGTACATAAATATGTAAAAATATCATAAAAAGTCATAAAAGATCATGCCTCCTCAAGTTTCAAAAACTGGTATTTGATATATTGCTCTCGGATTTGCTTGCGTCCTTTCGTTTTGATCGGAAAACACTTTGAATCTGTCATTTCGAAGTAATCGGATTCCATCGTCTTAATATAGTCCATATTCAACATGATTCCACGGTTGCACTGAAGAAATCTTGAATCATCCAAATGATCTGTGACAGAATAAAAAGGAAGCCGGAAAGCATGTGTTCCATTCGTTGTATGAATGATCACCTCATGATTATTTGAGTAAATATATTGAATCTTTGATAATGGAAAATGAACATCAAAAGAACGATATTCAAAAGATAATTCAGCTTCCTGCTCAGGAAGAAGCGCTAAAGCATCATCAAGTACATGAAAGATCTGTGTGGATTCAAAAGGCTTTAAAATATAATCAAAAAAATGAAAAGGGGCAGCTTCAAAAATGTATTCTTTACTTGTTGTTAAGAATACGATCATCACTTTGGAATCCATCTGACGGATCTTGCGTACAATATCGATCCCGTTCAGTTCATTTAGATAAATATCCATAAAGATCAGATCAAAATCTCCAGGGACATAGGTATTCAAAAAAGAATTACCATCACTATAAGAAGAAATATCAAGGGAGATGTTTCTTTCATGTTCATAAGTACGAAGAGTGTTGAAAATGAGCTCCTGTTCTAATTTATTATCATCAACGATTGCTAACTTCATATTAGTACTCCTTGTTGTAGGGAAATGACGCCGTCTCTTAACAATGTATACGGAAGAATAGAAGATATTTCGATTAAGTAATAAGGAGAATTAATATGAAACTGTGTATTGTTTCGACTCTGTGCAAAGTCTGAAAGGGCGGGTTGCGCAGAGTAAGGGATAACGCCCTTATGACTTTGCTTATATTAGAAAATATAAAGGAGCAAAGTCGATATGAATAAAATATATGATAAAGTACAAGAATGTTATAAACAAGTAAATGAAATGACAGAGTTTAAACCACAGATCGCATTGGTCTTAGGTTCCGGTCTTGGAGATTATGCGGAGAAGATCAAGATTGAGACTGTGATCGATTACCATGAGATCAAAGGATTTCCAGTTTCTACAGTGCAGGGACATAAAGGAAGATTTGTACTTGGTTACGTAGAAGATATTCCAGTAATGATCATGGAAGGACGAGTTCACTATTATGAAGGATATTCCATGAGTGATGTTGTACTGCCGATTCGACTGATGAAGATGATGGGAGCAGAGATCTTGTTTTTGACAAATGCATCCGGTGGGATTCATCGTGGGTTTGAAGCGGGTGACTTTATGATGATCACGGATCAGATCGCAAGTTTTGTACCATCTCCATTAATTGGGCCGAATATCAAAGAATTTGGAGAAAGATTTCCGGATATGAGTCATATTTATGATGAAGAATTACAAGAAGTGATCAGAAAAAGTGCGGATCATCTGCAGATTGATCTTAAAGAAGGAACTTATATCCAGCTTCCAGGTCCTAATTTTGAATCTCCGGCAGAAATCAGGATGTGTAAAGCCATCGGTGCAGATGCGGTTGGAATGAGTACTGCCTGTGAGGCGATCGCGGCAAATCATATGGGAATGAAGATCTGTGGAATTTCGTGTATTGCGAATCCTGCTGCCGGAATCAGTAAGAAACCACTGACACACGAAGAAGTTCAGCAAAGTGCAGATCGTGCAGCTCCAAAATTCCAGAAACTAGTAACAGAATGCATCTGTAGAATGGGGAAGAGTCTGAAGAAATAAGAGGTGATCAAATGATAAGAATCTACCATGCAAGAATTTTAACCATGCAGGAAGATCAAGAGATCTTTGATGGAGAGATTTGGATCTCAGATCATAAAATACAGTATGTCGGACCGGAGAATAAAGAAGAAGCGGCAAAGATCGCATGGGAGAGACAGATTGATGCAAAAGGCAATCTGATCATGCCTGGATTTAAGAATGCCCATACACATTCCGCGATGACATTTTTAAGATCTCATGCAGATGATATGCCGCTGCTTTCCTGGTTAAATGATCAGGTGTTCCCATATGAAGCCAAGTTAACACCGGATGATATCTATCATTTATCCAAACTTGCCATCATGGAATATTTAACAAGCGGGATCACCGCCAATGCGGATATGTATCTGACACCAGATACGATGATCCAGGCATCTGAGGATTGTGGTTTTCGGACGACTGTTATTGGAGCAGTGAATGATTTTACCCAGTCTGTGAAAGAAGTAGAGAATTGGTATGAGAAGTACCATAAAGAAGATGGACTTACCAGTTATGAACTGGGGTTCCATGCAGAATATACAACCAAGAGAGAAATCTTAGAAGGTATCTCAGAGCTTTCTAAGAAGTACCATGCACCTATCTATACCCACAACTCAGAAAGTGCCTCAGAAGTGGCACAGTGCGTCGAGAGAACAGGTATGACACCAACGGTATATATGGAACAGCTAGGGCTGTTTGAATATGGAGGAGGGTTGTACCACTGTGTTCATATGAGCGAAGAAGATCTTGATGTCGTAAAGAGACATCAGATTTCTGTGATCACCAACCCAGCCTCGAATCTAAAATTAGCAAGCGGGATCGCTCCGATCGAGGAGATGTTAAAACGAAATATTGATCTGGCGATCGGAACGGATGGACCTGCAAGCAATAACTGTCTTGATATGTTTCGCGAGATGTTTCTTGTCACAGCACTTGCCAAATACCGGGAAAATGATGCGAGTGCAGTTGATGCAGCAGAGGTATTAAAGATGGCAACAACAGGCGGTGCAAAAGCAATGAATCTTTCAGACTGTGATGTGTTAGTCAAAGGAAAGCAGGCAGATCTTATAATGATCGACCTGCATCAGCCAAATATGCAGCCAATCCACAATATCAGAAAGAATCTGGTATACAGTGGAAGTAAGCAGAATGTCAAGATGACAATGGTTGCAGGAAAGATTCTGTATGAAGATGGCGAATTCTTTATTGGAACAGATGCGGCTCACATTTATGAAAAAGCGAATGAGATTACGCAGAGGATCATGAGCGAGATCTGAATTTAATCAATACAATCTTCTGCATGCTTTAGTGCAGCAGCGATATTTGGACAGAAATGTTCTTTCCCAACAAGCTCGATAAATCCAGCTTTCTTCATAACCTTCATTGGTTGTTCATTGACATGAGAAAATACGATCGTAATTCCTTTTTTCTCACAAGTATCAACGAGATCTTTTAATGCATTTAATGCTGTGCTGTCAAGTGCAGGAACACTTCGCATACGCAGGATCAGACATTTAGTGAAATCCTTTACAACGATATGTTCGATCGCATCAGAAGCACCAAAGAATAAAGGTCCTGTGATCTCATAAACACGGATCGCTAAAGGAAGCCGTGCTAGATGATCATCAATTTCAGGTGTATCATCATCGACATAGACCCAGCTGTCAACACGGGTTTCCTCACTCATGCGTTTGATAAACAGCAGACATGCAATGACCATACCGATTTCAATCGCAACGACAAGATCGAAGACAACCGTTAAAATGAATGTGACGATCAACACGATGATATCGCTTTTTGGAGCTGTTTTTAACATATGTACAAAAGTTCTCCACTGACACATATTGTAAGCAACAACAAAAAGGATGGCCGCGATCGTAGGCATTGGGATCATACCAGCAAATGGCATTAAAACGACTAATACGATGACCAAAGTAATGGAATGGACCATACCAGCAACCGGAGTGCGGCCTCCATTTTTGATATTGGCAGCAGTTCTTGCGATCGCTCCAGTTGCAGGAATACCTCCAAATAGGGCAGAAGCGATATTTCCAAGCCCTTGTGCAACTAATTCTGTATCAGAACGATGTTTGCCGTTGATCATTCCATCAGCAACAACGCAGGATAACAGAGATTCAATGGCAGCAAGTACCGCAATGGTAAATGCATTTGGAATCGCTGATTTCACCATAGAAAATTTGACTGCAGGTATATGGAATGATGGCAGATCATTTGTGATCGTATAGAGGTTTCCGATCGTTGAAACATGGAGTGGCAGAAATTTTACCATAAGAATACCAATGACCACAGCGATCAATGATCCAGGAATTCTTTTAAAAATATATGGACTGATGATCAGGATGGCAAGACTGACTCCGCCAACGATCAGGGCATCAATATGGAAAGATGAAAATCCAAGGGCAAATGCATTTAGTTTTTCCATTGTTTCAATTGGTTTTAAACCATTTGGATAAGTAACACCAAAGAAATCTTTTAACTGTCCGATGACGATCGTAACAGCGATCCCGGAAGTGAATCCCGTGGTGATCGTATAAGGAATAAATTTGATCAGACTTCCAAAGTGGCAAAGTCCCATAAGGATCAAGAAGATACCGGCAAGGATCGTGGAGATCACAAGACCGTCAAGCCCGTCTTTTGCAACGATTCCGGCAACAATGGTTGCAAAAGCAGCGGTTGGTCCGGCAATCTGTACGCTGCTGCCACCGAAAGCAGAAATCACAAAGCCAGCAACGATCGCAGTAAAGATACCTGCTTGTGGTCCAACACCGGAAGCAAGTGCTAAGGCAATGGATAATGGAAGAGCTATGATCGCAACGATGATCCCAGCGGTAACATCTTTGACAAATTGTGATCGGTCATAGGATTTCAGTGTGGTTAGTAACATAGGTTTGATTTGGTTCATGCAAAGTTTGTATCCTTTCTTTTCTAGTTTTTCAAGCTGTAGTGTATACAAGTATAGCATGCTAAGATAGTGTTAAGAAATAAAAAGATGAAATGTTTTCAATAATATACAAGCAAATCATCATATCAAAAAAAGGAAGCCTGAATCTCAGGCTTCCTTTTTCAATGGAAATGGGTGATATTTCTTTTCCCATTTTTTCAAAAGATGTTTGATCTTATATTTTCTATAAGTTTGTATGATCACAAAAACAGATAGAACAAAAAGAACAGGTGCTAAAATAAATTTCATGAATAGATGCATAAAAACCTCCTATTATAAATGATAACAATAAATTAGTTGGTTTTATCATAACAGAAATAAGGCTGGCGGTCCATTGCAATAGAAACTATTGCCACAGGCGGTTATTTGAAAAAATGATTCATAATAAAATCAGAGTATATAAGGAGTGTGGAGAGCTATGAAGCCCATTAATTATAAAGCTCTGGGAGCGAAAATTAAAGAATATCGTAAAAAAGAAAATATAACACAGGAACAACTTGCCGAGATGGCAGATATTTCATTAAGTCATATGTCAAATGTGGAGACGGCTTCAGTAAGCGTTTCGCTGCCAGCACTTAAGCTGATCGCAGATGCACTAGGTGTTACCATAGATGAACTGTTGGTGGACAGTTACAGCAAGAAACAGAAAAAATATTTTTACAGCAAGAAGATGGATCTGATCATGGAACAATGTGAGACGGTAGAGCAGGAGATCATTGTGAATACTGTATCAACCTTAGCAGATAATTTATTAAAGAGTCGAAAGAAAAAAGGAGTCTGAGGACTCCTTTTTGTGGTTATTGTATGAAATAAAAAAACCGAAGTCACAAACTTCGGTATGCCGATGGCGAGATTCGAACTCGCACGAACGTAAGCTCACTGCGACCTGAACACAGCGCGTCTGCCAATTCCGCCACATCGGCTTAAGTGCAGTTGAGGGGACTTGAACCCCTACCCAGTTAACCCGGACTAGATCCTTAGTCTAGCGCGTATGCCAATTCCGCCACAACTGCGCAACACCGTTATGATATCACTATATGGAACTTGTGTCAATAAAAAAACGAAAAAAAGTTCAAAAAAATTAAATTAAGTATCAAAATATGGATTTTACAGCATATTTTCGGTATAATCTGCAACAGAATGACACACAAAAAAGAAGAAAAATTTTTAATCGGAGGGAAAATTATGCTGATCGGTTCTCATGTAGGGATGAAAGGAAAGGACATGTTTCTAGGATCTGTCAAAGAAGCATTATCTTATGGAGCGAATACCTTTATGGTGTACACTGGCGCACCACAGAATACAAGAAGAAAAAAGATTGAGGAATTAAGAATTGAAGATGGAACGAAATTAATGAAAGAACATGGAATGGAAACGTTTGTTGTTCATGCACCATATATCATCAATCTTGCGAACACGACGAAACCTGAGACATTTGAGTTAGCAGTGGAATTTTTGGAAGTTGAAGTAGAACGTACCAAAGCTATGGGAAGTCATACATTGGTCCTGCATCCAGGTTCTCATGTTGGAGCTGGTGTTGACAAAGGAATCGATCGTATCATCGAAGGATTAAATCAGGTCATGTATCAGGATATGCCGGTTCATATCGCACTGGAGACAATGGCAGGAAAAGGAAGCGAGATCGGGTGTGAGTTTGAAGAACTAAAAAGAATCTATGATGGTGTAAAATATCCAGAGAAATTAAGAGTCTGCTTCGATACTTGTCATGTGAGCGACAGCGGCTTAGATCTGTCTGGAGAAGGATTTGAAAATGTCATTGACCAGTTTGATAAGACGATCGGCAAAGACCAGATCGCAGTCTTTCATATCAATGACAGTAAGAATGTGATCGGTGCAGGAAAAGACCGTCATGAAAATCTTGGATTTGGAACGATCGGATTTGAGACGTTAAATCACATCGTACATCACAAAGACTTTGAACAGGTACCTAAGATTTTAGAAACACCATACATTAAAGCGGAAGACAGCAAGAAATCCTATCCGCCATACAAATATGAGATTGAGATGTTAAAACAGGAACAATTTGATCCGCAGATGAAGGAAAAGATTTTGGAGGATAACCAGAAATGAAAGTAACATTTATTGAACATAGTGGTTTTATGGTTGAGATGGAACAAAATGTACTGCTGTTTGATTACTATCAGGGAGAAATCCCATCATTTGACGGCAGTAAGACTCTCTATGTCTTTGCATCACACAGCCATGCCGATCATTATGATCCAGCAATCTGGAAACTAAAAGAACAGTATAGAGATATTCATTATATTCTTTCTGATGATATCAAGGATAACGAAGGTGCAGTCGTTATGAAAGCACATGAAAAAAAGGAAGTTGCCGGAATCGAAATAGAAACTTTAAGATCAAATGACATGGGAGTAGCATTTCTTGTGAAAGTGGAAGGAAAGACAATCTACCATGCAGGGGATCTTAACTGGTGGCATTGGAATGGAGAACCAGAGGAAGATAATGAATATTACAAGAAGACCTTCCAGGATGAGATGAAATATCTGGAAGGAAAGAAGATCGATCTTGCATTTATGCTCCTTGATCCAAGACAGGAAGATAAGTACTGTTGGGGAATGAATTATTTCTTAGAACATACGGACAGTAAAGTTGTATTCCCAATGCATTGCTTTGAGCATTACAAGATCAACCATCATTATTTAAACTGTGAAGATGGGCGCAGATGGAAGGATATCGTCAGAGATATCACAGGTGCAGGTCAGGTATTTGAAATCTGATTCCACTGACTGATCAGCCGTTCTAACGAATAAGAAGCATTCGCAGGGCTTGTGGAAGGCAGTTTCACAGCTTCAAATCCAGTCACTTTTTCACAATATTTATGATAAAGCTTATAAGCAGTCCCACCGTTGGTATAAATCTGGCGAATTGGGGCTGTTTTTAAAATGAATGAAAAATCATTTGGCACTGCATTTTTAATACTGCTGTCGCTGGAACCTTCAATATCGCAGGAAGCGATCACATCCCAGATGGCAATGTTGTGTCTTAATAAAAACTTTTTTTTCTCCTCGATCGTTTCAGGCAGAGTATCCTCAAAGACTGCAGCAAGAACCTTCCAGAAACGGTTTTGCTTATGATGATAAAAAAACTGTCCCTCTCTGGACTTTACAGAAGGAAAAGAACCAAGGATCAGGATCTTTGATCGGTCATCATATACGGGAGGGATTTCATGAATTACATGAGTCATTTCAAAATTTCCTTTCTTATCGTATTTTTCTACAAATTTCAACTTCTATTTTATCAGATGATGCAGACAGAAGAAAGTTTTCGTCAGAAACTGTAAAAACTTGCAGGGCGTTACCGTCATGGTATGACAAAATATTTTTTAGAGATTTTCTATAATTGCATTATGTATTTCATCGAAATGTTTTTGGAACAATGGATCATGATCGCGTTCCAGCTAAAATTACTGGAATGGATCATACATAAAAAGATGAAATTTTATAAAATATTTGCCGCATCCATCTTTGGAAGTTTTTCAGGATGTCTTATACTTCAGCTTTTTGACGAAGATCATGGACTGAAATTGGGATTGATGATCATTTCCATTGTTATGACGGTAAAGATATCTTGTGCATTTCCAATGAAAAAAGCATGGAAATACAGCGTGTATCTTCTGGTGTTGAGTTTATTTACTGGTGGAATCTTTACAATGATAAAAAGCCAGATCATTCTGCCGTGGCTGATCCTTGCGACAGCCAGCTGCATGCTTGTAAGGTATTTGTATGTATCAGCCGTAAAAGATATGAATCACGACAAAGAATCTTTTTATCAAGTGGAATTTACGATCCTGCATAAGAAATTAGAGGTTTGTGCATTCTTGGATACAGGAAATTTCTTATATGAACCAGTCAGTCAAATGCCAGTATGTATTCTGGAAGAAGAAACATTTTTGAAGTATTTTCATGAGCCGTTGTTCAAGATGATAGAAAAACAGGAAGCAGAGGGCATCCGCATGATCCCATATCAAAGTGTTGGAAGGGAACATGGGATGATGCCGGCAGTGATGGCAAATGATATGAAAATCACGAAAGAGGACCGGATAATAGAACATAAAAAGGCAGTGATCGCCATATCCAAAGTATCCCTTTCCAAATGGGGAGCTTACGAAATGTTACTACATCCGGATCTGATCAAAAATGGGAGGTAATGATTGTGTTAAAGTTGAGCTTGGTAAGTGGAAGAAGGACATTTTTTGGAAGAGGAAATGAGATTCATTATATTGGGGGAACGGAGATACTTCCGGCACCGCTTGATACAGCGGAGGAGCAGAAAATGATCCATATGTTAGGAACTGTCAATGAAGAAACGGCAAGAAGCATGCTGATCGAGAGAAATCTGCGATTGGTTGTATACATAGCAAAGAAATTTGACAACACGGGAATCGGTGTGGAAGATCTGATTTCGATTGGTACGATCGGTCTGATCAAAGCAATCAATACATTTAACCCAGCAAAGAAGATCAAACTTGCGACTTATGCATCCAGATGTATCGAAAATGAAATTTTGATGTATTTAAGAAGAAATAACAAGACAAAAATGGAAGTTTCCATCGATGAGCCATTAAATGTAGACTGGGATGGAAATGAATTATTATTATCCGATATCCTTGGAACCGATGAAGATATCATTTACAAGGACTTAGAACATGAAGTAGATAAGAAACTACTGACAAGAGCCATGACGATCCTTACGGACCGCGAGAAAATGATCATTGAATTAAGGTTTGGGATCAATCAAAAAGAAGGAAAAGAAAAAACACAGAAAGAAGTCGCTGATATGCTTGGAATTTCACAATCTTACATATCAAGACTGGAGAAAAAGATCATCAAACGCCTGAAAAGAGAGATGATCAAGATGGGATGTGTATAAATTTACAGAAAAATTAAGAAAATGTTCACTTTCTGCTGAAAAAAATATGATATGATAAATGTGGAAGAAAAAATAAGGAAACGATCATACTTAGGAGGCAGAAATGAAAATGAAGAGAAGTGAAAAACTAGGAATGTTTACCGGATTGGTTGTTGGGGTACTCTTATTGCTGATCAGCGTGTTTATGATATTTCAGACAACATGCAAAGTCTGGGGAAGTCAGATTACACCAACGCAGGCAGAAAAAAATGGACTAGAGAATAGTTTCCGTTATACAGATGGGAAGCTCAAATCTACGACAGAACGTATGACAAGAAGTTTAACAAGAGTTGTCAAACCATCTAATGCAACAGCACAGGGAATTGACGTAAGTTATCATCAGGGAACGATCGACTGGGAGAAAGTTAAGAACAGCGGTCAGGTTGATTTTGCGATCATCCGTTGTGGAATTGGAATGGATCAGACGAACCAGGATGATACACAGTGGGAGAACAATACTAGTGAATGTGAACGCTTTGGAATTCCATATGGAACATTTTTATATTCCTATGCAGACACTGTAGAGAAAGCACGCAGTGAAGCACAGCATGTAGTCCGTTTGGTACAGGGAAAGAATCTGACATATCCAATTTATTATGACATGGAAGATAACTCTGTGATGAATAAGATTGATTCAAAGACAGCAGGAGAAATCGCACAGACATTTTTAAATACATTGGAAGCCAATGGATATAAGAATGTAGCAGTTTACAGCTCTAAGTCATTATTTGAGACAAAGCTGACAGCAGATATCTTTAACCGTTATCCAAGATGGGTAGCACATTATAACGATACCTGTGGATATCAGGGAAGCTATCATATGTGGCAGTATACAAACAAAGGTCAGATTGATGGAATTACAGGAAATGTTGATTTGGATTATAAGATTGGAAATTGGACATCTGCAGGGTATACGCCAGCACCAGCAACACCAGTAGCACCAGCAACACCAACGACAGCTGTTAAGAAAACAACCGTAAGTAAACCCAAAGCAACAACGATCAAGAGCTTAAAGAAGAGAGGAAAGAAAGCGGTCAAGATTACATATAAGAAGGTTTCAGGAGTCAGTGGATACCAGATCTATATGTCCACAAAGAAGAAATCAGGATATAAAAAGATCGCAACACTTTCCTCTAAGAAATCATCTTATACCAAAGGAAAACTAAAAAAAGGAAAGAAATATTATTTTAAGGTCCGCACAATGAAAAAAGTATCCGGCAAGTACAAATACAGCAGTTTTTCCAAAGTAAGATCGATCAAACGATAAAAAATATCAATGCGGCATCGAAAGCATGAGAATAAGCTTTCGGTGCCGTATTTTTATGCAAAAATCAAACCGACCCCCTTTTCAATCTGTTCCATTTGTAGTAGCATAAAGGATATCAATGAATAGAAAAAAGGAGATTTTGTTAAAGGTTTATGAATAATAAATATACGATCATCAAACAAGAATCTATTGAAGAATTAAATGGAACAGGATATATTTTAAAGCATAATAAGACGGGAGCCAGAGTGGTTGTGATCTCCAATGAAGATGATAACAAGGTATTCCAGATCGGATTCCGTACACCACCACAAGATGATACAGGAGTTCCTCATATCTTAGAGCATTCCGTACTTTGTGGCTCCAGAGAGTTCCCAATGAAGGATCCATTTGTGGAATTGGTCAAAGGATCACTGAATACATTTTTAAATGCAATGACTTACCCAGATAAGACTGTTTATCCGGTTGCAAGCCAGAATGATAAAGATTTCTTTAATCTGGTGCATGTTTATCTGGATGCTGTATTTTATCCAAATATCTATAAGAAGCCAGAGATCTTAAAGCAGGAAGGATGGCATTATGACCTGTTAAGCGAAGATGCTCCTCTGACATATAACGGAGTTGTGTTTAACGAGATGAAAGGAGTCTTCTCATCTCCAGACCAGCAGCTTGCACGTATCATTCAGAAGTCTTTATTGGAAGACACACCATATGGGTTTGAATCAGGCGGAGATCCAAAGGCGATCCCAGATTTAACTTATGAGATGTTCCTTGATTTCCACAAGACTTATTATCATCCATCCAACAGCTATATTTATCTGTATGGGGATATGGATGTTGATGAATACCTGACATTTATCGATGAACATTATTTAAAAGATTTCGATAAGAAACAGATCGATTCATCATGGGAGAAACAAGAACCATTTACAGAAGTAAAACGAGTGGAAGAATATTATCCAGTCGGGGAAAATGACTCCGAAGAAGAAAAGACTTATTTATCCTACAATGCAGTGATCGGAGACAGCTTGGATGCAAAACTTTACTTAGGATTTGAGATCTTAAACAGAGTATTATTCGATGCACCTGGAGCACCAGTGAAGAAAGCTTTGATGGATGCACAGATTGGAAAAGATATTCAAAGTTCTTATGATAATGGGATCATGCAGCCAGTATTTTCTGTGATCGCACAGGAAGCAAGGGATGATCAGGAAGATGAATTTGTTAAGATCTTAGAAAAGAACTTAGCCAAGATCGCAAAAGAAGGAATTCCAAGAAGAAATCTTTTAGCAGCATTTAATTACTATGAATTCAAATACAGAGAAGCAAACTTTGGACGTTTTCCAAAGGGATTGATGTATGGACTTCAGATGTACGACAGTTGGTTATATGACGATGAGAAACCATTTATCCATATCAAGACAAATGAGATCTTCAAACAGTTAAGAGAAGAGATCGAGAATGGCTATTTTGAGAATCTGATCAAAGAATATCTGATTGATAATAACCATAAAACGATCGTGGTGATGAAGCCAAAGAAAGGCTTACAGAAGATCAAAGATCAGGAAGAAGCGGATAAATTAAAGGCTTACAAAGATTCTTTATCCGAAGAAGAAGTAAAGAAATTAGTCGAAGAGACGAAACAGTTAAAAGCATCACAGGAAGAAGCATCTACAAAAGAAGAATTAGAGAAGATTCCAGTGATCGACATTGAAGATATCAGAAAAGATGTCAAACCATTATCCAATGTGGAATCTGAACTTGGTGGTGTGAAAGTATTATGGCATCAGTATTTTACAAACAAGATCGCTTACGTCAAGCTCGCATTTGATATGAGTCATGTGCCAATGGATCTCGTGCCATATGCATCATTTTTAGCAGAGATCTTAACGATCGTTGATACAACACACTATAGTTATCAGGAATTAGGAAACGAGATCAGCATTGAGACAGGTGGCATCAGCGCAACAATGGATGTTATGCCAACGGATGTGCATGAATTTCTTCCAATGTTTATCTTAAAGACAAAATGCTTCTATTCTAATATCGAAAAAGCATTTGATTTATTAAAAGAAGTGGCATTTGAAAGCAAATTAGATAATAAGAAACGACTAAAAGAGATCATCGGACAGATTTATACAAACCTTAAGATCACATTGACAGAGACAGGACACAAGAGTGCGGCAAACCGTGCAATGTCTTATTTCTCAGAATATGCAGCATACCGTGAAGCAATTCAGGGGATCACGATGTATGAGACTGTGAAGAAATGGTATGAAGATTTCGATGAAGAATATGACAATATCGTCAATGGTTTAAAAGAAGCTGCAAAAATGATCTTTGAAAAACAAAATATGACGATCAGTTATACAGGAAAAGAAGAAGCACCTGAGTTCATGAAGGCAGAAGTGGAAAGCTTTATCGAAGGATTATATGAAGACCAGAAACAAGGTGAGAAAGTCAAAGTTACATGCACAAAGAGCAATGAAGGATTTGCAACTGCAGGTGGTGTTCAGTATGTGGCATGCGCTGGAAACTTTAAGGATGCAGGACTTGAGTATACAGGAGCGTTAAAAGTGCTTCAGATGATCTTCTCCTATGAATATCTGTGGATTCAGATCCGTGTCAAAGGTGGTGCGTATGGATGCATGTGCAGTTTCTCAGATCAGGGAGATTCTATGTTTGTGACATACCGTGATCCAAACCTTTCTGAATCTTATAAAGTATACGACGAGGCAGCAGATTATGTGGCAGATTTTGATGCAGATGATCGTGATATGAAGAAATATATCATTGGAACGATCGGAAGCATGGATATGCCAATGGAAGCTGTTGATATGGGGGCAAGAAGTTTTCATGCATATTTCTTAGGCAAGACAGAAGCTGATCTTCAGAAGGTCAGAGATCAGGTATTATCCTGTACACAGGAAGATATCAGAGCGTTAGCACCGATCGTTAAAGCAGTAGTAGAAGCAGGAAACCGCTGCTGTATTGGAAATGAAGAGAAGATCGATCAGAATAAAGAATATTTTGATGAAGTAAAACATGTACTATAGAGAAAACAGGGAAAGGACAATTTATGGCAAATGAATTTAAATCCGGTTTTGTAACATTTATCGGACGACCAAACGTTGGAAAGTCAACATTAATGAACCGTCTGATCGGACAGAAGATCGCAATCACATCAAGCAAACCGCAGACAACAAGAAATCGTATCCAGACAGTGTACACCGATGAAAGAGGGCAGATCATCTTCCTTGATACACCAGGGATCAACAAGGCGAAAAATAAACTTGGAAACTATATGTTACAGGTTGCAGAACGCACATTAAATGAAGTCGATGTCGTACTTTGGTTAGTAGAACCAAGTACGTTCATCGGTGGTGGTGAAAAATATATCATTGAACAGTTATCTAAGATCAAAACACCGATCATTTTAGTCATCAACAAGATTGATACAGTAGAAGAAAAAGACATCTTAGAAGCAATCGATACATACAAAGATGTATGTGAATTTGCAGAGATCATCCCGGTATCTGCATTGAAAGGCAAGAATACGGATGATGTCATCGACAGTATTTACAAATATTTAGATGAAGGTCCAATGTACTTTGATGAAGATACGATCACAGATCAGCCAGAGAGACAGATCTGTGCGGAATTGATCCGTGAGAAAGCTCTTCGTCTGTTAAGTCAGGAGATCCCGCATGGGATCGCTGTTGTCATTGATGCGATGAAAGTCAGACGTCATGGACATATCGTGGATATCGATGCAACGATCGTATGCGAGAGAGATTCTCATAAAGGGATCATTATCGGAAAACAGGGATCTATGCTTAAGAAGATCGGTACACAGGCAAGGATCGAGATGGAAAATCTTCTGGATATGAAAGTAAATCTTCAGTTATGGGTTAAAGTCAAGAAAGACTGGAGAGACAGCGATATGCTGCTTAAGAACTATGGATATGATAAGAAAGAAGTATAAAGATGTCACAAGAGATCAAAGTGACGGGAATGGTCTTACAGGCTGGCAATATTGGGGAGTATGATAAGCGGATCGTACTTCTTACAAAAGAACGTGGAAGGATCTCGGCATTTGCAAGAGGTGCTAAAAAAGCAACCAGCCAGTATGCGGCAGCCTGTCAGCCATTTACGTTTGGAGAGTTTTCTTTATATGAGGGAAAAAATTCTTTTAATCTGATGTGGGCAGGGGTTGAGAATTATTTTGATACTCTGAAAAAAGACCTGGATCTCATTTATTATGCGAGTTATTTTTGTGAACTTGCATCCTACCTGACAAGGGAGAATAACGATGAGTTAGAGATCTTAAAATTACTCTATCAGACACTGCGTGCATTAGAAAAAAAGACGATTGATATTGAATTGGTCCGCTGTATTTATGAGATTAAGATCCTTGCATTATATGGAATCGGAATCGAAGCATCCAGATGTGTAAAATGTGGGAGCAGGGAAGATCTGATCTGGTTTGATGCAAGAGAAAGCGGAGTGGTATGTAACAAATGTGAACATGGGAAAGTGAAAGTAAGTCCTGCAACATTATATACACTTCAGTACATTCTTTACAGTTCGATCGAGAAGCTTTATACCTTTAAAGTCAGTGCGGATGTTTTATGGGAATTAAAAAAGATCATTCGCGAATATATGCGTTATCATGTGAATCATGAATTTAAATCTTTGTTATTTTTATAAGATCAGATTTTAACGAAAAAGAGTGAATAAAAAAAGAGCCGGTCATACGGCTCTTTTTATGTCTGAGATATGTAATCTATTTGCATAAAATGCGAAGAACTTTAACAAATTTTTCTTTGTCGTCTGTAGAGAATTTTTCCAATAGACGAAGAATTTCTTTGTTCAGTACATCATCTTTTTCACCATTCTCATCTGATTCTGGACGAAGAAGATAATCAATAGATACATTCAGAAGTTTTGCGTAATAAGATAGTACACGAAGGTTCATCTTTACGCGGTCATTTTCAATGTTGCTGATGAATGCAACTGTTACATCGAGTGCATCAGCGATCTGTTCTTGAGTGTACCCTGCCTGCTTACGCAGAGTTTTCATTCTTTTACCAACATTGGTATAGTCAATTTGATACATGGTTATAAATTCCCTTTCTTCATATCTCATATAATAACATTAAGTATTATAATATAAAAAATTATAAAAAGTAATATTCATTCAGTATATTTGATATATTTTCAAGTGTGAAGCTTTTGAAATATACCTTGAAAAATTACTTATTACAAGATACAATATTATAATAATACAAAAATTTGAAGAGGTAAAGGCTATTATGAAATTATCAATGGAGAAAATCGTTAACCTTGCCAAGGTACGTGGATTTGTATACAGCGGTTCAGAAATTTATGGAGGACTTGCTAATACATGGGACTATGGAAACCTTGGTGTAGAACTTAAGAACAATGTAAAGAAAGCATGGTGGAAGAAGTTCATTCAGGAAAGTCCATATAATGTAGGAATTGATGCTGCAATCTTAATGAACCCTCAGACATGGGTCGCATCAGGACATCTTGGTAACTTCTCAGATCCATTAATGGATTGTAAAGAATGTCATGAACGTTTCCGTGCAGATAAACTGATCGAAGATTATATGCAGGAACATGGAATGGAGATCGAAGGATCTGTGGATGCATGGTCCAAAGAAGAGATGGAAAGCTTTATCAATGAGCATGATGTTGTATGCCCAACTTGTGGAAAGAAGAACTTTACAGAGATCCGTCAGTTCAACCTGATGTTCAAGACATTCCAGGGTGTTACAGAAGATGCGAAGAATACAGTTTACTTACGTCCTGAGACAGCACAGGGAATCTTTGTAAACTTCAAGAATGTTCAGAGAACATCAAGAAAGAAGATCCCATTTGGAATCGGACAGATCGGTAAATCTTTCCGTAACGAGATCACACCAGGAAACTTCACATTCCGTACTCGTGAGTTCGAACAGATGGAATTAGAATTCTTCTGTGAACCAGACAAAGATTTAGAATGGTTTGAATATTGGAAGAATTACTGCATCAACTGGTTACAGACACTTGGAATCAAAGAAGATGAGATGAGAGTGCGTGACCACGAGAAAGAAGAATTATCTCACTATTCTAAAGCAACATCCGACATTGAATTTATGTTCCCATTCGGATGGGGTGAATTATGGGGTATCGCAGACCGTACAGATTATGACTTAACTCAGCATCAGAATACATCTGGTGAAGATTTAACATATTTTGACGATGTGAACAAAGAACGTTACATCCCATATGTGATCGAACCTTCTCTTGGAGCAGACCGTGTAACACTTGCATTCTTATGCTCTGCATATGATGAAGAAGAATTAGAAGGCGGAGATACAAGAACAGTTCTTCATTTCCATCCAGCATTAGCACCTGTTAAGATCGGTATCTTACCATTATCTAAGAAGTTAAGCGATGGTGCTATGAAGGTTTATGAAGAATTAGCGAAAGAATATAACTGTGAATTCGACGAACGTGGTAATATTGGTAAGCGTTATAGAAGACAGGATGAGATTGGAACACCTTACTGTGTAACATTCGATTTCGATTCTTTAGAAGATGGAGCTGTTACAGTTCGTGACCGTGACACAATGGAACAGGAACGTGTTAAGATTGAAGATCTGAAAGCATATTTTGCAGAAAAATTTGCATATTAATAAGAATGAGAATCCGGGGGAATATCAATATCTCTCCGGATTTTTTCATAGGATATAGAATGAATGATGGAGGGCAGGATGATGAACAAAAACTATGATTTTTCTTACACACAGGACAGGGAATTATCCTGGTTGAAATTTAATGAGCGTGTTTTAAGAGAAGCAGATAAAAAGAACGTTCCTATTTTTGAACGTCTGAAATTTTTAGAGATATTTACGAACAATCTGGATGAATTTTTTATGGTCAGAGTGGGCAGCATTCATGAAATGAGTCTGATCCATGATAATCACAGAGATATCCGTTCGGATCTGACCCCAGAAGAACAGTTAGATGAGATTGCAAAACATGTCAGACCACTGTATGAATTAAGAGATAAGATCTTTGCAAAAGTATCCAGAGAACTAGCAGACAAGAAGATCAAACGCTGTCAGATCGAGGAATTAGAAAAAGAGGAAAAGAAAAAATTAAAGACATATTATGAGGCGATGATACTGCCAGTACTTTCTCCGATCGTGATCGGGAAACAGCATCCATTTCCTCATATTCCGAATAAAGTATTGCAGATCGGATTGATCTTAAAGAAGAAAGAAAAGATCTCTTTTGGGATCATTGGACTTCCAAAAGATGTGGAGCGTATGATCTTTCTATCAGGGGAAGGAAGAAGATATGTACTTTTAGAAGACATCATTTTGTATTTCTGCGATGAATTATTTGAGAATTATACGGTAGAAGAAAAGGCAGTTTTATGTATTACAAGAAGTGCTGATATCAATCCAGATGATGAGATTTATGAATCAACGGATGATTATCGTACACATATGAAGAAGATCATTAAGATGAGGGCCAGATTAAAACCAGTTCGCTTAGAAATTGAGGGCAATCGTCATAAAGAGATTAAAAAATACCTCTCAGAACGTTTAAATATTTCAGAACAGGACATCTTTAAAAGCCAGGCGCCGTTGGATTTAAAATATGTTTACAAGCTGACAGATAAAGTGTCAAAAGAAGAGAGAAAAAATGGATGCTATCGTCCATTTGTACCAGCGTTAAACAGAGATTTTATTCCAGGAGTCAGTGTGACAAAACAGATTCTTGAGGAAGATAAATTATTATCCTTTCCGTTTGACAGCATGGATACATTTATTGAATTATTGAAAGAAAGTGCAAAGGATAAAGAAACTCTTTCTATCAAGATCACCATTTATCGTTTGGCAAGGCAGGCAAGGATCGTCAAATATCTATGTGAGGCAGCGGAAAATGGAAAAGAAGTTCTTGTATTGATGGAACTTAGGGCAAGATTTGATGAAGAAAATAACATCAATTATTCTGAAATCTTAGAAGAAGCTGGTTGTAAGGTTATGTATGGAATGGAAGATTACAAAGTTCATTCTAAAGTTTGTCTGATCACGAAGAAAAACAGTCGTGGAATTTATTACATCACACAGATCGGAACAGGAAATTACAATGAAAGTACATCGAAATTATATACAGATTTAAGCCTTATGACAGCATCCGAAGAAATTGGACATGATGCATCTGTTTTCTTTCACAATATGGCAACATTTAATCTTCAAGGAACGTATGAACATCTTCTTGTGGCACCATCAAGTCTTCAGGATGGGATCATAAAAAGGATCGAACGTGAAAAAATGAAAGCAGAAAGCTTTCAGCCATGTGGGATCTTTATGAAAATGAACTCTTTAACAGATCGTAAGATCATCGATGAGTTATCGAAGGCGTCAAATGCAGGAGTTCCGATATTTCTGCTGATTCGTGGAATCTGCTGTATTCGTCCTGGAATCCCAGGGAAGACAGAGAATATCCGTGTAGAAAGCATTGTCGGAAGATTTCTGGAACATTCAAGGATTTATGCATTTGGAGTTGGAGATGATACAGAGATTTATATTTCATCTGCGGATATGATGACAAGGAATACAAGAAGAAGAGTTGAAGTCGCAGCACCGATCTATGATCCAAGGTTAAAACAAAGAATCCTGAAGATGATCAATGTGATGAAGCAGGATAACATTCAGGCACAGGTACTGCTTTCCAACGGAGAATATACAACTAAGAAAAAACGTGAAGATAATATGAATTCACAGATCCACTTTTTAAATGAAGCAAAAAGACTTGCTCCAAAAGAGAAGACACAAAAACAAAATCTTTTCTATCAGGTAAAGGGAATATTTTTTGGAAAGAAAAAATTAAGAAAAAAATAGCTCGCAATTTATCTATAAAATAGGGTATACTATATCTGACTAAAATGCCAGCATTCAAGGAGGGATAGAACCATGAGAAAAATTATTTTTAACAAAAAGTTTTTAGCCATTGTAGGAATCTGCTTATCTGTAGCAGGAGGATTTGCGATCAAACAGAAGATCACGACCAAAGCCTCTGATCACAGTTTTGAAATCAATGGAATGAATGTCAGCATTCAGCAGTGTGAAGGAAAATCTGAGGAGATCATGGAAGAAGATCTAGATGAAACAATCTCTAATGAGGTAATGGCACTGGAAGAAAAAGGACATAATTACGAGATCGGAGATACGATCGAGACAGAAGAAGTAGCGTTTGTACCAATGACAAAAGAAATTGATGATGAGACAGCATACAATGCATTTGGGACGATCACATCAAAGAGCGGAAATAACTATGTTATTGTCGTGAAATCAGAAAAAGAACTGACACAAGATAATTTAGAAACTGTCGCTGAAGCAGTGAAAGAACAGGTAAAATAAAACATATGATCGTGGAGGCAGAGATGATTTTAATTAAGAATGCAAGAGTGATGGATCCAGAAAGCGGATTCAATCAGGTAACAGATATTTTATTAGACGGGAAGAGGATCAGACAGATCGGTAAGGTAGATGATGTCTCTGGCATTGAACAGGTCATTGATGCTTCCGGGATGATCGCAGCCCCTGGATTGATCGATGTACATGTACATTTCCGCGATCCGGGATTTACATATAAGGAAGATTTACAGACAGGTTCTGCTGCGGCAGCAGCTGGTGGATTTACGACGGTAGTATGTATGGCAAATACAAAGCCTGTCGTGGATTCTGTGGATATTTACAAAGAGATCGAAGACAGATGTGAACAACTTCCGATCAAAGTATGGCAGGCAGCAGCTGTGTCCAAAGGATTTGAAGGAAAAGAATTAACAGACATGGATGCACTCTATGAAGCAGGGGTTCGTGGATTTACAGACGATGGAATTCCACTGATGGATGAGAAGCTCGTAGAAGAAGCCATGAAGAAAGCCAAAGAATTAGATGTACCGATCAGTCTTCATGAAGAAGATCCTGCATATATTAAACAGCCAGGAGTGAACCAGGGAAAAGTCTCCGAACAGTTAAATTATGGTGGAGCTTCTTACCTGGCAGAAGCCGTGATGGTAAAGAGAGACTGTGAATTAGCAGTCAAAACAGGAGCGAAAGTCGATATTCAGCATATCAGCTCTGGTGTTGCGGTAGATTACGTGAAAGAAGCCAAAGAAAAAGGTGCGAATGTTTACGCAGAGGCGTCTCCACACCATTTCACGTTGACAGAAGAGGCCGTATTAAAATACGGAACACTGGCAAGAATGAACCCGCCACTGCGAACAGAAGAAGACCGTCAGAGGATCATCAAAGGATTACAGGAAGGTACGATCGAGATCATTGCGACAGACCACGCCCCACACTCCAAAGAAGAGAAAGACAAACCATTAGATCAGGCACCAAGTGGCATTACAGGAATCGAGACATCGCTGGCACTTGGAGTCACAGAACTTGTGGAGAAAGGATATCTTTCTATGATGCAGCTTCTGGAGAAGATGACGATCAATCCAGCAAAACTATATAATATGGAACAAGGAAGATTGCAGGAAGGGAAACCTGCGGATGTTGTCTTGTTTGATCCAGAGGAAGAATGGGAAGTCAAGGAATATAAATCCAAAGCAACGAACTCTCCATTTACAGGATGGAAATTAAAAGGAAAAGTAAAATATACGATCTGTGATGGCAAGATCATAGAATTATAATGTATACAAGAAGAAAACAAAATCTTTAAGAATTATGTAGAAGAATCTTAAGATTTTGTTTTCTTTTTTGATGCTTTTTCTTTGTATAATAAAGTTGAAAACAATAAGATAGGAGACAATAAGAGAATAAGGAGGAACAAAGATGAGAAAGTGTGGAAAAGGTACTTTACTATTGATGAGTGCTGTTATGGCAGCATCGTTGTTTACAGGGTGTGGGAAGAGTAAGAGTAGTCAGGCACAGAAAAATGAAGTCTATGCAACGATCAAAAAAGAGATCAGTCAGCATCTGCAGCACAGATCTGTGCCTGGCTTTCTTACAGGGCAAAAAATAATAGGTTGTTTCAGAATGAAGGAATAGAATTGTCGTATTGCTCAGATAACCTTGCCGTATTTTCAGACTCTGTCGGAAGTGTGATCTATGATAGAACAAAGAAGAAAGTCATTGCTGCGGTAGATCTTGACAAAATCGGATGTGATCATTTCTACAGTGAAGGAGATGAAGAAGATCCAGGACTCGAGACGGCTATAAAGGTGTCAAAAGATCAGAAATGGATGATCATTTACAATCAATTACAAGGAAAAGTAAACGGAAATATTTATGCATATTCGCTCAAACGGTGTGATAACATGAAATTTGCAAAAATCACGCCATCCAAACAGATCAGTGAAAAAGACAAATTGTATCAGACGATCATCAAAGATCATAAACATACACAAAAAGAATCGGACAGCATACCTGGAAAGATCGGAGATAAGATCCGTGCAATGGATGTCTCATCAAGTAAGTATGCATATCAGTGGAAAGATTCCAAAGGAATCAGAAAACAATCGGTGTTAGTGGTAGACAAAGACGGCCTAAAACTATATACTTTATCAGGAAAAGAAAACCAGCCAGACATACAAAGTGAAATGGTAGATCTTAAAACATCCGACAAAATAAAACTTAATACCCAACTTCCAGAATACGAATATACAGGGAAAGACTTAAGGATCAAGGCAGTCTTTGATGAGACAAAAAAGAGATCTGACGAAGATAAAGAAGAAGGACTTGTTACAATCCCAATGCTGAATATTTATAAGATCGTTGAAACAAAATCCGGAGCAGAAGTTTATGCGAACTTCTGGAGTGAAACATATTATCGTTATGGAAGCCTGTTAAAGAACTACTCTGGTGGAAGTTATCCAGGGGTCATGTATCTGAAGAAAACAAAAGACGGCTATCGAGTAATCAAGACAAGATACGCAGAAGATGGAGCATTTCTGGAGAAATCGATCTGGAAGTTATGTAAAGGATATCCTGATGTTGCAGTAAGGATGATGAAAGATTCCGTCACACAAAATCAGAGAAAGAAAGTCTTACAAAAATATGTTAGTCAGAATAAATTAAAGATCAAAGCTTACAAAGAGTATGGATGGCAGTATGTAAATTTATAAAGAAGGGGTAAGTAAAGAATATGAAACTTACATTGAAAAAAACGATCGCAAGTATTTTGTGCATCAGTATGATCCCATCTATGATGACAGGATGCAAAAAGGAATCGACATCATACAGCCATACAGATTTTGCAATGGGAACTGTAACGAACATTACACTCTATGGAACAAGTGATGATCTGGAACAGACAGAACAAAAGATCATCGACATGGAAAAGAAACTTGAAAAACAACAATTGTCATGGAGATTAAAAAGTTCCCAGGTTTCAAAAATCAATCAGAAATTAGAACAAAACAACGGAAAAACAAAAGTCACAGGGAATCTTAAAAACTGGTTACAACAAGCGATCAAGATCAGTCAGGACTCCTATGCAGACGGAAGAAACACGGTAGATCCAACGATTGGAGCATTAACAAAACTTTGGGATTTTGAATCAAGCGATCCCAAAGTACCAGATGCAAATAAGATCAAGAAAGCGATCAGCGGAGATCTGTCAGAAAACAGCCAGCATGTCACAGTCAAAGACAACGGAGAAATCCTTGCATGCGACAAAAATACCAAGATAGACCTTGGAGCCTATGGAAAAGGAATCGGAACCGACGAAGCCATCAAGATGATCAAAAAAGACAAAGAAATCACAGGAGCCATGGTAGCTCTAGGAGGAAGCATTGTAGTTTATGGAGAAAAATCTGACGGCTCCGACTGGAACGTAGGGATCCAAGATCCAAACGGCAAAGACGGAGAAGTCCTAGGAGGGATCAAAGTCAAAAGCGGCACAAGCATTTCAACATCTGGAGATTATGAAAAAACATTTACAGATAAAAAGACAGGCAAACGCTACTTCCATATCTTAGATTCCAAAACAGGATACAGTGTAAAAACAGACATCAGATCCTGCACGATCATCTGCAATTCAGGACTCAACGCAGACGGACTATCTACAGCATGTTTCAGTTTAGGAGTAAAGAAAAGCCAGAAATTGTTAAAAAAATATAATGCAAAGGCTGTTTTTGTAGATAAAAACAATAAAGTATATGTAAGCGATGGAGTGGAATTTACATTAACAGCAAAAGATTATAAAGTTTTGAATTTGTAGTGGCCAACTGTAGATTTCAAGTATATGATAAAAAATAAATAAACGATCGGAAGAG
>ENA-OPRR01000195-OPRR01000195.1-human-gut-metagenome-genome-assembly--contig:-NODE-195-length-68918-cov-6.476163_pt1 | contig 68918 bp, 92 predicted proteins | sample MGYA00241796_ERZ501883 | MGnify/ENA primary metagenome ERZ501883 (study PRJEB25962, sample SAMEA2042406) | human gut metagenome | biome: human gut; feature: human-associated habitat; material: faeces...
TTTCACCTCGGGAAGCCAGCCGTCCGCCTTGGTTCTTACCCGGTAGTATACATCTACCGTTTTTGCCGGCTCGGGCGCGGGAGCTGGAGTGGGGGAGGGCGCGGGCTTGTCCCCGTTTAAATGAGCCTCCACCATCTTCAGAAACCTGTCCCAGCCCAGGTCAAGGGTTCTGTGGGGACAGTATTTTCCATTGTAATCCTGGTGCTTGGTTACTCTGTCCATTCCCCAGCCATAGCGTTTTAAGATAGAAGCGATAAACTCAGCGGCGTTTTGCTCCGCTTTGGTGAACTTCTCACCGCCTGACAGGGAATAGCAGATCTCCACGGCGATCCCCTCCCGGTTGCCTTTGCCGTTTCCGTCTCCGGCGTTCCAGGTGTTCCGGTTTTCCGGCACGCCCTGAACTACCTCCTGATCGTCCACGGCGTAATGAAAAGAAACCTCATTGTCGTTACGAATCATATAGGCGATTTCATTCGCCGCCGGTGCGTCGTTGGCGGTGTTGTGAACCACTACCCTGGTAGGGGTCATAGCATAAGGACATTTGATGGAGTAACGGGAAGGGTCTGCTAAATTTTGAATGATTTTCATTTTGCTTCCTCCTTGTTTTCTAAAGCGGATAAACGCCGCTCTAAATTCTCAATTTGCTTTTGCTGCTTCTGCACCATGCAGATTAAAGGGGAGATAAATTCGCTGTAACGCAAAGCGTATACATATTCGCCCTCTACGGTTCGGGTTTTCAACTCTTTCCGTGTTACAGTTTTTTCCTCTCCGGTTTCCTCATCTGTGACCACTTCGGGGACGTCCTCGTAATAATCCTCTGTTTTTGGGGTCTTGATGAATCCGGCGAAATCCAAATCCGACATTCCGATCTGTGGAAGGAGCTCCTCGATATCCTGGGAGATCAAGCCCCAGTGGGTTCTGCCGCTGGTGCCGTCGTTGAATTTAAAGGTGCTGGGTTTCAATCCCATGATGAGTTTTTCAGCCTGTTCCGGATCAATATCGGCAATCGTATTCTTCTCGTTTCGGTCAGAGGTGTTTATGGAACCTGTTTTGGAATAAACAACCGCCCACCTGTGAGAACCGTTTCCTAAATTAAGCAATCCGTCGCCCGCTTCCCTGAATACGCCTCCCTGTAAAACAACGCCAACAGTGTCGTTAGTGTCTACACCTAATTGCAATACTGAACCGTTTCCATAAATCTGCGGAAGTTTGCTGGAGCTGTATCCGTGCTGCGCGCTGATCGTTGCGTTGATATTGTCGGTCAAAACCTTGTGCCAGGGATTCCAGCTCTGCTCATCGCCGTTCCTGGTTCGATAGGCCAGCCAATTGCTCCCGTTATACTGGCCTAAAAGCTGCAAGCGGTATTTGTTATCAGTCATACCGGAAACTGTGAGATATACACCGTTAAGATCAGCGCCGTCACTTGAGTCATTGTAACAAAAGCCAAATCCATTTATGATATCGTTCAGAGTAGGGGTGCCCTCGGATTCTTTCAGCTTATTGTATTCCTGCCGCAGATAATTCGTTAAAGCGATATTATCTGTTGTGGCTAAAACCCTTTGATTGGCTGGATAAGGAGGCGTGTTATATTTAAAGCCCGGGGTAAAATACAGGGTGCCGTTTGAAGCCCAAATAACATCATAGGCCTCTGGATCATCTTCTCTTTGAAAGCCCCACCCCTCGCTTGCGCTTCCCGCTGGGTCGGCAGTCAAGATACGATTTACATTAACGATATTAGAATTTTGGCAGTCTAATGCGTATTTTTCGTCCGCTGGTCCGCTGCCGCCGTACTGATTGGCCTTCAGCTTTAATGCTCCCTGCATTTCTCCGCCGGTAATTGGTAAGGCTCCCACATCAGAGGCAGACGGCATTTGAGCCAGCTTGCCGGAGCTGTTTAGGGTTGCTACACCATTAGCTGCACCTTTTTCATCATTTGGTATAGCTTTTTCGTCAATGTTAGCGAAAGCGGTATTAAAATCGTTCATTTGCGGCGGGTCAGAATATACCCATTGTGGCAAATTAAAATTTGGCGTTGTGGATTGATAACTCATAGTGTTCCTCCTTTATAAAATGGCATGTCTGACGCTGAGTGTCATAGCAAATTCACCTTCTGGGTTATCCGGAGAACGGTCTATGTTAACGGCGGCTTGAAGAATCGGTTCGTTTTGTTGAGAGCCGTTATAATACATTTGCAGGCCGGATATTTTCTCCTGGAGTTGATCTGGCAGTAGATAATAAGTGGCTGTAACACTGGTTGAACTAACTTCAACAATATCTGCTGGCGGCAGATGAAAATTACTTGATGCATCTGTGGTGAAATATAAATCTGATACTAGATTAATTCCGGATAAATCCCCGGCAGCTCCCTGCCCTTGAATAAGCTTCAGCAGCTTTTGTTTCGCAAAAGGCGTTAAATAGTTTCCCAAATAGTACCACCCCTTTATGAGTTCTTCAAAAACAAACCAAGACGGATATGCTTTTTCCCAGCCGCGCCAGTTTTTGATTGTACTTTCGATTTCGCTCCAGGTGTTTACGTTGGCGGCTTTTTCAAACACAAGCCACGAAGGAAAGATTTCTTCCCAAACGGTCCAGCTGGGAGCGATTCCTTCTAACGTGCGCCAGTCCATCGGCTGCGTTTTAAACGCCATAATATAAGTTTGAATATTAATATCGTCGTTAATATACTGGCCGTCAGCAGCCGGGAGGCTTCCGTCCATTTCGAACGTGATTTTTTTAGGCTGGAAAAATAGCGTTTTTGTTTTATCACGGTATGAAATGGTGGAAGCTTCTACCGAATATTCCCATATAGTTCCGCTGTCTTCAGACAAGATACTCTTAGCGGAAACAGAAGTCACCTGAAAATTTCCAAATGTATTAAAGTATGGAAGATCTACAGTCAGAAGCTGTCCCGCAGACCAGCCGGGAATTAATGTGGAAAATGAAATCGTAAAGGCTGGCTGCGCAGCACGCTGCAAAAATGTTTCCGCATTTAAAGCAGCGTCCGAAAAATCTACTATGGTTTCATCTTCGATCAGATATTCAATAATACCGGAGCCGCCTCTTTGGGCTTTGATTTTTTCTCTTAGGTCTCCATCAACCAGCCGCGAGTAGACCTGGATTAAAGGATATCCATTAACCTGGATATACCCGCCGTTTGAAAGATCAAGCCATTCGTAACCGTCTTTCATTTCAATTTCATATCCGCCATAACTCATTAACGCCTGTACCGTGTCGTCGTCATCGTCAATTCCGTTGAATCCAATTTTTACATTAGCCGGCACGGTTGAAGATGTAGCTCCGCTTTGAATTGCATTACTCATAGAGTACAGAGGATATTTGCATCTAACGATTTGAGGCGAGAGCCTTTCAAAGCGAAGTCCGGTTTCCCCGTTACTTTTGATTTGGAATTCCTGATATTGGCCTTTGCTTTGTCCGCCGACCACCCGGACAGCGGAATACATGGTAAAAGAATCGCGGGTGACATTTACGTTATAAACCGCTGAATCGGAATCAAGGCTGATCGGCGCGGTGCTTCGGTTGTAGGTATACCGCATATTGAAGACCTTATCCGGGGTGATTTCCCACCAAGCACCGCATACATCTGCCATTTGATCTATCACGGAGGAAACAATCTGCCCCCATAAGTAAGCCGGGCTGTTTAAGGTTATTCCAGTAAAATCATCAATTTCCCCGACGGTAATTCCTTCATTTTCCACTCTAACCGGAATAATACCATAGAACTCGCCGAGAGATGCATCATACCAAGACTGGCCCGGTCTGTTCCCCATTAAAATCTGGGTAACGCTGGCGCCGGACGGAAACGTCATATCGACAAAAACGCTGGCTATATAATCGGAGTTGTTCGTCAGGGTGAGATTATATATTTTGTAAGACAGATCCACGTTATCCAGGTTTTCTTGTTCAGCTTCCATAATGGTTCCAGCGAAGATTACCATCTCATTCTCAACCAACTGAATATAATCGCAGGCGGCAATATCTTTTGAATCGGCCGGTATATAAATTCGCAGGGTAGATGAAGTCACATGCGCTTCGTTTTCATCAAGCGATCCTCCAGTTTCAACAAGAATATCCGGGCGGGGTGTTTTGTTTAAATAAACCGTCATCCTTTGTACCTCTTTGCCATAACGTCACTGTACTGGTGCTTCGTTACATTGTCCGTAATCAGTTTTCCATCTAAATAAAGTGGAGAATTAACTACGATAACAGACGAATTTGCAGCGTCTGAATAGTTTCCGTTCGCCAATGCGAAAAGCTCGGCCTGCTGTTTCTGCGTCAAAACCATTTCCCCGTCCTTTAATAAGGCGGGACCTTCTCCCATTGCGAAATCAACAATTCCGCCTGTGTGGAAACGGGGCAGCGATACATTTGGAATTTCAGGAATTGCCGGAATGCCGATTGCTCCGGTTAATTGGTTGATCCCCCAAATAAGCCCGTTTATGATCGCGATAGCCCCATTAATAATCCCCTCGATAATAGTCGGAATCAAATTGAAAATGCCCTTGAACATATTAACAATTCCGTTCCAAGCCTGCTCCCAGTTGCCCGAAAACACACCGGTGATAAAGTCGATCAATCCGCCGAAAACGTCCATAACACCTTCGACAATCGGCATGATCGCCTCGATAGCGCCTCCTAGCACTTTTGAAAACAGTTGGCCTAAAAACTCTATCACAGGGGAAAGCGCGTCAAAAATAGGCATTAGTCCTTCGAACAGTTCAGTTAAAGGTGGAAGGAGCTGATCAATTAACGCCATAATAGGTTCAAGCAGCATATTTATTACGTCGATTAATGGCGGCAAAACAGCGCTTAGGATTTCTGCCAGGGGAGTGATTAAAGCGGCGAATAAATCAATCAAGGGGGGCAGAAGCGTTTCCACCAGCTTCATAATCGGCGGCAATAACGTCGTAAGCAGTTCTATAATCGGCGGCAAAATCTGTTCAATGAATTGGATTAAAATTGGGAGGAGCAGATTAAATAAATCCATCATGGGTGGAAGCAAACTTTCCACTAATGGCATTAGTGATGAAACTAGTTGACTTATAAAATCAGTTAGGAGAGGGAGGTTTTCCTCAATAACAGGCAATATTTCTTCGATTATTTGTTGAATAAGAGGAATCAGAGCTTCTCCCAGAGGAAGCAAAAGAGTTTCAACACTTCTCCCTAGGCTTTCCATCATGGAGCCTAGGTCATCATATTTTATATCTTTTAATTCTTCCATTGAATCAGAGGTTGCATAAGCCCCATCTTCAATGTTTGCGAGTTGAGTGACAACCTCCGGACCTAAGTCCTCCCACATCGTGCCGAACAAGGCTACTCCGGCCTGGTTCTGCGCGAGAGGATCCTCCATATCCGCCAGCGCTTGAATTGTTTGATCAAAAGCTTCCTTAGCGGAATCTCCGCCGGCGGCAAATTTAGCCGCCATTTCATCGGCGTTTAATCCAATAGCTGAAAAGCCTTCTTGTGTGGTTGCCGAGCCGTCTACTACACGAATAGACATTTCTTTAATGGCGTCGCCAACCTTGTCCAAATTGAAAGCGCCGGTTTCAGCGCCCTTTTCCATGATTTTGAACATGTCGTCAGCGTCAAGCCCGACTTTTGCAAACTGGACAGAATATTCGCTGATGCTGTCTAATAGCTCGCCTGAGAAATCCAATCCGTTTTGTGCGCCGGTAGCAATTAACCCCATTGCCTTGTCGCCCTCAATGCCGAATTGGGTCATCATCGTGTTTGCCGCTCGAACCGATTCATTTATGTCATAACCAAAGGTATCGCGCAATGTAAAAGCGGATTCCGTTATGTTTTGCAGAGAAGCTTGATCTAAATCGCCCATTTGCTGGGTAACCGCAGCCATAGCATCGGCAACATCTTCAAAAGAATCCCCGTAGTTATTGGTATAAATGTCTTTTAAAGTGTTTTCGTAATCCGATAGTTCTGATCCTGCGATTCCAGTAGAAGCAGCGAATTGATTCATCGCCTGATCAAAACTTACAGCTCCTGTTACTGCTTTTGTGCCCACCGCTAAAGCCGCAGATCCAATCGCGGCAAAGGCGGCCCCGGCGGCCTTCCCGGCTTTGACGGCTACTCCGCCGATTTTTCCTAATTTGCTGCTGGTGGTTTTTTCCGCGCCGGTTAAATCACTGTCTAGTTTACTGTCATCTGCCCTAACGTCATATATGACTTCGCCTTCTGCCAATGAAATCACCTCACAAGTGAAAGTCATCGGCACATGATGGCACTACTTGACTTTTCCTATTTTTATTTCAAATTCTTTTTTGCAGTTACGGCCCTTGCACTTGATCCAAACGCCCTTGCATTTCGCGTCAGGATCAACTTTTAAAGGCATCACATAACCGCAGTACGGACACTTAATTTTATCCACGATTATCACCGTTACGGCCTTTCCGCCAGGGTGTGCAGTGCAACAGCGATTTTTGCAAGCCCGTCTTGGAATTGCTTTTTTCTTTCTTCTTCTGACAAATTAAGCTTGTACAGCTGCTTCAGCTTGATTAGCTGCCGGCGTTCCTCAGCGTTGTATTTTGTCGGCTTGGGAAGTGGGCGGGAACGTATTGAAATGATCTGCATAATCTTGCTATCATCAGACAAACCGTTAAATAACGCCGTAAAGCTCCACCAATGAAGGTTTTTGCCAGCGCCAAGCAGATCGAGATGGTAGCACTGCATAAAGGAAGAATAGACGGCCCATGCGTCCTGATTAAAATCGAAATACTTTTCTCCTCCGGATTTTTTATCTGACACGTCAATAAATTCCATGAAGATCAGATTGAAAAGAGCTGCTTTTTTGTCAGGCTTTAGGATTTTTAGAAATAATTTTGATTTTACTAAAAGCCATAAGCAGGCCTCAACCTTTTCAGAATCTGTCAAAAGCGTGTCGGAGAATACTTGATAGCATTTCAGCACCGTTCGAAAAGAGGTATTTAAACGCACGGGCACAAGCTTATATTTGACCCTCTTTTTCAGAGGGGAATACAGTCTCATTTCCACGCTCTCCGCTTAAATGCTTGTTTTCTTTGACGGGCAACCTCCTGAAATTTAGGCACGAGAACGTTTTGAACATACGGGAAAAGATTGTAGGCCATCTGCTGAAAATCATCGGAATAAAATTCAATAATTTTTTTAGCGTTTTCTTCCCCGAATAAAAGGCAGAACACATCAACAACGGCTTTCCCAATATCTTCAACGATCTTTAAGTCTCCGGGGTTACTGTTGGAACGCTTTTGCAAGTCCACGAACCGGACTTGGAGTTCCCGGTATTTCTTTACCAGTTCGGGACGAATATCAATTTTAATTTTTAGAAGTTCGCTGGTTCCATCGTTCTTTTGCAGTTCGATTTCATCGGTAAAAAGAGCGTTTTGTCTAAGCGTATACACCAAGATATCCTCCTTATAAAAAATAGAAGGGGGAGGATAAACCGCCCCCTTGTGTTATTTAGGCTGCCGGTGTGATAGTGGGCTTTCCGTCGAAACGGATTTCCACAGAAATCGCGCTGTCATCGGTGCTGGCGCCGGACCATTCCTGAATGTTGCAGAAGGTGCAGTCACAGGTAATAGTGACCTCTTTGCTTTGAGCATCGGTATACTTCAGCTGGAAAGAAGACTGCCGGTCGGTATCCAGTCCGTATTTCTTGCTGAAAATGTAATCCTGGGCCTGATCGCCGACAACGCGCCGCCCGGTGAGCGTGAACGCCGGGGCCATACCTGTCACGTGGTTTTTTGCGAATCCCTTGTCCGATAAGAAAAAGTATTGCTGAACAACCTCGTTCAAGGCCTCAGCGATATTGTCAAATCCTTCGGCTAGTTCGGCATAAGTCCAGGTACCAGGCGGATCCGCTCCCTGAGATACACCGATAGAAGCGGTCAGGTTGTACATTGTAAGCAAGCCGTAAGCTGCCATATTAATTCCCCCTTAGATAAAATTTGACTTCAAGGCTGGAGCCGTAAAGCCATTGGTTGTTTTCTTCGCGCCCTAAATAGACGGGTGCGGCTGTGGTTTCTATATTTGTGATTTGGAAGCGGTCTGCGGAGGGGTAGTCCTTCCGCATATTCAAAAACGTGTGAAGGTTTCCAAGCGTGTCCGCCGCAAGCTCTTGATCAGAATTTTTGCAGTTTAAAACCGCCGACATGGAGACGGCGGCCTTTTTGTCAAGAAAGGTATTTAAGTTCCCGGATCCCCACGCGATGGAAATACCGTTTTCAGGAGGCATAGGCCCTATCACAATTTTTGAATACAGCTCCGTTTGCTCCGCAAGATCAATAACTGCGGTTAAAACATCGTCGTATACGCTCATTTTTTGCTCATTCCCTTCGAAAAGGCGTTCTGCGCTACTTGATCCAGTTCCTTTTTGTAGGTGTTTACACCTTTTTCAACCCATTGGAGGGAAGCATTTTGATTTTTGTCCTTTGACGGGGTTCCGGTGTAATACCGCCGTTTCGCGTAAGGAGTGTCCCAAATAGCTAATCCGTCCTGTGGCCTGCTGGCAATCAAGGCGCTGTCCTTTAATGTGCCTTGATCTTCCGGAACAAAAACATTTCCGTATTCAATGACAGATTCTGTAACAGCCGGGATCATCATAGAATTTCCCGCCTTAATTTTTGCCTGAATGGCGGCCATGTTTCGCGTAATTTTAACTGACATTACACCAACCCCAATTCTACGTGATGGACGCGGGTCGCGGGGACATCGGGAACCGGGTCAACCGTCAGCACTTCATATTCGCCGTATTTCTGACCCTGCGAGTTAAACACTTCGCACCGGAGAGGCTTTCCGGCCTTTTGGGAATGTTCCGCCAGAGAATCATAATCCAGGACGGGCCTTGAAAGCCTGGCGTCAATGAACAGCGTAGAGCGCAGCACGACCTCGGTGTTTTCCTTTGTCTTTTTCACTTCGTTGGTGTTTTGAAGATGCACACGGGAGACCTCATAGTCCTGCCACACGGGCTTTTGCCAAGCGTCCATTCCCGTGCAAACCTTAATAATTGCTAAATCCCCCAAAAGGGATTGAGGAATCGGTCTGAGCATACATACACACCTCTTTCCATCAACGGAGTTTGTTCAAGCAAGGAAAGCGCGAAAGGGCTGACCATCAGAGCGCCGGGCTTTGTGGTTGTACTGGACAATGCGCCGCCCGATACTGAAACCTTTCCCACCGTAAAAGACTGGCCGGCCTGGCCTGTCAGCACGGTTTCCAGTCCGATTTGTGTGAAGTATAGCACTTGTGCTGCGGCAGCCTTTTGAACCAGCGTTTGAAGTATAGACGGGAGGGCGGAGATTCCCCCGCCCTCAACAATTCTGTATCGCGTAATACTGTCGATCATATCAGACGCAAGTCCGGCGTACACAGGAAACTCCTCTTCAGAAATCGGGCATGTACCATAAAGATCAAGATACTGCTGATATGTGATGTACGCCATAAGCCCACCTCTTGATTAGGAGCCTACGACAGCCAGCGCGGAGCCGGTGGCAGTGGCGATATTTCCCTTGGTCGTATTAACCAGCGCAACGGTTACAGTATCGCCGGATTTTGTGGTAAAGCTCGCTCCGTTAGTAACATCGGTCCAGTCTGTAAGTGCCTGACCATAAGTCACGCTTACCGCTCCGTCTGTATTGGTTTTAGCAACATATTTCATGCCGTACGGAGCCGGAGCCAATCCATTGATGATGGTATGAGTACTGTCGGCGCCTGCGGAAGTGGTAATATTCAGGGTGCCTAAAGCCGGGTTGGAAGCCATATTTACAAAGATGCCGGGAAGCCTCTGGTTCAGGGCAAACACATCGTAGTAGTAACGCTCGTAATAGAGCCATTTTCCTTTGCTCTGCGCGGTAGGCGCGGACATCATGGAGGTTTCATAGACAACAGGTGCGGCGATTGCAATGGGGTCGAACATCAATAGATTGATTTGCTTCGCCCCTGCGGCGGAGGTCCAGCCCTCGGTAAAGTCGTAAGCGCTCATCATGATATCCTTGGGAACCTCCATAATGACAACGCCGTCAAGCTTACCAACATTTCGGTCAATGTTGCGAATACCAGTATCAGCCTCCACAAAACGAGTGATGCCGGCAGCCTCTTTCAGAAGCTTATAGGTATCGGGTGTCATTTTGGCGCGGATACGGTCACGAGGTACGCGCTGATTCACCATATACGCCAGGTAGGTATCCCAGGTTTCCAGAATATTATCAGCGGTTAGAGCCGTAGCATCAACGCCTCCGAAGCCGCTTGCCGCCTGAGCCAGCGCGGAAGCCGCATAAGCGTCCATTTCCGGCACCTTCTGGAACTCGTTGAACGTCTTGGTAATATTGGCGATGTTGACAATCGGATCCTCTTGAATATCCATAGGATCAGCCAGGGTGTCCCATTCCCGATCCATTCTCATAGTAAGAATCTGTTCGGAGGTGTTGAAATTTCGGTTAAAAGTTCCGGTGATCTGATCGCGGTTTACCGCTCTTGCGCCGCTGGTGGTCATGCTTTGAACAGCCACAGCCTTTCCGCTGATCGGCTTATAGGTAGCGCTGTTCGGGCTGCCGTACAAATCAGAAAAATAAGACCAATAAGGGTACATATTTGCCATTGCCTTAGAGTATTCGGTTGCATAGTTTAATTCAAGCTGAGTAAATGCCATAGATTATCTTCCTTTCTTTAACGTCCTGGCCGCCAGATGTCCTCAAAGGTTGATCCGGTCTTTCCGCTCGGCATCTGTCCTTTGACCTCCGCTCCGAATTGCGGGGAAGAGGGCGGTGCAGGTTCTGTCGGGTTAAAATATTCTTCGTATTTTTCCGCAACTGTTTTTAACTGATCGGCGATTGCGGGAGCGTTTTCCCCGCGTTCGAGCATTTTATATACAGTTTCACGGAATTTGGGTTTCACCGACGAAAAATCATCACCGCCTAAAGCGCGGAGCATATCGCGTTCCTCCGCAACGGTCTTATATTCGTCGGTTTCTTTGATCTTGACATTTTGCAGAGCGTTTTTTTGAGCGTCTGTCAGTGCCTGGTCAATTTTCTCCTGTAATTCTGATTTCGGGATAAAGTCCGACATGCTGGTACCGTGCAACGCCATAACTTTATCAACCTGTTCTTCACTGAGGCCAAGAGCTCCCAGTGATCTTCTTGTAAACGCCATAAAATACATTCCTTTCTTTAACGCCTAAGAACGACAGGCGGATTGCACCGCAGTTTAACGCCGTGCTACGGGGGCGAAATGGGTATAAAAATAGCGCCCCGCAATAACTGCAAGACGCTGTTTTTATAGTTGATTTTGGTCATACCCGCTGTTAGCGATATCCTCTGCCTCTTGTACGATTTGATCTGCATTAGCCAATACACTTCCGTATATTGCATCGGCTTGAATATTGGCCGCCATTACCGCTTTATCCGCAAATGTACAATCATGATATCCTGTAATTACTTCACCGTTTGTTTTGTCGATTGCTACAATCGCTATCTTATCTATTTTACGGTTTTCTAGGAAGCTTAAGGATTCCGCTAACCATTGAGCATAAGGCTGACTACTGATTACAAGTGTTTTGATTACTATCACACTCCATTTGGTTCACATCTGACCAATCGATATATCCTGAACCATAATCAAAGGCTATTTTCGGCATTTCCATGCTGGTGATTTCTATTCTGATCCCACAAATGCCATCGCCTATTTTTTTACCGTTAATTCGGATCGTGGTTTGATAGCCATACTGAGAGGTGTCCAGATCAATCAGATTTTTAATCATCGTCATACTCCACATTGCCGCCGTGCGCGTGTTCGCCAATTGCGGCGGCTAATTTAAAGTTGGCTTCTTTGTTCCACTCATACTCATATTCTTGGAGTTTGTTGGCTACAGAGGCGGGAACCTCTGCTTCTGCTGCCTGCATCATGCCGGCCGCGCTTCGAAAGTACCCGAGAATCAACCGGAAGCTTTCTTCCGGTCCTCTCGGCTGAACCGCCAAGCAGTCGTTGGAAAACTCCAGGACGGATTCTTTAATACCCGGTTCCAAATAGCCTAAAGCGATTCCGGTTTCCACGAGATCATCGATTTGGTCAGAAACCTCCTCATACCATTTCCCGATCTGCTTGTGGTTAGCGAACCAAGCGCCGTCTTTTACCAGGTTCCTGTGCAGTGTGGTAAGGTTATGATACAGGATTTTCAGATAAGCTATGAGACGCTGAAATTCATTCATTATTCCACCTTCTTTCTCTGACGGGGTTTTCCAGCCGTTTTTTTAATCTGAGGGTTCTTATATTCCTTGTATTGCTCAGCGCTCAAAACAAGGCCGCAGCGCCTGCATTTGATATGCTGAGCGGTTCCGATAAAGTCATGGTTACATTCTGCCATATGATCACCTCTTTCAACTTAAAATAGGTATAAAAAAGCCACCCTTTCATTTCCAGGGCGGCTACTCAACTATTTCAAAATCATCTGGCGGAAAAAAACCTTGATCTCCATCTTCTCCTATGATTTCATACCAACCATTTTCAACAGATATAACATCGTAAACATTTCCTTTGTGCAATCTGACTTTGTAATAATCACCGTTATATTTTACTTTCATTTTTTCGACCAGCCTTTCACAAATATTTCTTTTGCACCTACATTTTCCTCATAAAACCAGTGAATAACAGCTTTTTTAGGACCGTCTGCGGTGTCTATATAACCTCTTCCTTTTGAGTGCTGCCAGTTTTCCGCAGAACCACCATAATTTTGAACCAAGAAGTTCTTTACTCTAAGATCGGTTTTAGAGCCTTTTCCTGCAAAAGTTTCAATGTCAGAAATTTTTGTCCCTTCGGTAATTTTAGAAAAGGTTCCGTCCGGCAATTTTACAGGATTACTGCGTAGAGATGTTTCAAGCTTTTCTCTTCGTTTGGCCGCTGCAACAGCCTTAGCAGATACAGATTTATTATAGTCAAAAACCTGTGTCCGATCAAGCCTTTTCGTGCGTCCTGTCTTTTTGCAAAATGCATTGTAATCAGCCTGTTTTTCCCTAATTTTCACGGCTTCTTTTTCAAAGCCTTCTTTGTCTCCGGCTGCTTCCATCATGGCGGCTTTTTGCTTGGAATAACGGATTTCTCTTTCCAGCCTGCGCTGCTCCTGGGATTCCGCATATACCTTGTCATTTTCTTCCTTGTCCTGTTCCGGCCTGTCGCGCGGAATGGATACACCTGGAATCATGGTGATCGGGTGATGCCCGCAGTTGATCCCAAACAATCCGGCCGGTTTTCCATAGCTTGTAGAAGAAATAGGGGAGTAGCGGTGGCGTTTTCCCTCGCCGTCCGTAAAGGTTCCGCTTTTGTTGTTCCATGAAAAATAACGGCCCTGATACGGATAGCACAGCGGACGGGCGCCGGAGTGTCTTGATACCCGGAAGATATCGACCCCATAGTCCTCCTGTCTGGTTTTGACGGCTTCAATAGCTGTGTTGTGCACTGTGGTGCGAATATCCATATTGACATAAGCTTCCGGTGACCATTTCCGCCCGGCGCGGTCATAAAATCCGGTGATGCCCTCTTTATGTATTTGTGACAGCGCCTGTCTTAAAGCCTGCTGGCGGCTTTCTGTCCCCGTTATCACTTTCCCGGTGGCAATATTCAAAACCTCCTGTGCCGCTTTCATTTGGCGTTCAATATTAACCGTGTTTGTAATCACCTTCCGGTATTGGGCAAGCGTGCTTTCCAGCATAGTGGTGTTGACAAGGTTCAGCTTATCCATTGCCTGCTGCTCATAGGCGTTTAAGGCTTGCACAATGCTTTGGCTGGCTATCACGTTATCCGCGGCAGCGTTTTGTATAGCGCCTTTTTGCACGGCTTTTTTTAACTCCGGCTCTATGTCTTTTGTCGCCATGTATACGGCGTTTTCTAAAGCGGCAGTGATCAGTTCTTTATTTTGCCCGGTAAGGGAAGCGATAATCTCAATGCTCTCTTTATTGAGCTGTCCCAGTTCGGCAAGCTTTCGGATCTCCCACTGCTCTGTGGAAAGCGAGTGGCCGGAATTGAAATGCTTTCCCATATTAATCAAAAGCGCGTCTACAATATTGCTGTAAACCTGCTCAACCGGCTCCGAAAGCTTTAGAATCTCATTAGGGGTTAATCTGGCCATTTACACACCCCCTGTTAGGATTCATCTTCCGCCGCTTCCTCGTCATCTTCCTTGGCTTCCGGTTCCTCATTTGGATTTATGGAATTGGCTTCCTGCCCGGCTTGCTCTGCCATGTCGATCATATCCGCGGATATAGAGGATTCCTTTTCGATTTCCATCAGCTCCTGCACAGCCTCCTCCTCAGTATATCCCAGCTTTTCCACCATAAAACGCTTCTTGCTCATAAGGCCGTTGCCTATCAGCAAGATTCCCTCGTTGATGTTGGTCTGCCGGTCCTGAAGAATAGAATCGTCAAAAACAACCTTGGTTTCCCAGCCCCGTGAAGCCAGCGCTTTAATGCTGTACCCGTTCCACTTCATGTCATAGAGGGAAGCAATCTGGACGATGGCATCAATGATTTTAGCGATCGCCATCTTGACTTGCAGCTGGTGGCCTTTGATAGTCTTATAGGTCTTGCTGTTTTCGCTGATCACTTCGGTAGCGGTTTTCAAGCCTGTCGCTCTGTCAAAGGTGAAGGTACCGGCAGAAAATCCAACCTGTAAACACAAAATAGATAGGAATGCGTTTATCGCTCTTTCGTGTTCATCAACACGCAGTTCAATACTGTTATCTTGTATTTTTAAAGAATCAGGACTATCCGTAGAGAGCGCTTCATAGGCTTCATCAGAGGCATCAAAATAGCGCCGCATTTCTCCGGTTTGCGGGTCGATTACCGTCCGGATACATTGAGCTGGAACGATAATTCTTTTTTTACCAAGACGGAACTCCCGAATAAAGCTGTCGTAGCAAATATCTAACGCCTTGAGGGTCGAAAGAGCGTTTGCGTAAATCGATACGCCAAGGGGAGAGTTATCATCAATGTTATTGGCAACAGCGGTTCGGTAATAAGCGAATAGGGAAGTGGTTAATCCCTGCATAGAGGTGTTTTCGTTCAGAAACGGATAAATCTCATTAAGGGGGTAGCGAAATCCTAGAATATCCTGTGATTCCGTCATTCCTGGATTCGGCTGCTTATATTCAGTGCGAAACGCCTCATTGCTTATATAGTAGGTTAGTCCGTCCCATTTATGCCATTCCAGCCGGGTATAATAATAGCCGTCCTTTGCCTCACGGCTGATAAATACGCCGTCCGTAACCTGGGCGTTATCCCAGGCAGTAGGGACAAACTGATCCGCCATGCAGAAACCCAGCCGTATTCCTCCGCTTTCGGGGATTTCATTTCCCGCGCCGTCCCGTTTAACCTCGTACCATGCCTTAATAGCACCGCCGCCTAATGCGAGCACCTGCTCAATATGTTCCTGCATTTTTGTCCAAAATCCGTTTTTTGTTAAAACATCATGGACAAACTCTTCCAGCGGCTGTTCCTCACTGTCCGATTGACTAACATGCACCTCACATTGTTCGCTCCAGATCAGGCCGGCTAGTTCAGAGCTTACAGCTTTTGCGACGTCCATTCTTTCCAGGTAGCGCCGGTTTCTCGGATTTTCAATGGTAGGAGCCAGTATTCTGTGCCAAGGGCTGTAAAATCCTTTGTACAAATACTTCCAGATAAAAATACCGAAATAGTAAAATTGGTTGAAAGCAGGTACGCCTCCAACCTCGAAGATATCTTTGAATTCTTTTGACAAGCCTGTTTCAGCTCCGGTTTTCTGCATCCAGTTTTTCACCCTCTCTTTTAGTTTTTCCAGCATTGGCTCACCGCCTTATATAACATAGTTTTTATAGAAGTAATTATGAGCATAACGGGTTTCGTCCATCGCGTGATTGTATGCGTCAACGGGATTGCCGTTGTTATCTACGCAATACATTCCGATCTCCTTTAAAAAATCCAGATGCCCAAACCTGTCGTTTTCAACGAGATAGAAGCGCCCGTCTGAAATACTGCTTTGCAGATATTCAATACCAACCTCAATCCCTTTTCTGGCTCCTTTAATGTCCCTGGCGTTGTTATCCGCGCGGTCTGTATAGTAACCGAGCAGATCAAATTCAGCGCGTAGCGCCTTGCAAGCTGGATCTATCTTAATACTGGATTCCCTCATACCCGTAAGCTGGCGGCAGTAGGGAATAAAGCTGCCGCAGATTTCACGGGCCTGTACCGACATTGCTTTTGTGATTCCAACGTCTGTTCCGGAATAATACCACCCGGCGACACGGTATAGTTTGAACTGGTTCTGCATGGTGCGGGTCACCACGTAGCAGCCAATCGAGGTAGCGTCCGAGAGGCCGCCGTCACCAGCGAAATACATTTCGATTTTGCTTTCGCTGTCCGGAATATAACTGAGAATATGGCGCTGCGGGTCAAACATGGAATAAATAACCCCTTGCGGGATACACCGCTCGCCGAGCCAGTCGCGTTTGTATAAATAGGGATTCTTTAAACAGGTTTTTCGGATTTCTTCCTTTCTTTCCGGGGTAATAATGGGATTGTCGTCTATGGTCCAGTGGGTCCATTTGGTATCCTGTATGTTGAACACCTCAGAGATTACTGGGTGACTGGGAGCGGGAGGGTTTAAATCAGCGATATGCCATCTTATCCTAGAGGCATAAGTACGGCGGAAAGCTTCCTGTATTGCGTCGATATGCAGAAGATTAATTTCGCAGAAGTAAACGCTTCCTAAAGACATTCCGGTGAATGATTTATGGCTGTCCGCTTTACCAGCGCCTTTGTAGTAAACGCGTTTTATTCCTTTCATCGTCTCGATTTCCAGGTGATCTCCGAAATCATCATGCTTCATTCTGGAAATTCCGTCAAAAATATGAAGCAGTCCGAAGCCGTCACAGTCCATTACCAACTTGAAAGCTTGTTCCTGGTTATATGCTAAAACCATATGGTTTAGGTCCGGGGTGTTCCAAAGATACCAAGCGAAGCGGGAAACGCTTACGGTTGTTTTTCCTGATCTCGGCGTCCCCTCATTAACTTCTAAGCAATGGGAATAAGGAGCGTTTAAAATCTTCCGCTGCTTTTGCCCCCACACTATTTCTTTACTCAACTTTGAATCCTCCCGCTGCTTTCGCTATAGCGTCAAAAAGAGAGGTATCGGACTGCTTCTGCGCGTCTTTCGTAAATTTGTCAATAACAATACCCAGTGATGTGGCAACGCTCTGAATACTTGCCCGCTGAAGCTTATCGGAGTTTTGAAGTTCAGAAAGATAAAGAGAAATAATGCTGCACACATCATCTTTTTTCTTGTCCATAAACTCAAGAATATCAGCGGTATTCTGTTCTTTTTTTTGTTCGCACTTTTTAACACTTTCATTATTTTTTAAGACCGTGTTTTTTACCGTTGTCGCAGATACATTATGCTTTTTTGCTACGGCATTATAGCTTTCCAATTCTACATAGTCCGCAATGATTTTCTTTTTTTCTCTATCGGTTAAATGTTTCGCCATACCACCACCGCTTTACAAATTTAATTTACCAATTTCATTTTTGAGGATTTCAAGTTCCCGCGCCCGTCTGGTTCTGCCCTGTGGCTGTCCTAAAATATTGGCTATGCGGTTCTGTAAGGCCTGTTTTAGTTCACGGGGATATTGACATCTAGGTAAAGCGCAAATATGCTTTTCCGCCGTCTTGAAGCCGTCAAAAACGCACCTTCCATCTCTTGGGCAGTACATGAAATCACTTCCTGTTTTGGGTATCAAAAAAGCCCTCCGCTAATAGCAAAAGGGCTGAAAAATATTTTATCGAACACGCATCTTATCATCTCTCTAGGTATGTCGGCGGCGTGTCTGCCGTCCTCTCATTGTGGACTATCCGGCGTTGCTCTCCGTCGTGTCACAGTTGCTATCGGTCTGTATTCCGCCCGGCTGTCGGAGGGGAGCGGCCCCGCATCTCTCGTTTGTTGCGGTATTTGTCCTGCCAGAAATACAGCGCGGATATTATTACCGTCCGCGCTACGGCTGTTTGGAGGTCGTATTACATAAACTTTCTTTAGTTTAATGATACAATAAGTCAAGAGTGGCTTTCTATGGCTATTTTATTTAGTGCCTTGCCGTGAAGCCTGAGTACCCATCTATAATCATAATTTAGTTTTACAGCTATCTGTTCCCATTTCATGCCACTTATGTACCTTAACCTCAACACGTTTCTTTGGTTCACGTTAGGGACAGAATTAATGACGCTTTCCACTTGCAAGCGGGTTCTTACAAGCTGATCAATAGAAGCCCCTATTTCTCTTTCTATATCCACAATTTTTGATACAGAGGATTCCAGGCGGTTTTCGGAATTGCCTTTTACTCTGTCAGGGGTTAAAGTTTGGGTTGTTTTTGTTGATAGTTCTCTGAGCCTTGCTATTTGGTCAAGCTTGATTCCGATTTCTTTTTCGGCGTTTAGATATTGATTTAGAAACTCTTTCTTTGTCAATTTTTCAACCTCCTCTATCACTCTTTAGGCGCTGGGCGAAATATTATTGGAAACCAATGAGGCGTTTTTTGACACTCCCCCCGGCTAAAGCCGTGGGATTCTCGGTTCGCTGACCGTTGCCCGCTTCGCTACGTTTTCTAGTTCCGGTTCTATCTCATACAGCATATCTAGCCGCCAAGGAATAAAGTAACTGGTATCCAGTCTTTGAATATCAGCTGCCGATTTGACAGAATTTGAAATTTTTGACGAACCCATTCTATCCTCCTTTGTTTTCACAGTCGTTGGCGTTGTGTCACTGTCACGATTATTTTTTATATCCGAACAGTTTTAAATTTATAGGCTATAATTATATATTTTATTTATATAATTATAAAATAGTAAAAAAATAGTGACAAAGAAACAGAGTATGATAAAAGGCTTTATTATGCGTTTTTTTTGTTACTACTTTTTAATCGTGTAACGACACATAAACGAAACATTAGGGCTTAACGAAGCATCTGCCAGTGTTTCCTCCAAAATATTCGTGTCGGGTTACTATACTGATTGTTCCGGTTTGATCATTGACAGCCTTTGTGAACCGCTTGCGGGTAAGCCTGTTTTTGTGGCCGTTTTTGTCGCACCAATAACAAAAATCATCGTAAACCCGTTGCGTGGGTTTTCCGTCAATATTGCCGTATTCTTCCAAAAATTCTCCGATCGGGTTGTTCTCTGATTCATAGTCCGCAATGGCTTCAGCAACACTTCCAGGACGAGTAAAGTCGCCTTGCTTAATTAGCCTTCTTAATCCGTCTACCGCTAAACTAGTTAAACATTCCATTTCGTCTTGTGTCCATTCCTTATCTTTTAGACTAGTATCTTTATTTTTTGAGAAGTCTTGTGTAAGAGGAATCAGTAAAATTCGACTGAAAAATGCTTTGGATTTATCGCTTACAGGTGGCAGCCCATTCATAGCAAAGAACATTTTTGCATAAGGCTTAAAACTAAAAGCGTCCTGCCCTTTTTTTTCTGCGGTTACATGTTCTCCTGTCACTAGCTTTTTGAATACTGAACTGTCAGGCAAATAACTGTTTGGAATATCATCTCCTATGTTAGCTGCTTTGCCGTAGACCTCGATCAACCGGAACCGTTCCGCCGTATCCTGTAATGAAAGAAAACTGGCGTTTTCGCGCCCTAAAAGCCGAGTGATCATATTTAATAACGTGGATTTTCCATTGCTCCCATTAGGTCCGTAGAGCATTACTGCTCCTCGGAATGAATTTAGCATATAGAAACAATTTCCAATCGCTTCATAAAGTAAATCAATTACTTCTTGATCTCCTCCGGCTATCCGGCTAATTGTTCCGGTGATACTTTCGCATATTGGTGCATTGGGTTTGTAATCGTAGGGAAAACGGTTTAGAAATACATAATCCGGCCCGTAATTAAAAAATTGATTATTTTTTAAATCATATATCTTTGTTTTAAAAGGAATAAAATGTGGCGGGGACAGTTCTTTAACAGGGGTATTTAAATTGACTTTGATATATTTGTACACTTCCTTTCGTCTTGCATCTGTTAATGTCGGAATCAGCTTAAGCATATGTCCATGTAACGCTTCCTCGCCCTGTTTATACACGCCGTTGTCATAAATATGAATTGAGCCGTTGATCTTACATACACCGTGTTTCTTTATAAGATAATCACCCATAATATTATGAAGAAATTTGCGGCCCTCAAAAAATTCCGGGATATGCTCTAGGCCTATATCAGAAAAATCCTTTCTAACCTGATCCATCTGATAATTATTATGATCCTCTGCCGCGGTGCTTTTACAGCTTTTAATGGCGGTTTCGATGGTTCGCTTTAGGTAGTCCTTGCGATTCAGCTTCTTTTGATGCTCTGGATCCTTGCTGGAAGTATGGGGAGAGTTAAGAAATGCCTCCCGCATGGCTGCGGGATTGCAGCTGCACCAATAGGCTAATTTATTCATCAGCCCTTGATCGTCTGCGCTCTCATTGCCGTTTGGCCTGTCTCCATTCCACAAGGCTTTCAGCTTGGAATCTTTTTCAAGTCCGATTTTCAGTTGATCGGCGGGGGCCGTTGTGGATACCGCTGGTATACCAATGGTATCTATAGCGCCTACCGTGGTATTCCTTTGTATACCAGCGTATTCCGTGGTATCCTGCGGCCTGAAATAATAATCCACTGTGGCCTTGGTGATAGCGTTTCTTTCCTCTATGTCCTTGTTTTCGCCGTACCTGTCCCCGGTAATGATAAGATATTGTTTTTTGTTGTATATCTCAATTCCCGGCCATTTTTCGCCTAAAACATTGCAGTCTTGAAGCTTAGATCTGTTCTCTGTCAGTTCGAGATCAGCCTTAACTAAAACATGAAGCCCTTTTCCGCTTTGGCTTATCTCTGTATAGCTGTCCAGGTCGGTTACTATGTTTTTAGCTTCCGGCACTATGTATCCGGTTTTAGGGTCTACGACATTATCCAGATCAATTCCCACAATTCCATTGTTGTTAAGCTCAAAGCCCACGCCTTTGTATTTTCCGGCTTTTACTGCCTCTACAGCCTTGCTAAAGCTTGTCCAGGTTTCGGGCTGTCCTGCTTTTGCCGGGTAGCCTGTAACCGGGTTATAGGGGATTTTAGGCGGCTTCCCCGGCTTGCCCCAGCATACCCATTGATCTAAAGCCTTTAAGCTTTCTGGGATATTATCGAAATGCAATTTTGTCACCGTCTTTTCTGGAAAATTAGGGCCTAGGCTATGTGTGATTTCTTTCGCTGGTTTTTCCATACAAAAAATTCAATGAGGCCAATTATGTCGTCGCGATCCGATGGAGAAAGCGAGCATATTTCTTCTATTAATTCACCATCATCACGCACTTTTTCGGAATATTGATACGGCTCATTATTTGATTCCATAAATTCAATTAATCTTTGATTTGGCTGTTTTCCCACACAGTCGCAGTATTCCATATATTCGGAAATCTGATAAGGGGCCTTTGTGTTTTCAGTCATGGCAGTATTCCTCACTTGCATAATTTAATAAAGAAACGGCAACACGAAAGCCGTAGATAAATCCCTGGTACTCGTGTTCCAGATTCGTGTTTGCTACTTCGTCCTCTATGTATTCAGAAAATGTTTTTCGTCCTACCTCCGCAATCAGCCGGTTGGTAGGCTTTCGATCGGCCTTATCCACTTGAGGGCGATTGCGATAATCCTGTGACTGCTGAAACCAAATAAATAAATCTTCCAAATTGAAGTTTACCGGTTCCACTTGACGAATAAGGTTTTTTATAGTATCCTCAATATGTACTGGTTTTGCACTTGTGACGCTGGCGGGCGCTGCAGGTGCTTTTTCTTTTATCTGGCTCATTGCTTTATTCCTCCTTGGTTTTTAGCCCGCTCCAAGCTTACAGCATAGCTGAGAACGGCTTTAATAAATTGATCGTCGTTTCTATGTAGCGCGTACAACAAGTTTAGGAGGTCACAGTTCTCTTGGTTCATGTCTGTTGTATCCTTTCAAAAATAAGATTCTGGTAAAGTGGAAAACCTTCCCGGTGATAGAGGGCTTACCCTCCAGCATGGCGAGGATTTCTCTCAAATAGTCTTTGCTGCTCATTGATAACGCTCCTTTCGTGAATCTTCCTTTCTGCGCGCTGGCCTTTCAGGTATCCATAGGTAAACGCCTTGCAAATCGCATCACATATTCCTCTGCCGTTATCAGCGATTTCTATGATCTCTGACATTCGCATACAATAGTTAGGATCGATATCAATTTGTTGTATTCGTTCTAATAAGGTTCGTTTCATATGGATATCTCCTTTTTAAGATATCTGACTTTGGGATCCAGCGGGGACTCAATACATTGGATATCTTTTACACTTCCGATCTGGATTACCTCATATTCCTTTCTGCAATTCGTATAGGCAACAATGTCGTCCTTGTTTATGGTGGCCTTGTAAATGTATCTGGAAACAGAAATTAATTTAGCGCGATCACGGAACCACTCCGCGACTCTTTTCTTTAATGTCCATGCGGGTTCATTTTGAATTAAAAATTCGTATTCCGGAGGTAGGGTAGAGGCGCGGTATACCTCCAGAGTGCTTTTATCAATATATTCTCCCGGCAGATCGATAAGGTAATCAGTGGGACGGTATTTTTTAGCCCAGCGCACAAGATTTCTGTTGAAACGGCCTTCAGATGTGACATAAAATTCAAGGAAACATTCGTATTTCTTTTCAGGCGGAATCATTGTCCAGTATTGCCGCAGCTTTTGAGAGAATCGCCAATTCCCAGAGGCTAAGATGTCTGTATAGATTTCATCATAGGAGAGAGGGGATTCATTTCTTAGCATTAGTTCCGCCTCCTTCGATATGCAGTGCCGATTTCATAGCTTCATGCTGTTCCATGACAAGAAGGGTTAATAATTCCAATTCAGGGAGAAATTCCTTCTTTTCGCTGCCAGGAGAGTGCCTTAACGATTCTGTGATCGCAAGCGTCATGCTGCAAATTTGTTTTTCACGGTTGCATATGCTTTTTAGCCAGCTTTTGTCCATGTTGATGCACTTCCTCTCTATAAGTGTTTTTTCGATATTCTTCTATGTATCCTCCGGCCAGAAGTCCGTTTAATGCAAGAGAGATGATAAAGATCGCTGTGGTTAGTTCATTCATTTGGATCACCTGCGTTCGCTCTTTCTTCCAGCCATTTTTTCAGCTGATCCACGGGCACAACTATTCTTTTGCCCAGCCTGATCGCCGGAAAGCCTTTGATGTTTGCCAGTTCATAGGCTTTGATTCTGCCAATACCTAACATCTGAGCCATTTCAGGGACGGTAACTGTCAATCTTTCCATGCCGTTCACTCCTTTAACTTAGACTTGCTAAGACAGAAATTTGTTGACAAAATAAGTCTGTCCTAATTTAATGAACAGTGATCGCAACAAATTCTAGTACTATAAAGATCAAAATCAATACTTTTTGCTAAGTCTCTCAGGCAAACAGAAAACTCACTGCCACATTTGGGACAAACAGTAAATACGTTTTCATCATCAATTTCAATACGGATTTCTGTATTGTTCGTTTTTTCTTTTACATAAAACATAAGTGATACTCCTTTTGTTAAGCAATTTTCCCGATCACTAGGCGATTTAGAAGAATTGCTTTTATTTGTTGATAATTCATTCCCATTTCTAAGAGAACTCCTATCTGGCTTTGAAGCTTACTAACTGCCGCAATTTCGTCAGAAGACATATAATCAATTGCCTTTGCTTTTGACGTGGCATTGCGTTCTTTGCGAAGTTGAGCGGCGTTTTTCCCTATAGCTGTTTTGTAGGCGAGATCAGTATACTTTTTATAAGCCCATTTACTGGAATCTACTGATTGAATCACATCCGTCATTTCACGGCGAATTGGTTTCAATTCAATACGATACATCTTCCGTTTCATCAACTCCGCGCGCATGGTGTAAAACTGTCGGACTAGTTCGGTTTTAAAATCAGCGACCGCATCGGTGTTTTTAAGGAAAGTAATTAATAGCGTTGCCTGAGGTTCGTTTAGCCGATAAATTTTCTTTGGCCGCCCGCCTTTACTGCCCTTGGGAGGTAATGTGATTTCAAATCGCATTACTCCAAATGTTTCAAGCCGAACAATTTGTTTTTCAATAATACGTTGTACAGACCGGTAATGGTTGCCTGTCATTTGGGCTACAATGTCAGATGTAGTAAATGGCTCGGAATCAATTTTGTTTGGTTCTAAAAAAACTAGCTCGTTCATTTTTGGTGCTCCTATGTTTTACGCGATTTCTTCTAGCTCTACGCCATATTTAATTGACATTTCTTTTACAATGGCTACATAAATTTCGATAAGTTTTTTATCTTCCGCAATGACATCCACTTTGTTAAGCTTGTCACGTTTGGATTTGCAGACTCCTTCGTCAGCCATGCGATGACGGAAATTTGTTAGACGCCGTTCAAGGCTAACGCCGGCTCGCTGGTCAACAAGCCGGAAAATTTCTGCTTGAACATCTCTTATATATTCATTTCCTCCCAGCTTTTTGGCAATTTTAACTACAAGATTACGAGCATCGTGCCGCCAGGAATTTGGGTTTAGGGCAACAATTTCACTTATATTATCAATTCTGGCATTAGCCACTTTTAAAGCTGCAGCCTGCTGTTTTTGTTGAAGTTCTAAATTGATTAATAGCCTCAATTCAGGAGATAGTTCAGAGACGTTGGTTTCCAGTGCGATCAACTTTTCACGAATGGCCTTTCCCTCCGGAGTCCGTTGAATCATAGCAATATGTTTTGCCATTTCTAGCGTAATTGCATGTTCAATGGTCCTTCCACCGTTTTCTAAATTTTTAGAAAACGATGAATAATCGGTATTTTCCACGAAACCATAACCACACATATTTTTAAACCAATCTGCGTATTTGCTCGAAATTTTAAGTCGCTCGTGTAATTCTCGTCCCAGTACTACCTTTTTCCCAGTATCTGTGGCATACACTGGAATGATATCATCGCTAAATATTCTCAGTTCGTTTGTCATTTTTTATCTCTCCTTTTTTAGTTTTTGACGCTGAGAGTCTCAGTTACATTGATGCCAAGGGTTTATTTGGCGTTAAAAATAGTGTTCGTTTCCCATTTTTTACACCTCCGTTTCAATGATAGATTCCAGCAGTACCCCAAAGGCATCAGCCAGCTTTTGAGCCGTCCAAGGCTGACAGGTGCCACGTTGCTTGATGGTAGAAATTTGTTGCCTAGATACGCCAGACAATTTCGCTAGTTTGGTAGCCGTCATTTTATTGGTAGCTTGCAACATTTCAATTTTTTGCCTACTGATTTTCAAATTAATCACCTCACTTTTTGTATCCAATTTGGATACCTTGGTACAATTATATCCAGAATGGATACTTTTGTCAAGTATAAAACGCAAAAAAGTTTACAAATTGGATTCTTATAAGTATAATTAAAATATGTGGGGTGGTACAGTGAATAATTATCATTTAAAAGAATTGAGAAAAAAACGCGGCTATACACAACAGCAAGTAGCTGATGAATTAGGTGTTACAAAAGCAACTATCAGTAAGTACGAAAATGGCTTACGCGATATAAATCGAACAAATATTGAGAAACTAAGTAAATTATTTAAAGTAGACCCAATTTATATTCTAACTGGAAAATCAGATACCGATTGGGAAAATATTTTTGAAGAAGATCGCCAGGAATCTGAAAAACAAGATCGTGAGTATTGGAAAACAATACTGTTTACCGGCGCAATTTCTCAAGTGGCGCCTTTGTTAGATCAACTTAACGATGAGGGCCAGCAGAAAGCCATAGAACGAGTACAAGAGCTCACAGAGATACCAAGATACCAAAAAGACAAAACCCCATGAATGGGCCTTGTAGGAAAAGATGAGCCTATTTCACTTAGCGTTATAGTTCAGATATGCCAAGCTTTTGATTGCCAGCCCGGTGACATTGTGGAGTACAAAGCGGAGGAATAACCCTCCGTTTTTTGTTTCCCATGATTTACCCCTTTTTTAACTGTGGATTCTGTGCTTCTGTGCCGCAGATAATAATTTATATTACCTAAAGCGTTTATTTTCTAAATCCTGCGCTGAGTTGGGGGTTGAGAGGAAAGATTGTATATTCCGGCCTCCAATCCCTGCCCGGTTTGGGTTTTTCCCAAATCGGTATGAATACAGCGGACAATTTTCAATAGTACATAAGCGCACTTCGTTAGAAGAACCACAGCAGCAGTCAAGACATTTTGCTCTAATGGCTTTCATCGGTGTCATGTTTTAGTCCTCCGTGGTTTCGAGCAGATCGGCGGGGTCCATGTTTAAAGCCTTAGCAATGGCATACCCTACCGCCGCAGAACAGGACTTCCCGCTTCTCACGTTGGTAATCGTCACTCTGGATATTCCGGTGATTTTTGCCATTTCTACCACGGTCATGCGTCTGCGTGCCATTTCTGTGATTAATTTAATTCTGTCGAGTTTCATTATCATTCTCCTTTCAGAAACTTTTATTACTGTAATTACAGAATAGCAGAAATATTTATTGCTGTAAACGTATTTTTCAGAAATTTTTATTGCTGATTTTTCTTTTTTGTGTTATTGTATAATAGGGGTGATAGTATGGCAGTAGGTGAACGGATTAGACAAAACAGATTAAATAAGAAAATGACACAAAAAGAATTAGGGGAAAAAGCAGGTATTGCAGAACCAACAATTAGACGATACGAACTCGGGAAGCTAAACCCCAAATTTGAAACCCTCCAAAAGATCGCCTCAGCGCTTGAAATAGATGTAACGGAGTTGTTAGAGACAAAGCCGCAAAAGGTTCATACTATATTTGATAAAATGGATTGGTTCCGTGATTTAGGGTATCAGATAGGTTTTGACGCAGACAGCAAGCTGTACTATATTTCAAGAAATGATGCAAAATATTATTCTATTACCCGGGAGGAAGTCGAATCTATCCGACAGCTTACCAGGAACACCATAGAAACGCTTTGTTTTGACGAGAAGCATCAAGTATCACCGGAAAGGGCGAAACAGTTTAGAATGAGCCTACAGGATAAAAACACTTAGGATCACCCATAGGCAAAATATAGTGTTTTTTAAAAATTTGTTTTTAAAAATTAACAGAATGTCTATTGCAAATATAACTTATAAGTAATATTATATGTATAAAGGTGTGAAGAGATGGATATATTAAAAACACCGGATTTCAATAATATTTATCAAGTAGAATGTTTCGATCGAGAATTTAGAGCCTTATTTAGGAACGATTATTCTAGTTTAAAAAGGTATGAATTATGGCTGCGCCGAAGGCTTAAAATACTAGATCAGGAAGGCCTGAAAGCGGTAGATGGCTTCCAATTTGAAAAAATAGAGGATAATTTGTATTCGATACGGCACCCGCAAAGCAAACATAACCCCAGAGTAATATATACTTTTTTAGTTGATGAGGCTTGTAATGCCATATTATTAAGTGTGTTTTTAGAAAAAAATTCGTCTGATTATGAGTTTGGTAAAAAAAAGGCGAGAAATAGATTAAAAGCTATTAGGTAATGAAAGGTGAGATAAAAATGTCATTACAAGAAAAATTGACTAATGCAAAACTGGCAGATGATTTATTCCGCGACCTTAGTCCGAAAGAAAAGAAATTTGAGGACCTTATGGCTAAAATATCCAGTAAAATTTTAGAAGAGCGTTTATCTAGAAATATGTCTCAAAAAGAATTTGCAAAGTTTATGGGCGTTTCTCAGGGGTTAGTTTCTAGGTGGGAAAATGGAAATGAAAACTTTACCTATGAAAAAACCATTGAAATTTTTGAAAAACTAAATATAGATTTTGATATCTCTTTCATTCCACGATCTGAATATTATGTTATACCTACTGGAATATGGGCAAAATCTGTTAAAGGTTATGCGTTTCAACCTGGATTATTAGGAGCAGGGTGATTAATTTGAATTTAAAAGATATTAAATCAGAGTTTCAGTTTGTTGGGAACCAAATATTAAAATTATCTTTAAAGAATGATTTTGTGCAGTTACCGCCACAAGAATTGTTATCCAAGTGTGTTTTTGATGTGGAATATGAGATCCCTCCAATCGATATTCTTAATGAAACAGATGAACGATATGGCTTTGTGGATTTACACTTAAATCTTAATATTCTTTCTAAAAAGAAAGAAAGATTGTCTTTGAATCTCAGCATAAGAGGTTGTTTTACCGATTCTGTTTCAACCCCCAAAGAGACATTTTCAGAAATGCTAGGTTTGAACGGCTGCGCTACTTTATACTCTATCGCTCGTGCTCAAATTATCAGCATTACTTCTCAGGCTATGAACGGTGGAGAGCTGATTCTTCCTATGGTGAATTTCTTTAAAATGAAAGAAAAAAAGGATAAAGAAACTTAACCTAGCCTTGTGGCGAAAGATAGAGCTATTTGCGGGTATTTGGCGGCCGAAATTCGGCTGTGAGGTTTTAGCCATGCAGGGCGAAAAGGGGTAATAAAAAAGCCGGAGGGTATTTCCTACCTTCCGGCTAATAAAACTTATATGCAGTCAACCAGCCCTTGCTTCGAGAGCCTCAAGACGTTTTTCTAACTGCTCCATCTTTCTTTCAAGTTCCCATTGCTTTTCATGAGCCAGCTTGTAGCCATCGAATAGGGAATCAATGCGCTTGGAGACATCGTTTTCGATGAGGATTTTTACACCTCTAATTTCTTCCTTGATGTTTTCATTAAGTCTTTTTTCTAAGCCGTCCATGCCTGCGATAATAGCTTGCAACATTTCTTTGGTTTCAACGTCCATTTATATACCCCCTTTGTGGTTATGATTATACCACGAGAGGGGGCGAGGAACAAGATGTAAAAATAAGTTGGTGATCTCATGGCAAAAAGAAACGCTCAAGGTGCCGGCTCTATTCGAGAAAGAAAAGACGGGCTTTGGGAAGCTCGGTACACCGTGGGTCGGAATCCTGCGACTGGGAAACAAGTAAGGAAAAGCGTTTATGGCAAAACCCAGCAGGAAGTGAGAAAGAAGCTCACCGCAATAACTTCCGATCTGGATAATGGAGTATTTACAGAGCCGTCAAAGCTTACCTTTGGCAATTGGTTAAAAATATGGTTAGATGAATACTGTGGATCCATAAAACCCAGGACAAAATCACTTTATGAAAATTGTATTGAATACAGGATCAAGCCGTTTCTAGGCTCTGTGAAGCTTCAAAAATTAAAGCCTGCCATGATACAAAAGTTTTATAATGATGCCTTAAACGGCAAGCAGGACAACAAAAAGGCTATATCCCCCAAAACAGTAAAGAATCTGCATGGAATTGTCCACAAGGCTTTGCAGCAGGCAGTTGAGATAGGATACATCAAATTGAATCCCGCTGCTGTTTGCGTATTGCCTAAGGTGCAGAAAGCAAAGATCAACCCGATGGACGAACAGCAAACAAAGCTGTTTATCAAAGCGATAGCAAATGAACCTCTGCGCCGGCTGTTCCTGGTAGCGCTGTTTACTGGAATGAGGGAGGGGGAAGTCATTGGCCTCACATGGGATAATGTTGATCTGAAAAATGGGACAATCTACATTACACAGCAGCTGCAGCGGCATGATGGGGAATACAAATTGATGCCGCCGAAAAACAGCAAGTCCAGGTTGATTGTACCCGCTCCGTATATCATGGATATATTAAAGGAAGAACAGACGGCTCAAAAAGAAAACAGGCTAAAGGCCGGCCCTTTATGGGAAAATAAAAAGGGGTTTGTTTTTACCAATGCTATTGGCGGCCATTATAGCCAGCAATATGTCCATAAGAAGTTTAAGAACGTGGTTCAGTCTATTGAAATGCCAAGCCTTAGGTTCCACGATCTGCGGCACACTTATGCCGTGGCAGCTATTAGGGCGGGGGACGATATAAAAACCGTATCTGAAAATCTCGGCCATGCGTCTGTGGCTTTTACCTTGGATATTTATGGTCATGTTACCGATGAGATGAAGCAAAGCAGCGCAGAGAGAATGCAAGCTTATATAGATAGACTGCAAGCATAAAAATGGGGTGGTTTTTACCCCTCAAATTACCCCTTACAGAAAAATATAAGCCATGTTAAGACGTATCACAATAAGAAACAAACGGCTTGTTTTCTGCATTTTAGCACATATCAGCACAAGAAAAAACATATAAAAAAGGGTGTTATCGGGTTCAAGTCCTGTTACCCGCACCAAATGGAGTGTTCATAACGGATTTGAGTTATGGACACTCGTTTTTTATATCAATTGCTTCCTTTCATATATGTATAGAGCAGGATTTATCCCGCTCTTTTGTTTTATGCAGTTTGGCTGCATATTTGACCGCAACACTCATTAGGGTGGCTGCCTTGTATCAGCTTCTGCGCTGTCTAAAGCTTAACCTTTCGGGCTGAAGTAGATTAGGAGGACAAATTAGAAATTTTTTTATAGCTTTTATAAGGGAAGGTTCTTGCGCAGTTAAAATTCATATACAGAATGGTCGAGCGTGAAATTGTAATCGCCTTTTATTAAAAAGCGGGTTAGAAACGCTGGGCCGATTGACAAAAAAATGAGAACGGCATATACTGAGAACAGCATCATTAGCATTGTAATTATTTGAATTCTGGCGGATTAAATCAGGATTAGCCCTCACAAAATATTCCCAAGGAAGGAATCTTAAAAATGACCTTACCGGAAGCAGCTTATTGCTTATCGATTGACTTAAACACAGTTATCGCTAGATTCAGCGGTAATGAGGCTCTTTATCTTCGTTTTTTAAGAAAGATGCCTATGGATCCGACGTATTTTTCTTTGGTTGAAGCAGTAGAAAAGAAGGACTACTCTTTGATTGAAAGGGAAGCTCATACATTAAAGGGAGTAGCCGCTAACTTGGGATTGGACTCGCTGCGGTACGCAAGCGATGGATTAGTGCAGGCTGTTCGGCGAAAAGAATATGACGAGATTCCCGCTCTGTTTGAAATCATCAAGACGGCTCATGAGAAAATGGTGGAAGTTTTAAGCCAGTTAGATTAGCAGCGGATAGGGCTTTCTAAAAAACAAAGCATCGTTCAGGCCGTTAACGCACGAAAGCCATTGTTTCTGTATTCATATAAAATTGCATAGTAAAAAACATTTTTTCTTTGTGGAAAAAATTATTTGTTTTGTAATTTATGGCCCTAGACTGAATAAATTTAATGTAAAAGAATTAAGGAGGATGCTTTTATGAACAGTTACATCGGACATCCCTCCCAGCTTTCCGGCGTGGAGGAATACAGGCTGATCGGCGGAAAAGGCGACGGAATGCGTCTTCTGCAAGTTCGCAACGGATTAGGGCTGGAGTTCACTGTCTCTGCGGACAGAGCCGCCGATATTACCAGGCTTACCTATGAGGGCGTTAATTATTCCTACATATCTCCCAGCGGGTATGTGGCTCCCGCGTATTATGATCAGCAGGAGTTTGGCTTTTTAAAATCCTTTACCTGTGGATTTTTGACTACCTGCGGTTTGTCCAATATCGGCGTGCCTACGGAAGATGAAAGCGGTAAAACGGGACTTCATGGTACTATTTCCCATATTCCTGCGGATCACATATATTACACAGAGGATGATGATAAGATTGTGCTCCATGCTGCCATATCAGATGGAGAAATTTTCAAGCAGAAGCTTGTGCTCCATCGGGAATTGGTATGCAGCAAGAAGGAAAACAAGCTGCAAATCAATGACACGGTGACAAATGAAGGCTCGCGAACCGAGCCCTTGTCTATTTTATATCACATGAATTTGGGATATCCGCTGTTAGATGAAAATGCGAAGCTGGAAACCACTGCGGTTAAGGTGGAGGCCAGAGACGCCCGGGCGCAGGAGGGTATCGATACCTGGGACACTTTTCTTACCCCACAGCCAAATTTTGAAGAGCAATGCTATTATCATACTTTTGAAGGCCTTTGGGCGAGCGCTAAGCTTACCAACTCAAAAATTGGCAAGGGGCTCGAAATCAAATGTGACACCTCCACGCTGGATACGATGGTCGAGTGGAAAATGATGGGGGAGCGGGACTATGTGTTAGGAATTGAACCCACTAATAACCGTCTGCTTGGCAGAGGTGAGCTGAAAAAGCAAAATCTGTTAAAATATATAGAGCCTGGCGAAGCGGTGTGTTTTCGCATTGAGGCGAATTTTTACCGCGTATAATCAGTGCCGTTCGTTTATAGAGCAGGCTTTAACCAGAATAGAAGCCAGGCCCGGAAGGAAATCCCTTCCGGGCCTGGCTTCTGTGGATAGAGGATTTCACACAAAGGTTGCCTTAGGCAGTCAATAAAAAATATTTTTTAATTGATATCAACGACGGAAGCCTAGCGCTTTGTTAGCAGTTAAGTTAGTACAAAGCCAACGGAAGCGGTAGGCGATATTAAATGATATTGCAATAATTTTCCGGGTCCACCCGAGTGAAAAAGTGCTCGCAGGCCAGATGCAGAGATTTATTCCATAAATAAAACTCATGGCTGCCGGGCCATTCCCGATAAGTAAAGGGAATATCCACATCCTTCATAAAATCTTTTAGCTTAACACTCATATCATGAATAAAGTCCTCTGTACCGCAGGTGACAAAAATATCCGGTTTAAGCGTTTTTTTCTCACATTCCTTTGCCAGAACTCGCACGTCGTTTTCTTCCATTTTTTCCAGATTCATGCCCCAGATCGCCTGCAGCTCAGTGTAGTCCATTTGATCGCCTAAATACTTTTCTAGATCCTGTAAAATGCAGGCGGGAGAAAACGCCGCGCATCCGGCATACTGCTCCGGATATTTCAAAGCGCATTTCAAAGCGCCGTAGCCGCCCATAGAAAGTCCCATAATGTATGTATCCTCCCGTTTGGGAGAGATGGGAAAAAGCTTTTTGCACAGAGCGGGAAGCTCCTGAGAAATATAAGTAAAGTAAGCGGGGCCAAATTCCATGTCGGTGTAAAAGCTTCGCTGAACCTCGGGAATTACAAAGATCAGATTGTAGGCTTTCGCCAGAAGCCAGACCTGGCTCCCATCGCTCCAGTCATCCGTGTTGCCGGACAAGCCGTGCAGCAGATAAACCACCGGATAGCGGTCGGTAGACTGTAAGGTGTCTGGAATGATAACCGTTAACTTGGTTTTCATTTTTAATGCTTCTGAGCGAATTGTACCTCTAAAACTTGCCATTGCTGCTCCACATCCTTTTTCATTTTTTTACCTTCTGCTGCCTGCCGGCTTTTTTCGAGGGCCGGTTTACCAGCAAATAATTGAGCTCAGCGCCCATAATCAGCGTAATCGCGCTGAAATAAAGCCAAAGCAATAAAACGATTGCCGCGCCGATAGAGCCGTATACTACCGAATAGCGGCCCATATTTTCCACGTAAAAGGCAAAGCCGATAGAAAACACCAGCCAGGAAAGCAGTGAGGCGAAAGTACCGGGCATAACCTGGCGCACCGTGTACAACCGGTTTGGAACCAGGTAATACAGCGTCAGCAGCACCATAAACAATACTGCGGCCAAAATAACGAAACGCAGCAAATTCCACAGGCTGATAGAGCCCATATCAATGGGGATCCAGCCGGAAAGCCAGGTCAGCAGATTTTTTCCGAAGGTCATCAGGCCAAGGGCCACGAATACGATCACAATCAAAAAAATAGTAGTGAGAAAAACGTGAAGCTGATGACGCCAGAAGGAAAATTTAGATTTTACCCGGTAGGCCCGGTGGATCGACTGCAAAAGACAGTTGACTGCCCGCATGGTAAAATAAATAGTGAACACGAAGCCGAACAGAAGCAAAGACGCGTTTTTGATTTCAGATATATGAGAGAGGTAAGAGTTGGCCAGCTCGATGATATCCACTGGAATCAGCCCCTTGAAGCTTTCTACCGTGAGGTCGGGCAGATCCAAAAAGCTGATGATGGAGCTGATGAGTATCAGAAACGGAAACAAGGAAAAAATCAGATAGTAGGCCAAAGCGGCGGCTGAGCGCCCTACGTTGTCGCTGAAATACCGCTTGATCAGGCTTTGTACAGTGGAGGGCCTTTTTCGGTAAGTGACGAGATGAAAATGATAGCGTTTCAATGAGCCACCCCTTTTTTCGCTTAGACTCTTTGTTTAAACTTAGTATACCAAAAGGCAGCGGAATTTAAAAGCTTCATTTGCCGTATTTTACAGAAAAGGAGGCAGCAAAGCCGGGAGAATAATTCTCCCGGCTTTTGTCATTGCCATTAATCTGTTTTTCTGTGAGGACTACAGCAGCGCGGCAATTACCGCAGCCCATAGTTGGGACCCTTTACCGCATCCGGCGCATAAAGAGCGTCTAAGAGAGCGTCGTCCGCGATTCCGTCGGCAACCATATCGGACAGGAACTGGAAGTTCATAACCCCCTGCTCCGTCAGCTCGTCAAAGGTTCCGGTAGGTTCGGAATAGGTATGGCCTAATTCCAGCAGACGCTGCTGCAGCTTTGTCACATTGTCTCCTGTATCTCCCAGCTTCATTGTGGTGCCCTTGGGGAAAGGATTGGAGGAGTTTCCGCTGGAAGCCGCCTCAGAACTGGAACTGCTGGGCGTAGAGGAGGCAGCCTCGGAAGAAGAGGAAGAAGGCTCGGAAGAAGCCGGCTCAGAGGAGGCTTCGGAGGAAGTCTCAGAACTGGAGGAGGTCAGCTCCGGATACATGGCGCCGGCCATCAGGGTGACTGCCTCAATGATTGTGCTCCCTTGGAGATCCATCAGCTCTGGCTCCATCACGATGACCTTGCCATCCTGGACAGCCTTCAGCTTAGAAAGGGTTTCATCGTTAGAAAGCTTCTCCTTGACCTCGGAAGAGCAGAAAATATAATTAGGATTGCTGGTGGTCAGAGCGCTGAGCTCCATTTTTCCGTTCTTGGAGGAGCCGGCTACGTTTACCGCCCCGGCGAACTCCATGAGCTCACTGGCAAAGGTATCGCCGGTAACAACCGCGCCGGTGGTGTCATACAGATAGCAGGCGGTGATCGGAGTATTACTGGCCGGAATCAGGCGGTTGATATCGTCTAAGGTCATCAGCATATTCTGGGCCTTTTCCTGCGCCTCGGTAAAGCCGGTAATGCCGCCCTTTAAAGCAGAACCGATGTTGGTATAAAGAGTTTCAAAGGTTTCCCGTGTGGTGGCGGGTGTCTGTACCAAAACCGTGATGCCGGCATCGCTTAATTCCTTTACCTGGCTTTCTGACAAGGCTTCTTCCGTGAGCACCAGCTGAGGCTTTAACTCCTTCAGCTTGTCCATATCGAGATTTTTTGCGGTGCCTACAGTAGGCAGAGAGGCCAGATCCTCTGCGGTGCAGTCCTCGCTGCGGCCTGTGAGCAGAGTCTCGTACTTCAGGGCGGTCATCACATCCGCCAAAGAGGGGGAAAGAGTGACAACACTGGTAGGAGCCTCTTTGATCTCTACGTCATTGACGGTAATCGGGTATTCCTGCTGGGCGGGAGCGGGCTGAGAGGAACCGGTGCTGGAATCGGAGCCGGCGCCGCTGTTTCCGCCGGAACAGCCGGCCAGCATGGTGAACACTAAAAGCACCGCTAAGCCCAAAGCAAAAATTCGGGTTTTCATTGGCAGTTCTCCTTTCGGTTTAAAGGGGCAATCCCTGTTTTAAGCGGGATTCCACCATAGCGATATACTGCTTCGCGCAGCGGGGGGAGCGGCCGCCCCGAGCCAGGGCCCATTGCTCCGCGCCAGCGTCTAACTGACTGCCGCTGACCTCCAGACCACGTTCCTCGGCAAGAGCGTGAACAATATCCAGATACCTGGTTTTGTCAGGCACGGAAAAATTAACGGAAAGGCCGAAGCGGTCGGATAGGGACAGGCTTTCCTGTATGGTATCTCCCCGGTGGATTTCATCGCCGTCGCGGTCCGAGAAGCACTCCCGGACCAGATGGCGGCGGTTAGAGGTGGCGTAAATCAAGGCATTTTCCGGTTGGGCCGCCAGCCCGCCCTCTAATACGGCTTTGAGAGCCGCGTAGGTATCGTCCTGCTGCGTAAAGGAAAGATCATCGATAAAAATAATGAAGCGAAGGGGAAGAGCGGCGATCCGTTCCACTAATTTTGGAAAATCACACAGCTGGTCCTTCGGCATTTCCACCATGCGAAGGCCCTGGGGGGCGTATTCGTTGAGAATCGCTTTCACAGTGGAGGATTTTCCAGTGCCCCGGTCGCCGTAAAGCAGGCAGTTGTTGGCGGACAGGCCGTTTAATAACGCCAGCGTATTGTCAATCACGGTTTTTCTGGCTGCTTCATAGCCTTTCAGGCTTTTCAGCCGGATTGGGTCTGGATAAACCACAGGCTCGATGCCGCCATCCCGCCAGATAAAAGCGCGGTAACGGGCGTACATGCCGCACCCATGGCCTCGGTAATAGGCCGCCATTTTCTCCATACAAGCTTCCGCGTCCCCGGTCAGCTCGTCAATAGGAGCGCCCGCCTCCCACTGGGGAAGGGTCTCCGCCACACATCCAAGCTCGTCCAGGCGGCGGTAGCCGTCCAGCAGGTGCTCGGGGGTAAGAGAGCCGATCTGCTGGATAATCTCAATATCGCGTTTGACAGCCTTTTTAACCGGGGTGGCCAATTGATCCGCCTTTCCCGCAGCCGCCGCCTTGGAAAAAGCGTTCTCGTCAAACAGCGCGGTTTCCGAGAGGCAGCGGGAAAGATTGCCGCTGTAACCCCGGTCGCAGAGCAAGGCGAAAAATTCCCCCCACGCCCTGGCGAACTCTACAGGCGGCGCGTCGTAAGCGCACAAAAGCCGGTAAAAGGCATTGGGCACCGTGCGGTGAAGGATTCCTTTATATACAGAAAAAGATGACATCAACAGCGCAGCGTCTTTTGTTGTAAACATACTAAAAATTAGCCTCCAATAAGCATTAGAATTCCTTTTTTTGCCATTCCTCACATCCCTTCTACAAACATTTATGATAGCATAAATTTCAAAAAAAAGAAATGTTTTCGGGAAAATATCACGATTTGTTTGCTTTTTCCTCACAACTGGTTAAAAAACACTGGGATGGCTAAGAGCCATCCCAGTGCAAAATTTCCATAGGATTTTAAAATTTGGTGTAGCCGTAGCTGTTGACCATGGCGTCGATCTTGGTATGCTCCTTGCAGTAGGGGCATTCGTGAGGAGAGAAATTTTGATAATCCGGAATATCCTTCAGAGAGAACAGGGAGTGGATCGGAATTCCGTTGCTTTCTTCCACGGCGCTGAACAGGGCGCAGATTCCAGCGAGCTGCCCGTTGTAATATTGGATGCATTCCATAGCCCGGCCGATGGTCTTTCCGGTAGTTACCGACGCAACCATCAAGAGCACCCGCTTGTTCCAAATAATCGGTTGGATGTTATCCCGGAAAATCATCTGGTTGTTGGCATTGGTTTCCGGAGTGACAACAGCGAGGTTGGCGTCGTGATTGATTGCGGCGATGCTGGTCTGGGCAAGCTCCTCCGCCAGATAAGCGCCGACGATGCGGGTGCCTTCCAGACAGATAATCACGTCTACCGGTGTGGAGGAATAAGCTTTCGCCAATTCCTCAGCCGCAAGCTTGGCTTTTTTATAGTAAGATTTGATATCCGTCATATCAATGTAATAGTTTACATGGGAATGGCTGGTGGAAAAATGGCCCGGAATAATTTTAATCCCGATTCTTTTGTTTTTCTTGGCGCGCAGATCAATTGCTCTGGAGTTCAACCGGTTACCCCCTTTTAGATTTGTTGATTGATTACAATTAATGCGATGCAATAAAATAATATTTAGTGCAATTTTATTTTACTACGGAAAAACAGCCCTGTAAACAATAAAACCGCTTTTTTGTAGGGAATGACAAAGTTTACCGGCTTGTTCTAGTGACAATGATCGGCGCTAACGGGAGGATTTCTCCATTAAATCGATCAGTTCCTGAATTTTTTCTTCAGGGTCCCCATGCTCAAAGGCTTCCTTCACACAGTGATACATGTGTGCGGTCATGATCTCCTTATTCGCTTTTTTCAGCACGCACTGGGTAGCGGTAATTTGATGATAAATGTCCAGGCAGTAACGATCCTGCTCTATCATTTTTAAAATCCCGTCGATCTGTCCCCGGGCCGTTTTCAGCAGAGCCGACACCTTTTCCTTATCCGCCTGCATCATTCAAGCCCTGCCGCTTCATAGCCGGCGTCTGTAACCGCTTTGATCAAAACCTGGTCGTCAACCGGCTTTGTAAGGGTGATGGAGGCGGTTTTGGCTTCCAGGTCTACCGTTGCGGATACGCCGTCAATAGCGTTAAGGGCTTTTTCTACCCGGGCGGAGCAGTGGCCGCACGCCATGCCCTCAATTTTCATAATTTTTTCTGTCATAGCAAATTCTCCTTTGTTTTCCAATTGATTTTGTAATTCCTCCGGTTTCGGAAGGATAAGGTTTTCCACGTGAATTCCTTTGCTCGCTTTCTCGTTCACAGCTCCTGCGGCCGGCGCGGAGAACTTAGGACGGAAAAATTTCAGGCGCAAGGCGTTGGATACTACAAATACAGAGCTCAAGCTCATAGCGGCCGCAGCGAACATGGGGTTGAGCTTCCAGCCCAGCAGGAAGAAGAATACGCCGCAGGCTAAGGGAATTCCCAGGCTGTTGTAAAACAGAGCCCAGAACAGGTTTTCCTTGATATTACGCAGAGTAGCCTTGCTGAGCTGAATGGCGGTAACTGCGTCCATCAAATCACTTTTCATCAAAACAATGTCCGCAGACTCTATAGCGATGTCCGTGCCCGCGCCGATGGCGATTCCCACGTCCGCGGCAGTGAGGGCCGGAGCGTCGTTGATACCGTCTCCCACCATGGCCACCTTTTTGCCGCTCTGCTGAATGGCCCGAACCTCCTTTTCCTTGTCCTGCGGCATTACCTGGGCAACCACCCGGGTGATGCCGACCTGCTTTTGGATGGCGGCGGCGGTGCGTTCGTTATCTCCGGTAAGCATCACCACGTCGATGCCCATAGCCTTCCACTCAGCCACTGCCTGGGCGCTGGTGGGCTTGATAATATCCGCCGCGGCAATAATGCCGATGGCCTGGCCATCCTGGGCAAAAAACATGGGGGTTTTGCCTTCCTCGGCCAGCCGGGCGGCGGGGCGCTCCAGGGCTCTGATATCCACGCCGTTTTCCTCGATGATCTTTTGATTTCCTGCCAAATAGATTTTTCCCTTGATTCTGCCCCGGATGCCTTTTCCGGGCTCGGAAACGAAGTCCTCTACCGGCAGCAGGGAGAGGCTCTGCTTTTGGGCCTCCGCCACGATAGCGGCGGCCAGCGGATGCTCGGAATTTTTCTCCAGAGAGGCGGCAAGCTGCAGCAGATTGGGAACCCGGCCCACATCCACAAGATCGGTGACATGGGGCTTGCCCTCCGTGATAGTGCCGGTTTTGTCCAATACCACCGCGCCGACGGAATGGGCCACCTCCAATGCCTCTGCGGATTTAATTAAAATACCATTTTCCGCTCCTTTTCCGGTTCCCACCATGATGGCGGTAGGGGTGGCGAGGCCTAAGGCGCAGGGACAGGAAATGACCAGTACGGAGATGCCGATGGAAAGGGCGAAAGAGAATGGCTCGCCGACAAGCAGCCACACGATTATGGCCAGAACAGCGATTGAAATAACAATGGGGACGAATACGCCGCTGACCCGGTCGGCCAGCTTGGAAATCGGCGCCTTAGAGGAACTGGCCTCCTCCACCAAACGGATAATCTGAGCAAGGGTGGTATCGCCGCCCACTTTTGTAGCTTCTATTTTTAAATAACCGGACTGGTTGATAGAGCCGCCGGTGACCGGATCGCCGGGCTGCTTCTCCACAGGAATACTCTCCCCGGTAATCGCTGATTCATCCACGGCGGAAAGCCCTTCGGCCACCCGGCCGTCAGTGGGGATGGACTGCCCCGGCTTTACCGCCAGAATATCCCCGGCCTGTACCATTTCCAGCGGGATTTCCTGTTCCACGCCGTCTGTCAGACGGACGGCGGTTTTTGGTGCGAGGTTGATCAGCTTGGTAAACGCTTGAGAGGTTTTTCCCTTGGCGCGGCTTTCCAGATATTTTCCCACGGTAATCAGGGTTAATATCATGCCGGCGGACTCAAAGTAAAGGTCCATAGAATACTCGTGGACCAGGTGAAGGTCGCCGTGGCCCAGGCCAAATCCGATTTGGTAAATAGCCCAGACGCCGTAAACCAAAGCGGCGGCGGAACCGATGCCGATCAGGGAATCCATGTTAGGGGAGCGGTGCCACAAGGCGGCAAAGCCTCCGGTAAAATAATGACGGTTCACTAACGCGATGGGCAGACACAGCAGAAGCTGGGTAAAGGCGAATGCGAGAGCGTTTTCCTCCCCCTGGAAAAACCAGGGGATCGGAAGTCCCATCATGTGTCCCATAGACAGGTAAAATAAAGGGAGCAGGAAGACTAAGGAAATTATCAGACGCCGCTTCATTTCCTTCTGCTCCTTGAGCGCCGGATCCTCGCGGGATACCGGTAGGGAGGAATGAGCCTGTGAGGACGCTTGCCGCTGGATGGGACAAGCGCCGTATCCGGCTTTTTCCACAGCAGAAACGATCTCACCGCTGCTTGTGACAGAATCATCATAAACAACGGTCATACTATTGGTGAGCAGGTTAACCTGTACCTCCTGGACTCCAGCAACCTTGGAAACACTTTTTTCTACATGGGCGCTGCAAGAGGCGCAGGACATACCGGTGACATCAAATTTTTGTTTCATTACGGCCTCCTTACTACCCCACCCTAGGGGGGAGGGTGTATCCTTATTATAAATCCGCTTCAACGAGTTTGTCAACGGCAACTTTCTGTGGTTATTATAAGGAGGAAAGGAATCTTATATACTAAGAGAAAGGATTTTAGAAAGCCAGAAGAGCATTATTATTTTTGTCCCAACGCCCGAGATGGCTTTAGGTGAAACCTTGACACTCATTGTTTTTTCACACGACAGAGTTCAAGAAATTACGGGGAAGGCTTTCCTATAAGCTTTATGCTATTTGACTATTCTTTGCAATGAAATAAGGGAGCGTTTAAATTTTTTTAGCGTAAGGGGTCCGATTTTATTTCTGGAAACCGGAGGATAACAATAATAAAAGAGAAGGACTCTTATCCTTCTCTTTTATTTGTCATTGTTTTGTTGCTGGCGCAGAGTTAGCAGATGCTGAATCGCGTTCTCTTGATTTGATTTTGAAAGCAACCTGAAATTTAAAATCAGCCGTTGTTCGTCATTATTTAGCTGATAAAAAAAATCTGAATTTTTAGGATTGGTTTTCAAATACAAATTTTTCTTAAGGGGGCTTGAATCAGAACCAGAATCTCTTAGCTGCATCCGGTTTTCTTCTTCATCGTACTCAATTAAATCTTGATACTGAACCTGATATAATCGCTGAAGCTTATCGATTTTGTCCAGATCAGGAGTAGTACGTCCCAATTCATAGTATGCATAGGTAGAACGGTCAATCCCTAAAGCCTCGGCGACCTGTTGCTGGGTCAAATTAAAATTTTCTCGGAGCCTTTTTAGTTTTTTTCCCATACGAATCAAGCGTGCCACCCTCCCTTTCCGTGTTTTATTATGCCCCATTGTAGACTATTATAATATACGAAAATAGGGAATGTGTAACCTTGTGAACTAATTTCACTGTAAGTCTCTTGACTATTTGGATAAAGTTCTGTATAATAAAAAACATATGAGCCAAATGCAGTAAAAGAGGCTCGCTTGAAAAATTAAAATGCTACTGTGGCTCAGTTGGTAGAGCAGCGCATTCGTAATGCGCAGGCCGTCGGTTCGAGTCCGACCAGTAGCTCCAGCGGCAAGCTGCCGCTTCCAAGTAACGCACTTCACGTTTGTGGAGTGCGTTACTTTTTTGTCCGCATTTTTCGTTGGAATCTATTTTGTCAACATAACCCAGGCTGAGCCTGGACGCAATTCGCGTTCGGACTCTTTTCTTTCGTTTGAATGAAGATGCACGCGTTGGCGGCGGAATCTTTTTCGCAGCGTAAACCCAGGCCCGGCTTTTCTTTTGCTTTAATGTCCGCGCTTATAGCGGGTATCTTTTTGTAAACATTTCCCAGCATCGGGTTGCCGTAGACAAAGAAACAAAAACAGCCCTCTGGATAGAGGGCTGTTTTTGTTTCTTTCCGCTTTTTACAAGGGAACCGCTCCTGCAGTACCGGAAGAAGAGAAAAATTGGCAAATAGGTAGGCCGGCGGCAGGATAACAAATGATTAGCTTCAATCTAGTTTTAATAGAATTTCAATAGAGGGTTACGAGTATAAGGCTTTCATGGGACCATCATCCCAGCGTTAAAGTTCAAAAGGTTTATTTAATTCCATAAACGGCGGTAATCATAGCGTTCGCGGCAAATCCAGAGCCGCCCGAACGGAGAGACGTGGAATTCGGGAAATAAAATCCCAAAGCCGTGTCGGGGGAGATTATGATCCTGGCCAGCCCGGAGCCGTCGCTTCCTCCGGAAACATAAGAATCACCGCCGAAGTCCGCGTGACTGTCCTTTGCTACAGGGAGTAAATTGCCGATGCCCCAGTGAAGTCCGGTGGAATTGGTAGTACCGGTCACCAGAAGCATAGTGAAGTTCAAAATGCTTTGGGACAGCTGAATTGTAGTATTATTAGTGGTCAGCTTGCCCTTCCATAAAGGAGTAACCTTGATCCCGGCGTCCGCCAGGGGAACCGCACCCACATCGGCGGCGGTTAGATTATTAATCGTATTGTTGGTGGTATTAATATCATTAGCCCCAAAGGTATCCCCTTCCTGGGTGTACTCCGTAGCGTCCTGAATTGTACTGTAGCCCTGGGAATCCGTGGTGATAATGTAACGCTTTCCGCTCTCCGGCGGGATATAATCCTTATAATCTGTTTTTAAATTTGTCGCCATTAAAACTCGCTTCCTTTCAGTTCAAATGATAGCTTTGGACGGACGGCCTTCTGCCTCTGAAACGTACTGTATAAGGTTAATAGAATCCCCTCTATCCGGTTTAGGTCGTCTACGGTAGGCGTAGCCCCGTTGGCGTACCAGGTCTTTTTTCCCGGATAACCGGGCGGTTTCCAGGTGCTGTTTACAATAGAATCCAGATTGTTTTCGATATTGTTGATGATGGAAGCATAAGGAAAATCGGATACCGTTTGATCCGGCATGCTGACAATGGAAAAATCGGGATACAATTCCTGGGCCAGAGCATGCAGAGCTTCAATATTTCCGGTAATCCGGTTGTAATCGGCAATATTGAACCAATCCCCGTTATATCTTCCATTTTCGTCAGCAGGCTGTATCTTCCAATCCGTCTTAGGTGTTTGCCACGCCATTCAATTTTTCCTCCCCTCTCAGAATAAAGGTTTCACGCATCGCTCCCTGGTTGAAATTGATGTTCGCTTCTACTACTGTGGCTTCCTTGCCGTTATAAAGAATTAAATCCCCCGGGTCTACTTCAGGATACCCCAGCGTTTCCACCGTGTACTGTCTCCGCTTGGAAAGATAATCCGCCATCCAGTCCGCTGTGTCCTGCCTTACTAATTCGTCAGATACAATAGGATTATTAAATTCACATACCTCTCCCAGTTCACTGATCTCGGATTCATAAGGCACATTGTAGGAGCTTGCAAAGGTATTAGCGTACCATTTAACATCAGCACTTTGAGCGGTTCCGGAGATTTTGATAAAAGAACAGTAAGCATAATGCTCCTCTTCTTCAATCACCACATTAGGATCCTCGCACTCGAATCGCTGGGCATAATAGATATCGCTGTTCTTTAATTCCGTTAAAACATTCGGAGAAACGGAGACTGTTTGAATCGGTTCATTTGGTGTACCGGCCCAGGTGAGAAAATGTAAGGTATTATAAATAACCTTGCTGCATTTTTCCAGAAGCTCCCCTTTCGGGTTTCCGATGATATCCTCCGATGTCAGTTCAAAACACATTGGATAATGAACTTTAACCCGTTTTATTCGTCCGCGCTGTTTTTTGGGATTCTTTACACAATAAATAGACAGTCGGACAATCCTGTCAAAATTTTCTTTAAAATACAGTTTTCCGTTTTCCCATGTGCCGGAAGTATATTTTTGCATGACCGTTGTTAATTGGGTGGTGCCGCCCTGTGGTGTTGTGTCCCGGCGTGCTACAATATAAAATTGATTAATGCCGGAGCTTTCACCGATATCGATTTCCAGTTTCCCGAATGTAATGTTTCGGGTAAAATCAAGCTGGATTACCGGCGCTGTATCAGTTGGATTTTCCGGATAGTTTCCGCTGTGGTCCGGAAAAACATCTGATACATAGCCAGAATTGACATAAGACCCGCCCTGAGGCAAAAACCTCATGCTGCCGTCGAGCCTGAAGAAATCCTCCTCAAAGGCGGCGTAATCTGGTGCTTCCGCGGCATCAAAAACGCCTCCCTGCTTGACCTCTCCGGAAACATAGTAGGAATACGGAACCTGGGGGGCTCCAAAAGTGAACACTCCCATTGCGGAGGGTTCTATTTGTTCCCGATACCGGAAAATAACTCCTCCTTCCGGGCTTTGCTCTAAAGACGATCTGCCAAGATTCGCGATCAGCTGAAGGTTGGAGGCGTGAGAATCGTACTGGAGAGGGAGATTCGTAAAGGTGCTTTGTAATCCCCAGTCATCGGCCCAATAATCGGTAATTCCCGCGTCGGAAAAAACACCGGCCGCTAAATCCCGAAGGGAGTGCATTTTCGTATCCAACACGCCCTTTTTGTAGGTAGTGGTATTCAGCCGGTTGAAAATATCCTTGCAGGTAAACGTGGCGTTTACACCGTCTGTCTGCCAGCTTTGCAGCCAATAGGTAGAAGGCGACAGCCATTCGATGTTTCCCAATCCGTCCACGTCATACCCATACTGGATTGTAACAAGCTGTTCTTTTTGCAGAAATGTAATTAAACTGAATGAAGAATCAATGTTGTACCTGCCGTCCTCATTAAACAGCGTGAAAGAAAGGGATTCCGCAGGCAGCTCCGTACTGATAGGGCTTGATGCCCGGTTATGGGTAATGGAGATAGTATCCTCGTCGGAGAAGGAATAGGCGATTCCGAACAGCATACTGCTGACCCGTATTCTGTTGTACGGCCTCGCCTTAATAAATTCAATTCTGATCCGGTCTGCGTCTTCGATTCCGAGCTCTCCCTGATAGACCACATCAGTGTTGCCAGTGACAGACCAGGTGTTTTTAACAGCGCCGTTCTCGTAGGCCGTAATGGTAAAATCAATTGGAGCGGTTCCGGTCACTGTGTCAAACTGTAACGTAATGCCAACCATGCTGTGGGGAGTAGAAAAGGATACATCAATATATGGATTAGAAAGGAATATTCCCGCGCCGTTGGAAACCGCGCTGCTGATATATCCGGTGTCATAAGGATTGGCGTCATTTAGAAACCTCTGTTTTCCGGTGAGCTGCCAAAAGTTCTGCTCCCAGGAGGCATAGCTTTCTGTGATATCGTTCACGCCGGTTTGGATTCCCGAGGGATCGGAAAATGATACCCCCGGGGAAACCGTGAACGCCGCGTCGCCAAACGCGTATTGGTCGAGAACACCGAAGCTTATCTTCGCGTGCATTTGATTCCGGATTCCCTGGGTGCGGTGGAGCTGGATCGCTTTTTGATATTCTGGAGAAACATATTTCATACGCCCACCGCCTTTAAACCTGAATCAAATTGGCGGTTACGTCCTTCCAAAAGGAGGGCCGCAGCGTCTGCGGATTTACCATATACGGGATTCCGGAACGGTCTCCGACGTACATGGTTAAATAGGTATAGTTGTTAATCCGGGGATCAAATACCAGAAAACGGTTTACGAACGAGCCGCCCTGAGACCGGTCAAAAATTCGGAGAAAGTTTTTCATCTCCTCCGAAGACAGCATAGTGAATTTCATTTCAACTTTCAGCTTATCGTTCCCGATTGGTTGTCCGATAAAGTTACCGTTTTGGTTTCGTCCCCCATCTACCAAAGTGGATATTGATATCTTTCCGCTTCCAAGGTCGGGAGCGGGGATAGTGACGCCTCCGTCTGTTTCAATCCATGCCATATTCTTCCTCCTTATACGGGAATCGTGCTGGTAGTCATGCGGTAGCCCTGGGCCCGCTCAACCTGCCGCTGGTTCCGGTATACCGCGCGTCCGTCAAGATTAATCGTCTCATTGATCTGGATCGGCCTGTTCGCTTGTTCGCTTAAAGCTCTGGAAATTGCTTCATATAGCATCTCTTCTGAAAAAATCTCTGGAATGGTAACGCTATTGTTTAAAGACGTATGAATATTTCTTTTTAAGTTTTTGCCAGTATAATATGGAAGCGCGGTGGGGTCTACAGTATAGTCCATATCTGACATGACATTCATAAAAGATGCCGCCCATTTTTCAATAAGAGGTTTTGTAGTATCGCTCATGGCTACGATAGCGTTATTAAAACCTTTTATTGCAAATACGCCAAAATTGAAAAATTCTTTAGACGGAGAGTGCTCATCAAGTTTATCTTTGAAAGAGGTTTTTACATCTTCCGCCCATTTTTCAACATAAGGACGTGAATTTTTGTAGAAACTATTTATACCATAGTTAAATCCGTGAATTACATTTTCTGCATAATTTTTGAAAGTGCTATAGTTAACAGCCCCATCATAAACAGACGTAAACCAGTTTTTAACATTTGCCGCCCAAACTACAATATTATGTTTGGAAGAAGAATTATTGGAGCTGATTTTATCTTTGAAACCAGATATTATGTCTGCTCCATAAGTGCTAAATGTCTGCCTATTCACACCTCCATATGAATTATTAGTAAACCAAGACTTAACATTAGTACCCCAAGAGATGATAGCTGTTTTAGATGTCGCATAATAGGTTGATATTTTGTCTGTAAAACCATTAACGATATCCTTACTGCACGAAGCGAAATCAGAACCCAACTGTTTAACTGCTTCGCTGAAAGATTTTATACTATTTGTGTCGGTGTTCGATGTACGCACAGACCAATCCAAGATTTTATTTACTTCCGAACTTACTTCTGATATTCTGTTGGTTTCAATATCGCTAATGTATTTGTAGTAACTTCTAAAATGTTTTCCAAACGTCATAAGATTCTCAGCAAATGACACGATATTATTGTTTCCTACAAATAAAGACCAAAGACCACCTTCAGTAGGTATATTGTTTGCAAATTCTACAATAGATTTTATAGCCGAAGATGTTGCAGTAATAGCGTCTGGTTTTACAGATTTAATATAATTATAATAAGAGAGAAAATTTTTGCCGAAGATAGGTAATTTTTCGCCCCAAACATCGATACTGTTACCACCGACGAACCAAGACCAAACTCCACCTTCGTTCGGAATATTGTTTGCAAATTCTACAATAGATTTCGCGGCGCTGGAAGATGCAAGTACCACATCATTTTTAACACCTGCCACAATATCACTATATTCCTTGAAATATTTACCAAATCTAGGTAATTTTTCACCCCATATATCAATGTTATTTTCTCCTGTAAACCAAGAAGCCACGCCACCTTCATTGGGAAGATTGTTTGCGAGTTCAGCAAGAGATTTGGCGGCAGTCGCAGAAGCCTGTATGGAATCTCCATCGATATCTTTTATACTATCGCTGTATTTTTTAAGATTCCTGCCAAAGCTGGGTAATTTTGCTCCCCATGTATCGACATCATTCTCTCCCGCAAAAAATCCGGCTAAACCTCCGCTGTTGGGAATGTTATTAGCAAATTCAGCGAGAGATTTCGCAGCGACAGCCGAAGCTTGTACCGCTCCCCCATCTATTCCTTTTATCAATTTGGAATATCTAACAAGATATGGTGCAAATACACATATATCTTTTCCAAAATCGATCATAGATGATCCACCTGTGATCCATGATGTTAAGCCGTCAATAACGTCAGCAGCGGTGAGAAGCAAAACCATCGCGGCCAGTTTCGCAACGGCATCTACAGATTCAGCATTTACAGAACTAAGCCCATCAAAGAAAGGTTTGGCTTCTGTCATAAATCCGGCAAGATTTTTACCGATTTCGGGGAAAGAATCAGAAACCTCTACCAAGAATCCATTTACAATGCTTCCTGCAAATCCTCCTAAAATTTCCCCTAACTGAATTAAAACCTTGCCACCCTCGCCGACTATCCAAGAAAAACCCGGAATTTGTTGTAAAGCGCCTAACGCCACTAATACTAACTCGACCCCTCCGATCACAAGAGCAAAGCCTGCCAGTCCAGAAAGAATAACACCCGGAGAGACAATACCAAGCGCTACCATTATTGTAGATAAAGTACCGATAGGCAGGGCAACTTCTTGTAAACCTTTGAATACAGAAACGACACTATCTACACCGGTAGCCAGGAAATCACTAAAATAAGGGATCGAAATAAAAGCACCTATAGCAGTTATGAGTACAGATGCCCCTCCTACTATTATTGCGAAATCTCCAAATCCCTTTGCCACGGTTGATACGCCTATCTTGCCTAACGCAACGATACCAGCACTGATCGCAGTTATTGGAACTATAACATTCAATAAGCCATTAAACACCATTCCAACGGCTTCCATACCATTTTTAGCGGTTTGCTCGAAGCCTGGTATTTGCATAAGCAATCCAATTACTTCAACAATGGCGATAATACCGCCAATGATAATAGCAACGTCAGCGAGACCCTTTAATACTGATTTAGGAGACGGAACAGAAAAGCCTTTCGAATTTCCGCCTTTACTTTTACCGTGCCCAAATATAGAGCTGATAGTTTGAAAAGCTGAGACAAAAGGTTTCGATATTTTCCATAAAAGAAAAGCGCCGCCAATTAAACCGACAACTGTCAAAATTTTACCTAATCTAGTATCGAATAAATCAGCCCAACTGTTGATATCTCCGGTGATCCCAAGCCATTCTTTCATTTTGTCTACAATCTCAGTGACTTTAGAATTTGTAGCTTCACTAATAAAATCATATGTAGGAAGTTCGAACCCAAGCCCCCCCAGGCCTCCGACATCTCCGATACCCGCGCCATCGTTTCCAGATGTGTCAGGTTGAGATATGATATTCAGTTCGTCAATGCCAACCATTGCGTTTTTTAGCTCTTTTGCATTTTTTGCGGCATCACCCAGTCCGGAAGCAATATTGTCAGCACTGTCAGCAATTCCTCCGACAGAACTGCTGATACCACTGGTATCAAATTCTGGTAAGGAAAAACCAAACAATCCGGAAATAATATCGGCAATCATACGAATAACTTTTGCAACCGCGATAGCATATGGTAGCACTTTATTTAAAACTGGAATAAATATGTTACCTAATGCACGAGCAGCCTGATTCACTTGTGCTTTTAAAATACGAAGCTGATTTGCAGGAGCTTCTAAGGTACGAGCCATATCACCTTGTGCGGTAGTAACCTGTGTCATAATAGCGTAGTAGCGCAACTCAGCTTTTTCCGCCTGAGTCATAGCGTTTACACTCTTTGTAATACCAAGATTTAATGCTTCCTGCTGTAATCTTGCGACAGATAGGTCATAGCCAAGTCTGCGAAGCGGTTCAAGTTCGCCAGAGATACCAGACTGTAATTTCTGAAAAGCATCTTCATAACTTATATTAAAAAATGAGGAAAGGTCATAACCAAGCTGAGTAAGATTTTTACTCATTGTATACGCTCGATCACTCGCAACACCGAAACCCTCAGTAATTGTCATAAACACGCCCTGATTACGCATCCACTCTGCCGGGTCGATGCCCATAATTTCTGAAACGGATTCCGCATATTTTTGAGCTTCGGGCGCAAATTCTCTGAGAGATACCTTAAATAAATTTAGACTTTCAACATAGTCATTAGATTTTGTAATCCAACCTGCGATAACACCGGTAATAGATTTTATGCTAACATAAGCTATACTGATTTTTGCGGCTAGGTTCACATAAGATTTACCAAGTGTTCTATTGCTTGTAGTAAGATTTGTGTTACCTTTAAGCAACCGTTGAATTTTTGCAGGGAAAGCCGAGAAGCCAGCCGCCACCTTCTCCATCTGCGTAGCAAGCGGAGTAATAGCTGTGGCAACCCGGTTGCACTGGTCTGCGAAAGAATCAAGGTCTGTCTTTTTCAGTGATTCCGTAACGGTGTCGAGATGCGGAGCAATCTTCACTAGTTTTTCTAGTCCGGTAGCGAGAGAGTTAAATCCTGATTTTTGGACATTCTCTAAAGGCTTGAGAGCATCTACCAATCCCTGTATCTGCTCTCGTGCAAGGGATAAACCGCTCAACTTGGAGATACTATCGCTAAACTTTTTCAGAGATGTAGATAATGCACCTAACCCCATGCCGCCTTTGCTCACAGGAGCAGTAGCGGCTTTTAACCGTCTTAGAGACTCGGAAAGTGCGTCTATACCGCTAACGGCAGATGTAGAATTAGATTGTATTTCGAGTTCTAACTGCTCAATAGTGGTAGACATACTGCTCACTTCCCTTCAAACTTTTTATTATGATTTACCATAAACCCTTCCATCATTTTTTTACCCTTATTGAAAACCGATTTAGCTTTTTCTTCCTCTTTAACAGCCGCCTGTTTCTCACTAAGAGAGTATGCTTCAGAAAGATAAGGAAGCGGTTTCGCGTTCTTTTTTGCAAACGCATGTAAGATTGGGGATACGCGACATAAGGCATCATAGAAGTACGCGCCTTGTAACCACATCTCATTGTTCTTTTGATTCGTTTTGAGTTCTTCCGCTTTTCGATAAGCAACAACGAGCGTACTATCTTTATCCCAATACTGTTCTTCGCTCATTCCGATAGCCAAATAATAAGGAAATAGCTCATTAAACTTATTTGTGTAAGTTAAGAGAGGAGCAGTGGCAGAACTACCACCACTCCTCTCAGTGGAGGACAGCGATCCACTTACCAAGTCGCTGTCCAGTCCAAGTTTCCCTCGGCTTTTTCAGGCTCCTCTACTAGAGCCAGAATCGGCTCATTGTACATTTCAGAGAGCTTGCCGATAAGGTCTTCTTTCTTGGTAAGCTTGGAATAGATGTCGTTGATAATATCTTCCTTGACGAAACGATGATGAGCAAGGAACGCACCTGCGAACAGTGCTGGGAGCGTAGTCATGGGCTTCTCGGTGATGTCAGAAGCGATAAAGCCCTTCTTCTCCATTTCCGCAACCGTTCTGCGGGTAAATTCCAGCGTGTAGTCCTTGCCATCATAGGTGAAATTCAACTGCTTTGCCATTTTTCTGTCCTCCCAAAATTCTTTATGCGTCTGAACCCACAGTGATGGGCGTAGACGGAGCAATAGTGATTGTCATGTCAACAACCTCGTTGACACCGCCACCAACCGGGAATACGGAAAGCTGACCTTTGAACTCAAACTTACCGTCAGAGCCGGTAGGAGTGAGAGTGCCGCCGTCACCAGTTCCACCGAACCAGACAGCGTAATCGCCCTCCTGCCCTTCAAGGGCTTTCAGCTTGGTAAAGTCCTCCTTGGTGTAGTTCGCCGTGAACTCAAGAGCGTCAAGAGACTGAATACCAGGGATATAGGTTTGCATATTATCCGACAGGGTAGTGGTTTCCAACATTTCAGGAGCACCACCCAAATCGGGAAAATCTTTAATATTGATTAGCTTTTCATAGGTATCACCTGAACTGCCTTTCTTCATCAAAAAGATTTTATAAGTGCTAATAGCCATTGTTTGTTACCTCCTGTAAATTGTCTTTTCTTTGGAAATCACAGCTCGGTATCGACCGAGCATACGATAGATTGTCGCATTGTCCTGATTGGGGACAGGTTCAAGCATGGTGCGTGTGAAGTTCAGCTCCATCAGGATTTCGTCAATGAACCCCACAATTTCTTTGCACTCAGCCTTTTTGCCCTTCGTGCGGTTGGAGTAGACATTCAGCTCGTACATGACCGCCACATGGTTTTCTTTGCCCTCGGTGGTCTGCGAGTTTCGGAAAGTGGAATTGTCCACCTCAACGAGGGACACGCACGGGAAAGAAGGTGGGGTCTTGACATATTCGCCGGTCATGAAAATGTCGGGGTACTTTTCTTGCACTTTTCCAGACACCTCGTTGAAAATCTCGGCTTCAAGGTCAATCACTGAAACACCTCCTTCGCAATACTCGCAATTTCATCACAGACGGTTTTCATAGCGTTATACATGGGCATGACAGCGGGTGCGCCGTGAGTCAGTCTAAGTTCACCGTCCTCATAGAACCCCCATGTTTTTCGCTTGCCCATGCCTTTGCCGTAGCCGCCAATGGTGAAACCAAGCTCAGACCCCTTCGGGTGAGGAGAACTGTCGGCAGAACCGTTGTGGTAAACGCCAGCACCGAACTCCACCCACACAGCGTCCTCGCCAGCGGCGATAACGACCGAGACATTCTCTCGCTCGTCAATAGAAACCTGCACTTCGGCTCGTCTCGCCCCGCCGCTGTCTTCGGTCAAATCGTCAACGATTGCACCATTAAACCCGTTCTGAGCGAGGGTTCCAATCCGCTCGGCAACTTTCGTGCGAAGAAGCTCTGTCTTGCGAATGATGTCCCGTTTGTACTGCTCAAGCTCTTTGATAGCTCGGTCGATGTCTTTCTCGGACAAGCCGATACGAATAACCTTCTTACCCACTTACGCTCACCTTGCTTATCGCCAGCGACACCACATTGAGACTTTTAGCAACCTTTTTCACGATGTAATCATGGGGAGTAATAACCTCACCCTTTTTATTCACCGCAAGATTACCCTCCTCGTCCAGTTGTGGTGTGCGGTCAACCCAAAGCACGGCGTATTCGTCAATCGGGGGAGCGTCACCGTCCATGACGATCACCTTGTCATAGGACTCGTTTTCCCCAAACTGCCGGGTCTGTGTTTCTCCCTTTGCCGCTGAAATGTTGGCGAAAAACTCTGTAGGCTTGCCATGCTGAATTTCGTACTCGCCGGTCACATTCCCATAATCGTCTGTAATAGGAGTTTTGCCCTCATACAAGGCGTAATGGAATTTGACTTTGTTTCGGTTCATACACTTCATCGAATCACCCCACAAGCGGGAATGACCGCTTTCAGCATAGAGGAGGGAACATCACCATTCTCATAGCTCCTCGACACACCATTCTCGGTGTGAGAGGTCTGTCCCTCAGCCCCACGCTTATTCAGCATATACGCCGCAATTTCCACTTGGAGGTGTGCATATTGCGCCGGTACTTCGGTCACATCGTTTTGATACGGATAGGCTTTCGCAAGAATCTTGCTTCCCGCAAAACTGAGGTAGGTGGACAACACTTCGTCAGAGTCAGAACTTCCTACCATGGCCTTGAGAGCGGTCAGCTTTTCTTCCTGAGTCATGTTGTCGCACCTCCATTCAGCTTAGGCAATCTCGTAAAAGCCCTCGGACTTCGGGTTGGTATCGGGAGTACCCACCACATAGCCATTGCCAACCTTCTTGTAGTAAACCTTATCAGGCGTTACAGAAGTGTCAGAAGTGAGAGTAGCAGTACCCTTGTGAATCTTTACCGCCTTGGTCTCGTCAGTCAGAGCCGCAAGGTAGTACTTACGGGAGAAAATAGTATTCTTACGAATATTAGCGTCCCCGGAATCACGAGGGGGCTGTTCGACCTCAGTACCTTTCTTGTTGAACAGGGTAACGGCTTCACGGGTGGCGATAATAATATCACCGGGGGTTGCGTCCTTCTTGGTGTACAGGTTTACACCAGCAACCGTACCGACATAACCGTTCACAGCGAACTTCTCAACATACTGCAAAGTGTCTTTCAGAGCCTTACGAATGTCAGCCATGTCAGACGCACACACGAAAGCGAAGATGGACACACCCTCAAGGTTCTCAAGGTTCAGCACGCTCTGAGCGTCAGCGAAACAGTCAAAATTGAAGCCGGTGGTGACAACAACCTGAGTAGCTTTCTTGAACTCGCCGTAGATGTCCTTGTTGACGGTGTTGAACATATCCGTACCCATGTGGCGAACACCGACAGGCACCAGCATAGGGTCAGTCATGGCCTGTTCGTCATAGTACTCGAAGCGGTTCTGAGCAAGCAGAATCTTGTACTCCTCCGGGGTGTAAGTGACCTCGATAGACTTGGTATTGCCCTTGCTCATTTCCAGCTTTTCAGTGCCATCGGTGGCCTTGTAGACATTGATCTTGCGAATCATCCCCGCCTGTCCCACAAGGGAATTGTCCACAGTACAGAACTGCTGTAAATCAAGGTGGGAATTGTACTGGTCTTCAATCTCATTGGAGAGATAGAAGTTATCATAAATCTTATGCGCCATTACTCTTTACCTCCATAAAGTTCTTTGTATTCCTCCGGGTGTTCCTCAGAGAACTTATGACGCTCCATCGGGTCGAGCTTTCGGAACTTTTCAAGCGTCATGGTTTTGGAATCCCCATCGGGAGTGGGTTTCGGTGTATTCTTGAGAGCTTCCGCACGAACCTTCTTCTCAAAAGAAGCCAAGTGCTTCTGCTGATTGGCAAACACCTTATCGGAGTCACCATCAGCCATAGCCTCTGCCGTTTCATCGGCAAGAGCTTCATCGTAACCGAGAGCAACCAGCTTTGCCTTGTTTTTGGAAATAAGGGACTCACGCAAGAGCTTGTCATACTTGTTTTGAAGCTCCTCTCGCTCCTCCTGCTCCTTCTGCTTTTTCTGCTCGTCCTCAGTCATTTTCTCCCTGAGCTGTTTCTTGTAGCCAGCGGCTTCGCTGTTGCTCTTGGACAGTGCATTTTTCAGCCGCTCAATCTCAGCGGAATTATCTTCCGGGACAGTCACCTTTTCCAGAGTGGCTTCGACCTCCTCAAAGGTCATACCCTCCTTGTAAGCGTCCCCAAGCACTTCTTTAAGGTTCATACTGGTTTCCTCCTTGCGTTTCATAGGTAGTTCACTCTACACTGTTTTCTGTTTGAAGGGTTGTCTCCCTTTTGCGTTTTAAGGTGTTCCCTCACCATAACAAAGCGAGAATCGCTTTAATTATTCGTCTTCCTCGGAACCGTTCGGATTTCCCGAATTGTTGGGGTTGTTCTGCGCCGCCGTCTGCTGTTGCGCCAGCTTCTCTTGCTGTTCCTCGTAGTAGTTCATACTCAGGGTGTACGCCCTCTCCGGGTCAACAAAAAGCCCGGAGTGCTGGAACGCCAGCAGAGGGTGAATCTTAGGCTGTTGGAGCATGGACACGAGAACCTGAGACTTACTCTGAATGTTCTCGTAATTACGTCTGGTGAACTGTAACTCGATGTCCTTCAAGCGGAGATTGATATTCTCAGACAGGTCACGACAAATACGAAGTACTAGTTTGAGCATTTTCTTCTCAGCCTTTTTGAACATATGCTCACTGTCTTTTGCTCTCGCTTCCGCAAGAGACCAGCCATCACGTAGAAGCACCGCCGCACCCGTGTCAGAGGTGGAACTGCCGCCGTTGCGGTTTGGCATACCGCAAATAGTGAGGACAGCGTTATACAGATCGTCTTTGAGCGTCTGTGTCTGCCCCTGATTCAGTTCCTTCACCACGAGGTCAACATCAATGTTCCCACTGTTGTCGTTGGGCGGCACAAGAATTGCACCCTCCTTAAGAAATTCCTTGAACTTCTCTTTCTCAATATGGCAACCGATAAACTTCCAAAACGCTTGAATGAACTGCTCCACACCGTCCATGCGGTTGGACTCCACATTGTTGATTGCGTCCAAAAGGGGGAGGACAATCTCAAAGGAGCCAAGCCGTGCATTATTCGCCGGGTATTCAAAAATAGGAATCATATCCAGCACATGAGGTTCGGACTCCTCTTGGTTGATGATGTCTCCATCAATCAGCCAATAGTAATTTTCGGTGTAGACCGAATAATGTGTGACCTCATTTTCGTCCTTGCTGTATTTCACCGCCATCAGCGGCTTATTTCCGATTTCATTGGAGTATACGATGAAAGTGTCACGGGGGTCGAGGGTATACATCTCAAACGGGGACTCGTCTTCTTCGCCCGGTTCATCGGGCAGTACCAGACGGTAGGCAGTTCCACAAATCATCTGCCACTCGACAATCTCTTGGTCTTGTGTGGCTTTATCCTCAGCAAACATCAGCTCATTCAGCGCAGTAATGCCAGCGGTAACACTTTCATCAGTGCTTCTGCCGATATACTGAATTGGCTCACCGCAAAGATACCCAACCTTGAAGGAGACAATCTCGTTTGCCCGGTTCTCCACAATTCTGTTACAGATTTCGGGTCGCACATCTTTTACCCGGTTCAAAATTGGCTGTTTGCCCTTGTAGTAATTCCACAGGTAATCAATCTCACTTCGGTTGAAATCATGGTCGGAAAGTGCTTTTTGCAAAACTGTGACCACATTCTCGTCCGTGATTTCTTTCACGCTGGACTTGATAATCCGTCTTCCGCTCATTTGCCGGGTTTTGCTCATGGGCTTAGAGGTGTCACTTACATTTCCCAAGACTGCCCCTCCTTTCCTCAAAAATAAAAGGCGCATGACTGTTTGTAAGGCTTTCGCCATACTCGCAATCATGCGCCAACTTCACACTATAATTTTTCGTCTATATTATAGCATTTTAATTCTTAAAAGTCAAGTTATAATTCTTTTTTAAAGAATTTATTGTTGAAAATTTGGTGGGAATTGTGAATTACCATGGACGCTTAAACACTTCCACATTCTGTCCATTCAAACTTTGTGCGTATTCTGCCAGCATTGCCATACCGTCAGGGACATCATCATGCCTGTTTTTACCAGTCATTGTATAGGAGCAAAGCATATCCATCATTTTTCCGTAATCAGATTTTCTCTGGTAAAGAGAAGAATCTTTGAACAAACAATGCTCCTTGACCCATGCGCTGTTCACAATGATCTTGGTTTCCTTATTGGCAGTGGTGAACTTGGTAGTGATGTGAGTGATACCGCCTTTTTTCTTTACTTCTTCCTGTATCTTCTCAGCAACCCGCCGACCTGCGGAATTAGACTCGAACCGGCAGGATTTCACCTTGTCTCGGACAAGGATTTCCGTCAACCGAGCGTCCACAATATTAGGCAGACCGTTATCACAGACACAATCGTCAATATAGTAGTCATGCCCAAACACATAGGCCACCGGCAGGAAAGCATAGTCAGCCCCCTTGTCCTTTGTGTCGCAAATACCAATAACTGCGTCAGGGTCTTCCTTCGGAAGCTCAAAATAACGGCGAAGCTCGTCCTCAGAGTAGACAAGACCTTCTCGCTCAATCGGCTCGTTCATATACAACGCTCGCCAGCTCACATCATCCATAATATTTCTCTGCTCACGGTAGAAACTTGTGCTGAACCCGACACCGTAAGCGTAATCAAAATTGGACTCGTCATTCTCGTCTAGAGCGGGAATGACGATGAACTTTGCCCGATCACTGTCGATATATTTCCGTTCAAGCCGTCCAATGACATCGTGTACCGACCAACGAGTTGCAATGTGAAGCTCCTTGCAGTGGTCTCCAATTTTACGCTGTCTCAAGTCCGTGGTGTAGGTCTCCCACAGCTTGTCCAGACGCTCCTTAGACAATGCCACCTCGATACCAGACACCAAATCGTCACAGTAGAGCAGGGTAGCGGCACGATACAGACCAGCGTTGCCGGTTCCGATAGAGGTGAACTCCAAGGTTTCAAAACGCTGTCGCTTGTCAAGATCAATACGGCAGTCCTTTGCGTTAGTGTTGGACACTTTCACATTGGGGAAAACATCATGCCAAAGGTAATCTCCGTTTTCGTCCATAATTCGCAGACATTCATCATAAACGCCACGCACAAAAGAATTAGAGTGTGAACCTGTCAGCATGGGTTCGTTGGGAATCCTCCCGCTAAGCCAAGTCAGGTAGAAAATCGCAAGAGTGGTCTTCCCGCTACCGGGAGGGAGAGAAACAGCTAACAAGTCAAGTTTATCGTCTGCCAGCTCTTGCAGAGCGTCCACCACTTGTTTCAAAACCTTGCGGCGGGGAGGGTAAAATTTCTTGTCAGGCTTCCGGTTCCATTCCACATAGAGTAGATAGCAGTCAAAATCGTAGGGAGCGGCAGTAAGGCAAACCCTTCGATGCAGGTCATAGATCAATCGCACCTGCTCCACGGATATAGACCTGTCACGCATGGCTCGCTCACACTCAGCTGAGAGGAGCTTCAAAAACTCCACAGCGAGAGGGGGATCGGTTTTCATTGCTTCCTTGCTCATGTAATACAAGTCTTCCATGGATTGATAGGCGTGACTCACCCTTACTTTCTCATAAATTGTCTTAAGTAAATTTCGCATAATACCTCCAAAATAAAAATAGCGCATGACCGTTTGAGCTTCACGCTCTCGCAATCATGCGCCAATTCAATCAAAACTATTTGTTACTAGGTTTTTCGCATACAATTTTCAGAACTTCTACTTTGGAAATTTTTCCATTAGTAGCAACCATGACATGATCAGTGCTACTATAAGTATACTCTCGACTATACAGATAATTATCTTGGGAAATTTCGTCTCCAACTAAATTACCTGATTCATCATAAAAGCCAAAATATATCTGACGATAAAAATAATCGTTGTATTCATCTACATATTTTTGTGTGGTATGGGAAGTATAACTCATTTCTCCGGTAAAATAACCATTTTCATATTTACACGACGAAAAATCAATATTACTTACTTCTACATATGGATTATCAGGCTCTAAGACAATTTGCTCTGCTTCAGCACCAGATTCATTTTCAGTTTCAGCAGATGACTGTGTTAATCCTGTGGATTCAGATGGCGTCTGTCCCTCTTTGGGAGATGAACAAGCCACCAATAAAATACACATAAGCAACAATATTGTCACAATATTCAATTTTTTCATAATCCAACTCTCCTTTTATTGTTTGATAATTATACCATATAGAGCGGCTAATTCCAAGCTCTGATCAGCGTTAATTCACAGTAATCTTATTGCCCTACTAATTTCATACAGCTTGCACTTGCGAAAGAATGTGGAGGAAGACATACCAGACTCCCGGATTGCATCTTTAAGAGCAACCTTGCCATCTGCCCAGGCCTTTGCCACTGTGAAGAACTTTTCGTTGACAGGAATGGGTTTACGTCCTTTGTATTTTCCCCTAGATTTCGCAATCTCAATTCCTTCCCGCTGTCTTTCCAAAATGCTTTCCCGCTCAAACTCCGAAAGAGCCGCAAATACCGTCAGCACAAATTTCCCCTGTGGTGTGCTGGTATCAAAATTCTCTTTATCTGACACAAGAGTCACACCATGCTCCGTCAGCGTTGCTACAGTAGAAAGCAAATCTCGTGTGCTTCTGGACAGGCGGGAGAATGACTCCACATAGAGCGTGTCCCCATCACGCAAGAAAGATAGCATTTCGTTGAACTGTGGTCTATCCGTATTCTTGCCACTACGCTTCTCTTGGTAAATCTTTTCTACACCAAGGGATTTCATCAATTCCATCTGTCTCGCTGGGTTTTGTTCTGCGGTGCTCACTCGTACATAACCGACCTTCATGCACTCACCTCCTGTTAACTCTCTTTTGCAATAAAGATTATCTTTTCTCCGCTGCGTAACCAAATTACAATCGCGTTTGATATGCTAGGAACATCGAATAATTCGCAGCAAGGTCTGTAATCCTCAATGAGCGAACAGTCTATGTTCGTCTTTTTGAAAAATTGGTTGTATATTTCTCCGTAAGTCATGACTATACCTCCGTTATTCCTCCCGCTTCACATAGGTAAATTCAATGTCATATCCGAGAGCTTCCATGATCTCAACAAAGGTCTTGTTCAGCAGACCGTCTTTGCGCTTGATGATACGATTGACATACTGACCTGTCGTGCCGATTTTCTCAGCAAGGTTCAGTTGGTTCATATGAGCTTCAAGGCATTTGACTTTCACATCAAGTTCGATATTGTTTAATACCATAATGCACCTCCGTTGTCTTTATAGGATTAGTATAGCATTTGAAACGATTGTTGTCAACACTAAAAAGATAATAAAATATCCTTTTTGTTTCTTTTTCGTTTTTTCGGCTACTCACGCCACTCCCTGCGGCTCCTGCGCCGGGTCGCTGTCCCCCTCCGGGGGTATGTCCTCCGGGGCAAGCTGTCCCGTCTCCCGGCTTGCCTGTCCTGCTGTCAATAGCATTGTAAAAGCGTGATAGCACATTCAAAATATAGCTTTCAAACCCTATTGACACAAGCCCCCGCCGCTGTCAATAGAATATACTCTAATGATAGCACACACAAGCCCCACGCCGCCCACAGTGCCACGCAAGCAAGGCAAGAGGGGAAACTATACACCCACACAAGAAAGCCCCACAGAGGGCAAAAGAAAAGCCCCCGGACGAATCCGGGGGCTTCGGTTTATTTACTCTGTTTCAGTATCTCACCCAATAGGACAAAGGGAAAGAGAATCAAGCATATGACAACCATCAATATATAATACCTCCCATTTATACGAATGTGAAACGCTTTGTTTCCGTTGTCTTGGTGTATGCTGTAGCTATGGCGGGTTGCTCTCGCTTGAGTGCGGCGGTATCTATGCGGCTACTGGTGACGGCTTTATATATGGCTTTGTGTTCCGTTCCGGTCAAGGTGTCTTTGCCTGTCTCCTGCATATAGGATTTTAGAACGTCCTTCAAGGCTTCAATATTGGCAGCTACTTCCTCACCCAACCGAATATATTCGACTAATTCCTTCATCGTGCTATCAATGTTCATTATCCTACCTCCCTATATTTCGGTGTCCTGCTCCAACCTTCAAAGGCATACAAAACAACGTCTTCCGGGCTTCCTCCGAATGCGTCCGCTATTTCTCGCTTTATTCCGTCTTCGTTCCATTCGGTGCAATAGGTGGAACAACCGTTAATATTTAATGGGCTGTCGCTTTCCGGGTCAAATTCTCCATCGTCAACAATCCATTCTGTACCAGTGTTGAAATACTCGATTTCAAAGGCGTTAAGGGCTTCAACGCTCCACTTGTCAACCGGGTAAAAAATGTAATTCCAATCACCTTGGCAACAACCGCAAATTTGCTTGTAATCCCACGTTTCCCCGGTGATTATGGAAAGAACGGCGCACAATATAGAATCTTCATCACTTCGGGAACATTCGGCATATTCCACTATAAGCCGTTTTAAATCGTGTATGTCTTTGGTGGAATACTTTTCCCTGTTGAGTGGTAAATAATCGGTTATGGCTTCGGTGGCGTTCTTGTACCACTCCCAATCCTTCAAATTTGTAAGAACTTCCGCCAATTCCCCATCATTCAAAACAGCTCTAACTATCTTGAAAAGCTCTGGGCAACGCTCTTTATAATCACGATTGCCGCAAACCGCTATATTGTCGGGGAAAAAATCATCAAGGAAAAGCGGGCTTTCTTGATATTCCGGGGCAACTTGTTTGGCATAAATTTTCATTGTTCCTCGTCCTCCTCGTCTTCGTCTTCCTTGTGCGCTTCCTCGAACTCGTCCGCAATTTCTTCGAGTGCTTCCGCTATGGCTTGCCCTAAAAGGTAACATCTGATTGTTACGTCACAGGCTTCCGCGCCTTGTTTCAACGGGTCAACCGTTCCGAACTCGTCACAGGCTTCCGCCAACAAATCAAGATTATGGCAAATGTTTTCTTCTGCTTCCCATGTGGAAAAGGTATAACTTCCGCTGGCGTTGCCTGTCACGCTGTCAACCGTCCATAATTCATCATTCAAATGTTGTTCCAGCTCGTCCAGTGTGTCAAAATCTTTGTAATCAATTTCATACTTGATATATTCCAAAACATCATCTTTCACAGCTTCTCTATAATCGTAATCCATTTTTACACCCTCCTTATAAGCTCATGTATTCGGCTTTGTTCAATCCGCAAAATGCGGCTATGTGTCTTCCTGTCGTTGCGCTCCAACCGTCCCACAGCTTCACAAGCTCCCCGGCGTTGGTACGCTTAATAATTGGCGTGTCGTAACTGTAAAGCGTTTCTGTCCCATCGTCCGCAATCTCGACAATGGCTTTTCCATAAAAGCTCTTGCGTCCGTCTGTCGGTGTCAATTTGTATCTTTTCATTGTTCCGGCTTCCTCCTCTTTCTGTTTCAACTCTGTTTCCGGGGCTTGAATTTCATCATGAAAAATGTTAAATAATCCGCTTGGGAAAGTGGCGGTTTTGTCCGCTTCCTTTTCTTCCGGGGTTCTGCCTTTCAAACTTTCATAAACGCTAATGTCCCATTGCTTTCCGTTGTCAAGCTCTACAAGAAAATGTGCGCTTCTTTGAATGGGATTTCTGTTAAATTCGGAAACGGTGAACTTTTCAATAACGGGGCGAATCGGCCCACAATAGGGAATATGACGCTTGAGAACTTCGAGAACTTGTTCAATAGTGGGCTTGCTCTTGCTCTTGGGGTTTGCGTACTGTACCAATAAAGCGGCTTCGGCTTTCCGTTCTTTGATGGCCTTCTGCATTTCTCTTGTCATTGTGAAAACCTCCTTATATAATCCGTTGAAGATTGTTTCTTGTCTTTTCTTGATTATATTATAATTCGCATTTTCCGAATTGTCAAGGGGGTTTCAGAAAAAATAATCTTTTTTGTGTTGTTTTTTGTCCTACCTATATTATATAAGGAAGTGACCCGGCAAGCCCCGATTCTGCTTTATTCCAGTGAAGCGATAATATCAACCACACCAAATCGACAAGAACTCCACCAATATTCACGCAAAAAGAACCGCCACCAGCACCACCCGGACAGAGCCGGGGAACGCCGATGGCGGTTTCATAGTCGATAGTCGTTTGATAGTCGATAGTCGTTAGTCGTTTTCAGAGTCAGAGTCGTTAGAGTCGATAAGGTAGCGTTCTCTGATAGAGTCGGGGTCATAGTCGTTGTCCTGTTGGACATTCGGAGTAACAACATACTCAGTCTTGTCCTGATAGCCATAGTTGTTCTTGCCGAGAAAAATACCCATGACTGGGTTGATCTTGCCGTTTTGAGAGTAGTTCTCCCAAAGAACCTCCATAATTCTGTAGGCTTTTTTAATAACGAGTGCCACCTCTTGCGGCAACGCAGTCTTATATCCAGACCCACCAGTGGCATAGTCGTTCACAATAGCAATCAATGTTCGTCTGCTCATTCCGTTCAACGCCAACGCCATACCAGACACCGTAGGCTTCATATCACTCGAAGCCATAAAGTCGAAATAATCATTCAACCGTTGTTCCACCTGCTCTACATCGTGCAAATCAATATCAGGCAGATTCATCAAGTGCATGGAATTTCTCAGGTACTTCGTATTGTCACCCGGCTCCAAGTCATACCCGTTCATACCAATCACGGGAGAATTACCACCCCTCGGCTTCTTCTTAATCACCTGCGGCTTGTTCTCTCCATCGACATTTTTCTTCACTGCCATAGTCGTTTTACCTCCTCCGAGAGTCCTCTTTCTTCTTATTCTTATTGCGTAGATGAAGTAGTTGAAGTAGTGGAAAATCGGTTTTTGCGTATAACTTTCTCTATATACGCGCGTACTAGCAAAAGTTATACGCAAAAAGCTTAGAACAACTACTTTCACTACTTCACCCATAACTTTTTCAAAAGACAAATAGCAATCCTATTTAGACTGTTTTCCAAATGTCGTTTTAGATTGTTTTTCAATCCGAATAGGATAATTTCAATTATTCCCATGCTTCTCCCAAACAGGGATAAAACTGCTGAGTAGTGATCGTCCCACTTTCACGCATGACGGGCGGGTGTTCTTCGGTGTAGACACGATAAGAGCAGAGCTTGAACTTGGCGTTTTCATCGATACAGCTTGCGTTCATAATCAATCCTCCTCGCCGTTGACTGCGGTGTCAAAAGTGTACAATGGAACAGAGAGTTCTTCTTCATCGGTATCATCGACTGCGCCATATACCAACCCATCTACAGGAACGATCAACTGAGAATAACAATCCAAGTCTTCGCCAGTGGCTTCAACAAAACTATCACAGTCAATTTCAATCAGTTTGAAGTATCGTGCCATTGCTAAAATCCTCCTCTGTCATAAAATCTTCTGGTGACGGGTCAGGAGTAAGAGGGCAAGCGTACCACATTTCGGAAGAAGGGCAGGTACAGCCGAAGTCAGGGTCATTAAAGTCGCACATCATACACTCTTTTTCCATATTACACTACCTCGTCCAAAATCTGCTGTAGCCGCTCTGCGGTTCTCACGATGAAATCATCGTCCTGCTTGAAAAGTTTTCCATCTCGTTGGAGTCTGTCAAGAGTCACAAGAGCCGTGTGGATTTTCTCGGCACACTCGGCAACATAAGTCTGGTTACTTGTTTCTGCGGTAATAGGGTAGAAGTAGTCGTGTCTTCCAAACTCACTCCCATTTGTCATAACGAACTTAGTACGAGCGGGAGTAATACGCTTAATGGTGAGAGGAATTGTTTTAGGATAGCGAAAGAATCCCCACCCGATTTGCGTTTTCATTCGGACACCCACCACGTCACCGGGTTTGAGGGTGTTCTTATCAATAACATCACGCATTATGTGACCTCCTTTCATCGTTCGGCCTTACTTTGAGAAAATTTCCAAACGGAGCGCGGAAAGAAAATTGCTTCCCGCACTTAACACACGTCTCGGTTATAATCACAGTGTCAGTGATAGGGTCGTAGTAGGAGCGGGTGTGAAATGCTTGAAAACGGTGTCGGCACAATGCTTGTCGGATTTTTCGCCACATCACACTACCTCCTTCGAGATTTCTTTCCATTGCCCCTTCATGTACTCCCACCGATCTTGTAAAAAGTTGTCAATTTCGGGAATATCCTCAGCAAAAATGTGTTTTACCCACACAGGACGGAAGATACCTTTTCGTTGTAACATGAAGAACAACCACAATGAGAAATCACCAAGGTTTTCCTCGCTTTCCTTAATGTCAAAGCGGAATACATGGTTATAATCATCGTCAAGAGAATCGTCTGAGTCTAACCATTCTTCTTTGAAGTCAGCCCACGTTTCATAGTCACAACGACCATGGTTTTCGTAACCGCTGACATAGTAATTATTTTCACTGCAATAATAACTATGATCGGTTGCTTTCAGTTCGAGTGCCATCATACTACCTCCTTGAGCTTCAAACCCCAATAGATCACGAAACCGCTGGAAGTCGATTTGCGATCAAACCATTCGGGGTGACGCTCCATTTCAGAGTTGAATTTTCTTGCCGAAAGCACATAGGCACCCTCAGATTTCGCCCATATTTTGAACGCTTGATACAGGTCTTTTGCCTTGATAACACAGTTTTTAGTATCTTTGTGATTGTCGGTGTAGTCTGTAATCCTCTGACATCTATTCTCAAGGAACTGCAACACAAGATCATTCTCACGCTCATACTTGGTGACAACCGACCTGAGATGGTCTGACATGGTAAGCCCATGCTCTTTGTACTTGATGTACCCACGCACCAGCCACATGAAGATACCGCTCATGGCTTCCTGAGAAGTAAGCTCGTCTTTAAGGTGCGTGTCCTGCTCGGCGGGGGAGAAGTGCCGGTTAAACTCAATAACCTTGATACGCTCCGAAGCGAACAGGCTCTTGTCTGTTACCATTGGCAGGTCGTTACAGGAAAGCCATAGAGTGAACTGCGGCTTGAAGGTGATCGCAGACTGGTACAACGCACGAGCTGAGATTTCCTCGCCGCCTGTGAACTGCTTGATTTTCTCCTCGTCCAGCTTGCCGTACTCATTGCTCTCTGACATGGTGACAAACCGCTTACCTTTGAGACCGGCAAGGGTAGGGGAAGCCGCTTCTGCGTCTTTCTGCCTGTCTCCCCGGCAGATCATACCCACAGGGGCAACCTTAGCATAGTCCCCAAGCATGGTCTCAATCGTGTTAAGCAAAGTGGATTTTCCGTTACGGGTTGTCTTACCATGAAGAATGAACATACACTCCTCGTTGCTCATACCAAGCATAGAGTACCCCAATGCTCTTTGCAGAAAGTCAGCCTTGTCTTTATCGCCTTGCGTAACTTCATCAATGAACTGTTCCCACCGCTCACATTTGATGTCCCTGCGGACGGTGTGACGAAAATTGGTCTGCATGGTGAGAAAATCGTCCCACTTGGCTTCCCGGAATGAAAAGTCCCGGAGAGAGTAGGTGCCGTTCAGACAATTTATCAGGTATGGATCAGCGTCAAATTCCGTAGCAGAGATACGCAGTTCGCCGGTTGCGTCCTTGAGGATTCTATCTCTCATGCGCCTGTCACCCATCTTATTTACAAAAGCGGTGTAAGACTTTCTGGTATCATCGTCTATAATCTCACCGCAGTAAAGAATCATCAGCCGCACAAAGTCCTTGATTTTCTCAGAAACAAGGATTGCACCTTCGTCCTTACGCCATGCACCCTCGAAGTAGGTATACCAGCTCTTATGCTCAGTGCAGTACCGAGCTTCCCGGTTGTAAAGCATACCAAACAGGTTTGCCATGCCCATTTCCGACCACTCGAAGCCAGAACTGGTTTCGTCTGCTTTCTCAGGGTGGTAGGATTTGATAATGTACATTTTTTCGGACAAGTCTTCGTCCATAATAACTCTACCGTTGCGAAGCTCGAAAAGCTCTCTATCACTTGACACGACTGCGTTCACCTCCTACCGCAATAGCACATTTTTGCTTGTCCTCTACCCACCATGCACAATCCTCTTTGCGGCAAAGGCACGACTCAAGAGTGTTGCACTCAGAACAAATGTAGAATAGAGGACAGATTTTATTACTTTCGTCCATCATAAAGCACCTGCTTTCTCAAAAACTTCGAGGAGTTTTGGAAACTGAGCGGCTATCCAGTCAATAGTGGTCTCCTCTTGTCCTATAGGTTTATGCTCCCAATTTGCACCTAAACCAGATTCAAACATAAATGCGTGAATGATTTCGTGCCGTAAGCATTGCTTCTGATACCGAGGAAAATCATCAAGGTCTCCATTTTCAGTATTGATTACGATTTTATGGGAGCTTTTATCACAATAACCGTCACACTCTCGAAGAATCTTATCTTCCGCAGACGATTTGTACAGTACAGTGTAAGGAACACCGAGAATGATAATTTCCATGTGTCACACCTCCCTGTTTGCGCAAGGAGTATGGCAGATGATACGACCGCTCTCACACTTGGGAACGAGCATAAATTGAAGCTCCGGGTCTACAAGGGACACCATCTGCTTCACCAGCTCCCGGATTTCCCACTGCGCTCTCATGCACAGACGCTCATTCGCCATGTGAATCAGCTCCCGCAGGTTGCAGGAGAGGTACAGGGAGGTCTCACAGGCGTTGGGGAGGATATACCGAGCGTCTTCATTGGGAACACCCATCGTCTGCAACTCCACATAGTTCGGAGCCACAAATGTTCTCATGTAATCCTCGTAATGGTCAAGTTCCTCGTCGTTTTCGATACTCGGAGGGGTAACAAACCCGAAACCGTCCTCGGAACAGTACCGCTGAGACCGCTGAGTAAAGCTACAGTGCCTATGCCGCACAAGCTGGTGAGAACAGGCACGGGAGATACCCTCAATCTTAAAGGTAAAGTAGATATGCTCGAACACGCTATGATGTCCATTACGGTACAGGTGCGTCACCAGTCCGAGCGGGTTCTTAGGGTCGCTGTCGTAGCAAATGCTTGCGATCTTCGCAATGGTTTTGATGGGGTCAGGCGTAGCCTGTTTGAGTGTGACTAACATAGGAACCTCCTTTTATCTCTTATAGCGAGTCACGCTGTTACAGATTGTTCGGATTTCGTTTCGGTCAAGAGGTGGGTCGCAAGCAACCATGTTGGCGTACAACAACTCGTCATAGATCTGCCGTTTGCTGTACCCCTGATTGTGGAGCATACCGGCGAGAGAAGTCAGGCAAATGTTCCTGCTCCCGTCAGGAATACGGGGATAGACGGGACGGAGCTTTATGCGGTTGTTCTCAGGCAGACTCCATATCGGAGAGTAAATCCTGCCGCCGTATCTCGCGCCGTCCTTTTCCTCTCTGGTCTCAGGGAAGTATTTCTCCACCACATAGTCAATCGCCCCTTGGTCTTCCTCAATGGTGTCATACAGGAGTGTATCGCCGGTCATGATGAAATATCGAGCCGCCTTGTAAATCTCCACCCCTGCGAGATTGTTTTTTCCTTTAAATGGGAGCGTACCCCTGAGCAGAATGTGAAACCCACTGCCACTCTTGGACTTTTCGGTGTAGCTCTCACACAGCCCAATGATTTCAGCCGCCAGTGAGGACAGAAAACCGTCTTGGTCGTAGCCATCGTCAATGTCAATCCCCACATAGCCGTTGTCGTTGAACACGAACCCGCAGTAATCATAGTGTCCCTCCGACACAGCCTTGTGAGCTGTGTCGAAGGAAGACCATGTTTCGGGATTGGTGGAGGAAGCGGCTTCTGGTGCTGTCGCTTTCATTGGAACCTTGCTGTCGCTACGAGTACAGACCCACTGATTCAGTTCTTTTAGTTCAGCCGGTATATTTTTATATAGTTCTTTTCTAGCATTAACAACACTTAATTCAGCCGCTTTGGAATTTTCAATCATATTTACACCAACTTCCATATGAGACTAAACAAATTTTATTTTTGTTTCGATGTTCTAGGATCAGAACTTTTTATTTTTGATAGTCTTTTTGTCACACTTCTCCGGCGGGCAGCCTCTAGGCTTACCGGTATCATAGCAATATAGGCAGTAGCGTTGTTGCCCGGAACCCTCAAAAGTTAGAGGTCTGTTATAGATACAGCCTTTACAGCTTTTTCTATTTCCGCTTTGTGTCCAGCCCAATGTTCTGAGCCTTCTTGCAGTAAAAGTCGTCTTGTTTGTTAGTATGCCAGAAAATAGAATCTCCGGTCATATCACATTCGATATGGGAGAAAGGGCACTCTTTCTTATGCCTATGTACGCAGTCCTTGCAAGTGGTGTGCGGTTTGGGCG
>ENA-OPRR01000206-OPRR01000206.1-human-gut-metagenome-genome-assembly--contig:-NODE-206-length-66198-cov-23.810638_pt1 | contig 66198 bp, 59 predicted proteins | sample MGYA00241796_ERZ501883 | MGnify/ENA primary metagenome ERZ501883 (study PRJEB25962, sample SAMEA2042406) | human gut metagenome | biome: human gut; feature: human-associated habitat; material: faeces...
ATATCCGTCTGTTGCAGTATCCTTTCATCAGCCCTATTTCGTCCAGTGATGCCATCTCTTTTTATAAGTTTTACATTATGGACACCACATTCGTGGACAAGGACAAGTGCTTCCATCTCACCTTCGTTCCCAATAACTCGCAGGACTTCGGTTTTACGGGGCATCTTTACGTATTGGCCGACTCGTCTTATACGGTGAAGAAATGTACAATGAACCTGCCCAAGAAATCGGGGGTGAACTTTGTAGACAATATGGATATTATTCAGGAGTTCGAGCAATTGCCCAATGGGGAGTGGGTGTTGAAAACCGATGACATGATTGTGGAGATGACCTTGATGAAGATCATGCAAGGATTCCAGATACGAAGGACTACCCGTTACTCTGATTATGCCTTCGATGAGCTTCCGCAGCAACTTTTCAAGCGTAAGGGGGCCGAGATCAAAGAGGCGGACGCCATGATGCGCGGAGACGATTTCTGGAATCAATACCGGCCGGTTCCGCTTACGCAGACCGAGAGTTCTATGGATATGCTGGTAAAGCGTCTGGAGCAGATGCCGGGATTCAAATATGTGATTTTTGTATTGAAGGCGTTTATCGAGAACTTTGTGGAAACCGGGACCAAGGAGCATCCCAGCAAGGTAGATATCGGTCCGGTAAACACCATGATCTCCAATAACTATATCGACGGATTGCGTCTGCGTATGAGCGCGCAGACCACGGCCAACCTGAATCCGCATCTGTTCTTCAAGGGATATTACGCTTACGGGTTCAAGGACCATCGTTCCAAGTATATGGGTGAGGTGGAATACTCTTTCAACAAGAAGGAATACCTGCCGCGCGAGTTCCCGAAGAACTCCATCACGTTCAGCTATCAGTATGATGTGATGTCTCCCACGGATAAGTTCCTGAAGACAGATAAAGACAACGTGTTCGTATCTTTCAAGACTTCTACGGTAGACCAGATGTCCTACGTGCGGAATATCGCCTTGAAGTACGAGAACGAGACACAGTTTGGCCTGAAGACCACGGTGGAAGTGAAACACAGCACAGACGAGCCTACCGGCGGCCTGGCCTATATAACCAATGATGACCAGAAAACGTTGGTTCCTGAGATTCAGACCATGGAAGCCTCCCTGGCCTTCCGTTACGCTCCGGGTGAGACATTTGTCAATACCAAGCAACGCCGTATTCCGGTTTCTTTTGACGCTCCGGTATTTACGCTGTCGCACACGGCCGGTTTCAAGGGCGTGCTGGGCGGAGAGTATAACTATAACTTGACAGAGATCGGGCTGTACAAGCGTTTCTGGTTCTCGTCATGGGGTAAGATCGACATGTTCGTGAAAGGCGGTGCGCAGTGGAACAAAGTTCCGTTCCCGTTGCTGATCATGCCGGCGGCCAACTTGTCCTATATCCTGCAGCGCGAGACTTTCAACTTGATTAATAATATGGAGTTCCTGAACGACCGTTACGCCTCTCTGGATGTATCGTGGGATTTGAACGGTAAGATTTTCAACCGTATTCCTTTGCTGAAAAAACTGAAGTGGCGTGAGGCTATCGGCTTCAAGATGCTGTATGGTCATTTAACCGACAAGAACAATCCGATGAAGCATCCGGGTGACAGCGAGCTCTTCCTTTTCCCGACCCGTGACGGACGTCCTACCAGCTTTGTGATGGACCCGAAGACCCCGTACATGGAATGCTCTGTGGGTATTCACAATATTTTCAAGATATTGCACATAGACTATGTCCGCCGTCTGAATTATCTGGATCATCCCGATGCGAACAAATGGGGCGTGCGGTTTATGGTGATGATGACGTTCTGATGCAAGGAGAGAACTCCGATGGTGTGTGAAATGAAGAAACCGAGGTAAGAACTTGTATCGTTCAAATAAAAAGTTTATCTTTGTTCCAGTACCTAAAGTTGGTGAAAAGTATGTTATGCTTAGATGAATGTAAGGCAAAGTTAGTTAGTTTCAAACAATGTTTTGGGCATGAGTTTGGAATTAAATCAATTGGTATCTTCGGTTCGGTTGCACGTCAAGAGAACAGGGAAGATAGTGATTTGGATATTGTTGTAGATATTGATAATCCTACTTTATCCACTATGTACACTTTGAAGACTGTTTTGACGGAAATGTTTCATTGTGAAATTGATTTAGTGCGTTTCCGTTCCTCACTGCCTCCATTTTTGAAACAGAATATTGAAAAAGAAGCCATTTATGTATAAAGGAGGACGACTAACCATTTGCGACAGGTTAACCCAGATAAAAGAATCTTTTATTGTGATTACGAAATATACCCATCTCTTATTTTCTTATCAAAAGTAAGTTTTCCTATTTTTTAAGCGCTTTTATTGTGTAATACACAATTATAGTGTATCTTTGTGCCCTCAAAAAGTTCCTAAATCCCTTTTCTATAGGGAATGAAGATCTTTTTGAGGGCACAACGTTATGTTTATAAAAAGCATACAAAAAGACGTCTTCGGACGAAAGAAACAACAAATAAAAGATTTCAGAAATACAAAATGAAATCTGTGTAAAATACTATTTATCAGCCAGTTATAAACACTGTGCTGATATGGTCTTCCAGTATCGGTCAGCGTGGATTTCTGACGATAAACCTCATGAAAAAGCTATCCCATCAGTTTGATAAACCGAAGCGTTCTGTGGCATCTCCCGAAGCGTTGGAGGCTTTGCGGAATAACAATGCCGTGCGTTGGTATGTGTTGTCGCTTCCCGACTGTCATAGGGGAGGAGTGCGCGGTTTGCAACGGGAACAGGACCGCCGCATACAGGCAGGTGAGCCCTCATTCGGCTTTTTTGCTCCTTCCTATCAGGAAGTGAGGCGTATAGACGGCAAATTCGTCAATACCCAGCGTCCGTTACTCTTCAACTATGTATTTGTCCGTGCCTCCGAGCGTGATGTTTTCCAACTGATGCAACGTTTTCCTGTACTCAGTTTCCTGCCTCGGGTGAGGGAACGGAAGCGGGAGTATTTTCCCTACCTTTCCGATGCTGCAATGGAGAATTTGCAGTGGGTGGCCCGTTCTTATTCCAATACACTTCCTGTTTATATACCCCAGCCGGATGGTTTGCGCAAGGGCGACCGGATACGCATTACCGAGGGACGGTTTAAGGGGGTGGAGGCGACTGTTGTCATTCAGCCGGGAGCCGGGCGAAAGGATGTGATGGTATGTGTGGAGAACTGGATGTGGGTTCCGCTGCTGCGTGTGATGCCGGGTGAGTACGAGGTAATTGCCCTGAATGATGAGGACAAGCATGTATATACCCGTCTGGACAATGACTGTATGTTGAATGGTTTGCACAGTGCTCTTCAGCGTTATCACAGTGCGGAGGGGGTGAGTGAGGAAGATCGTTCCCTGGCTGCCAGGGCGTTGAAAGAATATGGCAATCTCCGGATGGATACGGATGTGATGCGTTGCAAGCTTTATGCCATTTTGCTGCCGGCTTATACTATATTGGGTATGGAAGAAGAGGCGGCAAAGCTGGTTGGCGTTATGCAGACTATGCTTCCTCTCGTCAAGGCGGAGCAGTCGCGTGCACTTGCTGTGGTTACACTTTATGGTTGTACGGATAGCAGTATCTATTATCATTTGGCGCACGAGGCGGTTGATCCGTGGAAGAAAGAGGAAAAGCCGAAAAAGAGTAAGCAGCAGCTGATCAACCGGTTGGCTGATTATGATCGGTGGTTGAGGCATTGAAATGGCATTGTAGCTGGTAAGAACAGTGTTGTGAATTAAAAACAGGTTGAATCGCTAGGATAAGTGAAATATAATTTGTTCTTTTGTGGAATATAAAAGCTAAAGAATATGAAATCAGAACCTTTTAACCCAGTCCAGCTACACTTGTTAAAGATGTTTTCTTATGCTAAAGACGAGCGTGCCTTGGAAGAAATACGTAAATCTTTGACAGCCTACTTTGCTCAAAGAGTAGAGAGGGATATGGGTAAGTTGTGGGATGAAGGTTTGTGGGATCAGGATAAGAATGAGGCTATATTGAAAGAACATTTGAGAGTGCCTTATAATGATTGATATAGTACTGGATACTAATTGTCTGATTTCATCTTTTTTTTAATCATAAAAGGGCTAATGGTTGAAAAATGGGTCGAAAGATAGTCCTTCTGCTATTGCATATGGGGAATATGAATATTCAAGAGAATATGAGAGATAAAGGCACTAAGAAAATGACACGCGAAGATGCTTTGCGTCGGCTGGAAGAAGCAAGAAAATTAAAGCGTGAATATGTTAAGGAGCTGGAAAAGAAGATGAAGGAGGATTTTAAGAAACGTACAGGTCAGGACGCTACCTATTTTGAAGTGTGGTAAATCTTGATTCGGAACGTATTAAATCTTGTTTTCTTATTCTCATTGTATAAGTCTGATTATTTTTATGTCCGCTGAAATTCAAGGTGCTCTTAGTCTATCAAAAACTAAAGAATATGAAGTCAGAACCTTTAAACCCAGTTCAATTATATTTGTTGAAGATGTTTTCTTATGCTAAAGACGAGCGTGCCTTGGAAGAAATACGTAAATCTTTGACAGCCTACTTTGCTCAAAGAGTAGAGAGGGATATGGGTAAGTTGTGGGATGAAGGTTTGTGGGATCAGGATAAGAATGAGGCTATATTGAAAGAACATTTGAGAGTGCCTTATAATGATTAATATAGTACTGGATACTAATTGTCTGATTATTGTTATAGCCTTTATTTTATATTACAAATATAGTTGGTCTTTTTTTGTTCTGATATTTGAATAATCATATTTGACAATCAAATACTTGAAGTCTTTTAATGGTAAGATTGTCATGCCGGAAAATCACTGTTCTCAGCATAAGTATAAGTTTTAGACTAATGGCAGAAATGAATCGCACAGTACAGAGCATTAAAAATGCTCGTATTTCTTTATTTTTTAGTGTTTTCGTCTTAGTTCTTGGATTCTTTTCGCGTAAGATTCTCATTGATTGTTTAGGTGTGGAAGTCTTAGGATTGAATACAACAGCAACGAATTTACTTGGATTTCTTAATTTGGCAGAACTGGGTATAAGTGCTGCTATTTCATACACATTATATACTCCTCTATTTCAAAAGGATTATGAAACTATAAACGAGATAGTTGCTGTCCAAGGTTGGCTTTATAGGCGTATTGCTTATATAGTATTAGCAGGTGGTGCTGTTTTAATGTGCTTCTTTCCATGGATATTTGCTAAGATGGAATTGCCGTTATGGTATGCATACGGTTCATTTGGTGTTCTGTTGTTGGCTGCCATGTTGGGTTATATTATTAATTATCAGCAGATCGTGTTAAGTGCTGACCAACAGGAATATAAGATAAATTATAATGTACAAGGCTTTCGAGCATTAAAACTATTGATGCAGATTATCGGCATTGGTTACTTTAAACAAGGATATGTTTATTGGTTGGTAGTCGAATTAGTGATGTCTGTTGTCACTTGTTTCTTTTTGAATAAAACCATTCGTAGGAGTTTTCCTTGGCTTTGTCCGGATTTGTCAACGGGCAAGATGTTGTCGCAAAAACATTCGGAAATAATAAGGAAGACGAAACAGTTGTTTTTTCATCGTTTTGCAGGTTATGTACTGGGGCAAACTAGTCCATTAATTATTTATGCTTTTCTTTCTTTAACTGTAGTTGCCATTTATGGAAACTATATGTTGTTAGTTGTGAGCATATCTACGATATTGACTTCTGTCGTGAATGGAATGAATGCCGGCATAGGAAATTTAGTGGCAGAAGGGGATAAGAAAAAAATATTATCTTTTTATAGGGAATATACAGTAAGCCGTTATTGGATTGCTTCTGTAATCTGTTTTTGTTTGTTCTATCTTTCTAATTCTTTTATGTCTCTTTGGATAGGAAAGGAATATTTACTGGACTCTACTTCTTTTATTTTGTTGGTCATTTATGCTTTTGTCACCATGGTGCGAACAAATGAGGCTTTCATTTCTGCTTATGGACTGTTTCAAGATATTTATGCTCCCGTCATTGAAGCTGCTTTAAATTTAGGATTATCTATATTGTTGGGGTATTATTGGGGATTACCAGGAATATTGTCAGGAGTCTTGATTAGCATATTGGTAGTAATTTGTTGCTGGAAACCTTATTTCTTATATACACAAGGATTTGGTATTTCTATATGGGGATATATTCTATTAATAGTTAAAATTTTATTATTAATAGCAATTTCATGGAGCGTTTGTCATTATATACTTCATTATAGTATGCATATTCTATGTGGAAGTTTTATGGAGTGGGTATTTGTATCCATTAAAGTTTTGATTTTATACAGTTTTGTTAGTGCAATTGTTTTTTATTTGTCTTACATGGAATTTAGGCTATTTATTTGTCGATTATTATTGGCTTTTAAGTTAAAATAGTTGTATATGAAAAGATAAATATTCTCATAGCTAGTGTTTTGATACTAAATTTATCATGTGGAGAAATATGTGGAATGCTATATTTTTTTCTGTATTATATCAGACAATACAAACAGGTATGGAAATTTACTATTGTAGGAAATGGCATAGGCTATAATAGTTACAAGAAACATCTGTACTTTTAGGATGTAAGCGTGTGGTGTCTATTGGTTATTAGAATCCTTTAGCTTATTATAAGAGAGCTTCATGTTTGTCATGCCATCATCAAAGGAATGGTTTATGACTTTGGCTGAATGCCAGCAGGAAACTTGTGTTCTGTTGTTGTGTATATATATGTTTATATAAAATCATTAAAAATGATTATGATGATTTTATTGTGTGCAGATAATGACATGAGTGTATTTGTTGATAGTTTGATTTGTCTTATTGAAAATGAATCATTGAGATTGGCTATAGAAAAACAGGCTATTGATTATTCTAACCAGTTTAAGGTGAGAATTTTAGTCGAAGAGTAGAGAAAGTTATTTGATAGTTTGAATGAAAAGAATTTTAATTGTTCATAACGAACCTTTTATTCCAAGTTTAAGAGGAAATACAAAGGCTATTTGGGAATATTGTAATGTTTTGAAAAAGCTTGGTTGTGAGCTTTATTATTGCGTAACAAGTAATTGTAACTTGTCTCAAGAGTTTATAGACTATTTTGAGGGGAGAGTATATGTTTTTAGGCCTAAAAGATATAATAGACTTTTTGTTAGGATAATTCAATATTGCACAAAGAAAGTATATAAAAAGATTACAGGTTATAATAATATTGATGATTTATACCCTTATGGGTTAGAACGATTTGTAGAAGAATTGCATTGCAGATATTCATTTGATTCATGTATTGTCAATTATATAACACTGTCCCGTTTGTTTAAATATATATCTGTTAAGCAAAAAATTTTGTATGCACACGATACGTTTTCATTTAAAAGAAAATTGCTTGGAGTAGATCGTTTTTGGTTTAATCTGAAACCTAATGAAGAGGCAAAAGGGTTAGATCGATGTTCTGATATAGTTGCAATACAATATAATGAGGCAGTCCTATTTCATTATTTGAATCCATTGGCGAAGGTATATACAGTGTATTCCTATTTTTCTCCAGTTGAATTACCGGTAGTGGCTAGTAATAGTATTCTTTATATAGCAGGGAATAATGAGGTAAATCTAAATGGAATAACATTTTTTTTGCAACATGTTTTTCCGTTGATACTTGCAATAAGAACAGATGTGAGTTTGGAAATAGGGGGATCAATTTGTGATGTAATACCATCTTCACTTATAACTTCTCATGTTCATTTATTGGGTAAAATAGATAAATTGGAATCATTTTATGCTTTGGGAAATATCTCGATAAATCCTGTATATCAAGGAACCGGCTTGAAAATAAAGACTTTTGAGGGACTATCATATGGTAAAGCTGTAGTTGCTCATTCTCATAGCGTTGAGGGTATTTATAATATAGATCAAGCACCAATTTTATCAAGTAGTGATCCTAAAAGGATGGCGGAATATATATTGTTGTTACTTGATAACAGAAAATTGTGTATAAGTATGCATAAGCATGCTTTAGCTTATATAAAGGAAATGAATACTTATGTCTTAAATGAATATAGAAAATTGATAAATGAGAATTGATAAATGAAGACTCCTAAAATTATTGCAGAAGTAGGTTGTAATCATAAAGGTGATATGTTGATTGCAAGAGAAATGATAATGACTGCCTCCACCTATTGCAAGGCGGATGTTATCAAGTTTCAGAAACGTTGTAATAAAGAACTACTGACTCCAGAGGAATATAATGCTCCTCACCCCCATCCAGAAAATTCTTATGGTAGGACTTATGGCGAGCATCGTGAGTTTCTGGAATTTACGCTTGATCAGCATCGACAATTGCAAGAATGGTGTAATGAGTTTGGTATAGAATATTCCACTTCTGTATGGGATGTTACTTCTGCAAGGGAAATATGTACATTGCATCCTAATTTGATAAAAGTACCGTCGGCTTGTAACTTGAATAAGAAGCTATTGGAATATCTTTGCGAAAATTTTGGAGGAGAGATTCATCTTTCTTTTGGTATGACTACCCGTGCGGAAGAAGAACAGATTATTCGTCTTTTTGAAAATAAAGCTCGTAATAAGGATTTGGTAATCTATGATTGCACTTCTGGCTATCCCGTGTCTTTCGAAGATATTTGTTTGTTGGAATTGATTCGCCTTCGTGAACTTTATGCAGGGCGTGTTAAAGCTATTGGATTTTCTGGTCATCATCTTGGTATAGCAGTTGATTCCGCAGCTGTAGCTTTGGGAGCAGAATGGATAGAACGTCATTATACCCTAGATCGAACTTGGAAAGGTACAGATCATGCAGCATCATTGGAACCAGATGGAGTGCGTAAACTGGCTCGCGATTGTCGTGCGGTAGCCAAAGCTTTAACTTATAAACAGGAAGATATTCTTGATATAGAGAAAGTACAGCGTAATAAGTTGAAAAAGAACCAAGTGAAATGGCTATGAAAACAATAGCATTTATACCTGTAAGGGGAGGAAGCAAATCTATTCCTCTTAAAAATATAAAGCCTTTTTGTGGTAAACCATTGGTGTGTTGGAATATAGAGGCTTTAGAAAATAGTTCATTAGTAGATAGAATTATAGTGGCTACTGATTCGGTGCAGATAGAGAATGTGGTATTGAGTAATCGTTATCGGAAAGTGAGTATTTATCACCGTTCTGCGGAGAATGCCTGTGATACAGCAACTACAGAAAGTGTCATGCTGGAGTATATTAATAAAATGCATCTTTCTGATGATACGGTTTTTATGTTAGTACAGGCTACTTCTCCTTTGACTGAGTCTTGGCATTTTACTGAGGCGTTGGAAATATATGCAAAAGGTGAATATGATTCTATGTTAACCTGTGTTCGTAATTACCGTTTTTTTTGGAATGCTGACGGAACCAGTAAGAATTATGACTACATGAAGCGTCCTCGTCGTCAGAACTTTTTGGGTGAATTGATGGAGAATGGTGCATTTTATATCAATACCGTTGGTAATATCTTAAAAAATGGCAATCGTTTGGGTGGGAAAATCGGTATCTATGAAATGCCGGAATACACGGCAACGGAAATAGACGAACCTGATGACTGGATTATTCTAGAAAATCTGATGTATAGGCATATATTGTCTAAACAAAAAAGTCAAAAAAAGAAAATAAAGCTTTTCTTTTCGGATGTTGATGGTACGCTGACAGATGGAGGTATGTATTACTCAGAAATGGGTGATGAACTGAAAAAGTTTAATACTCGTGATGGAATGGGGTTCCAGTTATTACATAAATCTGGTATAAAAACGGGTATCATAACTTCAGAGAGTACAAAAATAGTAGAGAATCGTGCTAAGAAATTAAAGGTGGACTATTTAATCCAAGGGAAATGTTGTGATGGGAAGTTTGAGGTTGTTAGAAAAATATGTGAACAGGAACATATTTCATTGGATGAGGTGGCTTATATTGGTGATGATGTCAATTGTTATGAGCTCCTTTGTGCGGTAGGAATAAAAGCTTGTCCTGCGGATGCTTGTAAAAAGGTGTTGGAAATAGCTGATATAGTTGTGTTGGACAAGAAGGGTGGAGAAGGTTGTGTAAGAGATTTTATAAATATGTTATTGGGTGATTATGAAATTTTATAAGTCGTTCGTTTATTCTGTTTATTCATTACTGAAATTATTACGCTATTGCAAGTGGGATTTATATAATTCGTTGAATAAAATGGAAGCTGAAATAAAACGGTTGATAATTCTTGGTAATGGTTCTTCACTTAATGAAGTTTGGGTTGATTTAGATTTTTTTTCTGCTGATTATATGGTTGTAAATAGGCATGTTTTATCAGATTCATATAGTAAGATTCGTCCTCGATATTATGTGTTGGCAGATTCTCATTTTTTTTGTCATTCAGAAGGTATATCAATAATAGAGAAAATATATAAAGAAACGACTTGGGAAATGTTTTTATTTATACCTGTATCATCGAATGAACTAAAATTGTCTATTGCAAATTCTAATATTCATATTGTAAAATATAATACAGTTTCTTTCAGAGGATTTAATTGTATTCGTAAATTTTTATATGAACACAATTTATCGATGCCAATCCCCCAGAATGTATTAGTCGCTGCTACTTATATAGCCGTTTGTTTACACTATGAAACGGTGGAATTGTATGGGGTTGAACATTCATGGACAAAAAATATTTTTGTTGATGATGAAAATGAGGTATGTATGTATAATCCTCATTTCTTTGATCAGTCGAAAGTTAGTTGTCAACGTGTAAAGGATATCCAACATGATTCTAATTTTACTCTTCATTTTCTTTTAAGATGTTATGCTCAGATGTTTGAATCATATTGGGATATCCAATCATTTGCAAAAGAAAAGGGTGTGAAAATTATCAATAAAACTAAAGGCTCGTTTATTGATGCATTCCCTAGATCTTGATTTGCATTAGTGGTATTAATATATGGAGAATGATAGTAAATAGATTAATGAGACGATGCAACTAATAAATGATATTCTTCTTTTTAGTTTAGGGATCATTGTTTATATAAAAAAGCCGCAATGGGTTGTATTTTATTGGATTTCATTAGAACCCGTAATGCTTCCTTTTTCTTCTTTGATTACAAGATGCCTTAATTATGAAGAGTTTTTCGAATTAACTAATCATATAAGAGAGTTTGGACGTAATTATTTGGCTGTCTTAATATTGATAGAAGTATATAAGACCCGTAAATTTCCTCAAATTAAGGGAATAGGGCTTTCTTTAAGTTTGCTTATGTCCTATATTTCTTTGACTACTTTATTTGCACACTTCTCATTCTCTGTTTTATGGGGATGCTTATCGGAAATATTGTCATTACTATTGATGATGTTTTTTCTGTCTTTCAATAAAAGGGCATTTCCTTCTTTTAAAGTAATGTCTAGATTTATGATAGGAATTATAATATTACAATTTTTATGGACATTATTGAACCTCGGAGGTATTTATATTTATTTGCCATTTTATATTCCATATATAGATATTAGTGCAACAGGAAGTTTAAATATTGTTGATATTTCAGCTGAGAATTTAGTTTCAGGCACATTTGCAAGGTATAATTCATTAGCTAATTTTCTAACTACAATATTTTTATTTATTTCATTGGAATATTATAGTGGAAAAATAATTTTTACAAAAACATATTATTTATTAAGTGCTGTAATATTGGGAATAATTGTTTTGACAGGTGCAAAAATATCACTCGTCCTTTTTTTTCTTATATTTTTAACATGTTGTACTTATTATATAAAAGAACATTTTAAGATTGTATTTATGTCATGGGGAATAGTTATTTTAGGATTAGTTTTTCTATCAACTTATGATACTTCTTCTAAGAGTATGAGTGTCTTTTCTGGAATAGATAGACAATTAAATGGATTAGCATCTTTTGTACAGTCTGATACAGATGATGATCATTCAACAGTTGCATTATCTACTTATTTGTTAAATAATTATTTTGATAGAAGTCCTTTGTTGGGAAGTGGACTTAGTTATAAGGGAGAATTTGCTTATGGGAATTGGGGAAATTGTACGCTTACATTATTTAGAGCTGATGCTAGAATTGCTTATATGATTGTAGAGTATGGTATCATAGGATTTCTACTTTACTTTACTGTCTTTATTTCTATATTTATTCATTTATCAAAGAAGATAGCTAAGGAGGATGGTGTTAAATTACTATTTTGCTTTGTTTATTATATACTCTTGACAATTACCGAGCCTGGCTTTTTTGATCGTTTGTGTTTTCCTTTACTGTTTGTGTATGTATTTTGTGTTTTGTCACCCAAACATAAATCTTCAGATATTATAGTTTGATTGTAAATTATTTTAATTCATTTGTTAATGGGCATTATAAAACGATTAACTACATATATAAAAAATAAGCGACGTCTGAAAGGAAAGTGTTTATTTGATATAACAACTAAAATTTCTTTAAATGCTGAATTTGAAGGAATGAACCAAATTCATCGTTTTGCAGAATATAATGGAATGATGGGATTAGGAACATATATTGCGAGACATAGTTCTATATCTGCTGATATTGGTCGGTTTACCTCTATTGGACCCAATGTTAAAACCATATCTAGTATTCATCCGTACACATATCCTTTTGTTTCAACGGCTCCTTGCTTTTATGCACTTAATCCAAATAATAATCAAAATGGTTCTACTTTTGCTTCTAAACAAAAACTATCTGAGTCTTCTGCTATTGACCAACAAAGAAATATAGATGTTAAGATAGGTTCTGATTGTTGGATTGGTGAGGGGGCTTTGTTATTAGGAGGGGTTATAGTAGGTGACGGTGCTGTTGTTTTAGCACGTGCTGTTGTAAATAAAAATGTTCCACCGTATGCTATAGTTGGAGGAATTCCAGCTAAAATAATAAAATATCGATATTCTAAGGATGATATTGATTTTCTTTTAAGCATAAAATGGTGGAATAATCCTATTAATTGGTTCCAATCGAATTGGGAATTATTATGTGATTTGGACAAATTGAAATGTCATTATAAATAGTTTTTTATGAAAAAGAATAGGGTGCTAATTATAGATCCGGCTAGCTATAGCATCAATGGGGCTTCTAGAGGACATTATTTGGCTGTGGCTAATAATTTATATAATGTATTGAAAAAGACATTTGATGTTAAGATTGTTGGTGGGTCTATATATAAATCGAAATATGAAAACGATTTTATTTTATTGAAACATAATGCATCCAATGGTTATAATACAATGCGTAATAAAATTTATATCCTGCTAAATATACGTCAACTATTTAAACTTATTAATGGTGATACAATAATTTGGCAAAGTTCTTCCGTTGTGACCTCTTATATTGGAATCTGGTTGTTTGGATCTCGGAACTGTAAACTATTTATGATACAATATAATACAAAGTCTATATCATCTTTTGGCACACGCTTATTATATAAAATGGTAAAACATAAAATTACTGGAGTGATTTGTACGTTGGATAAAATTGGACAAACTTATGCATTACCTTTTTGTGTTATTCCCGATTATATCTATAATAATGAAGAAAAAACAAGAGAAATTATTCCATATACAGAACGAGAGTATGATTTTTGCATGGTAGGTATTATTTGTGATGACAAAGGAGTTGTTGAGGTTGCTGAAAAAATGAGAAATACGAATTTTAAGGTTATAATAGCTGGTAAACCTGAAACAGTTCAGATTGCAGACAAATTGCATGAAATTTGTGATAAGTCTCATAATATTAGCATGAAACTTGAATATATATCAGATGAAGAATACGACTATTATATTCGTAATAGCAGATATTGTATTTTAAATTATAAAGCTGCATATTCAGAACATACAAGTGGGGTTGTATATGATGTTTTGTTTAGAGGTACCCCTATCATAGGTAGTAATTGCAAAACATTTTGTTTTGTTGAAAAATATAAAGTTGGGAGTATTCTTAAAACTTTGGAATTGTGGAATCCTGATGACGTCTTAAATCCCATTTTGTATGATGAATATTTAGAAAACATCAAAAGTTATTATCTTGTGCATAAAAAGTACGCACAAAAGCTTTGTGAATTTATAAATAATTTTTGATATATGCGTAACCTTATGCTTGGAGTGTGTATAGCTCCATACCGAATAGATTTATATAACTATTTATATACTCATTTCAATTGTGAAATTTATTTTCAATATGAAGATATGATTCTACAAAATTTCAATATGGAATCATTATATAATCAGTGTTGTTATGAGCCCCATTTCTTGAAATGCAGGACTTTGGGAAGGAGAAACATTGTTCATGGATTGAGAAAAATCATAAAAAAATATTGTCCAGAGTATATATTTGTCCCGGAGTTTTCCATATTAACCATTCAGGTATTATTAATTAAATACCTGTATAATTATAAGTATAAAGTTATATCTATTTGTGACGACAGTTATGATATGCTAATGGGGAATGATTTTTCCATTCAGCACCGATGGGCACGGAGAATCATTACTCCTCTATTGGATAATCTCTTTTTGGTTGATAATAGAGTGCATGTTTGGTATCAGAAACACTATAAAAAAGGTGTGTGGATGCCTATTATTTCGGATGATATCAAAGCTAGAAGAATATATGAAGCCTTGTTACCGTTGAGCGTGAAAATAAATCGAGATTATGGTCTGGAGGGGTATAAAGTGATTCTTTTTGTGGGTAGACTCGTTGCGTTAAAAAATGTGTCCTCTTTGATAAAGGCATATTCACCATTAAAACAGATGGCTAAATTGGTGATTATTGGTGATGGGGAGTGTAGAGGAGATTTAGAAAAATTAGATAGAAAGTTGGAAACAAAGGCTATTTTTGTGGGAAGAAAAGAAGGGGATGAGTTGTTGGCGTGGTATAATATAGCTGATATTTTTGTTTTACCAAGTGTTCAAGAAGCATTTGGAGCAGTAACGAATGAGGCTTTGCTTGCAGGGTGTTACACTTTAGTTTCAGAGAAAGCGGGTTCTTCTTCTATTATACATTCAGGTTTTAATGGGGAAATTTTTAACCCACACTCTACTATAGAACTGACCCAACTTTTGAAGATTCAAATAAATAAATTGGACTCTAAAGATAATATAAAATTGAAAGATAATTTAATGCCTTATTCTTTTGTAAATATGCTTGATAGAGCATTACAAGGTATAGTTGGTAGTTGAAGATTATTATTGATATCAATTAGTATAATGAAACCTAAAATCCTTTTTATTCTTCATCTTCCTCCACCTATACATGGCGCAGCCATGATGGGGAAATACATTCAAGAAAGTGAGTTGGTAAATTCTTCTTTCGATTGTTTTTGTATAAATTTAGCTACAGCAGGAAGTTTGTCTGATATTGGGCATATAAGTTTAAAAAAGCTGTTGAAGTATTTCTTTCTTCTAAAGCATATTTCTCACGTTGTAAGAGAAATCCGTCCCGAATTGGTTTATATCACTCCGAATGCCGGAGGAAAAGCCTTTTTTAAAGACTTTATTGTAGTGCAGATGCTGAAAAGTATGAGGTGCAAAGTCATAGCTCATTATCACAATAAAGGCGTTTCGGTTTATCAGAGTAAATGGGTTTATAACTTCTTTTATAAACGTTTTTTCAGCAATCTGAAAGTAATTCTGTTGGCAGAGAATCTTTATAAAGATATAGCCAAGTATGTAAAAAGAGAAGATGTGTATATTTGTCCGAATGGTATACCAAACTTACGTAAAGGAGAATTTGAAGCAAGGCGGAAAAACGAAGTCCCTTATCTACTTTTTCTTTCTAATCTATTGATAAATAAAGGAGTGTTTGTATTACTTGATGCGTTAAGAATATTGAAAGAAAAAGGGTATCTTTTTAATTGTCAGTATGTAGGTGGAGAAACAGCCGAGATTAATGCTGTACAGTTTTCAGAAGAAGTGGATAAACGGGATTTGAATGATAGGGTTGCTTATGTCGGTCGAAAAGTAGGAGAAGAAAAAAATGCTTTTTTTCAACAAGCAGATATATTCATTCTTCCAACAATGAATGAGTGTTTCCCTTTGGTCATTTTAGAAGCCATGGAATATAAATTGCCGGTCATCTCAACCAATGAAGGCGGCATCCCCGATATGGTGAAAGATGGAGAAAATGGTTTGATTTTTGAAAAACAGAATCCGTATTTGTTGGCTGATTGTATTGCGAAGTTGTTGGATGATGAGGAATTAAGAGTTAAAATGGGAAATGCCGGTTATGATAAATTCTGTCGTGAATTTACTCTACAACAATTTGAGCACAGAATGCTGGATATATTATCCCAAAATCTTCCTCAAAAGGAAAAAGAAAACTAATTTTTAAAGGTAGAACTACAATATCCATGTTATTGAAGTTAAAAAACTTACCCTTGTTGGAAAGCCATCGAGGGCTGACCACTTTGCCTTCCGGCAAACTCCTGATCAACACCATCAACGCCCATTCCTACAATACCGCCCAGAAAGACAAGCTCTTTGCCGAAGCTTTGCAGCAGGGAGATGTGTTAATCCCCGACGGAGCAAGTATTGTCAAGGCGTGTCGTTGGCTGAATGCAAGATCCAAACCTACAGAGCGTATTGCCGGCTGGAATCTGTTCGAGTTCGAGATGAACAAGCTGAATACTATCGGAGGAAAATGTTTTTTCATGGGCAGCAGTGAAAAAGTATTGGCATTGATAAAACAGCGTGTGAAAGTGGATTATCCCAACATCGAAGTGGAAACCTATTCGCCACCCTATAAGCCGGAGTTTTCGGAAGAGGACAATCGGGCGATAGTCGAAGCTATCAACAAGGCAAATCCTGATTTGCTTTGGATAGGGATGACTGCCCCCAAGCAGGAGAAATGGGCGTACACGCATTGGCATGAATTGAAAATCCATTGCCATTGCGGAACGATAGGTGCTGTTTTCGATTTCTATGCCGGAACGGTAAAGCGTGCTCCCGCCTGGTGGCAAAGGCATTCTCTGGAATGGTGTTACCGGTTATTGAAAGAACCCCGCCGGATGTGGAAACGTTACATTATCGGCAATCTGTTGTTCATGTGGAATATATGTAAGGAGTAGCTTGATGAAAAGAATCTTATTGCTCGTTTTTGGGTGTAGTGTTTCCTTATGGGCTGATGCCCAGGCATTGCTGGGAACTACCGGACTGCTTCATGCTCCCACGGCTGATATGCAGCGTGATAAAACTTTTCTGTTTGGTGGAAACTATTTGAATACTCATCCGTTATCCACCCATTTTCGTAGCAGTGAAGTGGGGTATACCTTCAATTATTACATTAATATTACTATTTTCCCTTGGCTGGAGGTGTCGTATATCTGTACATTGGTACATGCGGATCATGGCTCTACTTATTTCCCGGAACAGTCTTGGGGAAAATTCACGAATCAGGACCGGGCTTTCAGTGCGCGTCTGCGCCTTTGGAAAGAAGGGTGGTGGAAGGAGTGGACACCGCAAATAGTCCTTGGTCTGGACGATCCCACCTCTCATGCCGATCATGGTGGTGGGGAATTGGTGTCCGGTAATACAAGCGGTTCCAATAATTACGCAACACGTTATTATCTGGCTGTAACCAAACATTTGGATGTTCAGAATATAGGTGAATGGGGTATTCATGCCGCATTTGTATATGGTAATGCCAAAGGTATAGAGCATTATAAACGTCCTTCATTCGGCACAAACTTCCGTTTTCAGTTACTCGGTGACCAGCCTTTGATTAAAGTTGTAAATAATCTTAACCTGATGGCCGAATATGACGCCCGCACAGTGAACATCGGGGCACACTACCAGCTTTGGAAAGACCACATCAACCTGATTGCCGAACTGAACAACGGGAAATATTTCTCCGGTGGCATTTACTTCAAAATCCATCTGAAATGATAAAAAAGATTATCCGATTAGGATCTTCGGAATAGATTTTACTCTACAACACTTTGAACATCGGATGTAAGGGAGATATTGTTGCAAGATTTATCGAGTCATATTTCATAGGCGTTAATTAATGAGAAACATTTTGGATATTATCATTATAAATTCTATATTCGCATAGAATTTATAACCGATATAATTATGGAAACTACAGTATTCAACCCCATACAGAGGCATTTGTTGGAAATGTTTTCTTACGATAAATCTCAGGAAGGTCTGGAAGAATTGAAAGAGGTGCTCTTTCAATATTATTCCAAACGGATGAATACAAAGTTGGATGAACTTTGGGATAAGGGAATTCTTGACCAGAAAAAGCTGGATGAAATAGCTGAAATGGATATTCATTCATTAAAATAACGTCAATGGCTAAGTTGGTTCTTGATACGAATTGTCTTATTCAAAGCATTCCTCAAAGGAGTCGTTACCATGTCTTGTGGCAATCCTTTGTGGACGGAAAGAACAAGCTCTGTGTATCCAATGAAATATTGGAGGAATATATAGAAATTCTGCAAAGACTTACCGACAATGAAACGGCGGAATATGTGGTGAAAACCATATTGAACAGTCCGTTTGTTGAATTGATAACTCCATTCTATCACTTTAATCTGATTACAGTCGATCCTGATGACAATAAGTTTGTGGATTGTGCCATTTCGGCCAATGCGCACTACATTGTTACCAACGACCATCATTATGATGTGCTGAAAGATATAGATTTTCCTAAAGTGAATATTGTAAATATTCAACAATTCTGTATTTATCTGTCACAAGAAAAATAATTTTTGAGTAAAAAGGAGGATTTATAGTTGGAAATAAAATAACTATAACTCCATGCATCCTGGGTGCAAAAACCGCCATAGAGGCAGTCTCCATACAGAGGCGCTCTATGGCGGTTTCCCGTTTCCCCACGTTTACCGGGGAAAATTCCCGTTTCCGGGAAGCCGGGAGGTTACTCTTCCATTTTGAGCTTGCCCAGTTCTTTCAGGATGTGCTCCATGGCTTCTTTGTAAACCTCCGGTTTCTCCTTTTCCATCCATTTCATCAGTTTGAAGTAAGAATTTGGAGTCACAATCTTTCCGTCTCGAATTTTGGTGGCGGTGGACCGGCCTATCGCACCTTTGTCGTTCAAGTTGTTGGGGTTTAAATCGCTTCTTCGCACGGCATTACTGATGCAAGTGCTGATGATCTCAAATTTTTTTCATGTTACTAAAAATTAAATTATTAAATAATAATTTGTAAATAGCATAATCATAGCTACTTACAAAATGTCTCGGCAAAGATAGAAAATATTTATTAACAATTGCCTGTTTTTGTGAGCAACGCCCTATTTATATTTTGCGTTCCTTTGCGTTATATTTATACTAACACACAAAAGAAATGGATTATACAGAGCAGTTTATCCGGCTGAATTGCAGCTTGATGTCGGATTACAAAATGATGAAGCTGAATGCCGACATGAAATGCATGGGGCTGGGTTTGTATCTTGAAACGATATTGTTTCTGCGAAAACAGCAGGAATACAAACATGATTTTAACGAACTGGATTTGCTGGCCGATCAGTGGGGAGCTACCGTGGAAAATCTGCAACATCTTATTAAGGACTTCGATTTGTTTCTCATTACAGAGGACGGGTATTTCCGATGTCTGTATCTGGACGAGGTGATGGGATATCAGAGCAAACTTTCCGAGCAACGTGCCGCTGCCGGCAGTAAGGGAGGGAGAAGCAGTAAGAAAAGTACGGTGAAAGCATCTGCAAAAGCAACTGCGTCTACAATAGGAAGGGGCAGAATCAATGAAGGGAAAAACGGTGATACGTCCTGCATGGATCGTAACGAGGAAATCTACACGAAAAGTAATGATGCGCCTTGCATGGATAATAACGGGGAAATCTATACGAAAAGCGGTGATGCGTTCTGCGTGGATAATAACGGGGAAGCCTACATGGAAAGTGGTGGTGTACCTTGCATGGATAATAACAAGGAAGTCTACATGAAAAGTAGTGGTGCACCTAGGATGGATAGCAAGGAGAGAATTTATATGGAAAGCAGGAATGTAGATAGTAACAAGACTGTCTGCATGGAGAGCAGCAAGCCAATCCATTCGGATTATAATAAGGAAATCTACAAGGAAAACAGCACGGAAAGCAACGTGAAAAGTAGTGCGGAAAGTATGAAAAATACGACTGCAAAAAATACAAATGAAAATTCAGTCAAAAATGTGATTCAAAGTGTTGATAATGAGTGCTATGGAAAGAACTTGCAAGCAAGCTTTAAGCAAAGCTTTATAAGAGAAGAAAAGAATAGAGGAGAGAAGAAAAACAACAATAACAAAGAAAAAGAAATAATTGCTGTTGCTGCTGTTGATAAACTTCCCCGATTTTCCGAATTGTCCGAAACGATGCCCCGATGGGAACAATGCATCAATGAAGCTTTCATTACTCAGAGTTGGCTGGAGGCTGTGGGGATGATGTCAGGTTTGAAAGAACTCTTTTTGAACAATCTTTCTTTTATTCGTGATCTGTTCAAGAAACATGTCGTGGCACAAGGAAACACAGGAGGAATCACTTCCGTGTCCGAAGCCGAAGCTTATTTCGCCAACTACATCCGCCGAGAAAGGCCCACCCGTCTTTTTCTGGAAGAAAAGCTGAAAGAAAGAAGCCGGATGCAGAATGAATCGACTTCGCTCTCGCCCTACGAAACGTACAATCCGCTGACCGGCGAACGTTCGTATTGCGGAGTTCCTCTTCCTGCCGATGCACCACCGCGCCCCAACGGACGTGCCACCTGGGATAACCTGAAACAGAGCTGGATATGACGCGCGAAGAACATGCAGATTATGTGCGGTGGCTGAAAAGCCTGCCGCGCAGAAAGGACCATTTCCGTATGCCTTGTCCCGAATGTTCCGCAACGCGAAGCAATCCCAAAGATCCTTCGTTCAGTGTGCATATCACCCGTGAAGGGGGATGGGCGAAATGCTTTCATTGTGATTTCGCCATAGCGTGGAACGAGGACGAGATGTGGAAAAGAGAACAGAAACAACAAGACCGGGAACGACAGAAACAGCAGAAGGATGCACCGCAGCACCGCAACACGTCGCAGCATCACGATACAGCACCGCAGCACCATAACACGTCGCAGCACCACGATGCAGCACCGCAGCACCGTAACACGTCGCAGCACCACGATGCAGCATCGCAGCACCATAACACGTCGCAGCACCATGATACAGCACCGCAGCAACGCAACACGTCGCAGCACCACGATGCAGCATCGCAGCACCATAACACGTCGCAACGTAAGCCGCACATCCCCCTGCAACCGCCTGTACATTACGTATGCCCGGTAATCAATAAAAACAAACAAATTATGAATGGAAAAATGATGGAATACATGGTCGGCAGACGAGGTATTCCGATGGACGTCCTGACAAGGATGAAGATAGAGGAACGCTTGGAATTCCTGCCGCAGACCGGCAAGGAAGAAGCCTGCATCTGCTTCCCTTACCTGGAGGACGGAGTAATGAAAAACATGAAATTCCGGGATGCCGCAAAGCATTTCAAGATGGTGAAAGGAGCCGAGCTGATTCCTTGGAACATAGACGCCATAAAAGGGAAGGAAAAGTGCTACATCACCGAAGGCGAGATAGATGCCCTCAGCCTGATAGCCGCAGGACTGGAAGAGGTGGTGTCCGTACCCAACGGAGCCGGAGGCGCGAACCTTCAGTGGCTGGACCGCTTCGTGGAGTCGCACTTCGATGACAAGACGGAAATCATCCTGGCCATGGATACCGACAGGCGCGGAGTGGAGTTGCGCGACGAACTGGTGCGCCGCCTGGGCGTGGACCGCTGCAAGGTGGTGGCCTGGGGAGAAGGCTGCAAGGATGCCAACGAGTATCTGTTGAAGTACGATCTTCCGAGGCTCCGCCAGCAGGTGGAGCAGGCGGCGGAAATCCCGTTGGAAGGAGTCTTCTGCCCCATGGACGAATGGGATACGCTGATGGATATTTATTACAACGGAATGCCGGAGGGAGCCGATACGGGACTGGAGAATCTGGACCGGCTGATCAAGTTCGAGCGTGGTTTTGTGCTCACGGTCACAGGCGTTCCCGGTAGCGGAAAAAGCGAGTTTGTGGACGAAATTGCCATGCGCCTGCTCCTGCGCCACGATTGGAAGGTGGGCTATTTCAGCCCGGAGAATACCCCGCTGGCCTATCACTACCGCAAGCTGATACGCCGCGTGGTGGGCAAGCGTTTCGAACACAAGGGGATGCCGTTGCCGGAAGCCGGACAGGCCATCCGTTACCTGGCACAGAGTGTCTTCTCCATTATGCCGAAAGAGGACTTCTCGGTAGAGAGCGTGCTCCGCATTGCAGCCCAACTGGTGAGCCGGAAAGGAGTGAAGGTGCTGGTGGTGGACCCCTTCAACCGCTTCGAGCATCAGATTCCCGACTGGGAAACGGAAACGCAGTACATCAGCCGCATCTTCGACGAGTTCTCCAATTTTGCCGTGAAGCACAAGGTGTTGCTCATTCTGGTGGCGCACCCCACCAAGTTGCGCCGCGAACCGGGAAGCAAACGCTGGCCTGTGCCCACGCTGTATGATATCAACGGCTCGGCAGCCTTTTTCAACAAGACGGATTATGGAATGGTGGTAGACCGTAACGATGAGCTGGGGCAGGTGCTGGTGCGTGTGGCCAAGGTACGTTTCGACCATCTGGGCGGACCGGGAGATGCTTTTTTCGCCTTCAGCACTTACAACGGACGCTACACGCCTACCGAGGAGAGGACCTTGGATCATAATCCGCCCGAACCGAAGTGGGAGCATACCAATTTCCTGACAGAGAAGCTGAAGCCCGAACAGCAGGGCCTGGGGTTTAATGAGGGGGAATGAAGTAGTTGAATGTTGCTGTTCCTGAATAACTTGGGGATAGGAGAAGGGAGATGTCAAAACAAAAAGGACAGCCCCGAAAAGTTACAGATAGTAATTATAACACGTAAAAGGATCGTATCAAGCTCTGTATGGAGTAATGATACGACCCTTTCTTTAGTCTTTTAGGATGCTCAAATTTCAGATTGTAAGTTCATGTTTTCAAAAACTGAGTTTTGACATTCGCCTTTTAGGGCTTGTAGTTACAGTCTGCAACTTCTCGGAGTCGTCATTTTATTTTGACATACCCCCTTTAAAAGTTGCTTACAAGTAGATCATGTTGCCGGCAGGCTTTACTGATTACTGGTCATTCCTCAGTGATCACTGGTCATTCCTCATTAACCGCTAGCCACTAAAATCCTCTCCACCGTTCCCGTTTTATCTCCTCGCACTGCCGTCGCTGCCATGCGGGCATTATTTTCTCCAGCTCTTTCAGTTTCCATCCTTTCATAAAGCGTATCTCGTCCTTTTCCTGCTCCGTGCACAGGCTGATGCGCAGCAGTTCGGGGTAGAGCACCTGTATATGGAAAATCTTGGCTCTCCACAGCAGCATGGACATCTGCCAGGGGGTGAGGGCTTGGATGCGGTTCAGGGTGAGCAGCATTTCCAGATAATGACGGTAGAAGGCTTTGTCCACGGTCATGAGTTGGTTTATCAGATAGTTCATTTTTATTATTGTTAAATGAAAAGATTAGTTGAATGAAGGGTCAGGAAATCAAAGCGGAGGAAAGGGACGCTATCTTTGGAGAAATCATCCTTGGATACGTTATCTTTGGAGAAATCATCCCTTAAAAGCGGTATTCCTTCACAGCATCAAAACAAGGGCACGGCTTCACGGGATTCAAGTCATGATGCCCCACTATCAACGCTTTGGGGAACAGGAGGCGCAGCTCGCGCAACAGTGCCAGCATACTTCCCTTCTGCATCAGAGTACGCGTATCGGCAGGTGTGCAGTCCGCCGAGAGTCCTCCCTCATAGCAGATGCCGATAGAATGCCGGTTATGGTTCTTGCAATGCGCTCCCACCTTTTCCAGAGGTCGTCCGCGGTGAATCTCTCCGTCACGGGTGATATAGAAATGATATCCTATGTCTGTGAAGCCCCGGTGGCGGATGTGGTCCCGGCGGCAAGTCTCAAAATCCAGCCTCCGCCCCTCAGGGGTGGCGGAGCAGTGGATAATAATCAGGGTGATGGTTCTCATGATCATCAGATACAGGCGTTCAGGCCGAGTGCGCCGGCAACGGCGGTGGCTACGGTAATAATTACTTTCAGAATCAGTGTCCAGGTGCTTTTCTTTGTTCTTGAACTCATTGGATTTTTGTTTTAGAGGTTGATAATAAATGAATTGTAATGGAAGCCAAGGGCTGAATGTACCCCAACGAAAACGGCTTGTCACAGGGGCACATTCAGCCCTTTAGCGTCGTGCCTTTAGCGTCGTGCCTTGCTTCCGTCATACAGGGGTTCCGTCAGGCCTGTCCTCCGTTTTCCGGCTCTTTCGCCTCTCCGGTAAGATCCACACTGGTCTTTCCGGCTTTCAGCGCCTTCACCACCAGTCGGGCCGCCTTGCGCGTGGCCACCAGGTTGAACACGGCTTCCTCCTGCAAGTTCTGGAAACGTGTTCCGGCACTCCAGTTCACATTCAGCTTTCTGACGTGGATGGCAGGATTGTAGTCGGCAGCGCTTTCCGCTCCTATACTGTTGATGCTGATGGAGAAATCCCCCAAGTCGCCCAGCTGTATCTTCTGTCCTCCCAGAAGCTGTTCCCTCATGCAGTCCACCGCCATGGTGAGGATGGCCACGATGTCCGCGCGCTTGTACACACAGCCGTGGCTGGCGATGTGCTCGGCAAAGCGGTTGATGTCCATCACTTCCGAATACTGTGCACTGGCGTAAGCCTTCTTGGCGGCATCCGCGTCCATCGGATTGCTACGCATAACGATACTGTAATTTACCATAGTCTGTTAAAATTAAAAGTTGATAATTGAGAATTAAGAAACACTGTTGCCGGGGAATGAAGCCAGTCAGACGTCAGTCACTGCCATTAACCGTCAGCCACTGGTTGCCGACTGCTGAAAGAACCCTATCTTTCACGTGTAAGATCCTATATCTTACAGCTGTAAGATTATAGATCTTTCGCCTTCATCGTCCCGACATTACAAAGATACGATGTGCGGATTCCGGAAAGTTGATTCCGGTGGATTGTAGTTGATAACAGTTGATTCTAGTTGATTATTGTTGGAAAAACATTCTTTCTTCTCGTCCGTTTTTCGTACTTTTATGGAAGTAAATAAAAAGTATGGAATGTATGGAGAATTTTGAGATACGCACGTATGGCCGCACCGAACTGGCCCTGTGTTATTTCCCGGATTTGAATCCGCAGGTGGCTTACCGTAAGTTGCAGTATTGGATTGACTATTATCCTCACCTCAGGGAGCAACTGGAGAAGATGGGCAGTGGCTTGAGCTGCCGTACCTATATGCCGGCTCAGGTACAGCTGATTGTGGGGGCGATAGGGGAGCCTTGAAAGGGGATTGTGATGGAGTGCGGCCAGATAAAAAGAATGGCTTCCCCGATTGCGTAATCGATATGGCAAGTGAACGACCGGCTCCTGTTGACAGTCGCATTGAAAGATTGGCAAGGTTGATATATGTGAATGAAAATGACACGAATGACGCCAATCAGAGATATAGACCCAATTTGCGCCATTCGTGTCATTCACATTCTGGATAAAGAACGGAATAGAACCTCTATTCCCGTATTTCTCCCTTATGCACCAGCATTTTCACCAGTGTCCGTTTGGAACTGTGCGTGTCCGAAACCCATAGCACGGAGTCGTTTTGCGCATAGATGCGGGCAGGCTGGGAAAAAGCATATCCTTTTACAGTTTTTATTTTCTTGCTCCATTCGTTGGACTGGCGTTCGTATATGTTGATGGCATCATTGTCGCCGGTAGCATACCAGCGGTCGCCGCACAACGCCAGTGTCTTGGGCTTGAAGCCGGGCGACAGGGAAAGGTCGTCCATATCGATGGAAGCGTCGTTTGCCATATCATCGTTGACCAGTGCCGGATCGAGCACCCGTATTTTCTTCCCTTCATAATCCGTGAGCAGCAGATGCCCTTCCGCATCGGGCTGCATGGAATGGCTGGCAAAGCCGTTGTTGCCCGGACTGCCGTTGCCGGATGCCCGGCGGTAGCGGTTCACCTTCTGGTAATTATCCGGGGTGGCATCCTCCTCTTTGTAAATGCTGACCATTCCGTTCTTGTCGCGTGCGAAAATCAGCCCGTCCTTTACCGTCATGGCCTGTGCCTGGAATACGGGGCCGCTCCATTGCCCGTTGCCTATGCAGGTGAGGTAGGACAGTTCCGGCAACCGGAATACATGGATGCGCGACTGGCGTTCGGCCACATACAGCCGGTTGCCCGACGGCACGATGGCTTCTATCTGACTTCCGAAACTCTTCTCCCCGCCGTCGTGCTGCCAGCTCTGCAAGGTTCCCAGCCGTTTACCTTTCTTTATACTGAACAGCAACAGGCTGCTGCCTGCCTTTCCGATGTTTGCGATGAAAAGGGTATCCCCCAGATGAGCGACGGTATAAGGGGTGAAATCCTCGGCCGTTTCCATGCCCAGGGTTTCCGCATCAATCAGCTGCGCCGCCTCATACGAGTAATACCAGTAACTGGTATAATCCCCGTTTCCTTCTCCTTCCCCGTTTCCTCCGCCGGGAGCGGAGGGGTAGCCGCAGATTTCATCCAGGGTGACTTTGCTGCATTGTGCCGTCAGGACTCCGGACAGCACAATCAGGATATAAGCGTATATTTTCATGTTGTTCTTACTATATTATATAGGTATATATTTATTTCAGCTCACTCATGGGGATGGCGTAAACGCATGTCCCGTTTTTCACGCGGTCGGTGATGAACAGCGTGTGGCGGCGGATGCAGAACTTCTCAGGTGCTTGCAGGGTGATGCCGCCGATGGTGGTATGGTCCTTCATGATCTCTCCCGTCCGGGGATTGACCTCACAGAACTTTTCTGTGCCGTTGGAACTTACAAACAGTCTTCCTTCGTAGAAATCCAAGTCGTAGGGTACATTTTTATAAGCCAGTTGCCCGGTGCGTTTGGGTGAAACTCCTTCCCGTATCCCGTCAGGGGCGAACAGGTCTATGCGTTTGGCGGGATGGGTGGAGTAGAGCAGGCCGGTCTGTTCGTCCACCGCCATGCCGTAAGTGCCGTTTGTCTCGCCCAGATGTTCGGAACGTACATAAATCCGCGGAGTCACTCCGGACTGTATAGCCTGCTCTTCTACAAAGTTGACGTAGCGTTTGTCGTGTATCATGACCAGCCCTTTGTAGAGCAGCACATCGAAGGCATGTACGGTCTGCGAGGGCCCCGTTCCCCAGCTTCCATTGCCTATGCAGGTAAGGAACTGATGGCTCTTCGCATCAAAAATCTCGGTACGGCTTCCTTCGTGGGTGACATAAATCTTGTCGTGGGCACGGGTGATACCGTTCGGGCGGCCGCCGAATTTCCCGGTAGCTTCTCCGTGCTTCCATTCCTTGATGCTTCCCAAGTGCTTCTTGCCGCCGCCGGCAAGGCCGAACACCTCTACGCTGTACTGGTTGTCCGCATCGTTCACGGCATACAGGGTATCTCCGTACACATATACATCCTTGGGGCGGAAGGTGGTTCCCGTAGCGCCGGGCAAGTCGGTATAATCCAGCTTGAACGCCACCGGCTCCCCGTCGTTTCCTCCCCGGTCGGTTTCTCCGCGCAGGGGAGACAGGCCACCGTCCAGCGCATCGAGTTCCGGGTCTTCGATAATGTGCTTCGAAGCCACGTATATATCATCAAAATAACGGTTCCTGCTCCAGCGGGTGTGCAGGAAGCGGCGGGAATAGACGGGCAGCTCCTTGTCCAGCGACAGCGCCACATATACGTTGTTGCACAGGGTGATCCACCCCGGTCCCGTCTGTTCGTAAGTCATGTTTCCCGCATGGCCGTAGCCCACACAGTGGGCAAACTCGTGGAATATGGTTTCGGTGATGCTTTTGTCATCGGCATAGTGTTCCAGATAACACACTTCATGCATGCCGAAGGTGGTTCCTCCGCCCAGTCCCATCACGCCGGTGGTATAGCCGAAGGTCAGTCCGCGGTGGTTGAGCACGTTGGCCAGCAGGGCGGTCTTGTCTATTTCCGCCTTGTCATTGTTGCTGTGCAGCGGGCCGAACTCGTACAGGGCGGTCTTGAACCGTTCCGACGAGAACATATACGCCATGTTCAGCGCGATGGCCACCGCCTCACGCGTGTGCGAAGCCTTCATCTTGTACTTCCAGCTGTCCTGGGTGTCACTGTATCTGCCGAAGGAGATGTACCATTTGCACCGGATGGATTGCAGCCTTGCCCAGTACGGGTCGTCACACTCTACGGTGAAGGTCAGGTTTTCTTCCGTGAGGTAGGGGTTTGCCATGATCCGTATTTTCTTTCCGCTGCGGGTATAGGCGGTCAGGTCCTTGGTGGCGAACGGTATGTGTACCCGGAGTTGCTGGAAAGGCATGATCTTTTCCAGCGACATGAACTTGAATTCTTCCTCGTAACCGTCTATCCTGGCCCAGAAAGTCACGTTTTTCAAGGCTCTGGGACTATAGAAACGGAGTTGGAAACAGTGCTCGTCGTCCATTCCGAACTGAAGAGGCCGGCTGACGTAGAAGCTGCGCTGGCCGGAGTCGAAATAAACATCCTGGGATTCATTGTCATTCAGCAGGTAATACGTGTTGTCCGGGTTATAATCCGTTTCGGCCAGCCGGACGGGCAATTCGTTGTTTGCCACGTTTCCTTCTCCGGAAACCGGAAGTTCGTCCTCTTTGCAGCTGCCCAGCAGTAAAAGCATACCTGCTAAAATCAACAGGCTGGTGGAAAAAAGTTTTTTCATCGTCTGTCTTTATTAGAATTACATTTAAATTTGAAATAATCACTCTTTTGGAAAAGGGGTTGCAAAAATAATTGTTTTAGATCAGATGAACAAAGAACCCGTATTGCATTTTATATGAGTCCCTGTTTTTTATGTTCTTTTGTTTTTCTGCCTTAAAAAAATAAATCCTATATTGTTGCCCTGGGCTTTGTTCATCGGAAAATATGCTGTATTTTTGTTATCCGAAATAAAGATGAAGATATGGCACAACCTTTAGCAGAACGTTTGCGTCCGAAGACATTGGACGATTATATAGGTCAGAAACACCTGGTGGGGCCGGGGGCTGTCTTGCGCAAGATGATCGACGCGGGACGCATCTCCTCCTTTATCCTCTGGGGGCCTCCGGGGGTGGGGAAGACCACGCTGGCGCAGATCATAGCCAACAAGCTGGAAACTCCTTTTTATACACTGAGTGCGGTCACTTCCGGTGTGAAGGATGTGCGCGATGTGATAGAGAAGGCGAGAAGCAACCGTTTTTTCTCTCAGGCCAGCCCCATCCTGTTCATTGATGAAATCCACCGGTTCAGCAAGTCCCAGCAGGATTCCCTGTTGGGGGCGGTGGAGACGGGAGTGGTGACCCTGATAGGCGCCACCACCGAGAATCCTTCGTTCGAGGTGATCCGGCCCTTGCTCTCCCGCTGCCAGCTGTATGTGCTGAAATCATTGGAGAAGGAGGATTTGCTGGAACTGCTGCATAATGCCATCGCAAAGGACGTGATACTGAAAGAAAAGAAGATAGAGCTGAAGGAGACGGATGCCATGCTCCGCTTTTCGGGAGGCGATGCCCGCAAGCTGCTGAACATACTGGAACTGGTGGTGGAGGCGGATGCGGATGCCGGACCCGTGGTGATTACGGATGAGAAGGTGACCGAGCGTCTGCAGCAGAATCCGTTGGCATATGACAAGGACGGGGAGATGCATTATGATATCATTTCCGCCTTTATCAAGTCCATCCGCGGAAGTGATCCGGACGGGGCGCTCTACTGGCTGGCGCGTATGGTGGAGGCCGGAGAGGACCCGGCTTTCATAGCCCGCAGGCTAGTCATTTCGGCAGCCGAGGATATCGGTCTGGCCAATCCCAACGCATTGCTCCTGGCGAACGCCGCTTTTGATGCCGTGATGAAGATAGGATGGCCTGAGGGGCGTATCCCGCTGGCGGAAGCTACGGTGTATCTGGCCACCAGCCCCAAGAGCAACTCGGCATACGAGGGGATCAACAGTGCCCTGGAACTGGTGCGGCAGACGGGCAACCTGCCTGTCCCCTTGCATTTGCGCAACGCACCCACCAAGCTGATGAAACAGTTGGGCTATGGCAAGGATTACAAGTATGCACATGCCTATCAGGGCAATTTCGTGCAGCAGCAGTTCCTGCCGGACGAGGTGAAGGACAGCCGCATCTGGCATCCGCAGAACAATGCGCAGGAAGCGAAGATAAGGGAACGGATGCAGAGCCTCTGGGGGGAACGGTTCAAGGAATGAAAATGAATTGCATTGATCCTGTGCTATAAAATTAAAAATTGGAACGCAAATGACATAAATCCAACCTTCCGGCCGGTTTATATCCATGCTGTGCAGCTGTTAATTTGCGTCATTCGCGTTCCAATCTAACCGAATAAATGGACAAAACATGGAATTTAACTTTTGAGCATATGAAAATAGTAGTTTTAGACGGTTACGGATTGAATCCCGGTGATTTGTCATGGGAGGAGATGCGGGCGTTGGGCGAGCTGACGGTGTACGACCGCACGGCCCCTGCCGAGTTATTGGAGCGTTCTGCCGGAGCGGAAGTGCTGATTACAAATAAAACGGTGATTACGGCGGAGGATATGGCCGCTCTGCCTGCCTTGAAATACATCGGCGTGCTGGCTACGGGATATAATATTGTGGACATCCAGGCTGCGAAAGCGCGGGGCATCATTGTTACCAACATACCTGCCTACAGCACCGCTTCCGTTGCCCAGATGGTCTTTGCGCATATACTGAACATCACCCAGCGTGTAGGCCATTATGCCTATGCCAACCGTCACGGGCGTTGGGCGAACAATCCCGACTTCTGCTACTGGGATGCCGACCTGGTGGAACTGGACGGGAAGAAGCTGGGAATCATCGGCTTGGGAAACACCGGACAGGCGACGGCGCGCATCGCTGCCGCTTTCGGAATGCAGGTATGCGCCTATACTTCCAAGCCGCAGTCACAACTTCCCGGAGGAATCCGGAAAATGGAGCTGGATGAGCTGTTCCGCGAATGTGACGTGGTGAGCCTGCACTGCCCCCTTACACCCGATACCAAAGAGCTGGTCAATGCCGCCCGCCTGGCTCTTATGAAACCGACGGCCATTCTGATAAATACCGGCCGCGGTCCCTTGGTGAACGAGAAAGACCTGGCCGACGCACTGAACAAGGGTGTGATAGCGGCTGCCGGACTGGACGTGCTTTCTTCCGAGCCTCCCCAATATACCAACCCCCTGCTGACGGCGAAGAACTGCTTCATTACGCCGCATATCGCCTGGGCCACGAAAGAAGCCCGTGTCCGGCTGATGCGGATTGCGGTGGGGAACTTGAAAGGATTCATCAAGGGTGAGATTGTAAACAATGTGGCGGAATGAGAACAAAGGAAAAGACGGAAAGAAAAGAAGGAGGTAAGAAAAATGGAAGAAGACAAGAATACGTTGGATTTGCATACGGAAGTTAGGGAAGAGGACAGGGTGGCAAAGGCCGTTGCCTTGTTCAAGGAAGGATATAACTGCTCCCAGTCCGTAGTGACGGCTTTTGCCGATCTGTATGGCTTCACCCGTGAACAGGCCCTGCACATGTCCGCCTCTTTCGGCGGCGGCATAGGGCGGATGCGTGAAACCTGCGGTGCTGCTTGCGGCATGTTCCTGCTGGCCGGGCTGGAGAAGTGCGCCATCGAGGGGAAAGACCGTGAGAGCAAGGCGGCGAATTACGCTCTGGTGCAGGAACTGGCCGAAGAATTCAAGAAGCGGAACGGCGCCCTGCGGTGTGCCGATTTGCTGGGATTGTCCGGAAAAGAGCCGGTAGTATCCACACCGGAAGCAAGGACGGAACGGTATTACGCCAAGCGTCCTTGTGCAAGAATGGTGGAGGAAGCGGCCCGGATTTGGAGCGAACACCTCGAAAAACAAAAAAAATAGGTTGAAAAATCGCTTTTTCTTATAGAAATACAAACTTTTTCGATGCAAAAGTGTTGAATAACATAATTTTGTGTATCTTTGCAAGCGATAAGAAACACAAACATTCACATCGGAATGTGTGGGTGCGGTTAACGTTTAACTAAAAGCAAATTGAAAATGTTGAAAGAAAAAGCAGGTGCTTTGGCCGGACAAATCTGGGAAGCATTGAATGGAACTGAAGGTTTGACACAAAAACAAATCAAGAAAGCAACCAAACTGAAAGCTGACAAGGATTTCTTCCTGGGGCTGGGCTGGCTGCTGAGAGAAGATAAGGTCGTTACTTCTGAAGTGGAAGGCGAGATCTTTGTAAAATTGGTGTAAGAAGAAGATTTTAAACTCATAAAAAAATGCGTTGGCACATCGTTTGGTATGTTGTCAACGCATTTTTTTTGTATATTTGTTGAAGTCTGAGATATCTATAAAAGAAATGAAAAATAAGAGATTTGCAACCGGCAAAATTGTAGTATTCAGGCAAAAAAGCTACTTTTGTATTGTTGTTTGAGAATGTAAACAAAATTTTGATGATACAGAAAATAACGATTGAAGGATACAAATCAATAAAGGAACAAACTGTAGAGCTGTTTCCCATAAATATATTGATAGGTGGGAATGGAATAGGAAAGAGCAATTTCATTTCTGCCTTTACTCTTATACATAACCTGTACGAGCGGAATCTTCAGAATTATGTTCTCACCAAAGGCGGCTCCGACAGTTTGTTGTATATGGGAAAAAAAGAAACTGATCATTTGTCCTTTGACTTGTTTTTTGCGGAACGCGGTAAGGATGCTCATAATCGTTTTATTGTAAATATGAAAGAGGCTCAGGATTCTTTATTTATTGAGCGTATTGATACGGCTTATCACAATGGGGTATCCTGGCACAAACAACTGCACGAGGTCAACAAGCAGGAATCTTCATTTAAGAACGACCATACCGGACAGGCATTTTATGTAAACAGCTTCTTACGCGAATTTGAGGTGTATCATTTCCATGATACGGGAGACCGTTCCCCCATGAAAGGAAAATGTAATATGGATGATAATGTCAGCTTGAAGAACAATGGGGCTAACATTGCCGCATTCTTATATTATCTGAAAGAAAAGCATCCAAAACATTTCACACGTATAGAAAAGGCGGTAGCTTCGGTTTCTCCTTTTTTTGAGGGATTCTGTTTAATGCCCAACCGCTTGAACGAACAGCTGATCCAGCTGGAGTGGAAGCAGAAGGGAGCTGTTGATACGTATTTTAATGCGTACCAGTTATCAGACGGAACGCTGCGTTTTATCTGTCTGGCAACCTTGTTGCTTCAGCCGGATCTGCCAAAGACGGTCATCATTGACGAGCCGGAACTCGGACTACATCCGGTAGCGGTCAACAAACTGGCTGCTTTGATCAAAAAAGCCTCCAGAGAAGCTCAGATAATTATCTCCACTCAATCTGTCAATTTGGTGGATAACTTTGAACCGGAAGATATCATTGTTGTGGATCGTAAAGACAACGCGACTGTTTTCAACCGGCTTGATTCTGAGAATTTAGCGCATTGGCTGGAAGATTACAGCTTGGGAGAAATATGGGAGAAGAATGTCATTGGCGGGCAGCCTTTAAATTGAGTGGGAATGAAAAGAGTAGTGTTTATAGTTGAAGGCGATACGGAAGTGAGTTTTATTCAGAAGCGTGTAATTCCCTATTTGTATTCGAAAGGATTTACTAATCCTATGAATGCCCAGAAAATCTTAACGAACAGAAAATTGAATAAAAAAGGTGGGAATGTGGGTTTTGAATATCTGAAGAATGACGTTTCACGGGTGGCTGCGACAAAAAACGTGTTAATCACAACCTTGCTTGACTTTTTCAGACTTCCTACAGATTTTCCCGGCTATACCACAGACAGTTTGAGACTGCCGGATATGGAACAGGGGATAAAAGAAAAGGTAACGGAATTTATGGATGCTTCCTGTTTTCTGCCTTATATCCAACGGCATGAGATTGAATCCCTGATGTATACCAGTATGGACGGTTTCAATGTTGTGGTGGATGATCAGGAAAGCTTGGATGAATTGCAGCGGATAATAGATTCATATCCTACCCCCGAAGATATAAACGGAGGGGCGGATACCGCTCCTTCCAAACGATTGATGAGGATATTCCCGTATGAGAAGACTGCTGACGGGGAGATGATTCTTGAGGCGCTGGATATAGATGATATTCGAGGCAAATGTCCTCGTTTTAATAAATGGATGGAAAAATTGGAGGAAGGACTTAAGAACGACCACTTTTAAGAATGAATATTGTTGGCAAATCTTCTGGTTTTGATTTCAGATGGTTTGTATTATTCCTGCAAAATTCATCCGTATATGAGCGAGTTTTTGTATATTTGCGCGAAATTTAAGTGACGAAGATGAAGAATATCCGTAATTTTTGCATTATAGCACATATAGACCACGGGAAATCGACCTTGGCCGACCGTTTGTTGGAGTTTACAAAAACCATCCAGGTAACCGAAGGGCAGATGCTTGACGATATGGACCTGGAAAAGGAGAGAGGTATTACAATCAAGAGCCATGCCATCCAGATGGAGTACGAGTATGGGGGAGAGAAGTATGTACTGAATCTGATTGACACTCCGGGACACGTGGACTTTTCATACGAGGTATCCCGTTCCATAGCCGCCTGTGAAGGGGCGCTGCTCATTGTGGACGCTTCGCAGGGAGTGCAGGCGCAGACTATCTCGAATCTGTACATGGCGTTGGAGCATGACCTGGAAATCATTCCCGTGCTGAACAAATGTGATATGGCGAGTGCCATGCCCGATGAGGTGGAAGATGAAATCATCGACCTGCTGGGCTGCAAACATGAGGATATTATCCGTGCCTCCGGCAAGACCGGAATGGGTGTGGAGGAGATATTGAAGGCGGTGGTGGAACGTATCCCGCACCCGACGGGGGACGAGGAGGCGCCGCTACAGGCTTTGATTTTCGACTCGGTATTCAATTCTTTCCGTGGAATCATCGCGTATTTTAAAATAGAGAACGGGGTGATCCGCAAAGGGGACAAGGTGAAATTCTTCAATACCGGCAAGGAGTATGATGCAGATGAGATCGGTGTGCTGAAAATGGATATGATTCCCCGTGCGGAACTGCGCACAGGAGATGTGGGGTATATCATTTCGGGCATCAAGACCTCGCGCGAGGTGAAGGTGGGGGATACCATCACTCACATCGCCCGTCCGTGTGAAAAGGCGATTGCCGGATTCGAGGAAGTGAAGCCGATGGTGTTTGCCGGGGTTTATCCTATCGAGGCGGAAGATTACGAGAACCTCCGCGCTTCGCTGGAGAAACTTCAGCTGAATGATGCCTCGCTGACTTTCCAGCCGGAGTCCTCACTGGCTCTGGGCTTCGGATTCCGTTGCGGTTTTCTGGGATTGCTTCACATGGAGATTGTTCAGGAACGTCTGGACCGCGAATTTGATATGAATGTGATTACGACCGTGCCCAACGTGTCGTACATGGTGTATGACAAGCAGGGACATGCCAATGAGGTGCATAATCCCGGCGGTATGCCCGATCCGACGCTGATTGACCACATCGAGGAACCTTTCATTGATGCCACGATCATTACCGCCACCGATTACATCGGCCCTATCATGACACTGTGTCTGGGCAAGCGCGGCGAACTGGTGCGGCAGAATTATGTGTCGGGCAACCGGGTGGAGATTCACTACAAGATGCCGCTGGGTGAAATCGTGATTGACTTTTATGACAAGCTGAAGAGTATCTCGAAAGGATATGCTTCCTTTGACTACCATCAGTCGGGTTTCCGTCCTTCCAAACTGGTGAAGCTGGATATCTTGTTGAACGGTGAGCCGGTGGATGCGCTTTCTACCCTGACACATGTGGACAATGCCTATAACCTGGGCAAGCGTATGTGCGAGAAACTGAAAGAGCTGATTCCGCGCCAGCAGTTTGATATTGCCATTCAGGCAGCTATCGGGGCGAAGATTATCTCAAGGGAAACCATCAAGGCGGTGCGCAAGGATGTGACCGCGAAGTGTTATGGCGGTGACGTGAGCCGTAAGCGTAAATTGTTGGAAAAACAAAAAAGAGGTAAGAAACGAATGAAACAGATCGGTAATGTGGAAGTACCGCAAAAGGCGTTCCTGGCCGTTCTGAAGCTGGATTAATTCAAGAATAAACAAGCTCTGGGGAGCAAACAATAAGCGGGCTCTTTCTGTTAGTTGAAATTAAAAAGTCAATAACAGGAAGGGCTTGTGTTTTGATGGCAATTTATCACAAACTCTTAAATTCAATTGATATGGAAAAACTGAAAATTCTGAACTTGAACTTTTCCTTCCAGCGGGCGGCGCACTATCATATTAATGGAGGGATGTTGCTGATGGGGGTAGTCTTGCTGGCTATGTTCCTGGCCAATTCTCCGTGGGGGGATATTTATGCCTCCTTTTGGAATTACGAGGTGCATCTTCAGATAGGAGAATTTAATTTCTTCAGTCATAACGGGCATCACATGACCTTGATGACTTTTATCAACGATGCTTTGATGGCTGTCTTTTTCTTCAGTGTGGGGCTGGAGATAAAGCGTGAGATACTGGTGGGCGAGTTGTCCAGTTTCCGGCAGGCGCTTTTGCCCATCGTGGCGGCGTGCGGCGGTATGCTGGTTCCGGTGCTGATCTATTATTTCATGACGGCGGGAACTCCGGCCCAAAGTGGTCTGGCCATACCGATGGCTACGGATATCGCCTTTTCGCTGGGAGTGCTCAGCCTGTTCGGCAAGCGGGTTCCGCTGAGCTTGAAAGTCTTTCTGACCGCTTTCGCTGTGGTCGATGATATCGGAGGCATTCTGGTCATCGCCCTTTTTTACACCTCTCATCTGTCGGTGAACTACCTGATTGCTTCGGCGGGTATCCTGCTGATACTTTGCGGCGGGAATTTCTTCCGGGTGCGCAACCGTTGGTTTTATATTTTCTGGGGAGTGATTATGTGGTATCTGTTTTTGCAGAGCGGCATCCACGCTACCATTGCGGGAGTTGTCGCAGCCTTCACGGTTCCCGCCACTCCTCATTACAAGATAGGTAAGTACATTAACCGCATCCGCGAGAACATTGCTGTCTTTCCTGCCAGTGACAAGGAAAGTGTTGTGTTAAGCAAGATGCAGATCAATGTGCTGAAAAGCATCGAGTCTTCCTCGGACCGTGTCATATCTCCCTTGCAGTCATTGGAAGACAGTCTGCATGGAATGGTGAATTATATTATTCTTCCCTTGTTCGCCTTTGCCAATGCGGGTGTCTCGCTGACGGCGGATCATGGCGGTCTGGAAGTGGGGATGGCTACCTGGGCGGTGCTGGCGGGATTGCTGGCGGGTAAGTTTGCCGGCATTTATTTCTTTACCTGGCTGGTGATAAAGATGGGGTTCGCCGGACTGCTGAAAGGCATGACCTGGGTGAACCTGACAGGTATCTGTCTTTTGGGAGGTATCGGTTTTACGGTTTCTTTGTTTATAGCCAACCTCTCTTTCGGGGATTCGCCGGTGTTGCTGACGCAGGCAAAGATGGGGGTCATACTGGGAACGGTGCTGGCGGGTGTGCTGGCGTATCTGGTCTTGCAGTTCGCCCTGCCTAAACAGCCTGCACAGGAATAAAATTACAGATAGGGCAGTACGGCGGTGAAACGGCTGCCCTTGTTCACCTCGGATTGCACATCGATGTGTCCGTTCATTTTTTCTACAATGACCTTGCTGATGGCGAGTCCCAGCCCTACCCCCTGTACAAACTCATTCCGCTTGTAGAACCGCTCGAATATCATTTGTAATTCTTCTTTAGGGATTCCCGCACCGGTATCTTCTACGAAGAAATGGATTTCCTTTTTCTCTTTGTCGCAGAAATAACCCAGTTTGATGTGTCCTTGGGAGGTGAACTTCTTGGCGTTTCCCAAAAAGTTGGTGATGACTTGGGTGAGGCGCATACGGTCTATGTGTATGGTCACATCTTCGTCGGGAAATTCTTTGATGAATTCCACTGGAGGGAGAATAATTACCTGATGGGTCTGATAGACCGTTTCGGCGAAATGATGCGCGCTGCAATCCTCGCAATGAAAGGACATATTGCCGGATTCTATGCGGGATAGTTCCAGCACATCATTGACCAGCTTCAACAAGAGTCTGGTATTGTTGTCTATGATGGAGGCAAACTCTTTTTTCTCTTCTTCCGAGATGTTTTTCTCGGTAGTGAGCAGGTTGGAGAATCCCACGATGGCATTAAGCGGAGTACGGATTTCATGGCTCATGTTGGCCAGGAAAGATTGTTTCAGTTCCGCCTGTTCCGCCAGTTTGCGGGCGCGTATCAGTTCTTCTTCCTTGTCTTTGATCTCCTGAATGTTTACCAGAAGTCCGGTGATGATAGGATTTTGTTCATTATTCTGCAACACGCTGTATCTGAATTCCCACCATTGGTAACCGGTGTCGTCGAATTGGCAACGGTATTGGGCTGTTCTTCGTTGCCGGTGTAGTATGTTGGATACGTTTTTTCTGAACCGGGCTTGGTCGTCGGGGTGCACATAGTGGGATATTTCCCCTATTTCCAACACGTTTTGGGAACGGTTGGTCAGTTCGCAGAAAGCTTGGTCGAACACGGCGGTTTTTCCGTCGAAACACCAGGCATAGGTTTTTCCTCCCTCCAGTGCAAGCGTTAATGCTTCGTGTTCGAACCTGAGGTTGCGCAAGGCTTCTTTTTTACGTCCTTTTTCCAGTGTATAGATATAAATAAGGTAGGCTATCCCCAAAAGGAGTGTGAAGACCAGGAGGCTTTCAAGAATCAGGATGGGGGTTGCGTATTTTTCCTCCCACGGCCTGTACATGATGGTATATTCCGGTGGAATGCTTTCAGGGGGGATCTGGTATCTCTTCATGACCTGCCAGTTGACCAGGTGCTGTTTGGCGATTTGTTTTACCGCCGGGACGGGTATCTTTCCTTGCAGTCTTTCTTTGATGCCGGCGGTCATGTCGCTTAGCTGTGTTTCGATGGGGGCGAAATAACCTCCCAGCATGTATTCCTTTATCCCGAATCCTTCGTTGATGGTTTCGAATCCGGGATTGTCGAACAGGCTGCCGATGCGCAGGGTGGTATAGTCCCGTTTGGTATACAGGAACAGGGAGTATTTGAAGACCCCGCTGGATAGCCACATCAGGTCGCGGGCAGCTACGGAATCACTGGACAGGCGGACTATGACGGTGGAGTCCAAGTGGTTGTATTCGTTCAGCTTTTCGTGCAGGGATTCATATTCGGTATCATCTTTGTCACTGATGGGGATATTCAGCTTGTCGGGCAGGGCCTCTTGTCTTTTCCATTGGTGGAGGGCGATTTCCGATCCTTTGCATTGTTCGCTCAGGTCTTTCCGGATAAGGCGGTCAAGCACGGTCCGCCCGTTCAGGATGTGGATGCGGACTTTGCCCATGATGCGTTCTATCATCCGGCAGGTGGTGAGGTAATCGGGTTTGTCTATGTAGCCCGTAATGTTGGGATATTGTGCCAGCAACTCTTGGTTAGGATAATTCACTCCGCTGAATACGACGGGAACCTGCCTGACATACGGGTTTCCGCAAGCCATGACAGAGTAGGTTGCCTGATCATCGAGCACGGCAATCAAATCCCCTCCCCATGAGCGGATGGAATCTGCAAACTCGGAAATCCGTCGCTCTTCTTCTACGGATTCGTATTTCTCGCAATCCAGATAAAAGGTGCGCAGCTGGAAGTCTATTTGCTGGTCTTTCAGTCCTTTGACAAACAGTTTGTTTACAATGCCTGCACCGCTGTACCCTTCCTGGTAGGAATGGATAAGGGCTATTTTATATTTTTGTGCATAAAGCGGACTCCCTATAAGAAGGGCTGTCATAAAAATGAAAAAGGCCTTATGCTTCATGTCAAACGTGATTATTAAGTGAACCAAGGGACAAAGATAGGAATGTTTCTTTAATTCCGGCTATGATTTACAGGAAATTATTGGAAGAGAGAGGGAAAGTAACCATCCCGGTTTGTGGAAAACAGCAATTCCGGCTTCTTGAAAAACATGCTTCTTGCTTTTCAAGGAACCGGAATTGCCTGTGATAAAAAGGAATGGGCCAACCCGTCAGCGGGGGTTATTTGTGTTGCTCCGGGGTCGGGGTGCTTTGAGAGGCCGGTCCGGCGGCAGCGTTTGTAGAGGCGCTTGAAGCGGAACTTTTAGCCGCGCCGGAAACCGGAGCCGCTGTCTGTGCCGTTGTGGCCTGTTCTTCCCAGTGGAACGGTTCGAACTGTGTATCCTTGTCTACCCATGACGGTTTGCGTGATGCATAGATAATGAACGGAGCTGCGACTACCACGACGCAGCCGATAATCAAAACGGCAAACCATACGGTGTTGCTGCCTACCGCAATCTGGCTGGGGGGAATGAAGCTGAGCACGAATGCCAGCAGCGAACCGCAGAAACCCAGACCGCCGATGAGCCACATCAGTCCGTTGCCTTTGCTGCCGATGCGGAACGGGCGCGGGGCCTTTTTCATATTGTAACGCAGATAGATGGCGCCGCTGAACATCAGCAGATACATGATGAGGTAAAGCAATACGGTGAGCTGTGACAGGATTTGGTAGAAACTCTGTACGGAAGGCATCACAACGAACAGCAGGCTGAGCAAGGTTACGGCAAGGCCTTGGATCAGCAGAATGTTTTTCTGTACGCCGTTGGCGTTGGTCTTCTGGAAGAAGGGAGGCAGATAACCTGCTTTGCCCACTGCGAAGATACCTTTGGACGGACCTGCCACCCAGGTCAACACGCCTGCCAGCACACCGAATGCCAAAGCCACGGCGATGATAGGCGACAACCACGAAGCATGGACATACTTGAAGTAATTATCAAAGCCTACCAGCAGACTCTGTGTCAGGTTGATGTCCTTTTCGGGAATGATGATCCCCAGTGCGAAGGTGCCGAGCACGAAGATGATTACGGTGATAGCCGCACCGATGAATACGGCTTTCGGATAGTTCTTGGCAGGATTTTCCATGTCTTTTACGTGGATACCGCCCATTTCCATACCGGCATAGAACAGGAAGATGCTGGAAGCCAGTACCAGGTTGTCGAAGTTGCTGAAGTCGGGGAAGAAGTTGCCGTCAAAGTTCATCTGGCTCTGTCCGCCGGAAGCAAGGTAAATCACCGCCAGCACCATCAGCAGGCCGGCAGGAATGATCGTACCTACCATACCGCCTACTTTGGCCACTTTGCCTACCCAGCCCATGCCTTTCAGCGAAATGAAGGTGGCCAGCCAGTAGATAATCAAGACCACCGCCAGTGAGTAATAGCGGTTGGATGCCAAGGCCATATCATGGGTGTCACTCATGCCGATAAATGCCAGTGCCACGGCTCCGAAAGTCAGGACGGTGGGATACCAGATGGTGCTTTCCACCCATTGCAGGAAGATGGCGAGGAAGCCGAATTTCTTTCCGTAGGCTTCACCCACCCATCGGAACACACCGCCTTGCTTGTCCTGGAACATGGCCGCCAGTTCCGCCGCTACCAACGAGGTAGGTATCAGGAAGACGATAGCCGCGAATAAATAATAAAATGCCGAACTCAGTCCGTATTCGGCTTCAGCAGGCAGCCCGCGCAGGGATACTACCGCAGTCACGTTCATAATAGCGAGGGTAAATACCCCTAGCTTGACTGATTTACTAATGTTTGCCATAAAGTTTAGGTTTTAAAAAATGTATGTTTTTTGTTTACGGAGTTTATAACAACTCCCTGGAAATGATGTTTATCCGTTTAGGTTTATTAACCCGGAAGGTATCCGGAATGAAACAATCGTACCCGGAAGGGTGTTTCTAGAAAAAACAATATAATCAGTATAGTTTATGAAAACAGCTTTCTCCTCATTCATCTATTCCCGCAGGGGGATTTACGGGATTCTGCATATACTCATCCTGTTGATGTCCCTTTTTCTGGTTATCAGTATCTCGATAGATACTTTTCATAACATCCCTTTCCTGAATCAAGGTTCTTATCTGAAGATTCAGTTCTGGATATGCATGTTTTTCCTGTTCGATTTCCTGCTGGAGTTTTTCCTCTCGAAAGAAAAAGGAAGGTACTTCACCAGCCATTTTATTTTTCTGCTGGTATCTATACCTTATTTAAATATCATTGATTTCTATCACATCACTTTCTCGCCCGAAATCAGTTATTTCCTGCGCTTTATCCCTTTGCTGAGGGGAGGGTATGCACTAGCCATCGTGGTGGGCTGGCTGTCGGGCAGCAAAGCGTCCGGGTTGTTTACCTCGTACATCACCATGCTGATGGCCACCGTGTATTTTGCCAGTCTTATCTTCTTTGTGTTGGAACATAAGGTGAACCCTATGGTGACGGACTACTGGAGTGCGCTGTGGTGGGCGTTTATGGATGTCACTACCGTAGGGAGCAATATTTATGCCGTCACTCCTACGGGGAAAATACTGTCGGTGGTGCTGGCCGCCCTGGGAATGATGATGTTCCCCATTTTCACGGTATACGTCACCAGTCTGGTGCAGCAGGCCAACAAGCGGAAGGAGGAATATTATCAATCGCAACAATCGGAGCCGGCGGATACTAAATAATAGCTTGAACTTCGTCAAAAATAAGAAAAAAGTCTTATCTTCGTAGCCAATAACAAATTGCTAACCTAAATAAACAACAAGATGAAATTATTGGCTCTGTGTGCGGCGGGGATAGGCTTGATGCTGTGTGCCTCGTGTACAAACAACAAACATTTGATCAGTGATGAGGCTGAACGTGCCGCTGTTCAGCAGGATTTTGAGGCACGGCGTGATACGCTGGCCCAAGGTGACCTCTTCCAGGTATTCGAACAACCCATGAGCGATGAGCAGAAGGAGGCGATGACTTTCCTTTACGCCTATATGCCTTTGGCGGATATAGCGGATCATCCCGGTGAATTCTATCTGGAAAACGTGGATTACGCTTTCAAGGCGCGTGAGGAGATGCCGTGGGGAAAAGTGGTTCCCGAACGCGAGTTCCGCCACTTTGTATTGCCCATCCGCGTAAACAACGAGAATCTGGACGACAGCCGTAAGGTATTCTACGAGGAACTGAAGGACAGAGTGAAAAACCTTTCTTTATATGATGCCGTGCTGGAAGTGAACCACTGGTGTCATGAGAAGGTGATTTATACTCCCTCTGATGCCCGTACCAGTAGTCCGCTGGCTTCCGTAAAGACAGCCTACGGACGTTGCGGCGAGGAATCTACGTTCACGGTAGCCGCCTTGCGTTCGGTAGGCATCCCTGCCCGCCAGGTATATACGCCGCGTTGGGCACATACCGATGATAATCATGCCTGGGTGGAAGCCTGGGTGGATGGCAAATGGTACTTCCTGGGTGCTTGCGAACCCGAACCGGTACTGAATCTGGGTTGGTTCAACGCTCCCGCTTCACGGGGTATGCTGATGCACACCAAGGTGTTCGGACGTTATAACGGACCGGAAGAAGTGATGTACCGCACTCCCCGGTATACGGAAATCAATGTGATTGACAACTATGCCCCTACGGCAAAAGCCGATGTGGCCATCGTGGATGCGGATGGCAAACCGGTGGCTGATGCCAAAGTGGAATTCAAGGTGTATAACTATGCCGAATTTTATACCGTAGCTTCCAAACAGACGGATGCGGACGGCAAGACGTTCCTGACAGCCGGAAAAGGGGATATGCTGGTATGGGCTTCCAAAGATGGAAAATTCGGTTACTCCAAACTGTCTTTCGGAAAAGACAATGCCTTGACCGTGAAACTGGACAAGACGGCCGGCGAGGCTTATACACTGGATATGGATATCATTCCTCCGGTGGAAGGCGCCAATATGCCCGAAGTGACTCCCGAACAACGTGCGGAGAACAATCGCCGCATGGCCTTGGAGGACTCTATCCGCAATGCCTACGTGGCTACGTTCATGACGGATGAATCGGCCCGTCATTTCGCTAAAGAGTATCAGTTGGATGAGGATGTTGTTGCCAAATTGCTGGTGGCATCACGTGGTAACCACGAAACCATCCGTGACTTTATGGCCCGTCTCCGTTCGGAGAAGTCAAAGAAGGGCGGCATTGACCTGCTTCAGCAGATTTCCGCCAAAGACCTTCGCGATGTAAGTTCCGAAGTATTGATAGACCACATGATGAATTCACATCTGTGCGCCAATGCCGATTATTTCCGCAGATTTGTGCGTAATCCGCGTGTGAGCAACGAAATGATTACTCCGTACAAAGGATTCTTTGAGAAAGCAGTGCCCGAACAGGAGCGTGAGGCTTACCTTGCCGATCCGATGAAGCTGGTTGCATGGGTTGCCGAAAATATCCGTGTGGACAAGGATTGCAACCTGGGCGGTTCTCCGATTACTCCGGAAGGGGTGTGGAAGGCCCGTACAGCCGATGCGCACAGCCGTGATATCTTCTTTGTTTCCATGGCACGCAGCATGGGTATTCCTGCACGTATAGACGAAGTGACCGGAAAAGTGCAGTTGATGGGTGATGAAGGTGCTGTTGATGTGAACTTTGAGGCGATGGAACAGGCCAGTGCGCCTACCGGCAAGTTTATTGCCAGATATACGCCGATCAAGTCTTTGGCCGACCCGAAGTATTATTCTCATTTCTCTATTTCCAGACTGACTCCTGCCGGAACCTTGAAATTGCTGAATTATGATGAAGGCGATATTGATATGGGTGGCGGCGCTACTTGGGCTAATCTGTTGAAGAACGGAACGGCACTGGATGCCGGCAATTATGTGATGGTGACCGGTACTCGTCTGGCCAACGGCGGCGTATTGTCCCAGCTGACTTTCTTTACCATCAAGCCGGGAGAAACGACTACGGTGGACTTGGTGATGCGTGAAAGTAAGGATGATATTCAGGTAATCGGTAACTTCAACTCGGAATCTACTTATAAACCGATAGATAGCGATGAATTGAAGTCTATTCTTGCCACTACAGGACGTGGTTACTACATTGTAGCCGTACTGGGTGCCGGACAAGAACCTACGAACCATGCCTTGCGTGATATTGCGGCATTGGGTAAGGAGTTTGATGAATGGGGCAGAGGAATCGTGCTGTTGTTCCCCAACGAGGAGCAGTACAAGAAGTTCCGCCCGCAGGAATTCCCCGGATTACCGGCTACCATTGCTTACGGTATTGATGTGGACGGTTCCATCCAGAAGCAGATTGCAGAAGGCATGAAGTTGTCTAACAAGACTATCCTGCCTATGTTTATCATTGGGGATACCTTTAACCGGGTGGTATTCGTGTCACAAGGATATACCATCGGACTGGGTGAGCAGCTGATGAAGGTGATACATAAGCTGTAGGATTCAGTATAAACAAAAAGTAACGCGGATATTCAAGTTTGCAAACTGAATATCCGCGTTAAATATATTGATAGCGTTTATGCTTACCTGTTGTTTACTTGTCATCATCCAAGTCATCGTCCTCATCGTCCCAGTCATCCTCTTTCTTTGATTTCTTGGGGTTGAGGCTTTTGTTTTTCTTTTCCAGTGCTTTGTCGTTTTCGTCTTTCATTGCCAGTTCGGACAAGGCGGCTTTTACTTTGTCAGGGTCGGTAACGTCTTTCAGATACTCTTCTATCTTTACAGTACCTCCCATGGATACTTTTGAGTTACGATAAATCATGCCGCTGTCTACGCTGCTACGTCCGGAGAAATGAAATTCCGAAGTTCCGGTTTCTTCGGCAATCTTACGGATATTACCGGCATTCACACCGCATCCCGGCATGATGATGATTCGTCCGTCGGCCTGTTCCACCAATTCTTTCAGAAGAGGGATTCCCTTTTCGGCGGTAGCTTCCTGTCCGGAAGTAAGAACCCGGTCTATACCCAGTCCGATAATCTGTTCCAAGGCCTCTTTGGGATTGCTGCACATATCAAAAGCACGGTGGAAGGTGACACTCATCTCGCCTACCGCATTCATCAGTTTCTGCATCAAGGGTACATCGACATTGCCTTCTGCGGTAAGACAACCGAATACCACACCGTCCGCACCCAGCTGGCGTGCCACTTTAATATCATGCAGCATGATTTCTTGTTCAATAGGAGAATATAGGAAATCTCCGCCACGGGGACGGATAATGACATGCAGTTTTGTTTGGTTCAATAATTGGCGTGCCATACGGATTTCACCAAAAGACGGGGTTGTTCCGCCTTCCGGAATACCTGCACATAGTTCTACACGATAAGCACCGGCTTGTTGTGCCTTCACAGCACTTTCCACGGAGTTGGCGCAAATCTCGATTTTTGATTTGTTACTCATAAAGTTATTTAATAGTTAATTCAATTCCATAATCAACGTCATCGGGCGCTTTGGGCTGTTCCAGCATTTCTCTTTCAAATATTCCGCCAAGGGAACTCCAATGGTTTCTCTGCGTGAGTTCGTCATTGGTCCGGTTCTTTACGGATGACTTTGTTCTTCATAATATGATGAATTTGTCAGTGCAAAGATAGGCATAATGTAAGAGTGTGAGAAATTTTAGCGGAAAAAATTTTTAATTAAAAAGCCGGTACTCCTCTCGGAGTGAGAGAAATACCGGTTTTCCTATGGGAACGAAATGGATTATTGCACGTGGATGCGATGGCCATTGAATACGTTCATGCCCAGTTTGTTCATAATATGCTTGATGGCAAGCTGTGCTTTCACGGAGTTGCCGGCGTCATCCAGAGGAGGCGCGAAGGCTGCAATGCCCATGACACCCGGCATTACGCCCATGACACCGCCTCCTACGCCTGTCTTGGCAGGAATTCCCGAAGTGTAAAGCCAGTCGCCTGTATGCTGATAGAAACCTACGGTAGCTATCATGGAGGTGATTTTCGGGGAGAGGGCTTTGTCGAACACTTGCTTGTTGGTGTTCGGGTTCAATCCTTCGTTGGCGATGGTGGCTCCACAGATGGACAACTGTTCTGCAGTGATGCCCATGGAACACTGGCGGGTGTAGAGGTCGAGCGACATATCGGGGTCATCGTAGATACGGTTATAATTTTTCAATAGCCAGGCGATGGAACGGTTGTTGAAATTTGTCGCCGACTCTGACCGGTACAGTTCGTCGATCAGTTGCGGGGTACTTCCGCATAGTTCGGTCATATTGTCTACGATGGCTTTCCACTTGGCATCGCTGTTTCCTACGGGTTGCACCATACTGTTGGCCGAGATGGCGCCGGCGTTTACCAGTGGGGTGGACGGATGGTCGTTTTCCAACAAGATGGCCATGATGGAGTTGAACGGCAGTCCGGTAGCATCGGCGCCAATCATTTCGAGCACCTTGGGAGCACCGTATTGGCGGAGTACCAGGATGGCGGTCAGCACCTTGGAAACGGACTCGATACCGAAACGGTACTGAGAGTCACCCAGTTGGATGATTTCTCCGTTCATCAGGCAGATACTGATCCCGAACAGTTTGGGGTCAATATTTGCCAGATAAGGGATGTAGTCGGCGTTCTTACCGTCTGTATTGTCCTTGTACAGATTGTAAGCCTCCTGGGCAACATCCTTTATTTGCTGGATAGTTATAGTTCTTTCCATAAATTAATTTGATTGAAGTAACCATCTACCTTAACGGCGGATGGTTGCATTATTGTTATCTATGCTTATTTTTTAGCGGCGTTGCTATGGGCATTGTGAGTGAACACAGTACCTTTTACAGCGATATTCTTGTCTTGGGCGATGCGGGTAGGAGTGGGATATTCCAGTTTCTCGAACTCGCAGATGGCATTCTTGATGTCGTTCAACAACATATCCGCCATGTCACGGCTGAATCCCTGACGTACCACAACACGCATAACTACGTAATTCTGGATATTTTCCGGCAAGGTGTAGGCAGGAACCATCCAGCCGCTTTGCTGCAATTTAGCCTGCAAATCGTACAGAGTCCATTTGGCGTTCTTTGCGTATTCGGGTTTCATGTACCAGATGAACAAAGGATTTACTACGTCATCGCTGTAATTTACGAACGGAGCCATCTTGGCTATTTCGCTGTGGATGTACTTGGTGATTTCCATGGAATTGTATTGGATGGCTTTGTATCCTTGGAATCCCAGACGGATAAATTGGTAGTACTGTCCCAGAATCTGTGCGGCGGGACGGCTGAAGTTCAAACCAACCTGTGTGATGTTCGCACCCAGATAATTGACACTGAACGACATGGCATCCGGAAGGTATTTCTTGTCTTTCCATACTACCCATCCCAAACCCGGATAAACCAGTCCGAACTTGTGGCCGGAAGTGCTGATGGAGAGAACCCATTTCAAGCGGAAGTCCCATTTTGTGTCGGGATTGAGGAACGGCAGGATGAAACCGCCGGTTGCAGCATCTACATGGATAGGAATATCATAGCCGGTTTTGGCGTTGTAGGCATCCAGTGCTTTGTCCAACGCTTCCACGTCATCGTTCAAACCTGTCCATGTCACACCTTGGATGGGGACGATGCAGATGGTGTTCTCGTCACACATCTTCAGTGCTTCTTCGGGGTCCAGAGTGGTTTTGTCCAAGGTGAGAGGTACTTGGCGCATTTCAATTTGCCAAAGTTGGGCGAACTTTTCCCAAACAACCTGAAAACCGCTTGAAATGACAAAGTTAGGCTTGTCAGTCGGTTTCCCCTGAGCTTTACGTTTGTCTTTCCAGCGTAACCAGGCGGCTACTCCTCCCAGCATACAAGCCTCGCTGGAGCCGATAGCCAGTGCTCCGGTTTTCCATTTTGCCTGTTCGGGCGAATTCCACAAATTAGCCATGATATTGATACATTTGGCATTCATCACTGCGATACGAGGATATTCTGTTTCATCAATGTAGTTGATGCTGATGGCTTCGTTCATCAGTTTGGTGGCATAGTCGTCCATGTAGGTGGTAACGAAAGTGGCCAGGTTAAGGCGTGGCTGGGTTTGGGCGAATGTTTCGTCTTTTACCATTTGATAAGCAATCTGTGGGGTGGTAGGTTCCATAGGGATGGTATCTACCGGGGCAGGCTGTAGCATTTCGTTTGAACCAAACACGGCTGTCTTTGCGTCACCGTCTCTCAAATCACAATTACATTCTTTCATTTTACTTAAAGTTTAGATTAGTAATACAATGGAAAACATGGGAGTTTCCCGCGTTTTTCTCCCTCAACAGGAGGTTTGGAGAAAAGTTTCTTGATTTTATGTTTTTTAATTTATGGGGGATAATGTGTCATGCGGAACATAGCGCAGCCAATTGGCATAGTAGTATATGGGCACATGATTGCATTGACCAATTATAAACCGGCTTTGAACCAATTCTTTTACACTTTGTTTCTATCACAATCTAAACCGATTTCATTATGAAAGTACAAACAGGGCAGGGGACCATTCCCCTCATTACGTTAGTAGGTATATTTTCCATCTCGGCACTCAATGCATTGCCGGGACTGGCGGTGTCGCCCATTTTGGGAGATTTGAATAAAATATTTCCCTCTGCTACAGATCTGGAGATCCAGATGTTGTCTTCGTTGCCGTCACTTCTTATCATACCCTTTATCTTGTTATCAGGTAAATTGACAGAGAAAGTGAACAACCTTTTGTTGTTGCAGATAGGGCTGGCTCTTTTCGGGGCGAGTGGTATTCTTTATCTGCTTTCTGATAAAATGTGGCAGTTGATAGCCGTCAGCGCCATGTTGGGGATGGGGTCGGGATTGATTGTTCCGCTTTCTACCGGATTGATATCCCGTTATTTTGTGGGAAGTTACCGTACAAAGCAATTTGGTTACAGTTCTGCCATCACCAATATCACGCTGGTGCTTGCCACTACGCTGACAGGATATCTGGCAGAAGTGAACTGGCATTTGCCGTTTTTGGTCTATCTGTTTCCTTTTGTATCCGTTTTCCTTACTCGTTATCTGAAAAAAGATCTCTCCAATTATCATTCCTCTGATGATATTCCAGCCGATACTGTCAGGGAAATGGGTAAGCGGGGAATTAATGTCAAGGCTTTGGTCAAGCTGATGGCTTTTTACGGATTGGCTACTTATCTGGTGATTATTATTAGTTTCAATCTGCCTTTCCTGATGGAAGAATATGGACTGTCCAGTGGTAGGGCAGGCATCTTGATATCTTTGTTTTTTCTCGCTATTATGGCACCGGGTTTTGTCCTGAATAAGATAGTGCAGGTCTTGGGCCGCCGTATCTATATGGTTTGTTTGTTGATGATAGCCTGCGGAATGGGGATTATTCTGCTTAGTCGTTCCGAAATACTGATTGCTTTGGGATGTATTCTGAACGGGCTTTCATACGGTATTATCCAACCGTTGATTTATGATAAGACTTCTGATGTGGCGGTTCCTCACAAAGTGACGTTGGCACTTGCTTTTGTCATGGCGATGAATTATGTGGCCATACTGCTTTGTCCGTTTATTGTGGATGCTTTTCAGAATCTGTTCCATTCTCATTCGCAAACCTTTGCCTTCTGGCTTAATCTGATGGTAGCCTTGATGGGGATGTTTATTGTGATGAAGCAGGAAAAACTGAGTTTATAAGAAAAATACCCACGTAATAACATAACAGCATGAAGTATGAATAGACAAGTTGAAGCAAACCTTAGCATGGTTGTCTCCAAAGCGTTGGGAGGCCTTAATATGAACGCACTGAAGTATCTTTTACCTTTGTGGATAGCTCCTGTGACAGGGGTTACTTTCCGATTGGTATTTGGGGCCGCCGCTTTTTGGCTTATTGATATATTTTGCAAGCCCGAAAACTCCACTATCCGTCAGAAATGGCAGCTCTTTATTTTAGGGGCTTTAGGTATTTATGGATATATGTTTTTTTATTTGTTGGGTATCAGTAAGACTACTCCGGTTTCCAGTTCTATTTTTGTCAGTTTGGAGCCTATATGGGTATTCATTATCTCTGTATTGTTTTATAAGGAAAAAGTAACCTGGATGAAAGTGCTTGGCATTGGAATGGGATTGGGAGGAGCTGTTCTATGCATATCCACACAACCTAGTGACGATCTTGCCTCCAATGCTCCGTTAGGTAATTTGATGTGTTTGGCCAGTTCATTGGTTTATGCCGTCTATCTTGTTTTCAGTAACCGTCTGTTAAAAGGAGTGGGAGATATGACGATGTTAAAATATACTTTTTTAGGGGCGGCTGTTATGGCTGTTGTTGTCAATACGATTTATGGCTTTGATGCTCCTATACTGAAAATGTCACTTTTCTCTACGCCTATGTTGGTCTTGCTTTTTGTTTTGGTATTTCCTACCACCATTAGTTATTTATTACTTCCTCTCGGGCTGAAATATCTGAAAACGACATTAGTAGCCATTTACGGGTATTTAATATTGATTGTTGCTACGGTGACTTCTTTTGTTTTGGGGCAGGATCGCTTCTCATGGACACAGTTGGCGGCGATTGTTCTTATTTGTGCCAGTGTTTATCTGGTGGAAGTAGCCGAGAGCAATAAACAGATTACGTCGAAATTAAAATAAGACAGCAGATAAGGAGTGTCAGAATTAATACGATAGTGCTGCCGGGGCTTTTACATACTTCCTTGAGTGTGAACTCTGTCGACAAGTGAAAAGGAGAACAAAGAGAAAAGAATACAATTTTACGTTGTATGTGAGTGTAAGGAATCAATTTTATTTGTAGCTTTGCACCCAATTTAAAAACAAGAGTGTTATACCTATGCTACAATTAGATGCAATATACAAAGCGGCTCATGTCCTGAAAGAGGTTGTCCGTCGCACTGATTTGATTTATGCTCCTCAGATAAATCCTGAGAGTACAGTTTATCTGAAGCCCGAAAACCTGCAACTCACAGGATCGTTTAAAGTGCGTGGTGCTTATTACAAGATTTCCCAATTGTCCGATGAAGAAAAGGCGAGAGGCGTGATAGCCTGTTCTGCCGGTAATCATGCGCAAGGAGTGGCATTGGCTGCCACTAAGTGCGGTATCAAGTCGTTGATTTGTCTTCCGGAAGGAGCGCCTATATCTAAAGTTGAGGCTACGAAGCATTATGGGGCGGAAGTTTGTTTGGTTCCGGGAGTCTATGATGATGCTTATCAGAAAGCCCTGCAATTGCGTGATGAAAAGGGATATACTTTTGTTCATCCCTTTGATGACGAGAACGTGATAGCCGGACAAGGTACTATCGGTTTGGAATTATTGGAGGAAATGCCGGATGTGGAGGTAGTCATTGTTCCCATTGGTGGGGGAGGACTGATTTCGGGAGTGGCTTATGCGTTGAAGGCTTTGAAACCATCTGTCAAGGTATATGGCGTACAGGCGTTGGGTGCGGCCAGTATGGCAAATTCTATTCTTCATTCGCGTATTGAGCGTCTTCACTCTGTTTCCACTTTTGCCGATGGAATCGCGGTGAAAGAGCCGGGAACAAATACTTTTGACTTGGTAAATCAGTATGTGGACGGAGTTGTAACTGTGACTGAGGACGAGATTGCCGCAGCTATTCTGGCATTGATAGAACGCCAGCGGATTGTTGCAGAGGGGGCGGGAGCTGTGTCTGTTGCCGCAGCCATGTTCAATAAAGTACCGGTAAAGGGTAAGAAAACTGTCTGCCTGGTGTCCGGAGGCAATATTGATGTGACGATATTGAGCCGTGTCATCAGTCGCGGTATGGCGAAGTCGGGACGTACCTATGCAGTAACTTTGGACTTGATAGACAAGCCGGGGCAGCTGTTGGGAGTCAGCAAAATTGTCGCAGAGCAGGGAGGAAATGTAATTTCTGTACATCATGAGCGAAATAGTGAGAGTGCAGATGTCACCGGATGTGCCCTTCGTGTCGTTATGGAAACCAGAAACGAGGAACATATAGCATCCATTCGTCAAAAACTGTTGGATGCAGGCTATGTGATAATGAAATAAATTATATACCTTACAAGTAGAAAGGAGGAAAATTAAATATTTCTTCCTTTTCTTGCTTCTAATTTTAATTTCTCCACACAAAAAATCGATTTTTATAGTGAAAATATCATTTTATACTTCTTAGAATCCAATTAAAGTCGTACATTTGTCGCAGTTTTGTAATGTAGAGTTTGCAAAAATGACCGATATAATCAAACATCGTGGTATTGTGGAAAACATTGAAGGTTCTCACGTGCGGGTGAGAATCGTACAAACTTCTGCCTGTTCGGCTTGTAGTGTGAAAGGGCATTGCAATGCATCTGAAAGTAAAGAGAAACTGATTGATGTTTTTGACATGAAGGCATCTTCTTACCGCATAGGTGAGGAGGTGATGATTTATGGTACTACTTCCATGGGGATGCAAGCCGTATTGCTGGCTTTTGGTATCCCTTTCTTGGTATTGCTGATTACTTTATTTATTTCCATGCGTCTTACGGGGGGGGATGAGTTAAGGTCGGCGCTTGTTGCTTTGTCAGCCTTGCTCCCGTATTACCTTATTATATATGTATGCAGGAATAAGTTGAGCAAGAAGTTTTCATTTACGCTTGAACCAATAAAAAATAATTAATAAATAACTAACTAAAATTTATGGATTTAATTCTGGTTGCAGTAATTTCGTTGGGAGCGATTGGCTTGATTGCCGCGGTAATCTTGTATGCCGCTTCTAAGAAGTTTGCTGTGTATGAAGATCCGCGGATTGCCAAGGTGAGCGAAGTGCTTCCTCAGGCGAATTGCGGTGGATGTGGTTATCCCGGTTGCTCTGGTTTTGCCGGTGCCTGCGTGAAGGCTGCCGATGCCGGTTCGCTGGAGGGTAAGTTATGTCCGGTTGGTGGTGCTCCGGTAATGGAGAAAGTAGCTGCCATTTTGGGATTGGAAGCCGTTGCTGCTGAACCGAAAGTTGCGGTGGTAAGATGTAACGGTAGTTGTGAAAATCGCCCTCGTACTGCTCTGTACGACGGAGCTAAATCGTGTGCCATCGCTCATGCCACTTCAGGTGGTGAGACGGGTTGTACATTCGGTTGTCTGGGTTGTGGTGATTGTGTGGAAGCGTGTCAGTTTGATGCTATTCACATGAATCCTGAAACCGGTCTTCCGGAAGTGGACGAAGAAAAATGTACAGCTTGTGGGGCTTGCAGCAAAGCTTGTCCGCGTAAGATCATTGAAATTCGTCCGAAAGGAAAGAACAACCGCCGCGTAGTGGTGATGTGTGTGAACAAGGATAAGGGAGCTGTTGCCAACAAAGCTTGCAAGGCTAGTTGTATTGGTTGTGGAAAGTGTGTGAAAGTGTGTCCGTTCGAAGCCATTACGTTGGAAAATAATTTGGCATACATTGATCCGGCTAAGTGTAAGTCTTGCCGTAAATGCGAATCGGAATGTCCGAAAGGGGCTATCCAAGCTATCAATTTCCCGCCACGTAAACCGAAAGTAGAAGTGCCGGCTGGTGAGGCTGCTGCAAAACCTGCTGTAAAAGTAGAGGCTTCAAAGGTGGAAACTCCGAAAGCGGAAGCGGTGAAAGCTGAGGCTCCGAAAACGGAAGCATAATCAAAATTCAAAGTAAGTAAAAATTAAAAAGATATAACAGTGAAGACATTTAGAATTGGTGGAGTACATCCAGCAGAAAATAAATTGTCAGCAGGCAAAGCCATTGAAACACTTGCACTTCCTAAGCAAGCGGTATTTCCTTTGTCACAGCATATCGGTGCTCCTGCTACTGCCATCGTGAAAAAAGGCGATGTGGTGAAGGTAGGTACGAAGATTGCTGAGGCGGGTGGCTTTGTTTCAGCAGCCATCTTCTCGTCTGTATCCGGTAAAGTGAACAAGGTAGACGCCGTAATCGATGCTAGCGGTTACCGCAAGCCGGCTATCTTTATCGATGTGGATGGTGACGAATGGGAAGAATCAATAGACCGCAGTTCGACATTGGTGAAAGAGTGTGCTCTCACACCCGAAGAAATCGTTGCTAAAGTGAAAAATGCAGGTGTAGTAGGTATGGGCGGTGCTTGTTTCCCTACTCATGTGAAACTTTCTCCTCCTCCGGGCTGCAAGGCGGAATGTGTAATTATCAATGCTGTAGAGTGTGAGCCTTATCTTACTGCCGACCATCGTTTGATGCTGGAAAAGGCAGACGAGGTGCTGGTGGGTGTCAGTATTCTGATGAAAGCTGCGAAAGTGACCAAGGGATATATCGGCATTGAAAATAATAAACCGGATGCTATTAAGCTGATGACTGAAAAGGCTGCTCAATATCCCGGTATAGAGGTAGTTCCTTTGCAGGTGAAATATCCGCAAGGTGGTGAGAAACAGTTGATAGATGCTGTGATCGGTCGCCAGGTTCCTGCTCCTCCCGCTATTCCTATCAATGTGGGTGCGGTAGTTCAGAATGTAGGTACTGCATTTGCCGTTTATGAAGCCGTTCAGAAAAACAAACCTTTGTTTGAACGTATCGTGACTGTTACGGGTAAGTCTGTCAAGAACCCCTCCAACTTCCTCACCCGTATGGGTACCCCGATGAGCCAGCTGATTGATGCGGCTGGCGGTTTGCCCGAAGATACGGGAAAAGTGATTGGTGGCGGTCCGATGATGGGTAAAGCACTGGTTAATACGGAAGTTCCCATTTGTAAAGGTAGTTCGGGTGTGCTGATTATGAATGATAAGGAAGCTGCCCGTGCGGAAGCTCAGCCCTGTATCCGCTGTGCCAAGTGCGTCAGTGTGTGTCCTATGGGATTGGAGCCTTTCTTGTTGGCGACACTTTCAGCTCATAAGGACTGGGAGAGAGTAGAAAAAGAAGATGTAATGTCGTGCATCGAGTGCGGTTCGTGTCAGTTTACATGTCCGTCTCATCGTTATTTGCTGGACTATATCCGTTTGGGTAAGGGCACAGTAGGCGGTATCATCCGTGCACGTAATGCTAAAAAATAATTCGACAAAATAGTATGGCTAATAAATTAATAGTATCATTATCGCCTCACGTTCATAGCGGTGACAGCATACAGAAGAATATGTATGGTGTACTCATTGCGTTGATACCTGCGTTGCTGGTGTCATTTTATATGTTCGGACTGGGCGCCGTGGTGGTGACCTTGACCTCGGTTGCCGCCTGTGTATTCTTCGAATGGGCGATTACCAAGTTTATTTTGAAGAGAGAACGCTCTACCATCTGTGATGGTTCGGCTATTATAACCGGTGTGTTGCTGGCATTCAATCTGCCTTCCAACTTGCCGCTTTGGATTATTATCATCGGTGCGTTGGTGGCAATCGGTGTGGGCAAGATGACTTTCGGCGGATTGGGTTGTAATCCTTTCAATCCCGCGCTGGTAGGTCGTATCTTCCTGCTGATTTCTTTTCCTGTGCAGATGACTTCATGGCCGTTGGTTCAACAATGGGGAAGTTATACCGATGCTGAAACCGGTGCTACTCCGCTGGCATTGATGAAAATGGCTGTAAAGGGTGATGCAAATGCTTTAGGTCAGTTGCCCGATACATTAAGTCTGTTTCTGGGTAATAACCCGGGTTCACTAGGTGAGGTGAGTGCATTGGCTTTATTGCTTGGTCTGGGATATATGCTATGGAAAAAGATTATTTCCTGGCATATTCCTGTATCTATTCTGGTGACAGTATTTGTATTTGCCGGGCTGATGCATTTGGTTGATCCGGTTGCTTACGCATCTCCGTTGGCTCACTTGTTTACAGGTGGTTTGATGTTGGGAGCTATTTTCATGGCAACCGACTATGTTACTTCGCCTATGACTCATAAAGGTATGATTATTTACGGTGTGGCTATCGGTTTCCTGACCGTGGTTATCCGTTTGTTCGGTGCATATCCCGAAGGTATGTCTTTCGCTATATTCATTATGAACGCATTCACTCCGTTAATCAATACTTATTGTAAACCTAAAAGATTCGGGGAGGTCGTGAAGAAATGAAAAAACTAGAATCATCTTTGAAAAACATGGTTATCGTGCTGACAGGCGTAACCGTGGTAGCCGGAGCATTGCTGGGTTATGTGAATGAGTTGACAAAGGAACCCATTGCACAGGCTAATGCCAAGGCTTTGAGTGATGCCATTGCTATCGTAGTTCCGGGATTTGACAATAATCCTGCCGAAGCTCCTGAAACCATAGAATTGGAAGGCGTTACTTATAAGATATATAAAGCAACCAAAGGAGGAGAATTTATTGGTGCAGCCGTAGAGTCTTCTGCAAATGGTTTTGGTGGTGCGTTGAATGTATTGGTAGGTTTCGATAAAGAGGGTAATATTATAGACTATTCTTTGTTGAGTCATGCAGAAACTCCGGGACTGGGATCAAAGGCAGCCGATTGGTTTAAGAAAGGCGGCAAAGGCGATATTACTGGTATGAATCCGGGACAGAAAGCATTGGTTGTAAATAAAGATGGCGGTCAGATAGATGCAATCACTGCTTCTACTATCACGACACGTGCTTTTCTGAAAGCTGTGAATAATGCTTATGCGGCATATAGTGGCCAAAATGTGGATGGTTCCAGCGGTGCGACACAGCAGGTGTCTGAAACTGCTGCCGATGACCCCAAAGCAGCTAAGGCACAATGTGAGGGAACTCAGGATTGTTGCGGACAAGCCTGTGACTCTGCTGCCTGCAAAGCTGCTTGTGGTGGTAAATGTGATCCTGCTAACTGCGACAAGGCGGACTGTAAAAAAGCAGAATGCCCAAAGCAAGATTGTAAAAACAAAAAATAAGGAAGGAGCAGACTATGAATAATTTTAAAGTATTGATGAACGGGATTGTCAAAGAGAATCCTACGTTTGTACTCCTTTTGGGTATGTGTCCTACATTGGGAACCACTTCTTCTGCCATCAATGGTATGGGTATGGGACTGGCAACCATGTTTGTGTTGATTTGTTCGAATGTGGTAATTTCATCTATCAAGAATCTGATTCCTGATATGGTGCGTATTCCTGCATTCATTGTGGTTATAGCATCATTTGTAACCTTGTTGCAGATGATTATGCAGGCATATGTGCCGGCGCTGTATGCTACTTTGGGATTGTTTATTCCGTTGATTGTGGTAAACTGTATCTTGCTGGGACGCGCCGAAGCGTTTGCCGCAAAGAACGGTCCTGTTCCTTCATTCTTTGACGGATTGGGTATGGGACTAGGATTTACACTTGCATTGACCATCCTTGGTGGTGTACGTGAGTTCCTTGGTACAGGTAAATTGTTTGATATCGCTATTATGCCGGAGCAATACGGAATGTTGATTTTCGTTCTCGCACCGGGAGCCTTCATTGCATTGGGTTACCTCATTGCGATTGTGAATAAACTGAAGAAAGCATAACCCGTAAAAAGTAAGAAAATGGAATATATATTGATATTTATCACCGCTATATTTGTGAACAACATTGTGTTGTCACAATTCTTGGGTATTTGTCCATTCCTCGGTGTATCCAAGAAAGTTGAGACAGCTACGGGTATGGGAGCGGCTGTTGCATTCGTGCTTACCATCGCTACCATTGTTACCTATCTTATCCAGAAATTCGTGCTCGATGCTTTCGGGTTGGAATATTTGCAGACCATTGCATTTATCCTTGTCATTGCAGCATTGGTACAGATGGTGGAAATCATTTTGAAGAAGGTATCTCCCGCCCTTTATCAGGCATTAGGAGTCTTTCTTCCGTTGATTACTACTAACTGCTGTATTCTGGGTGTGGCTATTTTGGTAATCCAGAAAGACTTTGATTTGTTGACGGGGGTGGTTTATGCCTTCTCTACAGCTCTTGGTTTTGCTTTGGCTATGGTGTTGTTTGCAGGTATCCGTGAACAATTAAGTTTGGTGAATATACCTAAAGGAATGCAGGGAATGGCTATCGCATTGGTTACTGCCGGTCTGCTGGCAATGGCATTCATGGGATTTTCAGGTGTAGACAAAGGCTTGGGTGTTTTGTTTGGAATAGAATAAATTCACTTCATCGTTAAAATAAACCGATTCAGAAGTCCGGAGCACAGCTTCGGACTTTTTTATTAGAAAGAAATCCATTGTTCTTGTCCGTAAATTCAATTTTTATGCTTATTTTTGCATTAGAATTAATAGAGAGATTAAATGGCTATGACCTTGATTGTACTCGCGGCCACTATGGGGAATAAATATGGTGGATTGAAACAGCTGGAGGGAATAGGTCCTAATGGCGAAACAATATTAGATTTTTCCATATATGATGCCGTAAGAGTCGGATTTAATAAGATCGTATTTGTCATAAGCAGACATTTTGAACAAGAATTCAAGAAACTGGTATCAGGCAAATACGAACATGTGGTAGAAGTGGAGTATGTTTATCAGGATGTGGAAACGATTCCTGAAGAAAAGCGTAATCCGAAGCGCAAAGCACTGTACGGTTCGGTAAGAGCTGTTCTGATGGGAGAAGAGTTGATTGACTCTCCATTCGGTGTGATAAATGCCGTGAACTTTTACCAAAGAGAAAGTTTTGAATTGTTATATAATAATCTGGTGATGTTGGGAGAAGCTGACTACCATAGTTTCAATATTTGCTACAGGCTGAGAAATGTATTGGCGGAAAGCGGAGGGGTTACCCGTGGTATTTGTGAAGTGGATGAAAAAGGATATCTGTTGTCCGTTACAGACCGTGTAGGAGTAGAACGGATAAGTGGAAATCCGATGTATCCTAATGAATTACATAAATGGGTGGCTTTGGATGACAACAGCTTGGTTTCAATGAATATGTGGGGATTTACTCCGCAGGTATTCGGTGAGATGAAGAAGGCGTTCGATAAGTTCATAGATGAGAATGGAATGGATATGAAAGCCCATTATTCTATTCCGGCTTTTATGAATGAGCGTATTGCTGACGGAGTCAGGGTGAAAGTGATTGAGACACCTGCCAGATGGATGGGATTGGTATCGCATGATGACAAGATACAAGTCCTGCTTCGTATCAATGATATGATACGAAAAGGGATCTACCCGTCGAAGTTGTTTTGAACCTATTAGAAAACGACAGAATATTAAGTATTATGAAAGAAAGAATTTTAGTAACAGGAGGAACCGGCTACATCGGTTCTCATACGGTAGTAGAGCTGCAAAATAGCGGTTACGACGTAGTGATTGTGGACAATTTGTCCAACTCAAGCGCCGATGTGGTAGATAATATAGAAAAGGTTTCAGGAATCCGTCCTGCATTTGAAAAGTTGGATTGCTTGGATCTTGAGGGAATGGATAAGCTGTTTACTAAATATCCGGGTATAAAAGGTATTATTCATTTTGCGGCTAGCAAGGCTGTGGGTGAATCGGTACAAAAACCGTTGTTGTATTATCGCAATAACTTGGTTTCATTGATTAACCTGTTGGAATTAATGCCGAAACATGGAGTAGAAGGTATTATTTTTTCATCATCATGTACGGTGTATGGTCAGCCCGATGTTCTTCCTGTAACGGAAGAGGCTCCGATTAAGAAGGCTGAGTCTCCGTACGGTAATACAAAACAGATCAATGAAGAAATTATTCGTGATACAGTTGCTTCGGGATCGCCTATCAATGCTATTATGTTGCGTTACTTTAATCCTATTGGCGCACATCCCACTGCATTAATAGGTGAATTACCTAATGGGGTTCCACAAAATTTGCTACCTTATGTTACTCAGACAGCGATGGGTATTCGTGAAAAACTGAGTGTGTTCGGGGATGATTATGATACACCGGACGGTTCTTGCATCCGTGACTATATATATGTAGTGGATTTGGCGAAGGCTCACGTTATCGCAATGGATCGCATTTTGAATAACAAGCAGAAGGAGAAGGTGGAAGTCTTTAATATTGGAACGGGTAAAGGCGTTTCTGTATTGGAACTGATCAATACGTTTGAAAAAGCTACCGGTGTGAAACTTAATTATCAGATCGTGGGTCGTCGTGCCGGAGATATTGAGAAGGTATGGGCTAATCCTGATTTTGCTAATAAGGAGTTGGGATGGAAGGCAGAAGCCAATTTGGAGGACACTCTACGTTCGGCTTGGAACTGGCAGCTGAAACTAAGAGAAAGAGGAATTCAATAAGAATTAAGATATTTTTAGAAAGACCGATGAACAAAGGACGCTAGTGTGGCGTTTTATAGATGCAAATAACCTGAAACCCCTCTTGGATATGTGAATACCTGATTGGCGGTAGTTATGTTACTCAAAACATAGAGCAGGCTAAAAAATTGCATAGTAGTTTTGTCGTGTTTTATTTTGTGTTTGTGTTGTGGCTGTTCTCCGACGTGAGTCGGGGGACAGTTTTTTTTCTGACTATTTAGTTGTTTTTTAGTTATTTATGGCTATATTTGTCGAAAATAATCACGCACTACTTTATGAAAACAAAATTTTGGATCATCTGCTTATCAGTTTTCTTTGTGTCTTGCTTGCGTAATATGCATGATATATATACGGGGGGAGAGGAAGAAGAGGAGGAAAAAATCAATAAAGACGATTTTTTTGATTTTACTACTGTCCGTAATAGTCAACTTATCATTGATTATGGCATGAAAGTACAGACTGCTTTTTATCTGTATGATGAATATCCTATGGAATTAGTTGGAAATACTTGGGAATTAAAAGATATAAATCCCATTTATGCCGCTTCGACTGATATGAATGGTAGATTTTTTTCAAAAGTATCTTTGCCGGCTTATTTGAAAAAGGTATGGCTGGTAACTGATAATGTGTTGGTCGTATCACCTGTTGAATTGGAATTTCTATCTGACGGACTAACCTTTAATTATGTTGATTATAAGGCACAACTGTCTGCCAACGGGCATTCTAGAGCGGTAATGGGAGGAGTGAGTTATCCTGACGGATATGATGTATTGGGTAATTGGAATGAAAATGGGGTTCCTGATTATTTGTTGCCTGAAAAGTTGGATATACCCGGTGCTTTTTTAGAGAGATGCAGTAATTTAAGCCGTTCTATAGTAGTAGATAATCGTAATTTGCTGGAAAGGTTTCCGGAACTACGTACTTCAGGGAGTAATGATATGGTAATAACTAAATCTACAGGTTTGGTCGCGACTTATTTTGATTTCTCGTCTACTGCGTGGGAGGATATGGTTGCTTATTATACTTATAAAGAAGGAGAGTCTGTGGATATAGCTACCATAAAAAAGACCATCCTGATTCCACGTTCCAGTAGGAATGCTCCTAAATCTTTAGTCGGTGAGCAAATAAAACTAAAATATTGGAATAAGGAACAAAGCAAGTATGAAGATGAATTTCCCCAAGGCACTCATATTGGATGGATTTTATTGGGAATGGGATTTGGAAAAGAAAAGGGTGTTTTTCCTCGTTATTCTAATCCTGCATATAACGATAATAAAGAGCAACGTTCAGTTTTGTTAAGTGATCCGGAACTGGACAATTGTTTCTTTATGGCTATGGAAGATAATGTGGACATGCGTTTTAATGATGTACAGTTTGCTATTATGGCGTCTGCTTCTTCTTCTGTAGAACCTACTCCTAATATACCGGATGAAGTAAATAAGGGTGAAATTTCGTATGTAGTCAAAGGGTCTTTGGCTTATGAGGACAATTGGCCTGATAAGAATGATTACGATATGAATGATGTTGTGATATATTATTCCAGTACAGTTGTGAAAGATAAATCTTCTAACGCATTGGTGCGCACCACTACTACTTTTACTCCGATGAATGATGGTGCTACTTATACAAATGGGTTTGGTTTTCAGTTGGATTACGTAGGGAAGGAGCATATAGATTTGGTGCAGGTGAGTCAAGAAGGTAATGTGATCGGAAAAAACTTTGAGCCGGGAATAGAAAAGCCTGTATTAATACTTTTTTCTGATATAAAGCCTGTTCTCAAAAAGCCTGTGACTGTAGTGATCGGATTTAAAAAATATGATAAAGTAAGCGACATGGATGCTTATCCGCCTTACAATTCTTTCATTTTTGTGAATAAACGTTCTCATGAAGTACATTTGTCAGGCTATAAGCCGACAAGCGTAGCTGATGAGAGTTTACGTGGTACGGGTAGTGATTTGAGTCAAGACTCCAATGGTATCCCAATGTATTATATAGCAGAAGATAATATGCCTTTCGCTATAAATATCAGTAACAGTGAATTTAGATGGCCTTCAGAGAAGGTGTCTATTACTACCTATTATCCCGAGTTTAAACAGTGGAGAGATTCTTTTGGCGCGGATTATAAAGATTGGTATTTACATCCTAAAGAATAATAAAGGGTGAAAGGCACTGTTGTTTTTGATAAATCGGACTAACAGGACTTTTTACTTGAAAAAATGTCACCTTTTGAAGCCAAGTGATTCAATCTTTTTGTACTTTTGCGGACAATATGATTTTATAAAGGAAAACTCACATGGATTCAGTCTTTATTACGACGCGTAAGCAACGGATTATCAGAGAACTAAGGGATTATATGTTGATTGCTCTTGGTATGCTGATGTATGCTATTGGATGGACCGTCTTTTTGTTACCTAATGACCTTCCTTCGGGTGCGGTGCCAGGTATTGCTTCTATTGTTTATTGGGCTACCGGTTTGCCGGTTCAGTACACCTATTTGGGAATAAACGGAGCATTGTTGATACTTTCTTTGGTTATTTTGGGATGGAAGTTTAGTGTGAAAACCATCTATGCTGTATTTGTGCTGAGTTCTATTCTGCCTATCATACAGGATTTGACCGGGGGAGAGTCTTTAATACATGACCAACCTTTCATGGCTTGTGTCTTGGGAGCCTTTTTCTGCGGAGGTGGTATTGGTGTCGCTTTTTCTGCCAATGGTAGCACAGGAGGTACGGATATTATAGCTGCTATTGTCAATAAGTATCGTGATATTACTTTGGGCCGGGTTATTTTGATGTGTGATTTGGTTATTATCTCTTCCAGTTATTTTGTATTGCATGATTGGGAGAAGGTGGTATATGGATATGTTGTCTTGTTTATATCCAGCTTTGTCTTGGATCAGGTAGTAAATAGTGCCCGTCAGTCAGTGCAATTCTTTATTATTTCTAAGAAGCATGAAGAAATAGGGCATCGCATAAATAAAGACCTTCATCGAGGAGTGACGTTCATTGACGGAGTAGGTTGTTATACCGGTGCGGGTGTGAAAATGATGTTTGTGCTGGCAAAAAAACGTGAGTCTACTACTATATTCCGTTTGATAAAAGATATAGATCCGAATGCATTTGTATCACAAAGTGCTGTCATTGGTGTATTTGGAGAAGGCTTTGATAGAATAAAGGTTAAATAAGAGTTCCGAAGTTAAAAAATAGAATAAGGGCGTTCTGAATGGACGCCTTTTTTTATGTCTGTTTTTTGAATGAACTTCAAAGGATATAAGACTTTGTTAACTGAATGAACTTTCATAATGTAAGTTTGTTGTCTGCTTTATCTCGAAAAATAAGTATAAAATAATATTTTGAAATTATATTAGATTATATTTTGATATCAAAATGTTAGTTTATACCTTTGCTGTATAAAATAAGAAATGATAAACTAATAAATAACCTGATCATGGAAACAAAACTTACAGAAGAAACCCGAGTAGAAAGTGATTTAATTGGTGCCCGCGAAATTCCGGCCAGTGCATTGTATGGTGTGCAGACTCTAAGAGGCATAGAAAATTTCCCAATAAGTAAATTTCATCTAAATGAATATCCGTTGTTTATCAACGGTCTTGCCATTACGAAAATGGCAGCTGCAATGGCTAACTATGAGTTAGGTTTATTGACTAAAGAACAAAAAGATGCCATAGTGTTGGCGTGTCAGGAAATCTTAAATGGTGAGCATCATGAGCAATTCCCGGTAGACATGATTCAGGGAGGTGCCGGTACTTCTACCAATATGAATGCTAATGAAGTCATTGCTAACCGTGCTTTGGAGATTATGGGACACAAACGTGGCGAGTATCAATATTGCTCTCCTAATGACCATGTGAACTGCTCGCAATCAACGAATGATGCTTATCCCACTGCAATCCATATTGGCATGTATTATTCTCATCTTCGTTTTCTGCCTTATTTGGAATCGCTGATTGGTGCATTCCATAAGAAAGGAGAAGAGTTTGCGCATATCATCAAAATGGGGCGTACTCAGCTGGAAGATGCCGTTCCTATGACTTTAGGTCAGACATTCAATGGTTTTGCCAGTATATTGAGAGATGAAATTCGTCATTTGAATGAAGCTGCGGCAGACTTCCTGACAGTAAATATGGGTGCTACGGCTATTGGTACAGGCATTTGTGCGGAACCGGGATATGCGGAAAAATGTGTGAAAGCATTGTGTGAAATTACAGGTTTTGATTTCAAATTGTCGTCAGATTTGGTAGGAGCTACTTCAGATACTTCCTGCTTGGTAGGTTATGCTTCAGCTTTAAAAAGGATAGCCGTAAAGGTAAATAAAATATGTAATGATTTACGTTTGCTGGCTAGCGGACCGCGTTGTGGCTTAGGAGAATTCAACCTTCCGGCTATGCAACCGGGATCTTCTATAATGCCAGGTAAGGTGAATCCGGTGATTCCTGAAGTGATGAATCAGATTTGTTATAAGGTAATGGGTAACGAACTATGTGTGACTATGGCTGGCGAAGCTGCCCAAATGGAACTGAATGCTATGGAACCGGTGATGGCACAGTGTTGTTTTGAATCTGTAGATTTAATGATCAATGGTTTTGAAACCTTGCGTACACGTTGTGTAGAAGGTATTACTGCTAATGCGGAACGTTGCAAGATTGAAGTGCATAACAGTATTGGTGTAGTAACCGCATTGAATCCGATTATTGGTTATAAAAACTCTACAAAGATTGCAAAAGAAGCGTTGGAAACAGGTAGAAGTGTTTATGAACTGGTTTTGGAACATGGTATTTTAAATAAGGAAGAGTTGGATACAATCCTAAGTCCGGAAAACATGTTGAAGCCGGTAAAATTGGATATCAAGCCTAGAAGATAAATTTATTTCACCACAGACTACAGGAAGGTAAAGAACTTGTTTCATGAAGCCGGCTTCAATATTTGTAAAGCCGGCTCCATGAGTGTGGCACTAGTTTTATTCCTGCCGATAAATTAATTTCTAGAAATCCGGCATAGTGTTTTGTCACCGCTATAGCGTATAAATTGTTTTTTCATATTTTATCAGCAGATAGTTTGCGTAGTCTGTGGTATACTTTTTTAGAACTTTCTGAATGTGAGGCGTGCATAATCAGATTTCAGAATTAGTTT
>ENA-OPRR01000228-OPRR01000228.1-human-gut-metagenome-genome-assembly--contig:-NODE-228-length-61219-cov-6.000294_pt1 | contig 61219 bp, 90 predicted proteins | sample MGYA00241796_ERZ501883 | MGnify/ENA primary metagenome ERZ501883 (study PRJEB25962, sample SAMEA2042406) | human gut metagenome | biome: human gut; feature: human-associated habitat; material: faeces...
GCTGTTCAGCCGCCAGCGCTACTGGGGCGAGCCGTTCCCGATCGTCTACGGCGAGGACGGCACCCCGCACCTGCTTCCCGACGAGCAGCTGCCGATCAACCTGCCGGACGTGCCGGACTACAGTCCGAAGACCTTCGACCCGGAGGACGCCGAATCCAACCCGGAGGCTCCGCTGAGCCGCAACGAGGACTGGGTCAAGGTCGAGCTCGACCTGGGCGACGGCAAGAAGACCTACTACCGCGACACCAACACCATGCCGAACTGGGCCGGCTCCTGCTGGTACTACATGCGTTACATCGACCCGACCGACACCAAGCACATGGTGGAGAAGGACGAGTTCGACTACTGGATGGGCCCGAACCACAACAAGTACTCGGGTGATGAAGGCGGTGTGGACCTGTACATCGGCGGCGTCGAACACGCTGTGCTCCACCTGCTCTACTCCCGCTTCTGGCACAAGGTGCTCTTCGACCTCGGCTACGTGGATTCGGCCGAGCCGTTCCACAAGCTGTTCAACCAGGGCATGATCCAGGCCTACGCCTACACCGACGACCGCGGCCAGTACGTGCCGGCCGCCGAAGTGGTGGAAGGTCCCGCCGACGCCAACGGCGAGCCGACGTTCACATGGAACGGCCAGCATGCCAACCGCGAGTTCGGCAAGATGGGCAAGAGCCTGAAGAACATCATCACGCCTGACGACATGTATGAGAACTACGGCGCGGACACCTTCCGCCTGTACGAGATGGGCATGGGCCCGCTGGCCGAATCCCGTCCATGGAACACCCGCAACGTGGTCGGCTCCATGCGTTTCCTGCAGCGCCTGTGGCGTAACGTCATCGATGAGACCACCGGCGAGGTGCGCGTCACCGACGGCGAGCTTGACACGAAGACGCTGAAGCTGCTTAACAACACGATCGCCGACGTGACCGTCGAGATGGAGGCCATGCGTCCGAACACGGCCATCGCCAAGCTCATCGTGCTCAACAACCATCTGACCAGCCTCGACGCCGTGCCGCGCGCCGCCGTCGAACCGCTGATCCTGATGCTCTCTCCGATCGCCCCGCACATCTGCGAGGAACTGTGGAGCAAGCTCGGCCACACCGAATCCCTGGCGCACGCCGACTGGCCGAAGGCCGACGAACGTTACGTCGGACAGGATTCCGTCACCGCGGTCGTGCAGATCAAGGGCAAGGTGCGCGCCAAGCTCGAGGTCTCCCCGGACATCGATCCGAAGGAGCTGGAGAAGATGGCGCTCGAAGCCGTCGCCGACCGACTGGGCGGCAAGGAGCCACGCAAGGTCATCGTCAAGGCTCCGAAGATCGTCTCCATCGTTCCCGCGGAATGATCTTCTGACGAGACGGCCCGCATAAGAGGACGCGGGTTCTTCCGCACCATGGCGACACGCCAGGAATGTGGATAACCCGCGTTCTCCGACCACAGGAGCCGTTTCGGCTGGACAGTATGCCCATGCATCCTCCAATGTTGGATGCATGGGCATATTTGCATTTCGCGGCACTCACCCCATCCGTGCCATCCACACGGCGGACGGCGGCACTGGCATGCCGGCCGCCACGAAGCGGCTGCGGGGATTGGGCATGCCCGAAAAACCGTCCCGACCCAACAGCCTTACGGCCATGGAGGCGCAATCGGACGAACCGTCCGCATCGCACGAACCCGCACGACCGATGCCGCAGCGGAAGACGCATGACGCGAAACCGACCTTGGCGGAGCTCACCGGCGTCCGGCCGACGGACAAACCCGACGAGGGGGAGCGGCCGAAACGCGACAGGCCACGATTGGCGTTCCGCCCGTTCCACGCGCTCATGGCGATCCTCACTTTGTCGTGCGCGCTGTGCGCGAGCCTGACCATGCTCGTCCAACAGACGATCCACTACAGCGAACTGCAGCATTCGCGGTCGCAGATACGCTCACAGGCCCAACAGCAGCCGCAACAGGCCCCGCAAACGGAACAAACGCCGGCACCGCAAGAAAACGGGCTGACGCAGGACGCGTCCACACCGGACAGCCATGACGGGCAAGACGGAGCGCAGCAATCGAACCAGCTTGACCTCAACACCGCAGACCTAGGCGAACTGCAGACCCTCAAAGGCGTCGGACCGGTCACCGCGCAGCGCATCCTCGACTATCGAACGCAGATAGGACGGTTCGACAACGTCGACCAGCTTCTGGAAGTCAAGGGCATCGGTTCGAAGACTCTGGCGAAGTTCCGTGACCAAGTGTGCGTGAGATGACGGGCACACGCGATTGGCTGACCAGGGAGCGCGGGAGCCGAGACTGGAGACTGCTGCCGGCCGCAATATGCGGTTGGGCGGCCAGTCTGGCCGCGCACGCCGGCTTCGCATATTGCATGTCGCATGACGGCATGCTCGGCGCTTTGCCGGCCGTTCTCACCTGCATGATACCGCTGGCGGTCCTGGCGGGACTGCCCTTCCCACGATTGCCGGCGTCCGTTCGACGACGGATAACGCTCTGGCATGCGAGCGTCACGGTCTGCGCGATCGCTGCGATGGTTTGCGCGGCAAGCGCGTTGACCTATGATTTGCTGCAATGGCGCGACCCGGCTTCTCGGGCGGCCGCTGAAGGCGACGCTTCCGTCGTCGTCACGGCGCGCGCCACCTCGCCGACCGTCATCTCCGACAGACGGTCTAACGACTGCCGTGCCGACGCGCGCATCACATCGCTCACCATCGACGGCGTACGGCAAACCAGTTCGGCACGAGCGCGTATATACGCGGACCGGCCTGAATGCGGCAAACTCAAACAGGACGGCACCTACAAGATCGCGGGCCGCATCTCCGAAGCGCGATACGGTGCCATGCCGTTGTGGCTGACCGACGTCACGACAGTCGAACACGTCAGGCCGCCAAACCTGCCGATGCGCGCCATCGGCATGATGCAGGAGGCGTTCTTCGTCCAAACCGCACGTCTTTCCGACCAAGGGAAAGTGCTCGTCCCCGGACTGACATTGGGTGTTCTCGGACAGGACTACGTGCCGGCCGAAGGCGATGGCGCCGACATCGATTCCACATACGCCGCACAGGTGGAGGACGCGTTCCAAAGGTCCGGAATCGTGCATCTCATGGCGGTCAGCGGCGGCCATCTGGCCGTGACCGCCGCATTGGTGCGTTCCGTCTGCTCGTTCTTCCTTCTGCCGCGACGATTCACCGCACTGCTGGTCGCCATGTCGTACATCATGCTGTCGGCATGCGTGTTTCCGTCGGATTCGGTATCCCGCGCGCTTTTGATGGGATTGTCCGGCGCGGCATGCCTGTTCATCGGCAGACGAGGCCAGGCGATGGCGTCGTTGAGCTGGACCACATTGGCTATGCTGATGGCATGCCCGCACATGTCGCAAAGCTTCGGATTCGCCCTGTCCTGCGCCGCGGTGCTCGGCATCGTGCTGTTCGCCGACACCCTCAACGCATGGATGGAACCGGTCCTGCCACGGTTCGTGGCCGAGGTTCTGTCCATGACCATAGCGGCGCAAGTGTTCACCCTGCCGATCCAGGTGCTCATCGAACCGGAACTGCCGGTGTTCTCCATACCGGCGAATCTGATGGTGGCGCCGTTCGTGGGTTTCGCCACATTGGCCGGCCTGGCCAGTCTTGCCGTCTCATGGCTGATTCCGTGGCTCGGCCTGCAACTGGCCCGTGCGGCCTCCTGGGGCACCGCGGTCATGGAACTGACCGCCCTTGAACTGGGTTCCGGCAGCCAGGCCACGATACCGTGGGCCGGAGGCGTCGGGGGAGCGGTCCTCGTCTGCGTGGTGGAAGCCGCCTGCGCGGCCGCCGCGATCATGACGCACCGGCTGTTCGGACGCATGATGGTCCAGGAACCCGATCTGCCCGGAAAACGTCTGACAGCCAACCCTGTGGAACGGCTGCGCATGTGGATGGAACGTACTCGGAAGGCATTGCGCGAACTGCAATGGGAGGAATAGGCCATGCCGGTTTTGTCCACCGATACGGCGAGATTGAATGGTATGCCGAAACCATCCGCAGCCACCACGCCCTTCCACCTCGTGTACGGAGGCGACTCGTACCTGAACGACCAGACGGTGCGCGACCTCAAACACGAGGCGCAACGCCGGTATCCCGACGCGGAAACCATCGAACTCGACGCGGCAAACGCCGACCATTACGCCTTCGACGAGGCGGTAAGCCCATCATTGCTTGCGGATCGCGCCATCGTCATCGTCACCAACCTGCAGAACGCGGACGAAAAACTGGGCGACGCCATGGTCTCTTACTGCAGACAGGCGTGCAAGGAGCCGGCGGACGCGTGCATCGTCATCTGCCAGCATGAGGGCGGTGTGAAGGGCAAACGTCTGGTGGAGCAGCTCACCAAGGCCGGAGCGTACAAGGACGCTGTCGCCGACCTGAAGAAGCCCGAGGCCAAACTCAACTTCGTCATGCAATGCTTCGAACGGCGCAAACGCCGCGTCGAGCCGATGGCCGCGCAGCAACTCGTGGCCGTGTTGGGGGATAGGACCGGCGAGCTTGCGGCCATGGTCGGCCAGTTATGCTTCGATTTCGACGACAATCCCATGACGCTCGACCGCGTCAACCAATATCTCACCTCCAATCCGCAGGTGGATGGCTTCCGTGTCGCCGACCTCGCGTTGTCGGGACGTACGGCGGACGCGATCATCGCCATGCGATCGTCCGTGGAACAGGGCACCGCTCCGATCGCGCTTATCGGCGCGCTGGCCATGAAGCTGCGGACGATGGCGAAGGCGTCGGCGGTGCGTGCGGGCACCATTTCCACGGCCGAGGCGAAAACGAACCCCTGGGTGTTGAAGAACGCGACCCGGCAACTATCCGGATGGACGTCAAGCGGCATGAGCGCATGCATCCAGATGCTCGCATGGGCCGACGAGCAAAGCAAAACCAATGGCTCGGACCCGGTCTATGCTTTGGAACGGTCCATCGAACTGATCAGCCGCAAAGGACGTGCCGCATGAGCAACACCATTACCATCACAGCCGCCACCGGCGAGGACATGCAGGCGTTGGGGGAGCGTTTGGCGAAGCTTGCCCGTGGAGGCGACGTGCTGTTGCTGTCCGGTCCGCTTGGCGCCGGCAAGACCACGTTCGCGCAAGGGTTCGGCGTGGGACTTGGCATCGGAGAGCCCATCGTCTCGCCGACCTTCACCATCGCACGCGAGCTTGAGGGACGGTTCGCGGACGGTTCGCCGGCGCATCTGGTGCACGTCGACGCCTACAGGCTCGGCGGCAACGCCTACGCGCCCGGACAAGACACGGTCGGACGGCTATTGGACGAATTGGAATCGCTCGGCTTGGACGAGGAATTGGAGGATCCGGGCGAGCATACCGTCATCCTGATGGAATGGGGCGAGCAGATGGCCGCCGCATTGGCTCCGGAACGGCTTGAAATCCACATCGACCGTCCGCTTGACGCGCCCGCCGTGACCGCGGACGGCGAGCTGACCAGCGCGGGCGCACGCACGGTGACGTTGGTGCCGGTGGGCGCTGCCTGGGATTCGTTCGATTTCACCGCGGGAAAACGCTGACCCTGTCTAAGACGCATCCGACGTGGCCGACCGCACCGCATGCCGTGGCTTCCAGCGCCGGTTGTACAGTGGTTGGCAGTTTGGCACAAGGAGTTTTCAAGCATATGCAGACACTGGTGATTGACACCTCATATGGTTCGACCGTAGGCGTGGTCGGACATGAACCCATCGTCGAAACGGATTCGCGCACCCATGTCGAGAAACTGCAGGTGAACATCGCGCAAGCCGTCGAACAGGCCGGACTGCAGGCGTCGGACATCACCCGCATCGTCGTCGGCGTCGGACCGGCGCCATTCACCGGCCTGCGCGCCGGCATCGTCGCGGCCAAGGCATTGGCCTTCGCCACAGGCGCGCAACTGGTCGGACAGGACGTGCTCGCGCCGCAATGCCTGGCACATACTCAAGCTACGGACGATCGCCGCCATCTGACGCTTGCCGTCAACGACGCGCGTCGCCGGCAACTGTATTTCGCGCTGTATGACGGCGGCACCGTTGCGGACGGCGTCGGACAATCGCCCATAACGTTGATCGACATGGACATCGACTATCCGGATTCCATCACGATGCGCGTCAATGACGTTCTTACGAAGCTCGCCGACACGGGCAAGCCGTACGTCGTCGACGTCATCGGCCATGGTGCGGTCAAATACGCGCAGTCGTGGAATGCGATTGCCTCCCTCGGCGAAGTCGACGACCATGCTCTGCTCGACGAAGGCGCGGAAGGATTGGCGCGATTCGCGGCCTTCACCACCAGCGAACAGGCGTTGGCAGAACCGACCCCCGTCGAACCGTTATATCTGCGTCGTCCGGACGTGTCAGTGCCCAACCCGCTCAAGCATGTGCTCAACCATGCCGGCGCCGAACGAACGGAGTGACGGCACGCCCATGATCGTCGACCATTCCCAGATTCCGGAAGACACCGCCGTCGGACAGATCGCCGCATTGGAAAAGGACCTGTTCGGCCGCGGCGCGTGGAGCGAACAGTCCGTACGGCAGGAATTCCACGCTCTGGCACGCACGTATCTGCTTGACATTGAAGGCGATGCCGTACAGACGGCGGATCCCGTCGTCCGAGGCTACGCAGGCTACTGGTACGACGGCGACGACGCGGAGATCATGACGATCGGCGTCGGCAGACCATACCAACGGCAGGGGATAGCGGCGGCGCTTCTCGAAACACTGATCGTCTCGGCGCGTCGGCAGGGCGCCAAACGCATGCTTCTGGAAGTCCGCGTCGACAACGTGCCGGCATTGGCGTTGTACGAAAGGTTCGGCTTCACGCGGATGGGATTGCGCAAACGCTACTACCAGCCAGAAGGCATCGACGCGTACACCATGAGCCTCGACTTGGAGCCGCGCGTCGTCGGCTTCAGCGCAACAGCGGATACAGAGCACACTTCAGCAACACACACAACGGAGCAGCAATGAGCGAACCAATCGTACTCGGCATCGAATCGACCTGTGACGAAACGGCGGCGGCCGTGGTGCAGGGACGCACCCTCATTTCCAACGTGGTCGCGTCCTCCATGGACGAGCACGCCCGCTACGGCGGCGTGATTCCCGAAATCGCCTCTCGCGCGCACGCCGAAGCGTTCGTGCCATGCGTCTCCAAAGCTCTGGCCGACGCGAACATGACGCTGTCCGACGTCGACGCGATCGCCGTATCCGCGGGACCCGGCCTCGCCGGCTGTCTCGCGGTCGGCGTGTCCGGCGCGAAATCGTTGGCATGGGCCGCGAACAAGCCGATCTACGGCATCAACCACGTCATCGGACATATCGCGGTGACGCAGCTGCAGTTCGGACCGTTCCCCAAGGACACGCTTGCGTTGATTGTGTCGGGCGGGCACACTTCGCTGCTGCATGTCGAAGACGTGGCGCGGCATATCGACGTGGTCGGCACCACTCTCGACGACGCTGCCGGCGAATGCTTCGACAAGGTGGCGCGTCTGCTTGGTTTCCCGTATCCCGGCGGCCCGCACATCGACCGTCACGCGCAGCTGGGCAACCCACATGCCATCAAAGTGCCTCAGGGCCTTACACAAGGCAAGGCGGGGCAGCAGCATCCGTACGATTTCAGTTTCTCCGGCGTGAAGACGGCCGTGGCGCGTTGGATCGAACAACAGCAGGCGGAAGGCAATGAGATTCCCATCGACGACGTGTGCGCGTCGTTGGCCGATTCCGTCGCGACGGTGCTCGCCAAGAAGGCGATGCGCGGTTGCGAGCAGTACGGTTCGAAGACCCTGATCGTTGGCGGCGGCTTCTCCGCGAACTCCCAACTGCGCGCCAAACTGTTGGAGGTCGGAGCCAAGCATGGCGTCGAAGTGCGTATCCCGCAAATCAAACTGTGCACCGATAATGGCGCTATGGTGGCCATGCTGGGCGTGAACCTGGTGGAGAGCGGCGTGAAACCGTCCGAACCGGATTTCGCAATCGATTCCGCCATGCCGTTGACGAAGATCAGCATGTGACGGTAGTCCCGCCGCAGCAAGGGAGACACGCGCGGGATTTGCATTTTGCGTTTTACCGCGTATAATTCATGTCTTGTGCACAGCGCATTCCTGCGTAGCTCAGTTGGCAGAGCATCCGACTGTTAATCGGACGGTCACTGGTTCAAGCCCAGTCGCAGGAGCCAAGGCGGAAACCCTTACGCGAGTAGGGTTCAGCCGCAGTTGCGGGAACGGTTGCGGAAGTGTCCGAAATGGTCATTCTCTCCGATTCTCAGACAAACTCGAAAAACCAGCCCAAAAAACACACGAAAAAGGGTTGCGACACGCCGTAACAGCAAATTCGCACGTCAGGTGGGAAGGTTCATGAAACCCTGAGAGAACGCCATCCAAACGTCTCACAGGGTGTAACGGCCGGTATCATGCGGAACCATCCAAATCCGACACGCCCATGCCGTTCTCTCCAAAATAGGGAGAGAACACGATGCATGAGCCGTCCGGAACCACGAAGGCCGCCACACGGCATAGGGAACCATGTGGCGGCCTTCATAGACATAACCGCAATCAGCAATCTCAGGAAAACCCAATCAAGCAGGTACAACCCTAATAATCTTCTTTATTTGGATTGCATCATCATGTTGACCGAACACGAGGACATTCGACCATCGTGGTTGAAAACGCGGTCATAAAACGGTCAAAAAAGGTCGAATGGCACAACCGTCATCATGGCCGAATCAGACGCCAAGGCACTCCCTGGCCCATCGTTCCACTGCGGCATTCTCCGCATCGTCGCCCAGTAGGAGTAGAAACCCAGCGTTCTTACCAAGCGAAGCAGGTTCGATGGTCTTAATGATGCCGCGATCACGCAGGAACACCCAGGCATCGCTGATGCTCTTCTGGATACTGTTCTCACGGGTCTTCATCTTCGCTTCCGCATTACCGCCCATCGCCTGTTCGGGAGTGAGCATCACCATTCCAAGCGAGTCTGAGATAGCACGCCATCCAAGCGTGTAGTAGCGGCATGGCACTTTCTTATCCATGAGCTTCTTCGGAGGACAATTGTTCTCGCTATCCCAATCATATGTTTGCGAAGCCATGAACATGAGGACGAGTTCGGCGTTCTTGTTGAGGGTCATGTTGTCGCCGCGTCGTATCGCCATGCGTCCGGCACGGTTGACGTCGTATACGGCTTGCATGTTCTTGTAGCCCATATTTTCCACGTGTCTTTCCCTCCATGCCTAGCGCTATGCTGATGCACGGAGAATCTATGCAAACTGGTTTTCCGATTGCCCTTGTCGCTGTTCGAGAGCGGCAAGGGCTTTTTGCTACTTTCGCCTATAACTCTAACTCTACACATGGATATAATTACAACTACTGTCGGGTAGTAGATACTGATAGTTTGTCGGTGTAGCTCCAGTTACATGTATATAAGTATGTACATGGTTATACATTCTTCTTACATTGTGCGTTTGCCATGATTTTGCCAATTAAAAAGCACAAACGGTCAGAAAGAGGGTATGAAAAACCCGCCTGCAACAAAACAGACGGGCACGAGAAAAACATGATTCACGCAGGATTGCTGGCGAGAGTGATAATCATAGTCAGGAAGCATACGCCGACAGCGACTCCAATCACAATCCAGCAATTTCGCACATGGATGGAATTACGCGACTCGATATAGTCCAGAGCCTTCGCCCTCACATTCCGCTCGATGGCATCTGGTGCGGAATCGGTTTTGGCCGTAATCTCATACAATTCGTGCAACGTCGGCTTGCCGCCGTCCGCATCGTCGATGCGTTCCAACTCGTATTGGGTACGCCAGTCAATCAACCCGGACATGCGAATGCCGTTCCGCACGGCCATCTGGATCAGCAGAACGAACGCGGCCATACCGATGGCGATACCGGCGATAACGAATATAGGAACCATGATGTCCTCCTTGCTCTCCTGCAATATGTCTCAACAAGGATTATCCCCCAATTGACGGCTGATGAATCATGGGCGTTTTGCAAACAAGCCATCCTTGAGAATCTGCCTGTAATCCGCGAGAACCTGCATGGTCACGTCCAACTCCGCCGCCATATGCCAGGTGTCGCCGTCCCACAGCTCTTCGGATATGGCAAACTCGGCCGGGCTTATCAGCATCAACGCCGTCTCGCGGCGCGCCCTACGCTCGCACTTCGCGCCGAACCGCGTGCCACAGCCGAGATCACGATACTTTGCGTGCACAAGCTCATGGCATAGGGTGCAGAGCCTCTGCCGGTCGTTCAACCAGTCGGCAAGCCATATCGTCCGCAGCCGGTCGCAGTACAGGCCGCAGGTAGTGCCGGGAATATCGGATTCCAAAACCTTCAACCCCATGGCTTCGGCCTGACGTTCCAAAACGTCGATGGTGATTCGAGACATTGTTCCCTTCGTATTATTAGGCGGCGGCATCATAAGTGAATGCCGCCGCCATATTCATTGCTGTCGTCAGTCTTCCGGTGTTTCGGCTTCGAGTCTCGCGTTCGGATCGTCGTTCGCGGCCATGTCGAACTCTTCACGGTAGATGATCGGACTGTTCACCCAGTCGGCGTCAGCGTTTTCCTTGAGACGGCGTGCGAGTTCCTGAAGCAGCTCGTCATCCGAAGCGTCATGCAGCCTTGCGACGGTCTTTCCGTTAGCCATCTCGTCGGCCCTTATATATCCGAACTCAACCAGAGCCTCTACGGGATTTTCGCCATATGCTCTAGCGATGATGATTACCGACTCGGCGCTGAACTCGCATCCTTTGTTGTATTGACGCCAGAGGGTTGAGACGCTGAGTCCGGTCTTGTTGCTGATTTCATTGATCGCCGCATCATGCGTTAGCTGTGCGAAATATGTTTTCTTATCCATGTATTTCATTATGAAATAAAAAGTCTTTCATGTCAACACGCCGAAAAGGTGTTTCGACTTGAAAAATCTCTTTTCACTGTGGTATATTACTTTTCAGGTTGAAAAACAAAATGCTTCACAATGAAAGGAACAGTGCTGATGGCTGAATACAAAATGCAGTTCCGAGACGGCTTCCTAGACCGAACCAAACAAATGAGCGGCCTCAAAACAGACGAAGCCTTCGCCGGAGCAATAGGAGTCAGCGAAAGCGTCCTAGCCAGAGCCAAAAAAACAAACGAATGCACACCACTCATGCTCATAGGACTCTACAAAGCATTCGGCTTCCAACCCGGAGAAATCGCACAAATCAAACAAACCGCCTAACCACACACACGTCAAGGAACCACAATGAAAATCACCACGCCACACGTCACTCTCGAAGGCGACAGCATCGAAGCCATCCTCGAAAAATACGGACTCGACTGCCTGCGCGATTCCGACCTGCGCGGTGCCGACCTGAGCCGCGCCGACCTGCGCGGTGCCGACCTGAGCCGCGCCAACCTGCGCTATGCCGACCTGCGCGGTGCCAACCTGCGCGGTGCCGACCTGAGCGGCGCCAACCTGTATGGTGCAAAACTATCGGAACTCACCGTCGCCCAAACCAGCATCCTCCCGGACGAAGGCGACATCATCGGCTGGAAAAAAGCCATCACACTCGACGGAGCGCGCATCATCGTAAAACTTCTCATTCCGTCCGACGCGCAACGCTCCAACGCCACGGGGCGCAAATGCCGCGCCAGCACAGCACGAGTGCTCGACCTGCAAGACAAGCAAGGCAACAGCCTCCCGCCAGACACCACGGCATACAGCTCATACGATCCAGACTTCACGTACAAAAAAGGCGAAACCGTGCACGTCGAAGACTTCGACACCAACCGGTGGAACGAATGCGCTCCAGGCATCCACTTCTTCATCACCCGCATCGAAGCAGCCGAATACTAAGGAGGCTCCAAATGAGCAATGAAATCCAGCGATTCGATTTCAAGGGCGAATCATTACGCGCCCTGACCAACATGGCAGGGGAGCCTTGGTTCGTCGCCAAGGACGCATGTGACATCCTCGGCATTGACACAAATCATCTCCGCGAAGCTCTTGATGATGACGAAATCACAAACCTCCGTAATTCGGAGGTTTGGAATCAGCCGGGGCGTGCGCCTCTCATCATCTCTGAGCCTGGCTTGTACAAGCTCATCATGCGCTCGCGTAAGCCGGAGGCGAAGGAGTTCCAGCGTTGGGTGACGCATGAGGTGTTGCCGTCCATTCGCAAGCATGGCGCATACATGACCCAGCAGACGTTGGACAAGGCACTCACCAGCCCGGACTTCCTGATCCAGCTCGCCACCAAGCTGAAGGAGGAGCAGGAGAAGGTCAAGGAACTGGAGCCGAAAGCCAAGGCGTTGGATGACTTCACGAACATTCCCGATGCTCTTCTTGTCCGTGACGCGGCGAAACTCCTAAGCAACGATTCCAACATTCAGATCGGTGAGCATGAGCTGCGCCAATGGCTTGTGGATAACGGTTGGATTTACCGGCAGCCTAACCAGTCGTGGTGCGCGGCGTCAAGTCGCGTGAGGCAAGGCCATATGGTCATGGTGTCCTCCCGTTCCCACGGAATCCACAAGGATGGCACGCCATTCGCCTATCCGCCGACCCCGAAGCTGACACGCAAGGGATTGGCGCTTATCCACCAGCGGTTGTCCGAACAAAGTTTCGAGCGAGTGCTTGACGCGGAGGTGGCGGCATGACGTTGTTGAATCCTCCGGAGCCACCGCATGAGTTCGTTCTTGACGAGGGTGGGCACTGCGTCTTCCGTATCAATGATCGGAAAGGCGGGTCAATCGTTGAAAAAGATGGACTCAAGACGAGCACGTTGTATGAGGTTCCCGAATCGAAACTGGCTGCGTTCATCCAATGGGCTTCCGACGTTCACGGCCAATCAAGATAGGAGCAGGTTTTGACAGACATGATGGTTGTTGTCGAAGAGGAGATTTTCGACAGGCAGGAAGCTGCCAGTTTCCTCAAGCTTGGAGGGGGCAAGTTCGACGAACTGTACAGGGTGTGCGCCGACTATCAGGGCGGCAAGACCGTCACGTACAAGAAGTCGAAGCTTCTCGACCGTTACGACCAGGTGTGCGAGAGTTCACGGGAGGTTTCGGAATGACCGGCGCTCAGCCTGATGTCGCGTGGAGCGTCCAGACGGGCATCGACTTGGATGCCATGCTCGCCGCCAACGCGGGTTGGATTGAACGGGTCAGACATAAGACCAAACGTGACTATCAGCGGGATAAGCCGGTATTGCAGCGAGTGTACGAGTCGCTTCGCATGAAGTATGAGACCGGTTTCAGTACCAGTTCGTACAAGATCGCGGAAGACCTGCAATTGGCTCAGAGCGTTGTCTACAGAAGTTTGCGCAAGCTTGTTTCCTGTGGGCTTGCGGAAACGTTTCTGACGCATGGGAGGAATTGTTTCAGGCCGACAGGCTTGGAACCGACGAAAGGATTTGATTGGAATGAATGACAGTGTTTTGGTGAAGCTTGACCAGCTTTTCGATAAGTTGAAGACCGCAAGCGACGGAGACGATTGGAATACCGTGCGCGGTCTGGTCGCACAGGTCGCATCACTCGTCAAAGTGTATGAAAAGCCACTGCCCGAAGAGCCGAAGGAGCGGGGCTTCTATGTCACCGCGAATGATGGTCTGCTCCTGCATAAGGACATCGATGATGACTGGTCGGCGCGCACATGGGATGACTCGGCTAATCCCATCTGGAATGGCAATAGACCGTATGTGAAGTGGCCGACTGTCTGCGAAACGCTCCCGCCTGAAGCTTTCCCGTTAAAGCGAGTGAACACGGGAGACGGTAACGATGACTGACCATGATTACTGGCTTGAAGACATGCAAGCAATGAAGAAGCGGCAGAAGCCGAACTACCCGCGCCGCCGCATCAAATTCGCCCTCGCGGTGGTCGCCCTCATCGTCACATCCACACTCATGCTCACCTGGCATGGCGGCAGCACCACCGCCGCGCTCATGGTGGAAGGCGTGTACATCGCCACCGCATTGTGGCTGATCGTCAGATTCGCGCCACGCGACTAAAGACTTCCCGCTGGCTGACAGTCCAAACAAACAACCAAAAATCGGGTTGTTCCGCAGGATACCCACGTTCACTCATTCGTCGGCCAGTGGGGACCATAACTGAAAACAGATATTATCCACGCGCCTACGAACTCAATACTGCGCAGCAAATCACGTAGGCGCATTGGCCGCACATGGTTGTGGGATTCATGCCGGACTCCTTAAGTTTGACAACTCATGAATCACCTTATCTATCTCGCATTCAGGTTTTGACATTTCCTGTTGCCGTGATGTTGGCCGTGAACCCGTTCAGGTCGGGTTCCAACGGTTTTGCATCATTCATTGGCGTGAATCCTAACAGGTTCGACTCCTGTTGCGGCCACTGTCCCCACCGGTTAGTGCGATTGCCGGACTGGGGATTTGACGTGGATTGGATGACTCGGGGTCTCTGGTTCTTCTTCCCCTACGGGTCGCGGGTTCGACTCCCGCCCACGTCCGAAGCCGTCGAGAGACGGCCCATCATAATTGAAAACCCGGTTGACGGGGGAGCCTAAAAAATCATATTCCAAAGTCGATTTCTCTAGGCGCTTACATACACACTCTCTCCCGTCAACCACTGCTGGTGCAAGGAACGTGGCCGCTGCTATCTCAGCCGTTCGATTCATCGGCGGTCAGATGGTTCGACTCCATCCACCAGCACGCAATCACAGAAAGGAAAACTCTCATGGACACCATCAACGTGAATGGCGAAACCTACACGAAAGTACCGGACGAGATCAGCTTGTTCGGACGAACCTACCTGCTGGCGGACGACACCATCCCGGAACCATTGGACGTGTCGGACTGGCATCCAATCGAACCGGATTACCGTATCACGCTCAGGGAATACATGACCCAACAGCATCCAGAAGACGCCAAGCGTAACCTCACCGGACTGGGCCAAGTCGTGAAGAACGTGGTTCTGAATGCCGGTAAGGGAGACTTGTTGGAAGAGAACAGCAATGGTGCCATCATTTACACCCGCTCGTTGTTCCCGCTTGTCGAACAGGGCTACAGGAAGTGGCGTTACCGGAATAATGCCCACATTATGGAACGGAGTGTGGCGGAAGCATGACGGAAGTGAAATTTCCCAGCATGGTTGACATGCCGGACAAGGAGTATTTCGCACATCCGGCAATCGACCAGACTGGTTTGAAGAAGTTCATGGAGTCTCCAAGAGCGTACGCATGGCACAAGCTGAACCCTCTCGACAACAGTACGTTGGCGTTCGGCAAGGCCGCGCACAGTCTCATTCTCGGTAGTGGCCCGAAGGTCGAAAGGAAACTCGACGGGCGCACCAAAGCCGGTAAGGCACAAGCCGAACAAGCCAAATCGGACGATCTGGTAATCCTTTCCGGTTCCGACTATGAGAAGCTTCAAAACATGGTGGATTACGCGCCGGACATGAACAGTCTCGTGGAAGGCAAACCGGAAATCGCCTTGTTCGCCATCGACCCGGCCACTGGGCTGGAACTGAAAGGCAAAGCCGACTGGCTACCCGACCATCCCGGCATGGACGGCGTCATGTGGCTGTACGACTACAAGACCACCGGCCATGACGTGCAGGACTTCACTGGTTCGGCATACAAGTTCGGCTACCACATTCAAGCCGCCTTCTACATGATGCTGTACCGGCTCGTAACCGGATACCAGGGTGCGATGGGGTTCAGGTTCGTCGTGCAGGAGAAGCAGGAACCATACGACTGGATGATCTGGGAACTATCCGAAAACGACCCTGAAATCTCACTTGTCGCCGTGAAGCAGATCCGTGAAGCGTTGGACGGGCTCAGCTTCTACTGGAAGAACCATATTCCGTTGGAAGACATGCTCAACCAAGGATTGCCGAAAACCCCTCTGCCTATCAGATTCACTGACTGGCAGATGAACCATCTGATTGGAGATGATGACCAATGGGAAATGTGATTCCAAAGAATCGTAAAGCCTACGGATACGATTACGCAGACCTTGGCTCGGTGGTCAACTATGTGACCGAAGTGTTGGGATTCCGCGTCGAACAGGACATTCACTACAACAATCTTCCCCAATATCCGAACGGGTACGGGTTCGTCGTTACCCACTATTGGCAGGATTTCAGCAAGTCTTGGAGCGAATACGCGGCACCCGTTCCGATCATTGTTGGCGATTCCGCTGGCAAACGTGAACAGCCGTTCATGCAACGGTACGGGAGTGCGGAAACGTATGCTCGACGCTACAGTCTGCTCACCTTGTTCTGTCTGGCGACCAGTGATGATGACGGACAGTTGGCGGGCTATCAGCGTGGAAATCCGATGAACGAGGAACTACGCAAACAGGTGGCCGCGCTCCTAGCTCAAGGGAACATTCCGGCAGGACGCGAGTCCGAAGCCATCGGCAATCGTATCAAAATGCCTGTGAATTACGCAAGATTGACCGACTGGCAAGCCCAATTGTTCATCAACAGTTTCAAAAAGAATGAAGAAGTCAAGGAGGCCGCATAATGGCTGGAGAAACCGTTATCACGATCATTGGCAATCTGACTAGGGAGCCTGAACTGCGCTCCACCAGCAATGGTGAGAACGTGGCTAATTTCACTATCGCATCATCTGACCGTAGGTTTAACCGGCAGACGAACCAGTGGGAGGATGGTGACACGCTGTTCATGAACTGTTCCGTATGGGGTGGCATGGCGCAGCATGTCGCTCAATCCTTGCACAAAGGTATGGGCGTGATCGCTCAAGGTCGTTTGAAGCAGCGTTCCTATCAGGCCAATGATGGGACTCAACGTACTGTGGTCGAGCTTCGCGTGGACGAGATCGGCCCGAGTCTTCGTAATGCGACTGCCCAAGTGCAGAGGATTCAACGTGGCGGCGCTCAGGCGGCCCCGCAGGGCGGTTTCAATCCGAGTCCGAATAATGTTCCGTCTAACGGTTTCCAACAGCCGCAACAGCCAACCCAGCAACCACAGCAGGGTGCCGACTCGTGGGGAGCGAACAACAATCAGCCTTCCACGTTCGGCAACTTCGGAAACGACACTGATTTCTAATCCAGACTAAAAGGAACCAACATGGCAAACATCATCCCATACAGGGAGTTTCTGAAAAGAAAGGAGCTGCGCGAGCAGGAGACTGGCATCACCGTTAGCCCGCAGCAGCTCCACCCATCCCTGTTCGACTGGCAGAAGCGTATCGTCGCATGGGCTTGCAAAGTAGGACGTGCAGCCATATGGGCGGATACGGGTCTTGGTAAGACCAGAATGCAACTCGAATGGTTACGGCAAGTCTGCGCCGGACATGGGACGGGGCTTATTCTAGCGCCGTTGGCCGTATGCCAGCAAACCATCCGCGAAGGCGCCGCAATCGGCATGGAAGTGCGTTATGTGCATGACCAGTCGGAAGTGTCGGACGGGTTCAGCATCACGAACTATGAGCGTGTGCCGAAACTCGACGTGTCCAAATTCAATGCGGTCGTGTTGGACGAGGCTTCGATTCTGAAACAGTCGGACGGCAAGACCCGCAAAATGCTGATCGACACGTTCAGGGATACGAAATACCGTCTCGCCTGTACCGCCACACCGGCACCGAACGACCCGGAGGAACTATGCAATCAGGCCGAGTTCCTTGGATACGCCACCCGTGTGAAGATGCTTGCCACGTATTTCGTGCATGACGGGAATATTTGGCGTTTGAAAGGTCACGCGGTTAAGCCGATGATGCGGTGGATGTCGCAATGGGCCATCGCATTGCGCAAGCCGTCCGATATTGGCGGTGATGATGCGGGATATGAGTTGCCCGGATTGAATCAGACCGTTGATGTTGTCGCCTATCACGGCAGCATCCCGGAAGGCCAATTGTTCGCAGCTGACCTTGGTGGCGTCGGCGGGCGTGCGAGAGTCCGTAAGGAAACGCTTGTTGACCGTGTGAGCCGGTGTGTCGATCTGGTCAACAACGAACCTGAAGAACAGTGGATTATCTGGGCTGGATTGAACGACGAGGCGGACATGCTGAACAGGCTTATCCCCGGCAGTGTGAATGTGAAAGGCTCCATGTCGCCGGAAGACAAGGCCAAGGCGTTCCTTGACTTCGCTGATGGGAACATTCCGGTGCTGATCACGAAGGGTTCCATGGCTTCGTTCGGTTTGAACTGGCAGAACTGCGCTCGAATGGCGTTCTGCGGTTTGAACGATTCGTGGGAATCCTACTACCAGTCGATACGCCGCTGCTACCGGTTCGGGCAGAAGCGCGTGGTTGACGTGCATGTGGTGGTTTCCGATTTGGAACGCGAGATAGCGGAGAACATCACCCGCAAGGAACAGCAGGCCACTCATTTGAGTGACGAGCTGGTGAAGACGATGAATGAATCGAACTCTTTCGGAAAGGCCGCATGATGGTTGAGGAAATGTATATGACCGATGAAGCCAAAGGCAAGGATTGGACACTATGGCTTGGCGACTCGTGCGAACGCATGACGGAAATGGCTGACAACAGTGTTGATCTGAGTGTGAGCAGCCCGCCGTTCGCAAGCCTGTACGTGTACTCCGATTCAACCCGCGATTTGGGCAACAATAGTTCCCGTGAAGAGTTCATCGAGAATTACGGGTACATCATCCGCGAACTGTTGAGGGTCACGAAACCGGGCCGTATCGCTTGCGTGCATGTGCAGCAGGTGGTGACCACGAAGACCGCTGACGGCGTGGTTGGATTGACCGACTTCCGTGGTGATGTGATTCGAGCCTATGTGGAGAACGGTTGGATTTTCCACGGTGAAGTCACCGTGAACAAGAATCCACAGGCTCAGGCGATTCGCACGAAAGCCCAAGCCCTCATGTTCGTCACGAAGAACAAGGATTCCAGTATGAGCCGTCCCGCGTTGGCTGACTATCTGCTGATGTTCCGCAAGCCCGGTGACAATCAGGTGCCGATCAAGAATGATGTGAGCAACGAGGAATGGATTGATTGGGCGCAGCCGGTCTGGTGGAACATTCGAGAGACCAACACGTTGAATGAGCGTCTTGGCCGTGAGGATACCGATGAACGCCACATCTGCCCGCTGCAATTGGATTTCATCGAACGGTGCATCCGCTTGTGGAGCAATAAGGGCGAGCTTGTGTTCGACCCGTTTGGTGGCATCGGCTCGACCGTGTACGAGGCAATCAAACTTGGCCGCAAGGGCATGAGCATTGAATTGAAGCCTTCCTATTGGGATGCGTCGGTGAATCTGATGCGCGATCTTGAAGAGAAGCTTGGAGAGGCGACACTGTTCTGATGGTTCCGCTCTCTGGGATTACCGAACCCGCATGGTGCGACAAGCATGGGGTCGAATATTACGGCCCCGCTTGTCCTGAATGCGAGTCGGAAGCCGAAGACTATTGGGATGATATTGGAGACGCGAGCATATGGGACTTATGACCACCTATGATTTCGACATTCCAGGTGAACCCGTCGCGAAGGGCCGTCCACGATTCTACGGGTATCGGGCTGTGACCCCTCAGCATACGAGGGATGCTGAGGAACTGGTGAGGAACCAATTCCACATGTTCTACCCTCATGCCGAACCATTGGACGGGGACGTGCTGATGATTCTCATGTTTTATAAGGGGCGTCATGGGAAACCGGATTTGGACAATCTGGAAAAGCTCGTCAAGGACGCGTTGAACGGTTTGGCCTACGTGGATGACCAGCAGGTGAAACTCACGTTGTGCGCCATGCTGGAACCCGACCGTATGGCATGGGGACAACGGGCGAAACGGCTTGTCAAACGTCGGCAGGGAATGCCGTTGACATACGGCGGCAATCCTTATGAGCCGCATACGGAAATCCATATAGAACCCTTGCATGACATTCACGGCGGGTTGGAAAGTCTCGTCAGAAACACGAAGGAGATGATAAGCGATGTCGGAAACCAGCCTGAATACCGGTGAGATGCTGTTCCAACTGCGTGTCTGGGATTACTTGGCTTGGGCGTTGGACGATAAGCGTCTCGACCATGTTGAGAACCTGTACTACAAGGGACGGCCGATCAGTGTTTCGACGTTCGCCAATCCGAACGTACCGATGGTGAAATGCTTCGATAAGGCTGAACTGTTGGCTGGTGACATTGATTCTGAATATCCGTTCGTCATACAAGCCGATGGCATGTTCGATGCTGACGTGATGGGCGAGCGTGAGTGGATCGCGTCTCAACCCGCGTACACGAGTCTGAGCGTGTGGGACAAGTTCGAGACATTACTACCGGCCAAACCGTCTATGGAATGCGTTGACTCGGGCACTCGAATGTTCATCCGATTCACGTTGGGTGAATTGGCGGGCATGTTGAACAGTGGGTTGCCGCTCGGAGGTGGACGATGATTCTTCCAGCAGTCAACGTCAACGGCATCCATTTGAGCAGCCAACAGCATGAGGCGCTTGTCAGCATATGGCGTACCGGTCGAATGCCGGAACCCCACGCAGGTCAGAAACCGTGGCTGTGGATTCAGGCGCTCAGACGGCGCGGATTGGTATCCGGCAATGCGCTCAGACTGACCGACAAGGGACGCCATATCATCCAACTCCTCCAGGACAGGGAAGCAGTCCCATACCAAAGCACTGCCGACAATCCACACTACGGAGCCTACTGGGACGCCTACTACAGCAACCAGTCCACATACGCGTACAAACCGACGTTGGAAATCATTTGCGAAAGGAACTGTGATGAAACTTGACCCGCCACCGGACTTGGTTGAAATCGCTGAAGCCCTGGACGCGATGGCGAAACCACACGTGGGAAGCGGATGGGCGAACCTCAACTTCGACGGCCTGCCCTGCACCACACCAAGGCAGGAAGCAATCTGGAAAATCTACGGGAATGGAGAATTGGGCTGATGTGGTTCAAGGTCGATGATGGGTTCTGTATGAATCCGAAGACGGCGATGCTGTCCAATGACGCCACCGCATTATGGCTTCGTTCAGGCACGTGGGCCGCGCAACAGCTGACAAAAGGACGTGTCCCCGCGAACATGATTCCCATGTTCCGTTGCTCCGATGATTCGGTTCAGGAACTCTGCGATGCGGGCTTGTGGGAGTATGACGCCGACAAGGACGAATACGTGTTCCATGATTGGACTGACTATCAGCCGGACGGTGACGAAGTGGATGCCAAGCGCAGGAAGCGGAGTGAAGCTGGCAAGAAGGGGGCGAGCCGTCGTTGGAAGAAGCCTGAGAATGGCAAACCTATGGCAAATGCTATGGCAAACGCATGGCAAACCGATGGCAAATGCCATGGCAAACCTATGGCAAACGCATGGCAAGACGATGGCAAACCGATGGCAAACGCATGCCCCGTACCCGTACCCGTACCCGATAAGAAAGAAGAAGAATATTATTCTTCTTCCAAAGAAATGACACTTGCCATGTTCCAAGACTCCACAGAGTTGACGGCGGCGGACAGCATGATGCGCACCGCTTACCCGAACTTGGATTTACAGGATGCTTGGAACGCTTTCTCCGTCCGTCACTATGCCAGAATCAGCACCGTGGGGGATTGGATACGCCTATGGCGTGGCTGGTGTGAGAACCGGGCGCAAATGGGTGGTATCCCACCGTCGAAGCCACACGTCCACACTTGGGCTTGCGAACACACGTTGAAAGCCTTGCATCTCCAATCGCAGGATGACGTGACCGACATGGCGTCAGCCGTCAAAAAAGCCAATGAGCTAAACCAGAAGGAAGAACCCTAGTGAAATACATCAGCCTGTTCAGCGGCATTGAAGCAGCAACTGTCGCATGGCAAACACTCGGATGGGAGCCAGTCGCATACGCCGAAATCGAACCATTCCCCAAAGCAGTACTCAAACACCACTATCCGAACGTCCAAGACTTAGGGGACATGACGAAAGTTAATTGGAAGGAATACCACCATGCAGCAGATGTCGTTGTGGGAGGAAGCCCCTGCCAGGCATTCAGCATCGCCGGACTCAGGAAGGCTCTGGACGATCCTCGCGGCCAGCTCATGCTCGAGTATCTCCGAGCTTGCGCAGAAATTGATCCGGAATGGATCGTATGGGAGAACGTGCCCGGAGTTCTGTCGGCTGAACACGGACGGGCTTTCCAGTCGCTCCTTGAAGCCGTGGCCGAACTCTGGCCTGATGGGGGGGGTGCATGGCGAGTGCTGGACGCTCAGTTCTTCGGTGTGGCCCAACGACGCGAGCGTGTGTTCCTTGTCATCAACACTAGAGACTGGCGACGTGCCGCGCCGGTACTTTTTGAGCGCGAGAGCCTGTGCTGGGATCATACGTCGAGCCGAGAGAAGAGGCAAAGCCTTACCCAGGGAACTGCTGGAGGCGTTGGAGACGCAGATTCGGACGCTGGGGGATTGATGTTGGAATTCCATCAGCAGGATGGACGGTTCAAGCCCAGCGATCATCCCGACGTGTCGAATACGCTCACCTCGCACATGGGTACCGGTGGCAACAATGTTCCCCTGATTAAGGCGTTCAAATGGAGCCAGGGTGAGAAGAGCCGGAGTCTGGCGATTGGCGAAGTGAGTCCCACTTTGAGCACTGACCATAATCCAGCCGTCTACCAAATTGAGAGAGAGAGTGTGATGTGTCGCGCGGACACTCAGGCGAATGCCGCACAAGGATTCGATCTTTCTCCGACATTGATGGCTCACGCCGGAAAGGATGCCCCATTCATCTATCCGACAACTAATAGGAGAGACTAGTGGTTTTCACTTTCAAGATTCGCGGTGGCGGAGCGGGGGGGGGTAAGGGATTCCTCGGGCAGGACGAGCTTTCCGCCACGCTCAGCACGCACAATGACCAGTTTCTACACACGGAGGATTCACATATGGATGGGCTAACCGTCAGAAGACTGACCCCATTGGAATGCGAACGGCTCCAGGGATTCCCTGATGGGTGGACTGACATTCCATGGCGCGGCAGGGAGCACGCGCCGGACGGGCCCCGTTACAAGGCGTTGGGGAATTCAATGGCCGTTCCGGTCATGAGATGGATCGGCGAAGGAATTCAACTCGTCGAAGACAACAAGGGATTGTTCCAGGAGAACCCCAGTGAGCAGTGACAATCCATCCAAGGAGACGTGCCGCATGGTTGATGATCGTGATGGGAGACGTTGCGTGCGTTGCGGCCGAAGCTTGTATGCGGTGGGTGGTTCCCGGCATCATCGGAAACTCCGTAGCCAATGCACGAGGGTTGAGAAGCATCAAGTGCAGAATCTGATTCTGCTTTGCGGTTCGGGTACGACGGGCTGCCATGGTTTCGTTCACATGCATCCGACTATCGCTTATGAGAACGGCTGGTGTGTGAAATCGTTTCAAGACCAGTTGGAAGTGCCGGTGCGGACTTGGCATGGACTCGTGTATCTCACCACAGACGGCAAATATTCATCGACAAAGGAACAATCAAATGGCTGACAATATCAATCCATCGCATTACAAGGATGGCCCGTTCGAATGCATCGAACTATCCCGCCTGCTGTCAAGCGACTGGGGCCAAGCCGTGCAGTATTGCTTCCGCTGGCAGCACAAGAACGGTGTAGAAGACCTCAAGAAAGCGTTCTGGTTCATCAATGACGCAATCACGCATAATGTGCCGTTCTTCGCCGCGTGCTGCAAACGGAACGCCGACATTCTCGAAGCTCAGGCAATCAGGCTTCTTAGCATCCTACAGGCCGAGAACTGGGCTGATCTCGAACAGTTCTGGCGGAACCTCAAGTGGGGAGACCGCGTGGACGTGCTCGAAGCCCTCACCGAAAAGATCAATGAAATCGAAAAGGAAGGAAAGTAATCATGGAACATATCGTGCAGTTCGCCATCGGCATTGACGACAAGGCCATTCAGAACCGTATCGAGGAATACGCCTACAGGGACGTGCTCGACAAGCTTGCCAAAGAAGCCACGGACACTGTTTTCGCGCACACCAACGTGTATTCGCGGGAAAACATGTGGAAGACCTTGATGGTGGACGCTTTGCAACGCTTCCTCGAAGAACGCAAGGACGAGATCATCGACAAGGCCGCGAACATGCTCGCCGACCGGTTCCAACGGACGAAGAAGTATCGGGAAGCCATGGGCACCGCCATCGAAAAGGACGGTGAGTGATGGATAAGACGAGGGTGGCCCTCACGGCGATTATCTGCATCACGATTGTCTTGACTTCGTTCAGCTTTGGAATGGCACCTAATGTCGGCGAGAAGGCCAATACGGGTTTCCAAATGGAAACGGTCAAGACCGGTGACGTGACATGGGCCTGTCTGAAGCATAACGGCGAATACATCGGCTGCAACACGGTGGAGAAATACCAATGACTGATCTTGATAAGCGCATCCGCGAATACGCGAAGTGGAGGACGGTTCTTGACTGCCTGTATCCGCGTGCGTTCCCGCTTACACCAACCACTGCGCCATATCCGTTGACGGGTGAGTGATGTTCGGACGGAAGAAGAAAAAGCAGGAGAAGCCGAAAAGTTACCTCAGATGCCCATACTGCGGTCACGCGCCGATGATTGTCACCGGCAAATGCACGTATCACAATCCACGTCATACCGTCTACCGGTACGAGTGCGTATTGAAGTGTCTTCAAGGCGAGGTCTGTTGGACTGCCGAAGATGCGTTCAACTCGTGGATACGCGCTGTCGCACGCTATTACGACGCAGAGGAAGCTATCAGACAATTCTGCAAGGAGAAGAAATCATGAGTCTGGCTGATGTTTGCTGGAATATTTCAAGCGTGTTCATCGTCATCACATTGGGAGTGATAGCGATACTCTGCGTGCTCATGCTGTTAGGCGTATTCGTATGCATCTTCGACCATGACGATAACCACAAGAACGATAAGAACAGTAAGGAACACTAATGAGAGTTGTATACAACATCAACGGTCTGCTCTACATCACTCCCGAAGACCATGAAAAGGAAGTGAATCCGCCAATCAAAGTTGACTATGGTGGAGTGATAATCGACCTAAGCGACAGGGAAACCGCTGTGAAAGTCCGTGATGAACTTTTGAAAGCGTACCCGCTTAAAACAGCCGAGTCCGAATTGCCGGAGGAACCCACCGAACAGGGCATCTACATCTCACAATTCAACAGACCGTTCCTAATGTGCGACGACGGCACTTGGGCGGCGTTAGACGGAATGACGTGTACGATTCGTGGTTTTTGGGCTGATGGTACTGATTACGCATCATGGAAGACTGTCTGCGAAACGCTTCATGCTGGTGATTTTCCATTTATCCGACTCAACGCGATGGAGTGAATCATGAGATTGTCTGAGCGTGAAGCCAAACAACATTTCGAGACCGCGCAACAACAATACGCCTACATCAGCGGGCGTGAAGCGAAACCCACCAAATTAGAGATTGAAGTCGTTGCCAAAGCTATCTACGACATTGACCCGTCCGAAGGACAAGAAAACTGGTGGAACGAGGCGGCACCATCAATCAAAGACTGGTATCGGAACGCGGCAGTATCCGTATTCGATGCCGTACATCAGATCATCACTAGAGAGGATTAATCATGATTAAGACGATTACGGATTTGAGAATCGGCAAGTGGCGCGACCTTGCAACCGGTGAAGTTAGCGCGTTGTCGCTTACCATCATGTACACCGACGAGCATGGCGCATATCGCAACACCGACAGGATCACACAGAGTTCAGTGATGGATTTGGATGTCAGAGAAGACCCGTGGGAGGACATTCTCGAATGCTGGCATGACAACAGGCCGTCGTGGAACATGTATCACGATGACAACCATGATTGGGAGTTGCTTGAACGGTATGTGGACAATCTGACCGATGAGCAGGCCGATGAATTGTTGGATGCGCAGGCTTTGCGGTACGAGCCGATGGAAGTCATAAGACTGCTTCGCGAGGTGAGGGATTCGCTCACCGAGACCGGCCTGGACACTTTCATGAAGTGCCTGGAATACAACATTCCGCTCGATCAGGTGCGGAAGGAATACGAGGGACTGGCAAATCTTCGCAAGAGGAAGGAGCACTGACATGGCTACGAACGTGACTGAGAAAGACAAGACACTGCATGAGGTCATCGACTTTCTGCAAAAAGAGTGGGATGCAGCTAATAACGTTTCTGATAATCCAGACGAAGAAGTGTACGACTTTTACGACGGAATGACGACGGCTTACGAGCATGTAATCAATTACTGCCGTCACCTGCTCGGCTATTCCGGCTCGATGCCTTCCGAGGTGCCTAACCAAAGCGAGGACGCGAAGGAATAGTTATGTGGTTCAAACGCAAATACAACGAATATGGGTGTCCAATGTGCGGCAGACTACCCAAAATCGTTAAGAGCCATACACAGGATGGGGATTACATCAAGTCGATATACCGGCTTCAATGCCCCCGAAAGCACCTCTCTACAAACTGGTACAGCGACCCTATGGATGCAAGCATCCAGTGGAAACACGTAGTGGACGAATACAAGAGGAAGGACACGAAATGAGCGCGTATCAGCCTGTTCTTGACCCCGCCTGCGGCGGCCGAATGTTCTGGTTCGACAAATCGGATGATCGCGTGCTTTTCGGTGATGTGCGGGATGAAAGCTGGGAATTGTGTGACGGGCGTAGATTCGATGTCAAGCCGGACATGCTGATGGACTACCGCGACCTGCCGTTCCCCGACGGGACGTTCCGCATGGTGGTGCTCGACCCGCCCCACCTGCGCAATGCGGGGGAAACGAGCTACATGGCGCAGAAATACGGTTGCCTCGACCAAGAGACGTGGAAAGCTGACCTCAAGACCATGTTCAGCGAGTGCTTCCGCGTCCTGAAAGAGCACGGAGTGTTGATTTTCAAATGGAATGAGACGCAGATACCCGTATCGCAGATTCTCAAGCTCACAGCGCACAAGCCGCTCTTCGGCAACAAGCAGCCGAACCGCACGGGAACACACTGGATTGTCTTCATGAAGGAGGACGCGAAATGAATAAACGGTACAAGGTTTGCCCACTTTTTTGGAGTGATTACGGCTGTAAGCGCACCTTGATGAATATGGGTGTGTTTGAAGAGTTGCTGAACGAGGGTTGGAAGATTCTGCGGGTGGATACCATGCCACCAACGGAATTGCGGAATAACGCCGTTACCGCGACGAACGTCTACATCCTTGAGAGGGAGGCTAATGATGATTAGTCAATACGACAAGGACATGTGTTGCCTGTATATCGCTGAGGGGATGAGCTGCATCTGGCAACAACGAGAGAACCAAGAGGTTCCCCGAATGCTTGAATCATTGGCCGATAGGAAGCTCATGAAGCGTGTCCATGGCGGGTATGCGATCACACTCAAGGGCCTGTTGGCAGTCAAGGTGTGGAGACTTCACCTGTTCCTGTTCCATCACGGTGAATACAAGTACTTCAGGAGGAAGAAATGAGCAGGGCTGAAACCATCGCCATGCTGTCCAAGCTGGTCGAGAAGAGGTTGAAGAATCGCGTGAGTTATTGGGCTAGCGAGGTTAACTTCGACCTTGGAACACCACGGAACAGGCGCATCGACTACATCGGATTCAAGCCTTTCACGCCCGGCTACGTGCTCGAACCAAGCAGTGTGGAACTCGGCACTTTCTCCTGCTATGAAATCAAGTCATGCATGGCTGATTTCAAATCGGGTCACGGGCTGACGTTCTACGGTGACGAAAACTATCTAGTCACCACGCCTGAGCTTGCGGATGAACTGCGTGTGAGCCATCAGATTCCGCGAGACATCGACCAAGTGTTGGTGCCCACGGCCAAAGGGGACAAGCTCAGATGCCTGTACGACGTGTCCTATGGAGACAAGCGGAATAGCTACAGGCGGCGTCCGGCGAGTGAGATGCTGTACGCCATGATCGAAGCGAACGGAAAGAGGACGAATTGAGCATCCTGCTGGACGAGGCCGACGCTTACGAGCGTGGCATGGATGATGATTTGACTTTTCAGACGGTTCGTGAGCTTGCCGGTACAGCGTACATGGCCGGACGTTCCGCTCCACCAACCGACGCCGAGGTGGAGGCCGTGGCGAAACGGCTCTGCTGGAACAGCTGCGAATGGGATGGCATCGAAAGCGACTATGTGGCGAAGGACGAAGACGATGCATGGGATTACGCCGGTGAAATCTGCGGATATCAGGAAGACTACATCGCGCGGGCGAAAGAAGTGCTCGAAGTGGCACGTAAGGCGGTGACGGAATGAAGGCTGTTTTGATTGTTTTCACCATTGTCTTCGGTTTGCTTTCTTTCGCGTCGTTTGCGTCGATCGTCGCGTTGTTCATCGCCGACTGGATGGCAAAACACTTCTAGACCACATTCAAACCCGTCGAAATCGACGGGATAAGACAATCAAGGAGACGAAATGATAGGAAACAAGAATATTCAACGAGGGCTAATGGCCGTGCTTATGGCCGTAGCGATGGTTTTCCCGCTGGCCGGATGCGAGAACGAAGCGGATGCTGACGATGTTGAAGGCGGTAGTGACTGCATTGATGTGCGAGGCGACTTCGCTGTCGATGAGTGCAGAATCGAGTTGCACGACGGTAGGGCCGTGACATGCATCAGGTTCAACGTCTACAAGGGGGGAGGCGGTCTTTCCTGCGATTGGGACAATGCTAGCGGCAAGGACGGGGAAACGAAATAATGGAACATGAGCTAATCCCCGTATATACGAAGTTCAACGGTAACGGCGTGCGTGTGCAGAATGATTCAAAACTCATCGACTATCTGGATGATGGGTGGAAAATCATCAACGTCACGGCAGCGAACCCACTGGCATTGGACAATGAGGCCGTCGTGTTGTACGTGATCGAGAAGACTACTGCAAATCATTGGAGCAAACGGAATGAATGAGCCTACCGCCGACGAGATCATGAAAATGTTCGCGGTTGACATAGCGGTTCTTCGTCGTGGTAGGCGCAAGCCGTCTGAGAAGCCGCCAGTCGGAAAGAAGAAGGCGAAAGCGTCGAAAAAGCCGGTCAAGCTTACTGCGGAACAGCTCGCACGGAAACGTGAGCACACGCGACAGTGGCGGATGGCCCACCGTGAGCAAGTCTTGGAATGCAACCGCCGATACAAGCTTGCGCATCGTCCGACATTCCACCATTTCAGCCGTGAGGAACAGGCGGCCTACGAACGCAACTACTACCTGCTTCATCCCGAGAAGAGAAAACGGAAGCGGGAGACTGTTTGAGACGTTAATCCAATACCGGTTGCAAGGTTGGGTGCAACCGGTATACTAGACATGTTCCGGCATTAATCGCACGCCTTCGGGCACCGGTGCGGAATCAACATACCATGATTTTGGAAGGCGTGCGATTGGCTGACTGCAAACTGTTGCGTTGCGGGCGTGAACGAGACGATACCAGGCAACTCTGCCCCGAATGTGAACAGCGGCTCCTAGCCGACTTGGAATGGTTCACGAAGAACATCGGATTTTTGGAAACCGACAAGATGAACCGCATCAACAAGAATCATGACGCTGATGGTGGCGGGGGAGGATACTCTGATAATCCACCGTTGAGGGAGCAAGTGTTCGACCTGCTGTATGAGGGAGACGAACGGGATGATAGCGTGTGGGGCACACTATCCGCGTTCGCTAAATGCTTAGGCGTCGAATACCTGAATCACGATCCGTTGAACGTGTTGGCGCAGCGGATAGCCGTGAAGAAAACCAAGCAAGGCGAACCCGCGTGTCTATGCTCAACGGCAACACCCGTGTACGCGCTTGAAATCCGCATCGCCCGCGACAAATGCCAGCGCCTGTTGAATCAAGGCCATACGGTCAGCTTGGGCAATTGCCCCAACACCGACTGCAACATGCCACTATCGGCTGACGAGACGGCAAAGCAAGTCAAATGCCGTGGATGCAGGAACGTTTGGAACATCAACTTTTTAAGGACACTCATGCAAGACAAGATCAAACACAGCACTTACACGGGGACTGCTTCGGACATTAGAAGCAAACTCCAACAGGCTGGATACCTCGTATCCGCGAACACGTTGAAATCATGGGCGCACAGGGGCAAGCTCACCCCGGTACGCAAGGAAGGGCGGCATCCCATCTACCGTATCGCGGACGTGTACATGCTGATGCAGCAAACCAATCCAGTGGACGATATTTGGGGACTCGTCGGAAAGGATGCGAAGTGAAAATCGACCTATCGAATCCGCCATACGCCGTCAGGCTCAATGAACTTGGATTCGCATACTCGCACACCGACCGTGAGAAAGGCGTCATCGTCTACACTCATGCCGAACCCAGACTGGTCGGCTCTCCATGGATTGGCTGTTGGGATGACATGGAATGCATCATCGACTTCGAAGATGAGAACTGCATGAAACCATTGTCATTCACGTTCAAGAACCTTCGCAACGGCGTCAGCAAAACCATTATGGCAAGTAACCTCGCCACCGTGGAAGAGGTCACGCGTTGACCACCATCACCATCACCGACAATGGCAAGACCCTCACCTATCACGCGCATCACATGCGCGACGTGATCGAACCAGTCAAACAGTACGGCATGTTCGGAGAGCAATTGAACGCGAAGAAAAAGCTCCACACGCTCACTTTCTACACGGAGGATTGAATTGAACGTCAACCTCAAATGCTCGCCAATCCTACTACTATTGTCCGGCGTGCTGGCACTCCTGAAAATCGGGGGACAATTCCCATACTCATGGATATGGGTGATCGCACCCATATGGATACCACTACTCGTACTGGCCGGTATCACAATCATCCTGATAATCGCTTGGATTATCGGCGTCATAGGCGTACTCATTCTCGAAAAGTTCGGAGACTAAATTGCAGATCAGCGGCAAGACAAACAATATTGGCTACGCTCACGCGAACGATGGTGGAGCAGACCTACGTTCCAACGAGGACACGATCATCTGCGCGGGTAGTCAAACACTCGTACACACAGGCGTATACATGGCTATTCCAGCTGGATACGTCGGCCTAATCTGCCCACGCTCAGGCTTGGCGTTGAAACACAACATCACCGTGATGAACGCGCCTGGTGTAATTGATGCCAATTATCGTGGCGAAGTCGGCGTAATCCTCAGAAACATGGGCGAACAGGCGTTTGAAATCCATGAGGGAGACCGGATAGCGCAGATCGTGTTCCTACCATACGCGCACATGCAATTCGAGCCAGTCAACGAACTGGATTCTACCGAACGTGGCGATAAAGGATTCGGCAGCACCGGCAAATAATCCGACAGCAAGAACACTCGCCAAACAGATACCCGACAACCCCAGACAGGAGCAATCATGAGAATCTACGTCGTCACTGCGAACGTTATGGACAGGGATGAATACAGGGATTACACGCTCAAACCGGTAGATAGGTGGCATCCGTATTTCACCATGAGGAAGAGACTGGCTGACCAATACGGCGAGTACGTGAGCATAATGGGCGTCTATTCCACATTCGCTCAGGCGGAACATCGTTGGGATGAACTCGACCGTGAAGGCTTCGATGTTTTCCCGATCATCGAATGCACTGTGGACGCGAACTGCTGGGAATACATAGGGGGATACGCGGAATGAGCGGCGACGACACGACACAGGACAACACCACCAAGGAGGCACAATGAAAGCACTCGACTTCACCAAGAAGAAAAGCAAACTGGTAGACAAGCTGGTAAAACTCGGATTCCATTATCAAAGCACCGACAGGGACCCAGCTAGTCTGGGGAAACCCTCACTACTGATAACCACATGGGCGAACGTCATGAATGGCGTGACCCTGCAAATCACCGATACGTATGACGAACGCCGTGGCGCAAACGACGAACTGATTACAACACCGCGCAAATACGTCAGGATAACGGATGATTGCACTAACATAAGCGTCACCATGTCGGTCGAAGAGTTCATGGAATTGGAACAGATCACGAACAGCAACGGCACCACATTCCCACGCCCGGAAACATCCTTCAAAAGAATTACCAACGAGAACTAGGAGACCACGCGGAATGAGCGAGACAATCAAAATCAGTGGAAAGTGAGCGCGTCATGCGAATCTACCTAGTAACTGCGAACGCACAGGATCACAACGAATACATCGAGTACCGGGATCAACCATATAATCCCGATTCGTTCACTGACACCCCAATGCACATGGGCGAAACGTCATGCACCGCGGGATTCGTAAGTATCATGGGCGTTTACACGACACGCGAACAAGCGGAGACACGCGTAACCAAGCTTGCCCGCGAGAAATTCCCGGACTTGCGAATCATCGAGATTGAAACGGACTCGGACTGTTGGCAGTTCATTGGGGGAGGTTGGCTCTGGTGAGCAAGCAGACAATCATCACAGCGGACCATCTGAACGCCACGCACTTAGGCGAGAAGATAATCATTTTAGACAATTGCGAAATCGTCATGTCAGGAAAACTCAAGGAGTTAAGAGCGACGCAATACTCCATGCCGGTGTACAGCAACGATATCGAAGCCGTGCCTGACGGCTGTGGGAACATCACCATTGCCCCGAAACTGAATTACGAAACTGTCACCGACACCATCATGCACCTGTCGAATCAGCTCAATGATGATATCAAGGCGACCGTTCATGGTGACACGGAACTGGTAATCGAAGTCAACGGAAAGTAGGGGGAGTATGACGGAAAACACCACTGGAAAATCAACGAACGAACTGCTGATGCGCGTGTTGCAAGTCGAATCACCGGAACTGTTCGACGGAAGCGACTATCAGCCGGTACGAGTAGTCGGCTACGATTATTCGCCATTCTGCGAAGCAGTCTGCGAAACCTGTGGCGATGACCCCGAAATGCTGACCATCGCATTCGAGACGAAAAGCGGCGAACGTTACAGCGAATACTACGACTATTTTGGACTGCCGAACATTTTAGAAGCATTGGACAAGTGGGATAAGCAGTATGGGATGGATAATGAAATAGGGCGGTGTTAAGGATGAAGTGGTTCACTAGTGACTTGCATTTCGCGCATCCGTTCGTGGCCGCGCTGCGCGGATACGCGCTACCCGGATACGCTAAGGATGCATCGATCAAACAACAAGCCGAACATGAGCATAAGCCGCTCAAGAACTGTGTTAACTGGCGGAAGCATGATGCCGACATCATCCGAAGCATCAACACGTATGTTGGCGAGGAAGACGAACTCTACATCCTCGGAGACATCAGTTCCGGTGATACGTGGAGCGTAGACCAAGCGATAATGCGCATCCAAAACCTGCATGTACCACGCAAGAACAGGCATCTGATTCTCGGCAACCACGAAATACACAGCTCCACCCGCACGCTGGAAAAGTTGGCAAGCGTGTTCGGGGAAGTCGGAAGAGTCGGCATCACCGAAATCAGAGACGGGTGGGGCAACAATCCACACACGGTATTTTTAAACCACTTCCAATGGCGTGAAGACTTCACGCAAAGCAAACCCCTAGGCGCAGTCTCAACCAATTGGAACGCACCGGAATTAGCCGAATACGCGATACCACGCATGAACAACACTCTGCTCCTGCACGGACACACGCACGCGCATGACCCGCTTGAGTTCGGCAGGCATCACAATGAGATCAACGTCGGATTGGACGCATGGCGTTTCGAGCCAGTCAACGAAGCCGAATTGGTGGACAATTGGCTACACACTGCGGTGAGCGCCGTCTGAGTGATCTACAATGGCATATGAATGGGGGTGGATTCAAACCACCCCACTATTTTTCAGTAATCAGCACCGTTGGATTCCGGGTCAACCATTATTCAAGAATCCCTGCAATCCATCACCAGCCCTGCCATCCAGACCTCGGCGCGCCATATCGTAATAGTCGAGCATCTGCGGACTGTTCCACCCGCCTGCGGCCATGATGTCCCTGTCCGGCACGCCAGCGTCACGGGAGAGCGTGCAAAACGTTCGCCGCAGCGAGTGCGGCGAGATTCCAGGCACGCCGGCCCGCAATGCCACGGACGATACGATGCCCACGGCGGTCTGCTGCCGCAGACGCGCGCCGGAATCCTCACGGAACACCGCACCACGCCTACGTTCGCCAATGAGTCGTGCGAGAGCTTCGGCCGCATCGGAGGGAATGGACACACGCTGAGACCAGTCGCCCTTGCGGTCGAACCGCACCCACGGACGCCCGTCATTCAGATGACAGTCTTCGACATCCAACCCAAGCGCCTCACCGACCCTCGCACCGGTCAACAGCAGCAGACTGCACAGGGCATCCGTCCGCGCACCCATACCGCGTGCTTCGGTCAGAAAAAGCCTAGCCTGCTCGCGGGTGAGGTACGTGCCATCCGAATGACCGTACAGTTTCGGCCTACGCACATGCTCGCCAGGATTGCAGTCGATATACCCCTCCTCGCAGAGATAGCGGTAGAGGCAGCAAACGACGCTCAGATTCCTGCACACCGTGTTTTTCGCCGCTGGCCGCATGCCGCCGTCATAGGCGGCGAACACCTCGATATGAGTGCGCTTCGCCCGCAGCATGTCGATGCCGTTATCCGCACACCAGCGGAGCCATCGCGATACGACGCTCCGATACCCCGCCCTTGTACCCGGCGTCAGGCCGGCGAGAAAACCGGCGATCATGTCGCTCACCGTTTCCATATGCGCACCGTCTCCTTGCAGATCAAAGGCTTATCGGCTGGACCCTTGACGAATGGCGGAATCCACTGCCTGCGCCTCAACGAATGATTCGGACCATACGCCTGATCCCTCCAGAAGCCGCGCACGATGAAACGATGCGAATATTCACGTCGCACCCGCTCGTCATCATCGGCGCTTCCGCCAGGACGATGCAGATTCTCACGCAGCACCAGCATCTTGACCTTGCGGATTTCCGGGTCGAAACGCGGCGGCAGCGGATGCGCCATATCGGGTTTCGCCGGTTTCGCCTCGCAGATATGCGGCTCCGCGCTCAACGCCCACACCGCGCGCAGCAGATCGCCGAACCATCGGAAACCGCCGACATGCTCATTGAAAATGCCGTTGGCGAATCTGATGACCGGCAGTGAGAATGATTTCGCGTCGCATTCCTTCAGAGCGCATGGATGGTCCGTGAATCCCATCAATTCGATATCGCCGTTGCCGTCGCATTGCCAGAAGAGCGCCGACACATGGGCGTCTCCGACCTTCCTTCCCGTCGCGTCGTCGGTCACGGGGAATCTGACCATTTGGACATCCCCGTCGAAGAAGATAAGCCCGCTTTGCGCCGGCGCTTCCGATTTCGGGAAATCACCTGCCCGGACGGTATCTTCCGCCAGCGCCGTCATGTCCCGGCTGATCCACCAAAGCTGCGCGACGGCGAGATTATCAGCGAAATTCCAAGCCGCTTCCATGCTCCGCTCGTATTGCGAGTGCGCAGCCATCTCCTCCTTTAATGCGACCCGCTCGTATTCCACGAGTTTGTCGCGGATCAGTGGAAGGTGGGATGGGATGAGGCGAAGTCGTCTGTTCCTACTGCGCGTCATGTCAGTCAGCCTCCCCAAGACGGTCGAAAACCTTGTCATACGCTTTCGTCACGCATTCCAAACCCATGCGGTAGACGCTCACGCGATCATGGTCAGACTCCGCCATGCGGCGCTGCCAATCATGCGGGAACGCCACGCTCAACAACGTCTCCCGCACGTCCGGTTTGACAACCTCGATTTTCTGCGGGAACATCGCATCAAAAGTGAGGACACACAAGGCGTAAGCCACCTGCAACGTTCGGTCAGACACGTAGCGGAAAGACTGTTCCGCCACGCGGTCAATCTCTTCCATAGACCACGGAACGGTAGCCGCCAACTTCGCGTACTCTTCCGCATCCTCATAATCCAAGCCGCCATTCATCGAATTGTCCTGAACCGTATCCACCAGGTATTCGTACAGTTCACCGATGATGCCCGCCGTGGAATGGACGAACACAGGCTCAAAATCAATAAAATAACTGCCGAACCACAGGCCGCAGACATGACCCACATAGCCGGTAAGCTCACGCGGCAGCATATTCACGTCAATCATCACAACACCTCGATTTCGTCATTAAGACCCATGAACTCCTGAGTGGTGAACCCGCCATCCTTGACAACGCAGTACAACCAACCCTGGAATCCACCCAAGCGCGCATCACGCATCCCACGAATCAAGTCACGCAACCACGCGTACACAAGATACGTTTTCGACACGGGACGCCAATAACGCTTACGCTCGACCACATCAAAATGGTCATATGCATACATTTGCTGACCAACGTGAAAATCAGCCCACAATTTCAATGTTTCCATGACACTCACGCATCCCTCGAATCAACGTCACCGAACAGGTCATAACGCAACTGCGCATCAGCATCGAACATCGCCTTGTACGCATCACCAAGAGACTCATAGAAGACGCCATCCACACGCCAACCTTCATAACCCTTGGAATCCAACGAACGGAACTCTCTCAGCGCACCAAGCATCATCTTGCGCAGCAATCGATAATCCGGCACGCTCCTATGAAAATTACCGTCGAACCGGTCAGCAGCAACGTAAGCGTCACGCGCTTTAGTCGTATCGAATGGGACAACAGTACCAATCGGCTCATGGTCGAAATTGAAAGTGTTGACACCGTAAGGCCAATAAACAGCGTAATAATGACGGGACATGGTAGAATCTCCTTGCAAATGGTTTGGTTGAGTTAATTACTGTTTGCAATGGCCGGACGGTACTGGAATATCGTCCGGCCAAAATTTTGTTAGAACAGGCAATCCATATGACGCGGATCAGGCAGATTGTCGGCAGCGGCGTTGATAACCGTGCTGAGATACGCGGTCAACAATGCTGGACGCTTGCCAATCTCCTGGAATACGGCTTGAATGTTCGACTCGATGGACGAATAGCCGGTAGCATCCAAAGCGGCCTTGACCTGCTGTGCTGTGATGACGACACGTGACATTTCATGCCACCTCGACAATCTCATGCTGAGAGAGGTACGCGGCCACGGACTCTTCCAACGTTTGGTCACTGCCACGCTGGTAGTAGTCACGGTACGCAACCACGCCACTCTTACCGTCGAACGCGACATATGCGACGCGACGGCCCTTGGAATCACGGAAGCCACGCGGCTTATGCGCATATCCACCAAACACGTCAGCCAACTCCTTGACCGACTTGCCACCTGGAATCGTGACCACGCGCGCCTTGACACCATGCTGCGCAATCACCTTCGGCGTATCATTGGACGGAATCGGCGGCACTTCGGGAATCTCAACCGTATCCGGCTCAGGCTCAACCGCCTGCGGTTCAGGGGCGACAACCGGCAAATCATCGTAAGTCTCGCACATCTCAGGATGGTCACGCTCGGCCGGGGTGAGGAATGAAATGTCACGTGACACAACCATGCCGCCATCCTCGTAGGACAATTCCCAACCATGCTCACGGTCGGCGTCCGACAGGCTCACGCCATGCGCCGTATAATCCCCACAATCAGGGGAAACCATGCAATCGCCACGTTCCACGATCAACGGCACGTCACCAATCTCACTCACCGCCTGAGCATAATCGGAGCCGTTAGGGTCAAGCCACGTGCCACCATCGGCCCGATACGCGGCGGCAACACCACGCACCGCCTGAGCATTCTTCACGCCCGGAATCATCCGCCATGATTCAACGCCATCCTTCATCTCGAAACGCCACACGCTCGGGCTATTGACGGAATCAAAGAACATGAAGACACTGGACGAATTGACGGCCCACAGACCGTTAACCTTGTTCGACATTTTAAAACTCCCTTGTATGAAAACTTGATTATTTGATGGGCCGTTCACCGCACGGCCCTGAGCGGTTTCACCATTCCAAAACCTTGCTGCCACTCACGAGCACATATGACGTGCCGGATTGATTGCCGTCAACCATGCCACGCCACTCGCAAATACGCTCGTAACCGTCCGAAGTGCTACCGTCCTCCATGCCGCACTGCGGAATGTCGGACAACTCGCGGTAGCTCGCTAGGTCGGCTTGGCCGTAATCCTTCGTGGCATAAGTCTCACGCCACCACGTCCACTGCTGCTCAGGCGTACCATGCGGATCGGCAACCGGCTGATCGGAAAGCGCTGGAGAACAAGCCACGCCGAAAGCCAACAGGCCAACAAGCACGGCAACAAGCAGAGTAATCTTCTTACGCATTGCGAACACCTCACTTGGAAAGAACGGAATCAACAACCGTGTAGAATCCGGTGCAAAACTCTCTATTGTGTTCGCTGTGCAGTTCCGCACGGCAACGTTTCGTTAACAGGCGGCGGCACTCACCAATCATGGCATGTTCACCGCGCGTATAGTATTCATCCATCAACCACCACGCGGCATACGCATACTCTGCGGAATCAGATTCACGAATATCAGGAAAATCAACTGTAACAAAAGACATTTTTAAGGCACCTCGATTGTGTTGGAATGTAATGCCCGAACGGGCTATATGGGCGTGATTGATAGGCTCACGCCCGAAAGCCTGGAATATAAAGGGACTACTTACGTTCCCCTCACGCCTCACTCCGCAAGCAGTTCGGAAACCGCATTGTCAAACTCTTCGGAGAACAGCCAAGTACGGTAGAAAACCTCAAGTTCTTCAGAATTATCAAGGGGTGCGTCGTATGCGTAATCGCTAGCGACGAACCTATCCCAATCATCTGAGAACATGACGTTCTGCATATTCTCGGAACTCTTGCTAGCGTTGCACGTCCAGGAACCATTATCGTTGCCGGTAACCGGAAGCTCAACGTCGTCATACTGGTCCCAGCACCATTGCTTGGCTGGTGTAATGCCGTCCGCATAATCCTTAAGTGTTTCAACAATTTCATCCCGCAAATCGGAACGATATGCCGCTGCAAAAGTATTTTCATCACACATTTCAGATACTCTCTTTCCAGCCCCCTTGCTAGAATAAGAGGGCTCTAGTTAGTTGGTTAATAATTACTGAGCAATCGAGCCGGATAGTTGCAGCTATCCGGCTCAACTCATTCGTGAGCTACCGCACCCATAAAGAGCACCGATAGCCCTGGCGGATTACATTCAATCCGCCGAAGTTTCAGAATCAGAATCAAGTAGCTTACGCGGATTAGCAACACGCAAGGCGTCACACAGCTTTATCGCAGTGGCTAAGGTTAAGTTAGCCTCAGAGCGCCTACCGCTCTCGATATCTGAGATATTGCCGCCTGACATGCCAACCTTTTCGGCTAACTCACGTTGCGTTAGACCGCGCTTCATCCTTAATTCTTTCAAACTCATGGCCCTTACTCCTAACTTGGATTAAGGCCATCGTAGACCACTCAGACAGCGCGGGGCAATTCCATGCCGGACACCGCGCCACGTTAGCGACTCGACGACGGTTCGGCCTTGCATGATGTGAGGGTGCATCATGCCTAGTCGCATTCCGTCGCGTCTCTGTCGCGTCCACTCTTCAGTTGTCAATCATCCATGCCGCGCCTGTTAGGGGGGGCTTCGTGTCACCGTCCTTGCGGTGGTGGCCTTCGTGGTGGTGGCCTCTCGTTCATCTCCGTTCCTTTCGTTGTCGTTTGCTTGATGGCTCTCACTATACACGTCCTACGTATGTAGTGCAAATTGAGCCAACACAGACCACGCCAAAACCATTGCAAACACTAGCATTCATCGGCGTGTCGCAACCACACGACGGCGACACAAAGACAGCGGACACCACAGCCACGGCCGCGCCGCGCCACGGCCACACCCAGGGACGCCACGGCCACGTCACGACGGCCACGCCACGGCCACGACGGACGCGACACAGCCACAGCCACGACGCGGCCACGATCGCATACAAAGGAACGTGCCCGCGCGATACCACACGACACGCAACACGTCAACCGAACAAACATTCGAGCGAACAGACGTTCGATAGAACACATGTACCAATGCTGCACATACAACAAACCCCCGGGTAGGGGAGTGTCCCCCCGGGTCAAAAAGCCGGGGCCGCTGGCTCTCTAGTGCTGACGCTGAATGCTCGCTGGAACATTTTTGGATTACCCGTTACTCACGAAGTCTTCACATATTTAGTGGTTGCAACCGTTGTTGCACCCTACATATTGTGTATAATGTTCCTTGGATTGATGTTGATGGCGGTGAAGCTAGCTTAAGCCACATCAACGTCTGGCCGTCCACTCACAAGGGGAGTGTGAGGATTCTAGATGCGGTACGGTCAGCAGTCCGACCGGTCTATCCCGGGCGTGGCCTATATGGACTCGTACCTATTATTTTGGGCTGGTCTGCAATCCTGTTGGCACAGCCTTTTGGTTGCCGGGTTCGATTCCCGGGGTTTGCTCTAGGTTTCATGGGGTAGCTGCCTATGAGATCGATGGCATTGCTCGAATATCTCCGCTGGAACATGTGGGGGATAAGAGGCTCCCTGCCTTAATCAGGTGGTTGATGACCGAAGGGGAGGCACGGCCAAACGGGTGCATAGATGTTTCACGTTCCTTGCCGTTGGTGGTAAAGCCCATTCCACCATGCCGAACGTCTTTCCGACTTGGACGTTAACTAAGTCGGGTATATGGCATTGGTGCAACCGGTAGCATTACGGTCTCCAAAACCGTCGATGTTGGTTCGAGTCCAACATGCTGTGCTCAGCCTACCCACAGGCTGTGGGAAAGGTCTTCGGAGTCGTCTTGTGGCGGCTCTAGTTTTAGCTGACCCGCCTAGTCTGCGGGAACAGTCTCCTGAGTCGCTGCGGCGGCTCTTGCATTTTGGATGCTTGGCAGAGTGGCTTATTGCACCACCTTGCTAAGGTGGCGACCGGGAACGGTTCGGGGGTTCGACTCCCTCAGCATCCGCGCGCCGTGGCTGGCGGTAAAAAGCCATTGTGATGATGCCATTGGTTCCTTATGGCTCTCTGGGGGTTGAACGAGCGTCCCATGCTCCTGTTGTGGGTGGAGTGTGGGACGCTTGTTCTTTTGCTTTGGTGGCGGAATGGTAGACGCGGCGCACTCAAAATGCGCTACCTGTAGGGTGTGAGGGTTCGAATCCCTCCCGGAGCACTTGGGTTGGTTGATCTGAGAACTTTTCCTGCTGGGATGTTTCCCCTTTGGCGTGTTTTCCTGCTCAGCACCGGCCAACCCTGTTTTTGTGGAGGCATTGTGGCGTGGTCTAGTTCCCATCGTGATGAACGGTTCAATCCTGATTGGCCGCGTGTCCGTGCGATGATTCTTGAACGGGATGGGCATAGGTGCCAGTGGCCGGTCAAGGATGATTACGGGAATGTTCGCCTGTGCGGACGGTATGGGAATGAGGTTGACCATAAGGTTCGTAATCCCGTCCATGATGATGATCGTCCTGAGAATTTGTGGGTGTTGTGTCGTTGGCATCATCAGCGGAAGACCGAGGGTGAGTCTGCTGAGGTTCGTCGTGCGAAGGGTAGGAGTCGGAGGGAGAAGCGTTGGTATTCTCACCCGGCTTTCAAGTGAATGAGTTCATGTGCGCGGTTGCCGGTTGCGCTAATCCGGTGTGTGCGAAGGGATTGTGTCGTTCGCATTACGACCGTGACCGTTATTCGGGGTCTCCGCTGAAGCCGTTGCGTCAGCGCATGTGTCCTCAATGCCATACGTGGTTTGATCCGAAGCGTTCCGACCAGTTGTTTTGTTCTGGGCGTTGCCGTGTGGCGTATAAGCGTGCTCGTGATGATGATAAGTCGTTGCCGGTGAAGCCTGAAACGACTATGTACGTGCGTCCGGTTGACGTGTCCGAGCTTGAGTCCGAGCTTGTTGTTGAGTCTTTTACTGATTCTCAGGTGGTTGAGAAGTGTGGCGGCTTGTGCGCGAAATGCCATGAGCTGGTTGATGTTGGTTCGAGTGGTGCCGATGGTGCCGCTTTCGTGTGGAAGGTTCCGTTGGAGAAGTCGCATAGTGCGACTTTGGCGAATCGTCTGCTGGTTCACAAGCGTTGCGAGGGTGGAACGTCCTAGCTTCGCGTATTGCCTGAAACGGGCGGATTGTGAGGCTGGCTGTGGCTGGTAATGGTCGTGGTGCGCAGAAGTCGAAGAATCCGATTCTTCGTGCGCCTGATAGTCCGATGGGTTTGGAGTTTCCTGCTGTTCGCCCTGATGGGCAGGAGTGGCTTGAACGGACGAAGAAGTGGTATGAGTCGCTTCGTGTCAGTCCGTTGGCTCAGCGTATGGGTGTTGAGGCCGACTGGTACGCGGTTCAGGATTTGGCGTTGTTGAAGGATGATTTCTGGCGTCCGAAGACTAAGGGCCGTTGGATGTTGGCTTCCGAGATTCGTCAGCGTGAGGCCACGTTGGGCATTACACCCGAAGCTCGTGTGAGGTTGAAGTTCGATGCTCCGCAGCCTGACGATATGAAGGCTTCCGCGTATGAGGGCGATACTGAGGGTGCTCGTAACGTTCAACGGAACAGGCAGCGTGCTTCCGCATTGGGTTTGCGTGTCATTGATGGTGGTGCCTGATGCATACGCGCATTCCCGAATTGCATGGCGAGGATTTGACTCGTTCGATGGGAATGTTCGCGGTTTGGTGGATTGAGACTTTCTTCCGTGTTGGTCGTGGTGGCGGTGTTGGCTTGCCTGAGGCGTTCGACATGGACGAGTACGTGTTCATGCTTCACGCTTATGCGTTGACCGAGTGGGGTACCCGCCGGTTCAATCGTGTGTTTTATTCGCGTGCGAAGGGTAAGAACAAGTCCGGTAAGGCCGCTGGCATTTGCGCGTTCGAGGGTTTGGCTCCTTGCAGGTTCGACCATTGGGCGGAAGAAGGGGAGACTTACGAGTTTCTGGGCGAGGTCTACCCGTATGCGAAGGGTGAGCCTGTTGGACGTATGGTGCAGATGCCGCAGATTCTCTGCTTGGCTACCGCCGAAGGCCAGACTGGTAACATTTTCGATTCGATTTACTACAACTGCGATCAAGGCCCTTTAAGCCAGTTGAAGGGTGTCGGCCTTGATGTTGGTCGTACCCGTATCGGCTTGCCGGAGGGTGGGGAGATTGTTCCCACCACGAGTGGTGCCGCGTCCAAGGATGGCGGTTTGGAAACGTTCGCCGCTTGTGATGAAACCCACTTGTACAACACGAACAAGCTTCGCAACATGTACAAGACCGTTCAACGTAACCTCGGCAAACGTAAAGGTGATGCAGACCCGTGGATTCTTGAAACGTCCACCATGTACAAGCCGGGCGAAGAGTCCATCGCTGAAACATCGTACAAGTATGCGTGGGATACCGCTTCGGGCAAAATCAAGCATCGTAGCGGCATCTACTTCGACCATGTGTATGCGAACATCGACTTGGATGATTTCGCTGACGAGAAGAAGGTTCTCCGCGCCTTGCAGGTCGCGTATGGTGCGAGTGCGAAGAGTTCGGACGGTAAGGATCATCTGATATTGCCGGATGGTCGTATGACCGTGTTGAATGCTGATGGTGTTGACCCCGAGGGGCACACGTATTGGGATGGTGAGCTTGGCCCGTCGAAGGATGGGTGGATTGACCTGAATGGTCAGATGGATCAGATTTACCAGCCTGATTCAGACCCTGCGGATTCGATGCGCTACTATTTCAACACTTTGTCGAGCGTGCATGATGCTTGGCTTACGGAGTCCGACATTCAATCCCACATGCTGTATCGGGATGAAATGCACACCGCGTTCAATTCGATTCGTTTGGATGGCGCGTGGCAACGGTTCGTGACGAAACGTGAGCCTATCACGTTGGGGTTCGATGGTTCCGTGTCGGATGATTCGACGGCACTTGTGGGTTGCCGCGTGTCCGATGGCATGTTGTTCCTTATCAAGTTGGAGTCCGCTCCTGATGGGCCTGAGAAGGCCACTTGGCGTGTGAACCGTGATGCGTTCGACGGCATGGCCCGTTGGATGATGGACAACTACAATGTGGTCGGCTTCTTCGCTGATGTCGCGTATTTCGAGCAGATGATTGGCGGTTGGGAGAAGGATTACGGGAAGAAGTTGAAGGTCGGTCCGCGTAAGAGCGGCGACAAGATCAAGTTCTGGACTAACAACTGGTATAAGGACATGCAGGTCGCGTTGGATAACGCGCATACAGCGTTCCGTTACCCGTATACGGAGCCGGATAAGAAAAGCAAACCGGTCAAGGATGATATCGCGTTGCTTGCTGATCCGCGGTTGGTGAATCATTTCCGTAATGCGCGTAGGCGTGAGACCCGTACTGGGTATGCGATTTATAAGGAGTCTCCTAATTCGCCGGACAAGATTGATGCGTGCATGGCTGGCCTGTTGGCTTATACGGCTCGTGGAAAGTATTTGGAGTTGGCTGAGGTTAAACGCCGTTCCGCTCCGATGAGAATCTACTAGGTGGTGATTTCGAGTGTCTGACTCGTTGATGATTAAGAACGCTTCCGATGATGACGATGATGCTTACGTCATTACCAATCTGGCGCGGGAGTGGGGCGCTCGTCTGCCGTATCTTGCCGAATTGAAACTGTTCAAGGATGGCAGGGAGATGGTGGATGCGAACAGTGTGCCTCAAGGCACTGATCCGAACGCTGCCCCAGTGTACAAGCTGATGCGCCAGTTGGGTGTTGTGAATCTCGCCCGTCGTATCAGTGAGAGCGTGACCGACCGCCAGCAGCCTAATGGTTTCCGTAAGGTCGAGGATTCCTCGTTGAAGGATACTGATGCCGATAGGATGGCGAAACAATGCGGCCTGAATTTTATTCTTCGTCGCAATATGCTGCCAGACAAAGGCGATTACGGATGCTCGTTTGGCTTGGTTTCCAATGCTGGACGTGGGAGATTCATCACGCCTCTCAGCCCTTGGGAATGCTGGATGGATGTTGGTGAGACTGCTGCTATCCAATACACGTATCTGGACCGCGAGAACAAGGAAGTCATTCGATTGTATCGTCTTGTTGTTGATGACAGCAAGACCACGACGAAAGTGTATTCCAAGACGGCACAACGTGAACATGATCGTTCCGTTGTTGATCCTAACGATGTTTCGTCGGTTGCTAAGTTCGCGTCTGATGCGAAAGCTTGGGAGCCTGGTAGCGATTGGGAGTGGGCTGAGGATTCACAAGCATCTGATTTCTCTTATGCGGAGGGATGCGATTCGCTCCCTATCGTACGTTTGAGCACGGTTGACGGGCAGGGATTGTTCGAGCCGTATCTGCCGATGCTGAAACGTATCGACCGTGAAACGTTCGACCGTTTGTGCATCACGATGATGCAAGCATTCCGACAGCGTGCCATCAAGGGCACCGTTCCAACCACGTACACCGAAGAGGATCAGGAAGTCATCGACGGCGACAAGCAGGCTGGTGATCCTATTGATTTGGCATCCACGTTCGCGGTTGGCCCTGCGGCGTTGTGGAAGCTTCCTGATGGTGTTGATATTTGGGAGTCTCAGACCACTGATACCGGTTCTTTGCAGAACAACATCATGGCTGATGTGAAGCAGTTGGCTTCCGCAGCTGGCATTCCGTTGGATATTCTTTCGCCTGACGTGCAGGGTTCCGCCAATGGTGCTGAGTTGAAGCGTGAGACGTTGAAGTTCAAAGTGCAGACGATGAACGAGTTGGATTCTGAGCCTATCGTGCGTATGGTGCGTATGGCTTTGGCCGCGTCTAAAACCGCGAATGCTTCGGCGTCCGAGTTTGAGATGGTGTGGAAGCCGATGGACACGACCAGTTCGCTGGAACAGGCTCAGGCTTGCCAGTTGTTGTATCAGAGTGGCTTGTTGGCGCGTAGGACGATTCTCACGCACAAGATGGGCTTCACCGCTCAGGATGTGTCGGAGGATGATATGAACCGTCTTGCAGACCAGTTCAACATTTCCGGCCATGCTAATAAGAGTAATGCGAAGCCTGTTGCTGCTGTGGAACCGGCTACGGGTTGGGATGATGAAACCCAGTCCGCTGTGGATGGTTTGCCGAACGTCGAGGGTGAGCTTGTCGATGAAGGCGAGTCCGAGTCCTGATGGCCGGTAAGTCGCTTGAATCGTTGTCTAACACGCTTGAACAGGCTCGTGCAACGCTGGTGAACCAGTATGTGAGTCAAGCCCACAGAATGTGGGACATGCTGACGCCCGCTGACTGGTGGAATGATGGTATGACGTTTGCCGTCGCATCCCGTATGGCGTTGTTGGAGATGGCGTTGATTCAGCAGGTGCGCCGTTTGGGCGTCTCCTATGCGAATGAGACGTTGAAGCTTGTGGGCGTCACTCCGAAGGGGGATGTGCCTAGTTTGGTGTTTCCTCGTGACAATACCGATCCGTGGCTTGTGGCGCAACGTCCGGCTGACACGTATCGGAGTCTTGCGGTGAAAAACCCCACGATTCGTCCTGAAACGTGGCCTAGCAAGACCGATGAGATATTCAGCGAGGTTGATAAGTGGATTGAACAGGCGTTCAACCGTTTGCAGACCACTGTTGACGAGGATGTTTCGAGGGCGCAGACGAGCGCCACGCTTGAACGGTACAAGGATAGCAAGGTGTTGGAGTATCGCAGGGTGTTACATCCCGAACTGTCCAAGACGGGTTCTTGTGGCTTGTGCGTGGTGGCGGCTGACCGATGGTATTCGACGGCTGACTTGTTGCCGTTGCACGCTAACTGTCATTGTGGTGTGGCACCGGCTGGCAGTGATTACGATCCGGGTTTCCAGTTGAATCAGAAGGATTTGAAACGCTTGTACGCCGAGGCTGGTGGTACTACCGCGTCCGCGTTGAAGCAGGTGAAGGTCAAGACCATTACTCATGGCGAGTTGGGCCCTGTGCTTCTTGCCGAGGATGCGAAGGATACGCCCAGTCCAGTTCCGTCGAAGGCTTCTGACGCTTGGCATACGCCTGACCGTAAATCCACGTTGGCTCAGTGCCGTCGTATGGAGAATCGGGCAATCGAGTTCAATCGGCGTTACAAGGAAGTGCAGAAGGCCGGTAAGCCGGTGACTTTCCGCTATGAGGGTAGGACGTTCACGTTCAAGCCTTCCAAGAATTTGAAACAGGCTATGGCATGGCAGAAGACCATGCTCAACCAGATGCGGTCGATGCTTGGCGAAGCCGCATAACACTATTGAAAGGATTCAAGCCTAATGGCTGATGAAAATACCAATACCGCTGAAACGGCGGCATCTACGAATGCGCCTGAAACGGGCGTGACCGCGCAGCCGAAGGACACTGCCACTTCTCCTGTAACCGCTAATACGGTGGCTCAAAAGAATGGTGCGGATGACCTTTCCGAGAAGTTGGGCATGTGGAAGCATCAGGCCCGTGAGAACGAGCAGAAGATGTATGAGAATCGTGATCGTGCCAATGCCGCCGAAGCGAAGCTTGCCGACACTGAGGGCGCTCTCGCCAAGGCGAATGTGCAGATAGCCCGTTTGCAGGCGCAGAAGCTGCATCCAGAGATTACCGACGAGGCTTTCGACACTTTGTGTGGGGAGACTGAGCCGGAAAAGATTTCCGAATGGGCTGACGCTTTTGTGAAGTTCATGCCAAGCAAAACTGAAACGGTTGAAGCGGGGCAGAAAAAGAATGACGGGAATGCTCCATGTGAGCCATCGCCGGAGTTGGTGAAGGAGTTGCAGAGCAGAAACATGCATGTGTGCAAGCCGCAGTCAAGCGTTTCCGACGCTTACAACTACGGCGTGAAGCATTCCGAAATCAAGAAATAGTTTTATAAGGAGATAAATATGGCCAATCAGATGGTTCATACTGTCGCCAAGACCGCTCCGAAGGATGACCAGTCTTGGCTTATCAATCGTATCACCGATGGTGTGCGTGAAGCGCAGCTTGACTTGGCTACGTTCACCAAGGATAAGTCGCATGAGAACGATTACTTCGCGTCCATTACCGACGATGATTACGAGGCTTGGACTAAATCCGGTATTCCGCTGGCTCAGATTACTGGAACCAATAACTATGGCCCGTACGATCCGAATGCCGTCGATGGCCGTAATGGCACGATTATCGGCTTCTTGGAGTCTCAGGTGCATGTGCAGTTCACTCGTACCGGTTTCGAGGATCAGTATCCGACTGTCGGCGTCCGCTACATGGGTGTTATCGATAAGAAGAATCTGCCGTACACCGTTGATTTCAGCAAGGCGAAGTTGGAGGGATTGTTCCTTGATTATGACAAGGGCGCCGCAGCTCCGCATGTGACCGTGTTGAATCCGGCAACTGCCGCCGCATCCAAGTGACACCAGCCATACTGACTGAGTTTAGTTTCTACCCGTTTGAAACCCGCCCATCATGGCGGGTTTTCGCATATTAGGAAGGTTTTTCAATGAGTCTGTTGAATAAGGACATCATTACTCCCGACGAGGCTTCCGCCATCGTGCTGGGAGCCTATCAGACAACTACGGCAGCTTTGCCGTTCGCTTCCATCCTGCCGGACCAGTTCACCGGCTTGTCTGTCGAATGGACTCCGAATCAGGATGATCCTGAGGTTGATGAGATGAAGTTCTCCACTTGGGATGCTGAGGCACCGTATGGTCGTACTGTTGGCGGTGAGAAGCTGTCCTACACTTCCATGCTGCCGTTGCGTAAGCGTATGCGCGTGTCCGAAAAGGACATCGCAAATGGCAACATTTCCATGGCCAACGGAGATTTGAAGACCACTCTGAGCGATTATTTCGTTCAGTTGGGCAAGGAATTGGCCTACCGTCTGGAGAAGGCGCGTGTGGCTGTCGCTGTTGACGCGAAGCTCGGCATCACAGAATCCAATGAGGATGCAGCTTGGGATTATGCGCGTGATTCGGCACTATCCACTTCTTTGGCATCTACGAAGACTTGGGACAAGACTGGTGATCCGGTCAAGGATTTGCGTGCATGGTCCGACCTTATCGACGATAAGAAGGGTGCGCGTCCTACCATCATGGTCACCACCCGTAAGGTTGTGAACGCTTTGATGTCTAACGCGGCCATCATCAACTACTTGTTCCGTGGTCAGGGTTCCACCCTTCCGGCTCTTGTTTCCGAGAATGATGTGAAGAGCGTTTTGAGCCTGTACACCGGCATTCAGGATATTTACGTTGTTGACGAAAGGTATCGTGATTTCGCCCGCCAGTCCAAGATTACTCTTCCGGGCGGCGTCAAGAGCTTCTTCCCTGAGAACACCATCCTGCTGATTCCGGCTTTCGGTGACGTGAACATGGGTTACACCGCGTTGGGGCCGACCGCTGAAGCTCAGACTCCTGCATATGGCATCAGCCGTGAGAAGAACGCTGGCCCTATCGGAGCCGTGCTGAATACTCCGTCTTCGACTCCGGGATACGAGGCTTACGTGAACGGTACTGCATTGCCGGTTCTAGTGCAGTCCAACAGCACCTTGAAGGCCACTGTACTGGCCGCATGATGTAGGAGGCGCGTATGAGCACGGCAATCATCGACAACATCGACTGGTTGAAGTATATGCGCGTCTACGGTTCCGCCGACGCGGATTCATTTGAAGAGCATTTCGACACTGATTGGATTTCCGCTCAATGCCGCAAGGCCGCTCTCATCTGTTTGAGCGAATGCCCGATTGTTCGGACGCGCTTGAAGAAGGGGCGTCTCTCTGAAAGTGATTTCGCGTCGGTCGTATGCGAAATGGTGTTGCGCGTAGTACGTTTCAACCGGTTCAAAACCGAAGCGAACGGTTCTTACTCGTATACGGAGCATGATCCGCAGCAGAATCAGCCTGGCCATGATCCAAGTCCCCGGCTGTTCTTGTCGAAAGCTGAGAAATCGATTCTGAATGGTTTCGCTGAATCCGCTGGCACGATGTCACACATCAGTCTTGGTTTCGACCCCGGTTATGGAGGTTGATGATGGCGTTTCTGTTTGACGATGATACGAATGAACGCCATTACCTCTACGAGGATGACCAAACCGATTACGGTGGTCAGAAACAACTGTTCGACACGGATTATGTCGTTGTGATTCCTCGCAAGCATGTTCAGGACGCGCACGGAGGCCAGTATGTGCAGACTGGCGATCCTGTGAAGGTCATCTGCTGTGTTGAGGGTCGTGCGCAACATGCTGGCATGTTCTCTATTTCTGGAGCTGAGGATAAGACGCCATCTTCGGATAACCCCGGCGGTTTGGAAGAGGTCACTCCTTTGCAGATTCTTGCGAGGGAATGGCCCGGCGACATTTATTCCCGGATCTGGTATAAGGGCGATTATTACGATGCTGACGGCGCTCCTACGTGGCGTGGGAGTGGTTCTCGTTTCTCCCGGCATTGGGAGGTTCGCGCACGTCGTGTTGTTATTGGCGATTATCTTGATGGCGGCATTTCCGAGCCTGAATGGGTGAAGGAGGTGGGTGGCGTTGGGAAGGGTCACGGTTCGACGTAGCGTCGCTACCGATATTGCGAAGATGTATGGGCCGGAACTTACACGCCGCGCCGCCGTGCATAGCGTGTCTGCCGTCCGCGCGAAGGCGAATGAGGCCGCTACGCATTCAAGCGTCGCGGATAGGATCGAGGTTTCCGTTCGCAAAGTCGGCTGGCATCATCAGATTGTCATGTCCGTCATGGGCCGTGATGGCACGCAGATCGCTCCGCATTTGGAGTTCGGCTATTTCAACCGGTGGCTTGAACACAAGTATGGGCCTCGTGATCCGAGAGCGCGTATTCCGGGAAAACATATCATGTTTGATTCGTTGAGTCGGGTGAGATTGTGACGGACAACATTTTTCAGCGTCTTGCCATTGACGTTCGTGAGTCAATCGATGCGGAACAGTTGGTTTATGAACTGTTGAATCGAGCGTATCCGTGCGAGGAGTGGCCTGATGTGAAGGTTTGCAGCGAGCTTGACTTGCCTTTGAACGCTTACGGTGAACGTGGACAGGTTCTTCTCTATTATGTTTCCGCTCCCGAACAGTTTGACCGTGGATTGTGGCGTTTCGGCGTGACGTTCACGGTTTTGGCCGCTGACTGTAACAATCCTCACGGTTTTGCACGTCACTTGTATAAGACGGTGCAGGGTTGGCCGTTCGAGGAGTCCACGACAGCTGGAACGGTTGGCACCGTGTCTGTGACGGCGCAGAAGAGACAGTCTGATTCGAAAGAGAATCAAGGCAAGAACGTCAAGGAGTATGGGCTGTCGGCTGTTGTGACTGCCCGCGATTCGTTCAAGGCTTGACCGGTATCGGTCGGGCCTTTTCTTTTATCAATTTCAAGTAGAAAGGCACCATTATGGCTATTAATGCCGATGGTCTGATTCAGGCGTCTCGCGGTACGTTGTTCACGGCTCCCGCGAAGACCAAAGTTTCCTCGTTCTTGTTGAATAGTGGCACTGTTGCCGCCGCTGGCAGCGGTTCCGTCGTGAATTGGGAGAATATCGGCCATACCTCCAACAACAACAAGATCAGCTTCAGCAAGGATGGCGGGGACACCACCACGAAGGACACGTGGCTTGTCGCCGGTGCGAAGAGTTCTACCGAGGCTCCGACCATCACCGTGTCCGGCGCGTCCGTGCAGGGTGATTCGGCCACGATCACGAAGGTTACTGGCGGCTGGGCCCGCGAACAGGGCGGCATCGTCGTGCCGTTGCAGCCCGTGGTGCAGCATCTGGCGTTGTTCGTTCTCGCCTACGATGATTCCGACAAGCTGAGCTTCGGATTGTATCTGCCGGAGACCGATTTCACGTTCGATAACGTCAGCCTCGCCGATGAGGATTTCGCGGAGTTCAGCTTCAACGCCGTCGTGAAATCCACTAGCGTGCTGAAGGCCGGTGCCAATGGTGAGGTTGGCGCGTACCAGATTTTCGCCCCGGAGACGTTCGTGTCAAAATAACCAGCCCGGATTCCAGCGGTAAGAATCCGGGTGATTCCTCCCAGACCGTATCGGGTTTGACCTCGAAAGGCTGAGATTTCCTATTGCCCCCGCATGTACCCATCCGTGCGGGGGCAATCCTTTCCAACGATTGGCAGATGGGTTTTTGATGGGGATTACAGATTATGGCTTCCAAAACTGATAAGAACACCGTTAAGACCGTTCCGGAGATTCCTGACACGCTGGCTGAGTTCGTCGAACAGCACGAGGAACTGGCCGGATGCCCTGAGTTCGTTCCGGCTCATGAGTTCTCCGTGGCGCAGACATGCGATTTCATGGTCGTTGATGCCGTGGCGTCCGACAGTTACGGCGTGTTCCGCAAGAAGACTTCCGATGATGTCGATTCAAGTCTGGCTATAGCCAGGATGGTGGCTGCCAGCGATAGTTTCTTCGAGAAGATCGCCAAGGACGTTGACGCCTACCACAAGTGGGTCACTGGCAGGACTCCGACTGTTCTGGTGCAGGTTTTCACTCTGCTTAACGCATTCTATGGTGCGTCCTTGGGAAAATCCGAAGCGTCAAGGACGCCTACCGGAAATGCAAAGTAGAGCTTACGTGTGATTTCCGTAGGTTCTACAATCTGAATCTTCCCGCCGCCATGCATGAGTATGACGGCGGTTTTCTTTTGACCCTTATCGGCGGGCTTGCCGGCTATGACGAGTCGTTGTATCGGGAATGGTTGCTGAACCATCCTGATGAGCGTGCTAGCGCCGAGTCCGAGAGTGATTCCGGTTTGAGTTTTCACGGGTTCACTCAGGATACGAGTCTGCTGTTGGGTATTTACAATCAGGTCGGCTTGCTGGTTTCCGGCACATTGCAGTTCAAGGACGGCAAGCATCCTGAGTTCAAACCGATTATGCCCCCTCACGCCGCCGATGGCGTTGATAGGCGTGTTTCCGCCAACTTCGAGTCGATGAAGGCGTTTCTGGGCATGTGATTGAAAAACAGGGGTTCTTATGGTGGAGTATCTCGCCGGTTCCGTTGGAATTGATATTTATCCGAACACCAAGGGTTTTGGCGAAGAACTCCGCCGTAAGCTCGCCAGGTACGCCGATGACGATTTCGATGTTCGTGTGACGCCTGACGTTGACATGTCTCGTTGGCGTGCGGCGAAAAGGCGTATCGAGGATGATGGCATCGTCCAGAATGTTGAGATTCGTGGCGATGACTCCGATCTGAAACGTGTTCTTCGGGACATTGATAAACGTAAAGTATCCCCGAAAGTCGAGCTGACCGACGCTTTGCGTGATCTGCGAACGATGCGCAAGCAAGTTCAGTCTTCCGACAAGGCCGTTTCCGCGATGAACAAGCGTATCGCCAATGGTGGCGATGCTTGGCGCAAGGTCACGCTGAAAAGCAAATCGTATCAGGACGCGGTGAAACGCAACACGCGATTGACCACGGCATACGCGAACAAGCAGATCGACGTTTTGGATAACGTCAAGAAGCACATCCGCAGTATGCAGGATGCGATCGAGAAGGTCAAGCCTCTGGGCAGTTCCAACAATGTCTCGATGGCTCGCGCCAACCGTCTCGTCGAACAGCTCGACAATGCGATGCAGCAGTTGAAGCATGACAGCAAGGCGAACATCCGTGTTGACGTCAACGATGTTTCCGGGGTCGTCAACGTTCTCGAGAACGTGTCCAAGCGTCTGAAGCAGGTCGATGGGATGGACGCCCATGCGAAGGTCTATCTCGACGGCGCGAAAAGCATGGAACGCGAACTGGAAGCGTTGAAGCGGAAATTCCGCAGTCTTCCGAACGACATCGAGACCGACTACCGGTCAGCCATCGACAAGCTGAATCTTGCTGCGTTCCATGCCGGCAAGGACAAGAACTACCACTATGAGGTCAATCTTGATTTGGATGTGACCCGTGCGCGTGAGAAGGCCAAGAAGCTTCAAGAAGATTATAAGAAGCTTGAAATGGACATCGACCTTAAAACGGCTGGTGCCCGTACTCATCTTGCCATGCTCACCCGTCCTCGTTCCGTCGAGATTTACGCGAAACTCCATGCCACTGATTTCGGCAAAATGCTGGATGGTATGACGTATGGCGCGACTGGTCTTCGCGCCGTCAACAACCAATTCCAGAAATTCGTGAATTTCATGGATTCGCTGGATGAGAAGGTTCCGTTCTTTTCCGCATTGGGTACCGTGTTCGCCGGTGTTTCCGCTGGCGCTATCAACATGTCCCGTAGCGTGCTCGGCGTCGGCTCTTCGATTGTTTCCATGTCGAAGGCCGCATTGGCCGCTCCTGCCGCTCTCGTCGGATTGGGCGCCGCCTATGCGTCCGTGAAGATGATTTGGGGCGAAAAGGGCGCCACTTGGAGCGAGCAGATCGACATTGCATCCACGAAGCTGGGCAAGCTGTCCGACAGCGTGGTTAACGCGTTCTACGGTCAGGCCCGTCCGGCCATCCGTGGATTGGCTGATTCCATTGCCGACACGTTGATTCCCCAAATGTCAACTCTTGCCGACCATGAGGGACGAATCGTCGTCGGCATGACCAAGATGGTCAAGGAAGCCGATAAGACAAGCGTCGTATCCAGCATTTTCAACGATGTGAATAAGTCGTTGACTTATTTGGAACCGGGTGTTGAGAGCCTTGTCAAGGCTTTCCTGAATCTTGGCGATTCAACTAGCCAGTATCTCCCTCGTGCCACACGGTATGTGAGTGAGCTTGCGGATCAGTTCGCACGTTGGGTCGATAACGCACGCGCGTCCGGTGAGATTGAGAAGTCGATGCAGCGTGTCATTGAACAGGCTGGATATTTGAAGAATTCCGTGAAAGCGCTCATGGGTATTGCTTCCGGCTTGTATTCCGCTTTGGCTGAGGACCAGAATGGCATCCAAAGCTTCTCCAAGGAGTTGCAGAAGGCGGATAAGGCTGTCAATTCGGCAAAGTTCCAAGACACGTTGAAGTCGTGGGCCGTTGGCGCTAAAGTGGCGCAGTCCGCGATGCGTGATTCATTCTCCGAGATTGGTGACGCTGGCTATTCTCTGCGGCATACCGTGGGAAATGTTTTCGGTGATGCCGGTAGGACGATTGCTTCGTTCACGAAGAATGTGAGCCGCCTGTTGAAGAACAGTAGCGGTGGTATTTCCGATTTCTCGTCTGGTGTTTCCGATGGTTTCCAGAAGGTGTTCAACGCTGTTGGCGATGTGAGTCCGATGTTCAGCCAGCTGCTTTCGACTGTCGGGCAACTGTCTAAGACGTTCGGCGGCACATTGGCTGCTTCTCTTCGTGCTTCTGCTCCGCTGATTCAGGCTATCGCTACCGCCGCCGAGGCTGTGGCTAAGGCTTTCAGCGCGTTGCCGGAACCGATTCAGGCCGCGTTGGGCGTGTTCGCCACGTTCGGCAAGGCTGGCAAGACCGCTTTGGACACGGTGAAGCTTGCCATGGTTGAGAACACGATGAAGTCGCTGCAATGGCAGAAGGCTTTGATGGAGTTGGGCGTGACTTCCGCCGGTACTGGTGTGACGTTGAAGAATGTCGCTCAGGGGTGGGTGGCGTCTAATCCCGCTGTTTCTAAGTTCGTGTCGAATGTCGGCTCTGCTGAGGGCGCGATGGGCAAGGTGAAGGCCGTGGCGTCTGGTTTGGGTGGGATGCTTGCGTCTACGGTTTCCAATCCGGTGACTTGGGGCGTGGCTGCCATTACGGCAGCAATCGCAGCGTATTCCGATTACAATGCGAAAGCCCAGGCGACTGAGCGTGCTTCCGAGAATATTGCGACAGCGTTGGGTAAGATTCCTGATTCGGCCGCCGAAGCTTCCGGCGCGTTATCCAATGTCGCTTCCGCGATTCAGGATGCGTTCAAGGACAGTAAGTATGCTGAGACTGGTTGGAGCTGGTTGGATGATTGGACAACTGGATTCAAGAATACTGCCGAAGCCGCCGACAAGCTTGGTGTTTCGACCACTGACCTGAGCAAGGCTGCGAGCGGCAGTACGAAGGCTTACAACTCGATGATGAATCAGTTGAAGGCCACATATGATGCTCACAGCACTTATTCGGCTACCGCGACGCAGAATTACGGAAATGAAGCTGGTGCAGCCAAGAAGCTTATAGCAGTAATGGAGAAGGCACGTCAGCAGTACATCGATAATGCGGAAGCGACTTCCGTCGCGAATGGTCATGCTGCCGGCTATGCGAAGAGTTTGATCGAGATGGGTGAGGATTCCGATTCGGTTTCCATTGCCATTGCGACTCAATCTCAACGTCAGCAGATGTTGAACAGTGCCGCGCAGAAGTACAACGACATTATCAACAATCAGCGTACCGCGCAGCAGAACGCTTTGAGTGTCGCAACGGAATATGGTCAGATTTACAACGGTTTGGGTGATTCCATCCAACGCATCAAGGAATTGGGCGTACAGAACGTTTGGGACAGTGCCGCGGACTCGTTCAATAACATGACCGAGGCTGGACAGTTGGCTCAGACCAGCTTGCAGAATCTCGCTACGACAGGCCATGATTGGCTTGAACAGTTGGTTGCTTCCGGCGCGTCAACCGATGAGGTGAATGCGAAACAGCAGGAATTGTCAACACAGTTCTACGAGACGGCGAAGGCGATGGGCGTCCCGGAGTCGGAGATTCAGAAACTGCAACAACTGTATGGGTTGACTCCTGAAGAGGTCAAGACATTGTTCAAGACCGAAACGGAACAGTCGAAGCAGAATCTGACATCCTACTTGTCTGATTTGCGGGCATTGTTCCCCGGCGAGGGCAATACGGCCATCTTCACCACGGTCCTTGACGGTATCAACAGCGGAGCATTGTCCAGCGCGGATGAGGTTCAATCAACCGTGAACAATCTCATGAACAATGCGAGCACAGACGGTTCAGGCAAATACACCATCGTGTTGGATGCCAACGGCAATCAGGCCGTTGTCGCTACCGATGAGGTCAGGAAACATGCCGACCTGTTCAAGAAAGGCACGGATGGCAATGGCTATACGACCAATCTGAAGGCTTCCGATCTTGCTTCGATGACCATTGACTATTTGAAAGGCGACGCTAACGCCTACGGTTCGTTGAGACCCACCGCGTCACTCGGCGCGAGGGACAACACCCAGCCGGCGAAACGCAGTGCTGAACGCACCGCGAACCAGTGGAATGGAAGCACGTATAACGCACAGTTCGGTGGAAATATTTCCGGTGGCTTCTGGGGAATGCTCGGCACTTTGTGGGCCGAGGGCAAAAGTTGGGCGAGCAGGACGTTCAACGCTATTTTCGGAACCAAGAGAGGACGTGCCACAGGCGGTGAGGTCGAGGGCGATAATGTGACCCGCACCGGCAGGATCGTCGGACGCGGAACGAACACGAGCGATTCCATCGCTTTGAACGATTCCACCGACGTGTCCACCGGTGAATATGTTGTACGTGCCGCCGCAGTGCATAGCATGGAAGCCCTGTACGGCAAGGGAGTGATGAGCGCCATCAATGCGAGCGGTGACATCCCAAGCCAGTATTTGAAGAACGCGCGTCGTATGACTCGTGTTTCGATGCCTTCCATGGTTTCTGACTATTCGGCAGGTTCTTCCGACGATGTCAAGTTTGAAAGCGGCCCTACATACAACATCACGCAGAACTTCCAATATCCGACCATCACACCAATCTCGGTTCAGACGAATCAGAAGTTGGACAAGGCTGCGATGATCGGCATGTGAGAGGGGAGTATCGTGGCTTTTTCCACGTGTTTCTACAAGTTGAATAATGTTCCTCTTGATTCGGAGAACTGCATCGTCACTGTTGGTTCGACATTGTTGAGCGCCATCAGTGTTGACCGTACCGTTTCGACGGTTCCGCAAAGACATGGTTCCATCCCTTCCGGCATGACGCCTAGGTTTTCGGAACGTCAATTGTCGTTGCAGGTATGCGCGTGGGAGCCTGACGTGCTTGGTGAATCATCCAGGCTGATGCGGTTATGCACGATGCCGAATCTTGCCATGAGTCGGATTATCGATGGTGTCGAGCAGCGTACCCGTGTCGAGTTGACCTCTTTGAGTCCTGATGATTCCAAGAGTCATCCGAACAGGTTTGTTCCGTTCACTGCCGTGTTCGCCATGCCTGACGTGTGGTGGCGTTCCGTCGCATATGAGACCGTCTCACTGCCTTTGAACGGCGGGAAGGTCATGTCCGGCGGTTCGGTGATGCCGTCCGCCGGATACTACACGTTCTGGCAGGGCGTTCCGAACGCTAGTCCGAGTGTGCTTTCCACTCAACTTCCGTATAGTTGCGGTGACGCTCCCATAACAGACATGGTGTTTCGTTTCCCGAAAGGTGTGACGGGCATAACGGTGAAGGATACGGTATCCGGTACCGGTATCACATGGTCTGGCACGCGCGTGGATGCTCGGCCTTACTTGTATTTGGATGCGGGATCGTTGACTGCATGGAGTTCCGATAGTGATTCCGCATGGTCTGGCGGTTCTCAGAACGAGACAGTCGGATTGGATTATCTGCCTTCCGGTAGGTTGCAAGTCAATCCTGATGTTTCTGGTGACTACAGGATTGCAGTTAAGGCCACTGGTTCCGGGAATGTGGCGTGCAGGTTTAAGAGAAGCTGGTGGTGATTTCCACTGGCTTCTTTCTTTTTAAGTTGAGGGATGCTTATGGGTAAGACTCTAAAATCTCGTCTTGTCGCATATCAGGCCAATGGAAGCAAGCTTGGATTGCTACCTGAGCCGACTTCCTATACTGTGTCGTTCACTCATGATGCTGTAGGTGCTTTGACCGTCAGCTATTCGCGTAAAGCTTTGCGTGGTGAGATTCTTGACCGGCGTCTTGAAACCGGCTTGGAAATCGCCGTGGAAGTGTCTGATGGTGGACGCTGGATTGAACCATATAATGGCCGGTTCGTCATCGCCTCACGTTCAAGGAACGCTTTGGACGTGTCCGACACGGTGTCGTTGACCGGCGTCTCCTACGGGTGGCTGTTGAAGAAGGCTTTGAATCTGGACACGTCCAGATTGGAGACCAAAGGCGACGAGAAAGGCACCCGTAAATTCGCGAACGCGAACGCTGGCACGATCATGCGCACGTTCATGGATGAGAATTGGAATCGTGGCGGCGTGAAAGTCGATTGCAGCCGGTTCACTTCCGGTGCCGATTCCGCTGGCAAACAGTGGGGCTACATGCTGCCGAGCATATATTACGATCTTGGCATTTCCATACAGGACGTGTTGGATTCGCTGGTGAACAACGGCTTATGCGATTGGCGTACCGATGCCCGTCAACTGTTGTTGTGGAACGCGGATAGTGTCGCCGTCTGCCGTGACTTGTCCAAATCGTGTGTGGTGACGCTTGCGCAGGATGTGTCGGAGGCTCCTGACGATGAGAGTATTGATGGTCTGGCTTCCTCGATCCTTGTACGTGGCGACAATATTAATTTCCGACAGGATAATCCGAACGCCCCGAAGCCTTGGGGCGGTTGGGAATTGTATTCAAGCCAACAGGGTGTGAACAAGAAGGAGACCGCCGAACATCTCATCAAACCGACGTTGGCTAACGCGGCTAGGGTTCGCGGACAGTACACGCGATCCGTGAACGTGGTCGAAGCGTCTTGTCTGCCGCTCATCGATTACACGATAGGCGATTGGATTACCGCGCCTACAGTGGCGAACCGTGAGAAGGTCCGTGTCCAACAGGTCACTTTGCAACTCGACTCGACTGGGTTCAAGGCTTCACTGATTCTGAACGACAAGAATTATGATTCCTCGGTTCGTTTGACGAAGCGTATGAACGGCATTACCGGGGGTGCTCATCTTGGTGGGGCGTCCGGTGCGATTCCGGCTCCTGAAAAGGACCATCGCGTGCCGAAGGCTCCGCAGAATCTGTCGGCCAATTCCGACGCTTATATCAATGTGAACGGGTATGCGCGTGGCATGGTTACGGCCCGTTGGGATGATGTGACGTTGGCGACTGATGGCACTGCCATGGACATCACGTCGTATGCGGTCGAATATCGTGTGAACAAGACTGGGTATGAGTGGCATTCCGCTGGCACGACCACTGAGCATACGTTATCTTGGTCGAATCTGGATTGCGGTGTTCAGATTCTTATCAGAGTGCGTGCCGTTCCATCGTATTCCGATCAGATGGGCGAATGGTCCAGTGTGTTCGCGTTGACTGTCGCCAAGGATACGACGCCGCCTCCGGTCCCATCCAAGCCGATTCTTTCTTCCGAGTTGGGCGTGGTTTCGGTTGCTTGGGATGGGAAGACCGCTGATGGTGGTTCCATGCCTATCGATTGGGATAGGAATATTCTCGGCGAACGTTTGGCTGATGGTGTTTTCAAGGAGATCGCGGCCGTCGCGACCGGTATCGGCGATTATGTGATTACTGGTTTGACGGCTGGCTCTTCGCACACATATGCGTTCCGTGCTGTCGATCATGCTGGTAATCGTTCCGACTGGTCGGCAGTCGCCTCGGTGACGGTGGCTTCGGCTGTCTCGCCTGAAGAGGTCAAACAGATCCAAAAAGACCTGGCTGACAATCAGACGGCTTTGAAGGATAATACGGCGAAGCTGACGCAGGCCCAGAAGGACATCCAAGCCAACAAGTCGAATCTCGACGCGGCGTCCAAGTCGCTCGCTCAGGCGCAGACCGATTTGTCGCAGGCGCAGAAGGATATCGCGCAGACCAAGAGCGACCTGACCACCGCGAACGGGGAGATCAGCAAGGCGAAGGAATCCGCCGCCCAGGCGTATGCCGAGGCCCACAGCAAGAATCATACGTTTCGTGGCCCCGACGAGCCGGACGCCTCCAAAGGGCTGATCGTCGGCGACCTGTGGCTCAAGACGCAGAAATATTGGACGAGGTGGAAAGGCGAGAAGAACAACTCACCGAGCCTCTTGGCCGACTTCTACACCTACTGGCAGGGCGAAGCCAATAATTCTCCTTCCGTGCTCGTGCCCTTGTCCGATCGTGTGATTGACACGCTTGTCTGGGATGGTGCCGCTTGGAACCACATGGGCTATGCCGACGTGGAGCGCAATGCCGACGAAATCGCTCAGGCGAAGTCCGACATCGCGGATAACGCCGCGAAGACCACCGACGCCAAGAAGACCGCCGAGAATGCCACTGCCGCCGCCAAGACGGCTCAAGGCACAGCTGACACGGCCAATGGTGCAGCGAAGACCGCTCAGGACACCGCCAATGCGGCTCAGATGGCTGCGAAGAGCGCTACCGCCACCGCAGGTCAGGCGAAGAGCGCCGCCGACGCCGCGCAGACCGCCGCCGAAAGCGCGAAGAAGACCGCTGGCAATGCGGAGACGCTGGCCAACACGGCCAACGCTTCAGCCAATGCGGCCAAGTCCGACGCGGCTTCAGCCAAGACGGACGCTTCGGCTGCGAAGGCCACCGCCTCAAACGCTTCGAGCGTTGCCACGCAGGCCAAGGCCACCGCCGACAGTGCGGCACAATCCGCCACCGATGCGGCCAATGCCGCAAGGAAGGCGAATACGGCTGCT